>Ga0307374_10006340_pt1 | contig 18667 bp, 32 predicted proteins | sample OX3MG_FD_202532 | JGI IMG/M metagenome (GOLD analysis project Ga0307374, IMG submission 202532) | Soil microbial communities from Risofladan, Vaasa, Finland - OX-3 | ecosystem: Environmental > Terrestrial > Soil > Coastal area > Acid sulfate soil | place: Finland: Risofladan, Vaasa | collected...
AAGGCGCGGGACGGCTATTTCGCCCTCCAGCTCGGCGCCGGCGCGAAGAAGGCCAAGAACACCAGCAAGGCCGAACGCGGACATTTCGCCAAGGCGCTGGTCGAGCCGAAGCGCCGCGTCGCCGAATTCCGCGTTTCCGAGGACAATCTGATCGAGGTGGGGGCCGAGTTCGTCGCCGACCACTTCGTCGCCGGTCAGAAGGTGGACGTCTGCGGCCTCAGCATCGGCAAGGGCTTCGCCGGCGCGATCAAGCGATGGAACTTCGGCGGCATGCGCGCCACCCACGGCGTGTCGGTGTCGCACCGCGCGCACGGTTCGACCGGCCAGCGCCAGGACCCTGGCAAGGTGTTCAAGAACAAGAAGATGGCCGGTCACATGGGCCAGGACAACGTGACCACCCTCAATCTGACCGTGTTCCGCGTCGACGTGGAGCGCGGTCTCATCCTTTTGAAGGGGGCGGTTCCGGGCGCGGAGGGCGGCTATGTGAAGATCCGCGATGCCCTCAAGCATCCGGCGCCGAAGCAGGCTCCGACGCCGGGCTCGATCCGCATGGCCGCGAGCCGGGGCGAGGTCCAGCCGGAGCCCGCAGGCGAGGGCGGCGGCGAAGCGGGGGGCGAAGCACGATGAAGGTCGACGTGATCACTCTGGACGGCGGCGAGGCCGGCTCCGTCGACCTGCCGGACGCGATCTTCGGCATCGAGGCGATTCGCGCCGACATCCTGCAGCGGTGCGTGACCTGGCAGCTCGCCAAGCGCCGCGCCGGCACCCACAAGATCCAGGTCCGCAACGAAGTCTCGCGCACCGGCAAGAAGATGTATCGTCAGAAGGGCACCGGCGGCGCGCGGCACGGCTCGCGGCGGGCGGCGCAGTTCGTCGGCGGCGCCAAGGCCCACGGGCCGGTGGTGCGCAGCCACGCGATCGACCTGCCCAAGAAGGTGCGCGCCCTGGCGCTGAAGCACGCGCTTTCCTCGAAGGCCAGGGCCGGCGCGCTGGTGGTGCTCGACGCCGCCACGCTCCAGGAGGCCAAGACGGCGTCGCTGAGAGCCAGCCTCGCCAGGCTCGGCGTCAGCAACGCGCTCGTCATCGCCGGGCCCGAGGTCGACGGCGCCTTCAGGCTGGCGGCCCGGAACATTCCCAACCTCGACGTGCTGCCGAACGCCGGGCTGAACGTCTATGACGTGCTGCGCCGGCAGACTCTGGTCCTGACCAGGGCCGCCATCGAGGCGATCAGCGTCCGCTTCGAGATCGAGGAGGCTGCGTGATGGCCGCCGCCGCCCGCCACTACGACACCATCCTCGCGCCGGTGATCACCGAGAAGGCGACCATGCTCTCCGAGCAGAGCAAGGTGGTCTTCCGTGTCGCCACCGACGCCAGCAAGGTCGAGATCGCCGAGGCGGTCGAGAGCCTCTTCAAGGTCAACGTCGTCAAGGTCAACACCATCAACGTGAAGGGCAAGACCAAGCGCTTCCGCGGCCGCGTCGGACGGCGCTCGGACGTGAAGAAGGCCATCGTCACCCTGGCCGAGGGCCAGTCCATCGACATCACGACGGGGCTCTGACGCCATGGCGCTGAAGCAATTCAATCCAACCTCGCCCGGCCGTCGCAGCCTCGTGCTGGTGGACCGGGGCGAGCTGCACAAGGGCAAGCCGGAGAAGAGTCTCGTCGAAGGCCTCACCAAGTCCGGCGGGCGCGGCGGCGGCGGGCGCATCGCGGTGCGTTTCCGCGGCGGCGGCGCCAAGCGGCTCTACCGCAACGTCGACTTCAAGCGGCGCAAGTGGAACGTCGCGGCCCGGGTCGAGCGGCTGGAATATGATCCGAACCGCACCGCCTTCATCGCCCTCGTCAGATACGCCGACGGCGAACTCGCCTACATTCTGGCGCCGCAGCGCTTGCGCAGCGGCGACGAGGTGATCGCCGGCGAGAAGGTCGACCTGAAGCCCGGGAACGCTTCGCCCCTGCGCGCCATGCCCATCGGCGCGGTGATCCACAACATCGAGCTGAAGCCCGGCAAGGGCGGCCAGATCGCCCGCTCCGCCGGCGCTTACGCTCAGCTGGTCGGACGCGACGCCGGCTACGCCCAGATCCGCCTCGGCTCGGGCGAACTGCGCATGGTGCCCGACGGCTGCATGGCGACTGTCGGCGCGGTCTCCAACCCCGATCACATGAACGAGGTTCTCGGCAAGGCCGGGCGCGTGCGCCACATGGGGCGCCGCCCCCACGTCCGGGGCGTGGCCATGAACCCGGTCGACCACCCGCACGGCGGCGGCGAGGGCAAGAGTTCGGGCGGCCGTCACCCGGTGACGCCCTGGGGCCAGCCCACCAAGGGCCACAAGACCCGCACCAACAAGGCCTCGGACAAATACATCATCCGCAGCCGCCACGTGAAGAAGGCCCGCTAGACGATGTCGCGCTCGGTTTGGAAAGGTCCCTTCGTCGACGGCTACCTGCTGAAGAAGGCGGAGAGCGTGCAAGCGTCGGGGCGCAAGGACGTCATCAAGACCTGGTCGCGCCGCTCGACGGTGATTCCCCAGTTCGTCGGTCTGACCTTCGGCGTGCACAACGGCCAGAAGCATGTCCCGGTGCTGGTCAGCGAGGACATGGTGGGCATGAAGCTCGGCGAGTTTGCGCCCACCCGCTACTTCAGCGGTCACGCGGCCGACCGCAAGGCGAAGAGGAAGGCTTGAGCATGGGCAAGCAAGCCAAGCCGCGGCGCCTGCCGCTCACCGAGGCCATGGCCAAGGTGCGCACTCTGCGCACCAGCGCCCGCAAGCTCAACCTGGTGGCCCAGTCGATCCGCGGCCTGAAGGTGCAGCGCGCCTTGAACGAGCTCGAGTTCAGTCCGCGGCGGATCGCCAAGGATGTCCGCAAGGCGCTCTATTCGGCGATCTCCAACGCCGAGAACAACCACAGCCTCGACATCGACAGCCTCGTCGTCGCCGAGGCGTTCGTGGGCAAGAACCTGGTGATGAAGCGCTTCGCCGCGAGAGCGCGCGGCCGGGCGTCACGGATCGAGAAGCCGTTTTCCGAGATCACCATCGTGGTGCGCGAAGTGGGCGAGGCTGCTTGAGGTCATGGGTCAGAAGGTCAATCCCGTCGGGCTGCGCCTGGGCGTCAATCGCACCTGGGACTCGCGCTGGTTCGCGCGCAAGGGCGACTATGCGCGACTGCTGCACGAGGACATCCACATGCGCGAGGTGCTGAAGCGGCGCCTCGGACAGGCCGGCGTCTCGCGCATCATCATCGAGCGCCCGCACAAGCAGTGCCGGGTCACCATCTACGCGGCCCGGCCGGGCGTCATCATCGGCAAGAAGGGCGCGGACATCGACAAGCTGCGCAAGGACGTCGCCGCGATGACCGAGGGCGATGTGTCGCTCAACATCGTCGAGGTGCGCAAGCCCGAGACCGACGCCCAGCTGGTGGCGGAGAACATCGCCCAGCAGCTCGAGCGCCGCATCGCGTTCCGCCGGGCCATGAAGCGCTCGTTGCAGAGCGCCATGCGCCTGGGCGCCAAGGGGTTCAAGGTCGAGGTGTCGGGCCGCCTCGGCGGGGCCGAGATCGCGCGGACGGAGTCGTACAAGGAAGGTCGGGTGCCCCTGCACACGCTGCGCGCCGACCTCGACTATGGCTTCGCCGAGGCCCACACCACCTATGGGACCATCGGGGTGAAGTGCTGGATCTTCAAGGGCGAGGTGCTCGAGCACGATCCGATGGCGCAGGACAAGCGCCTGGCCGGCGAATCCGGACCCGCCGGCGACGGCGCCGGGCGTGGCGAGCGCGACCGTCCGGATCGCGAAGGACGCGGCCCGCGCGGTCGCGACCGTCGCGCCGAGGCCAATGCGTAGGGTTGCCTGGCCATGATGTCGCCGAAGAAAACCAAGTACCGCAAGCAGTTCAAGGGACGCATCCATGGCGCCTCGAAGGCCGGCTATGCATTGAACTTCGGGTCGCATGGACTGAAGTCGGTGGACCCCGAGCGGGTCACGGCCCGGCAGATCGAGGCGGCCCGGCGCGCCATCACCCGCGAGATGAAGCGTCAGGGGCGGGTGTGGATCCGTGTCTTCCCCGACGTGCCGGTGACCACCAAGCCCGCCGAGGTGCGCATGGGCTCCGGCAAGGGTGCGGTGGAATACTGGGCCGCGCGCGTGGCGCCCGGGCGGATCATGTTCGAGGTCGATGGCGTGGCCGACGACGTCGCGCGCGAGGCGCTGCGCCTCGGCGCGGCCAAGCTGCCGGTGCGCACCCGCATCGTCACGCGTCTCGATGCGGGCGCGGAGCATCATTGACCATGAAGATCGAGGAAATCCGCCGCCTGACCTCCGATCAGCTCGGCGAGCAGCTGCTGCAGCTGAAGAAGGAGCAGTTCAACCTGCGCTTCCAGGCCGCCACCAGCCAGCTGGAGAAGACTCACCGCGTCGACGAGGTCCGCAAGGACATCGCCCGCATCAAGACCGTGCTGCGCGCCAAGGCGCCGAGCGCCTGAGGAAGAAACTGGAAGATGCCCAAGCGAATTCTCGAAGGCGTGGTGGTCTCCGACAAGGGGGACAAGACGGTGGTGGTGAAGGTCGAGCGCACCTTCCTGCACCCGCTGCTGAAGAAGACCGTGCGCCGCTCCAAGAAATATCACGCCCACGACGAAGCCAATTCCTACAGGGATGGCGAGGTCGCCCGCATCGTCGAATGCGCCCCCAAGTCCAAGCTGAAGACCTGGGAAGTCCTGCCCAAGGCCGGCCAGGGCGCCGGCGCCCGGGCCAAGGCGTGAGGGCGCTGCGATGATCCAGATGCAGACCAATCTCGAAGTGGCCGACAACTCAGGCGCGCGTCGCGTCATGTGCATCAAGGTGCTGGGCGGGGCGGGGCGGCGCTACGCCTCGGTCGGCGACCGCATCGTGGTGTCGGTGAAGGAAGCGATCCCGCGCGGCCGGGTGAAGAAGGGCGAGGTGCTGCAGGCGATCGTGGTGCGCACCAGCCAGGCGATCAAGCGCAAGGACGGTTCGGTGATCCGCTTCGACAAGAATGCGGCGGTGATCGTCAACAAGCAGTCCGAGCCGATCGGCACCCGCATCTTCGGCCCGGTGCCGCGCGAACTGCGCGCCAAGAACCATATGAAGATCATCTCGCTCGCGCCGGAGGTGCTCTGACATGGCCGCCAAGATCAAGAAGGGCGACCGCGTCATGGTGCTCGCGGGCAAGGACAAGGGGCGCACCGGCAACGTCGCCCGCGTGCTGCCGAAGGCCGACCGCGTGCTGGTCTCGGGCGTCAACATGGTGCAACGCCACACCGCCGCCTCCCAGAGCGATCCTCAAGGGGGCATCAAGCACAAGGAAGCCTCGCTGCACCTCTCCAATGTCGCGATCGTCGACTCCGGCGGCCGGCCGACCCGCGTCGGCTTCGAGGTTCGCGACGGCAAGAAGGTCCGGATCGCCAAGACGACCGGCGAGGTGATCAATGGCTGAAGCCCAGAACTACGAGCCGCGCCTGAAGGCCGACTATCGCGCCCGCATCCGCCCGGCGATGAAGGCGAAGTTCGCCTATTCGAACGAGATGCAGATTCCCCGCCTCGACAAGGTCGTGGTCAACATGGGCATCGGCGAGGCGGTGGCCGACTCCAAGAAGGCGCAGGCGGCGATGAAGGATCTCGCCACCATCACCGGCCAGAAGCCGCAGGCGACCAAGGCCCGCAAGTCCATCGCCACCTTCAAACTGCGCGAAGGCATGGTGGTGGGCGCGAAGGTGACCTTGCGCAAGGATCGGATGTACGAGTTCCTCGACCGGCTGATCACCATCGCCCTGCCGCGGGTGAAGGACTTTCGCGGGCTGAAGCCCACCAGTTTCGACGGTCGCGGCAACTATGCGCTCGGGCTGCGCGAGCACATCGTCTTCCCCGAGATCAACTATGATCAGATCGACCAGGTCTGGGGCATGGACATCATCGTCTGCACCACCGCCCACACCAACGACGAGGCGCGCGAACTCCTCCGAGAATTCCAGTTCCCGTTCAACGCCTGAGCCAGAGACGGGAGAAGAGACAAGGGACATGGCCAAGAAGAGCGCCATCAATCGCAACGAGAACGTCAGGCGCCTGGTGAAAGCCAAGGCGGCCAAGCGCGCCGCCCTGAAGGCGGTCGCCAACGACGAGAACCTCAGCCTCGAAGAGCGTTACGAGGCGCGCCTGAAGCTGGCGGCCATGCCGCGTAACTCCTCGGCGACCCGCATCCGCAACCGTTGCGAGGTGACCGGGCGTCCGCGCGCCTTCTACCGCAAGCTGAAGATGAGCCGGATCGCATTGCGCGACCTGGGCTCCCGGGGTCAGATCCCGGGGCTCGTGAAGTCGAGCTGGTGAGGAGGGTCATATGCCCGTGAGCGACCCCGTCGGCGACATGATCGCCCGCATCAAGAACGCCGGCGAGCGCAAGCGCGCGCGCGTGACCACGCCGGCCTCGCGGCTTCGCCAGCGCGTCCTCGACGTGCTGCAGGCCGAGGGCTACATCCGCGGCTACACGGCCAAGACCTCGGAGCGTGGCTTCCCGCATTTCGAGATCGAGCTGAAGTATTTCGACAACGAGCCGGTGATCGCCGAGATAGCCCGGGTCTCCAAGCCTGGCCGGCGCGTCTATTCCTCCATCGACGACCTGAAGCCGGTGAAGAACGGGCTCGGCATCTCGATCCTGTCGACGTCCAAGGGCGTCATGTCCGACACCGCCGCGCGCGACGCCAACGTCGGCGGCGAAGTGCTCTGCCGCGTCTATTAGGCTGGGGGAGCACAGTTCATCCATGTCACGCATCGGTAAAGCTCCGATCCAGATTCCCGCCGGCGTCACGGTGAGCCTCGACGGACAGAAGGTCTCGATCAAGGGACCCAGAGGCGAACTCTCCTGGACCGTCGCCGACGAGATCGCCGTGGCCGAGGCGCACGGAGCGCTCAGCTTCAGTCCGCGTGGCGACAGCGCGCGCAGCCGCGCCATGTGGGGGCTCTCGCGCACGCTGGTGGCCAACATGGTCCATGGGGTGACGCAAGGCTACGAGCGCACCCTGGAGCTGGTGGGCGTCGGCTATCGCGCCGCCATGAAGGGCGGGGCGCTCTCCATGCAGCTCGGCTTCTCGCACGAGGTGGACATCCCCGCGCCCGAGGGCGTCAGCTTCGCGACGCCCCGGCAGACCGAGATCCGGATCAGCGGCATCGACAAGCAGCTCGTCGGCGAGACCGCCGCGCGCATCCGCAAGATTCGGCCGCCCGAGCCCTACAAGGGCAAGGGCGTGCGCTATGCCGGCGAGAAGGTCCGCCGCAAGGAAGGCAAGAAGAAGTAGGGACCATGGCGCTTTCGCATCGCAAATCCGCCAACCAGCGCACCCGGCGCGTGCGCCGGCGCCTGAAGGCCGTGGGCTCGGGCCGGCCGCGGCTGTCGGTCTTCCGTTCCGCCAAGAACATCTATGCGCAGGTGATCGACGACGCCCGCGGCGTGACCTTGGCGCATGCCTCGACGCTCGAGGCGACGGGGGAGAAGGGGTCCGACAGGAACGCCGCAGCCCGCGTCGGCGCGCTCGTCGCCCGCCGCGCCCTCGACAAGGGCGTCTCGGAGGTCGTCTTCGACCGGGGCGGCTATCTTTATCACGGCCGGGTGAAGGCGCTCGCCGACGCCGCCCGCGAAGCCGGGCTCAACTTCTAGGATAAGCGCATGGCTCGTGGACCAATGGCTCGTGGACCGGAAAATCGCGACAGGCGCGACCGGCGCGATCGCGGCAATCCTGACGACCGCGGCGATTCCGACATCGTCGAGAAGCTCGTCTACATCAACCGCGTCGCCGCCACGGTGAAGGGCGGCCGGCGTTTCTCGTTCGCGGCCCTCATGGTGGTCGGCGACCAGAAGGGCCGCGTCGGCTTCGGTCACGGCAAGGCCCGCGAGGTGCCCGAAGCCATCCGCAAGGCGACCGAGGAAGCCAAGAAGTCGATGATCCGGGTGCCGCTGCGCGAGAGCCGCACGCTGCACCACGACGGCGCCGGTCGCTGGGGCGCGGGCAAGATCATGATGCGCGCGGCCCCGCCCGGCACCGGCGTCATCGCCGGAGGTCCGATGCGCGCGGTGCTCGAAGCCCTGGGCGTCCACGACGTGGTCGGCAAGCGTATGGGCTCGTCGAACCCCTACAACATGGTGCGCGCCACCTTCGAGGCGCTGAAGGAACAGGCCTCGCCCCGGCAGGTGGCGTCCAAGCGCGGCAAGAAGGTCTCCGACATCGTCGGGCGCCGGTCCGACGCGGCCGGTGGCGAAGCGGCGGAGGCGTGAGACGATGGCCAAGGTGACCGTTCGCCAGACCGGCAGTCCCATCCGCCGCCGCGCCGACCAGCGCGCGACGCTGGTCGGCCTGGGCCTCAACCGCCTGGGTCGCACCTCCACCCTGGAGGATACGGCCCAGACCCGCGGCATGATCGCCAAGGTCGCGCACCTGATCGAGGTGGTGGACTAGCTTCGCGCCCGCCCCGGAACTCCCGCCAAAGCCGGGCGCGGGGCCTGCCCCTTTAGCGCAACGTCTCCTCCCGCCAGGGGAGGGAAAAGCCGAGTCGGGCGCCTCGCCCGGCGACAACTCTGGAAGGAGAAGGCGATGACCAGGCTCAACCAACTGGCCCCGCGGCCAGGATCGACCAAGAACCGCATGCGCGTCGGGCGCGGCCCGGGATCGGGCAAGGGCAAGACCGCGGGGCGCGGCGAGAAGGGCCAGAAGGCGCGCTCGGGCGTCGCCATCGCCGGATTCGAGGGCGGCCAGATGCCGCTGCACATGCGCATGCCCAAGCGCGGCTTCAAGAAGCCCTTCGCCAAGCAGTTCACCGAGGTGAACCTGTGGCGCATCGAACAGGCGATCGCGGCCGGCAAGCTCGACGCGGCCAAGGTCGTCGATGGCGAGGCGCTCGTCGCCGCCGGCGTGCTGAAGCGCGTCAAGGACGGGGTGAAGCTGCTCGGCGCGGGCGAGCTGAAGTCGAGGCTCGAAATCACCGTCTACGCCGCTTCCGCAGCGGCGAAGGCTGCGGTGGAAAAGGCGGGCGGCGTGCTGACGCTCACCCGTCCCGCGCCCGTCGTCGAAGCCGAGGCGTAGCCGCCGGTCCCGAGGTCATTCGCCGCAGGCTCGCCGGCGCCCGCGGCGCGGGATGACGGAGCGGGGGCGAGGCCCTATGTGTGGGGCCGCATCGTGGAAGAGGATTGAAGATGGCCTCTGCGGCCGAGCAGCTCGCCGCCAACATGGATTTCGGCGCCTTTCAGAAGGCCACGGAACTCCACAAGCGCCTCCTCTTCACCCTGGGCGCGATGATCGTCTACCGGATCGGGGCCTTCATCCCGATTCCCGGCGTCGACGTGGCGGCGTTCGCCCACATCTTCGACCAGCAGTCGAACGGCATCTTCGGCATGTTCAACATGTTCTCCGGCGGCGCCGTGCGGAACATGGCGATCTTCGCGCTGAACGTGATGCCCTACATCTCGGCCTCGATCATCGTTCAGCTCCTGGGCACGGTGTATCCGCCGTGGGAAAAGCTGCGCAAGGAAGGCGGCGAGGCGGGCAGGAAGCAGCTCAACCAGTACACCCGCTATCTCACCGTCGTGCTGGCGGTGTTTCAATCGACGGGGATCGCCATCGGCCTGCAGAGCAGCAAGGTGGTCTATAGCCCCGGTCCGCTGTTCGTGCTCGAGACCGTGGTGATCCTCTCCACCGGCACCATGTTCCTGATGTGGCTCGGCGAGCAGATCACCAGCCGCGGGGTCGGCAACGGCGTCTCCCTGATCATCTTCGCCGGCATCGTGGCGCGGCTGCCGACGGCGGTCTACCAGCTGTTCGCCCAGACGCGCACGGGGCAGATGAGCGGCGCCATGCTGCTGTTCTTCCTGGCTCTCGCCATCGGAGTGATCATCTTCATCGTCTTCATGGAGCGCGCCCAGCGGCGCCTCCTCGTCCAGTATCCGAAGCGCCAGGTCGGCAACCGCATGACCGGCGGCGACACCAGCTTCCTGCCGCTGAAGGTCAATGTCTCGGGCGTCATCCCGCCGATTTTCGCCTCCTCGCTGCTGCTGCTGCCGACGACGGTTCTGAACTTCCTCTCCACCGCCAACCTGCCCAGCTGGGCGAGCTGGGCGCCGCTGGCGATCGGCCAGCTCCAGCACGGGCGTCCCGCCTTCATGGTCCTCTATGGGCTGATGATCGTGTTCTTCACCTTCTTCTACACGTCGGTGGTGTTCAATCCGGACGAGACGGCCGAGAACCTGCGCAAGTACGGGGGCTTCCTGCCGGGCATCAGGCCGGGCAAGCGCACCGCGGAGTACATCGACTATGTGCTGACCAGGCTCACCGTCGTGGGCGCCGCCTACATCGCGGCGGTCTGCCTGCTGCCGGAGTGGCTGATGGCGAACGGCACGATGAACACCTACTACTTCGGCGGAACCTCGATCCTCATCGTGGTCTCGGTGACCATGGACACCGTCGCCCAGATCCAGTCGCATCTCCTGGCCCACCAGTACGAGGGCCTGATCAAGAAGTCGAAGCTGCGCGGCGCCCGGCGCTGAGCCGCCGTCGGGCTCGAGAACCGAAAGAAACGACCTACCTTTAGGGGGGTAGATGAACCTGATCCTGTTCGGCCCGCCAGCGGCCGGCAAGGGCACTCAAGCCCAGCGTCTCGTTGCAACCCGCTGCATGGTGCAGCTCTCCACCGGCGACATGCTGCGCGCCGCCATCGCCTCCGGCTCGGCGCTGGGCCGGCGCGTCGGCGGCATCATGGAGCGCGGCGAGCTGGTGTCGGACGAGATCGTCATCGAGCTGGTCGAGGAGCGGCTGCCTCGGGCGGAGGGCGCGGGCGGCGCGATCTTCGACGGCTTCCCGCGCACCCTGGCCCAGGCGCAGGCGCTGGACGCCATGCTCGACCGGCGCCGCCGTCCCATCGATCTCGTCATCCGGCTGAAGGTCACCGACGCGGTGCTGATCGAGCGCGTCGCCGGACGTTTCGCCGAGAGCGGCCGGCCGGACGACAATCCGGAGAGCTTCAAGGTGCGCCTGGCCGCCTACAACGATCAGACCGCGCCGCTGCTCCCCTACTACCAGTCCCACAACAAGCTGGTGGAGGTCGATGGCATGCAGCCCATCGACGAGGTCGCGGCGGCCATCGACGCGGCGATCGACGGGCCGCGCTTCTGACTGACCGGCCGGCCGGCCGGTCAGCGCAGTCGCTGACCCGGATCGCCATTGACGGCGCCCCCTCGACCCCTATATGGGAGCGCTTCCGCGAAAGGGCGCGACGACCGCGCCGGCGCCGCGCCTGGTGATCGGTGCGGGGGCCGGAGGCGTTCCTCGCGCTTCTTGGCGTGACCAGGAGAAGAGCGCGCGTGGCCCGTATCGCAGGCGTCAACATTCCCACCAACAAGCGCGTCGTCATCGCGCTTCAATACATCCACGGCATCGGCCCGGCCAAAGCCCGCGAGATCATGGGCAAGGCGAGCATCGACGACGCCCGGCGCGTCAATCAGCTCACCGACCAGGAAGTGCTGCATATCCGCGAGGCCATCGACCGCGACTATCAGGTCGAGGGGGACCTGCGGCGCGAGACGGCGGTCAACATCAAGCGGCTGATGGATCTGGCGTGCTATCGCGGCCTGCGTCACCGCAAGGGCCTGCCGGTCCGGGGCCAGCGCACCCACACCAACGCCCGCACCCGCAAGGGCCCGGCCAAGCCGATCGCCGGCAAGAAGAAATAAGAGGGGCCCGATGGCCAAGGAACCGGCGCGCGTCAAGAAACGCGAGCGCAAGAACATCACCTCGGGCGTGGCGCACGTGAACGCCTCGTTCAACAACACCATGATCACCATCACCGACGCCCAAGGCAACACCATCTCCTGGTCCAGCGCCGGCATGATGGGCTTCAAGGGCTCGCGCAAATCGACCCCCTACGCCGCCCAGATGGCGGCCGAGGACGCGGGCAAGAAGGCCGCCGAGCACGGCGTGCGCACCCTGGAAGTCAATGTCTCGGGTCCCGGCTCCGGCCGCGAGAGCGCGCTTCGCGCGCTTCAGGCGGCCGGCATGACCATCACCACCATCCGGGACGTCACGCCCATTCCGCACAATGGCTGCCGGCCGCCTAAGCGCCGGCGCGTCTAGAGTACGAGCAGAACCGACCTTTCCCCTTCGCCGGCCGCCGCCGATGCGGCCGGCGACTCCCCGTTCAGGGATATCCCATCGTGATCGAGAGAAACTGGAACGAGCTCATCCGCCCCGAGAAGCCGCTGATCGAGTCGGGCGGCGACGCGGCGCGGAAGGCGCGCATCGTCGCCGAACCGCTGGAGCGGGGCTTCGGCGTGACGCTGGGCAACTCGTTGCGCCGCGTGCTGCTCTCCTCGCTGCAGGGCGCCGCCGTCATCGCCATCCAGATCGACGGCGTCGTGCATGAGTTCTCGCCGCTCGAGGGCGTGCGCGAGGACGTGGTCGACATCGTCCTCAACATCAAGCAGCTGGCGCTGCGGATGCATTCCGACGGCCCCAAGCGGATGACCCTGCGCGCCACCGGTCCGGGCGCGGTCACGGCGCGGCAGATCGAGGCGCCCTCCGACATCGTGATCCTGAACGGCGACCACGTGCTCTGTACTCTGGACGACGGCGCCTCGATCCGGATCGAGTTCACCGTCCAGACCGGCAAGGGCTATGTGTCGGCCGAGCGCAACCGGCCGGAGGACGCGCCCATCGGCCTCATTTCGGTGGACGCCGTCTACTCGCCGGTGCGCCGCGTCGCCTATCGCGTCGAGCCGACCCGCCAGGGCCAGAGCCTGGACTACGACAAGCTGGTGATGGAGGTGGAGACCAACGGCGCGGTGACGCCCGTGGACGCCGTCGCCTACGCCGCGCGCATCCTCCAGGACCAGCTGCAGGTCTTCATCACGTTCGAGGAGCCGAAGAAGAAGCTCGACGGCGAAGCCAAGCCGGAGCTGCCGTTCAACCCGGCGCTGCTCAAGAAGGTCGACGAGCTGGAGCTCTCGGTCCGCTCGGCCAATTGCCTGAAGAACGACAACATCGTCTACATAGGCGACCTCATCCAGAAGACCGAGTCGGAGATGCTTCGCACTCCCAACTTCGGCCGCAAGTCGCTGAACGAGATCAAGGAAGTTCTGGCGAACATGGGGCTGCACCTGGGCATGGACGCGCCTGACTGGCCGCCGGAAAACATCGAAGAGCTGGCCAAGAAATTCGAAGACCAGGTCTGAGGCGCGCCGGTTCCCGCCGGTTGCGGGGCAGGCCGAGCAGAGAGGAAACATCGCCATGCGCCACGGTTACGCGCACCGCAAGCTGGGCCGCACGACGAGCCACCGCACCGCCATGTTCGCCAACATGGCCGCCGCGCTGATCAAGCACGAGCAGATCGTCACCACCCTGCCCAAGGCCAAGGAATTGCGGCCGTTCGTCGAGCGGTTGGTGACGCTCGCCAAGAAGGGCGACCTCGCCGCCCGGCGCCTCGCCATTTCGCGGGTGCGCGACGTGGGTCAGGTCGGCAAGCTGTTCGCCACGCTCGGACCCCGCTACCAGGCCCGCAACGGCGGCTATATCCGCGTGCTCAAGGCCGGCTATCGCCATGGCGACAATGCGCCGATGGCGGTGATCGAGTTCGTCGATCGTGACGTGGCCGAGAAGGGCAAGGACAGCGGTCCCGTCCAGGCCGCCGAGGTGTAGACGGCGGGCGAACCTCGGTCCGTTGGCGGCTCGGCCGCATCGAGGAATCTTGCGCCGGGCGCGGCCGCGCAGGAAGGAGTCGCGTTGCTCGAGGAACTGGCCGTCGTGGTTCTTGAGCAGATCGGCCGCTCTACCGGCCTTCGTTATGGACCAGTCGAGCGAACCATCCTGGGCGAGAGCCAAACGACGTTCATGGTGCGCGCGGGCGACGAGCGGCTGGTGCTTAAGCTTGAGCCCGCCTCGCGCACGCAAGCCCATCGGAACGCGGCCAGAACCTGCGAGTATCTGAGCGCAGCCGGCTATCCGGCGCCTCGCACGGTGGCGATGGGCATCCTGTCGGACCACGCCTTCGCTTTGCGCACATGCCTGCCGGGAGCATCGATGACGCCCGAGGACGGCGGCCGACACGTCGGACGACTCCTGTCGCTGCTGGACTTGCACCGCGACGCGGCCGAGGCAGCCGGTCTCGCGCCGGGTTTATGGCCCGAATCCGTCGTGGCGCCGGTTCTATCCGGCGGCGCCGGATATTGTCTTCTCGAGACGATGCGGGGCCACTCGCGGGAGTCGTCGGACCTGCTGGACGCGCTTCAGTCTCTCGTCTTCGCCAATCGAGCGTCGCTCCCGGGCGCGCGCGACATCATGCACTATGACTTCAATCCGGCGAATATTCTGGTGGACTCCGGCGGGGTGAGCGGTGTCGTCGATTGGGAGGGCGTCCGCGCGGGGGATCACGCCTTCGATCTCGCCACCATGCTCTTCTACACCTATGACGCGGCGGAGGCGCGCACGGCGCTGTGGCGGCGCTCGCGGGAACTCCGGCCGGCATCCGTCTTCTCGGTCTACATGGCGCACGTCGTGCTTCGGCAGGTAGAATGGTCGCTGAGGATGCATGCTCCTGCCATCGGGCGAGGTTATCTCGATCGGGCGCATCGGGTGCTGAGCGACCTGGAAGTGCAATTGGCCTGAGGCGCGCTCGGGGACTGGCCGCCGCGGCAAGCGGCTCGCTGTCGCCGCTCGCTCCCGCGACATCCGCTTGACACGATAGTTGTCATATGCGTTGAATATTTCTCATTCATGCAGAGATGGAGCCGCGCCATGGCGTCGCCGTTCACTCCCGTCGTCTTCTACCGCGACCCGTTGGCGGCGCTGCGCTGGCTCGAGGCGGCGTTTGGCTTCGAGACCAGCCTTCTCGTCACCGATGCGGCCGGCGCGGTCGGCCATGCCGAGATGACGTTCGGCGATGGACACATCGGCGTCGCCGCCGAATGGGGAGCCAGCGACCTCATCGGGCCGGCGCGCATGCGCAGCCCCGCCTCGCTGGACGCGATGGGCACCCAGTTCATCCGCGTCGAACTCGCCGATGGCGTCGATGATCATTGCGCCCACGCCGAGGCTGCTGGCGCACGCATCACCCAGCGGCCCGCCGATCAGTTCTATGGGGCGCGTGTCTATCGCGCCCTCGACCTCGAGGGCCACGTCTGGTGCTTCGAGCAGAAAGTCTCCGAGGTTTCGCCGGCCGACATGGAGAAGGCGAGCGGCCTCACCATCAAGACCTCGCTCTGAAGGAGCTGCGCCATGGGTGTTCCCCCGATTTCGCCGCTGATCTTCTATCGCGACGCCAAGGCTGCCCTGGATTTTCTGGAGCGCGCCTTTGGCTTCGAGATCCGGTTGCTGGTGGAGGACGGCGAGGGCGGCGTCATCCATTCCGAGAGCTGCTTCGATGGTCACGTGGTCATGGTGTCGGGGCCGCCGAGCGGCATGTGGGCCTCGCCCGCCGACCTGGATGGGCGGCGCACCGGCTCGGTGCACGTCCGGGTGAAGGACGGCCTGGACGCCCTGTGCGAGCGGGCCCGGACTGCGGGGGCCAGGATCGAGCGCGAGCCGGCCGACCAGCCCTATGGCGACCGGGTCTTCACCTGTCTCGACCCCGAGGGCCATAGCTGGTCTTTCGGCCAGACGTTACCGGCGACGACGGCGGGCGAGATGGCCACGGCGACGGGCCGAAAGATCGCAACTTCGCCGGACGCCCGCTGAGATGGACCGGTTCGCCGCCAGGGAGGCGGAGACCCGGCTCATCGCCTTCGCCGCCTCGATGCCGGGCGCCTGGGAGGACCACCCTTGGGACCATACGGTGATGAAGGTGGGCCAGAAGATCTTCGTCTTCTTCGGCGGCGCCGCGTCCGCGCCCGACGTCCTTTCCGTTACGGTGAAGCTGCCGGTGTCGTACGAGATGGCGCTCTCGCTGCCGTTCATGCGGCCGGCGGGCCACGGACTGTGGAAAGGCGGCTGGGCGCAGCTGACGCAGAGGTCCGGCGATGAGATCGACTTCGGGACCATCGAGGCCTGGATCGTCCAGAGCTACAGGGCCGTGGCCCCGAAGCGGCTGGTCAAGCAGTTCGACGCGGCTGCGGCGGCATGACCGCGTCCGCGCCCCGGGCGGCCGCCGCCACCGGACTGGACACCATCCTGGCGGCGCTGGCCGATCCGCACCGTCGCCAGGTGGTCGACCTGCTGCGCACCGGCGCACGGCCGGCCGGCGAGATCGCCAGGGCGGTCGGGCTCTCGGCGCCGGCCATGAGCCGCCACCTGCGCACCCTGCGCCGCTCGGGGCTCGTGGAGGAATCCCATCCTGACTTCGATGCGCGCGTGCGCGTCTACGCTCTGAGACCGGCGCCGATGCTGGAGCTGAAACGCTGGCTGGAGGACACCGAGCGCATGTGGGTCGAGCAGCTCGCCGCTTTCAAGGCGCACCTGGACGAGGCGGCGCAGTGACCGGCTCGCGCGTGCTGGTCGCCTTGCGCGTCGCGGCGAGCCCCGAACGGGCGTTCGAGGCGTTCACGCGCGACATCGGCGCGTGGTGGCGGCCGAACGGGCTCTTCGCCTTCACGCCGCGCGATCCGGGCGTGATCGCCTTCGAGCCGGGTCCCGGCGGACGGCTCATCGAGACGCTCGCCGCGGGCAAGGTGTTCGAGATCGGCAGGATCCGCGCCTGGGAGCCGCCGCGCCGGCTGGTGTTCGACTGGCGCCAGGCGAGCTTCGCCGCCGGCCAGAATACCGAAGTCGAGGTGCGGTTCGAGCCGCTCGGCGAGGAGACCCGCGTCACCGTCGAGCACACCGGCTGGGACAGCGTGCCGGCTGCTCATGCCGCCCGCCATGGCTTCCCGGACCGGATATTCCTGGTCCGCCATGGGGAGTGGTGGCGCGCGCTGCTGGCGTCGTACAAGAGCGCCGTCGAACGGTAGACGTGAAGTTGGCCGCCGAGGACGACATCGCGGCGATGGCCGGACGCGCGACACCGCGTGCGCCGGGGCGCCGTCAGGCCGCGTTCGGGTTCATCTTCGCCGCCGCGGTGATGAACTCGCTGTCGTTTGGCCTGATGATTCCGGTGCTGCCCAACCTGATCCGCTCGTTCTTCGGCGCCACCAACGCAGCGAGCACGGCGTCGGCGGCCGACTGGCAGTTCGTCTTCGGCGTCACCTGGGGCGCCATGCAGTTCTTCTCCGGGCCGATCCTCGGCATGCTGTCCGACCGCTTCGGACGGCGGCCGGTGATGCTGATCTCGATCTTCGGGCTTTCGCTCGACTTCCTGGTCATGGCTTTCGCCCCGACGCTCGCCTGGCTGCTGCTAGGCCGGGTGCTCAACGGCGCGACCGCCGCCAGCTTCTCCACCGCCAACGCCTATGTCGCCGACATCAGCGCGCCGGCGGAGCGGGCCAAGAACTTCGGCTGGATGAGCGCGGCCTTCAGCGTCGGCTTCCTGGTCGGCCCCGCCGCCGGCGGGTTCCTCGCCACCCACGCCGTCCATTTCGGCTCGTTCCGGCTCGACCCTTTGCGCACGCCTTTCCTCGTCGCTGCGGCGCTGTGCGCGGTCAACTGGGTCTACGGCCTTCTCGTATTGCCCGAATCGCTGACCCCGGAGCGCCGCATCGCGCGCTTCAACTGGCGGCGCGCCAATCCCATGGCGAGCCTTTCGCTGCTGCGCTCGTATCAGGATCTGCTGCCGCTGGCGAGCGTGAACTTCCTGGGCCAGCTCGCCCAGCAGGTGCTGCCCAACATCTTCGTGCTCTACACCACCTTGCGCTACCATTGGAGCCTGGGGTTCCTCGGCGTGACCTTCGCCATCACCGGGATCCTCGGCATCCTGGTGCAGTCGTTCGTCGTGGCGCCGGTGGTGGCGCGGGTCGGCGAGCGGGGCGCGGTGATCCTGGGCGCGGCGTCGGGGCTCGCCGGCTTCGTGATCTATGCCCTGGCGCCCACCTCGGCGGTCTATTTCATCGGCATGCCGGTGTTTGCCCTGATGGGCCTGATGCAGCCCGGTCTGCAAGGCCTGATGACCCGCCACGTCTCGGGCTCCGAACAGGGACAGCTGCAAGGCGCGAACCAGTCCACCGGCGGCATCGCCGCGATCCTCGGCCCGACCGTATTTCCTCTGAGCTTCGCCTTCGCCCTGCGGCGACTGCCCGCGCTGCCGGGTCTGCCGATCCTGATCGCCGCCGCCCTCCTCGCCGCGGCCATGGCGCTCAGCCTGCGCTTCGCGCGAACCGGCGCGGGTCTGGGCGCGGCGGCTTCGGCCGAAGCGTGAGCGTCCGGCTGCCGGGTCGCGGCCCAACTTTGGACCTGTCGACCTCCCAATGGTCCTGTCGCGCGTTAGCGCCGCGAGGGGATCGAAGAGGCGCTTGATGCAGAACCGCAATGCACCTGCGGCGAGGCGGCGCCGATTGCTCGGCGCGATGCGTCGCGGCGTGGCCATGGCGCTCGTCTCGGCGTGTGCGCTCGGCCTGGGGCCGGCGGCGTTCTCGGCGCCGGCGCCGGCGGCGTCCGCGAGCGCTGCGTCCGCCACGCCCCCCGCCTCGGCGAGTGCGCCTGCCCCAACGCCTGCGGCCGCTCCCGCCGCGGGCCCGACGCCAACTCCGGCGTTCGACGCCGCGGCGGCGGCGCGAACTCTGGCCCAGATCGAGCGCCAGCGGCCGACCACGGCCAGCG
>Ga0307374_10006341_pt1 | contig 18666 bp, 16 predicted proteins | sample OX3MG_FD_202532 | JGI IMG/M metagenome (GOLD analysis project Ga0307374, IMG submission 202532) | Soil microbial communities from Risofladan, Vaasa, Finland - OX-3 | ecosystem: Environmental > Terrestrial > Soil > Coastal area > Acid sulfate soil | place: Finland: Risofladan, Vaasa | collected...
CATCGCCTTCGGCCCGCGGAGCAAGTTTCTTCTGCGCGCGGCGCTCCGCCTTCATGCGCTGCTTTTCCTGGCGCTTCATTTCTTTTTGGCGTTTCTGAAACGTGGATTTCGATCGTGTCGCCATAAAAGCTCCTTGAATTCGCGATACAGCTTTCAGCGATTGTCCCAAATAAAATATACGGGTCAAGCCGCGCGAAAGGCCGCGTTTTGATTGCTAGAGCAGCAGAATCTCCGCTCGCTCTCAGACACAAACCACCGGAGAGTTCCCCTCCGGCGTCTTCTCATTACCAACGAGGTTCGCGAGGCTGGCGCGCGGCTTCACGATAGTCCTCGTTCGAGAACCGCTCGCGATTACCGCCGCGATTACCGCCACCGCCGCTGCTGCGCCCCGGTCCACCGCTGCGTTCGGGGGCGCGACCTTCGCCCTTGGGGCGCGCTTCATTCACCTTCAAATTGCGCCCACCCACTTCTTTGCCATCCAAGCCGGCAATCGCCTTGGCTGCTTCCGCATCATTCGGCATTTCGACGAACGCGAAACCCCGGGCGCGGCCGGTTTCCCGATCCATCGCCAAATGAACGCGTGTGACTGCTCCGAACGGCGCGAACAGCGCGCGCAAATCCGCTTCCGTCGTTTGGAAACTCATGTTCCCCACAAACAAATTCTTCATGCTCCCCAATCTCCTTCTCTCTTGAATCGACAGCGTAATGCGCCAACGGCATGGCCCGGTGTTTCCCAAGTACAGCGAGGAAGCGGAAGGAGTCAGGCGAAGCGGACCCAAGCGGCGGCCAGAAAGGCGACGACGCAATCCGTACTTCTTCGAGGTACCCAACAGATTATAACACGAAGTGGCGAATCGAGGATGCGGCCCACGAACCACATCACGGCGGCCGTATTACGGGTCCCAGGGAGCAGAGAACAGAGCGCAAAAATAGTTTGTCGGTCGAAATGCCACTACAAAAGCCAACCGAACGCACTGTGGGTATCCACAGGGTTCCACAGCCGTGCACAAGCGTCGGCTTGCGCTGTGCGCGCGCTCCGCTTATCCTTGCGCCATGGCACGAGAGGATTGTCCGCATTGCAGCGGCACGGGATGGCGAGTTGTCGAGCAGCCGGGCGCGGATAACGAGGCTCGCGCCTTCGCCGCCGGCGATGCAACGCACGCGGGTTCAGCGACAGGACAACCGAAGACGGTCTGGGCCGTACCATGCGATTGCACTGTTGGGGACCGTCACTCGCGCGTTTTGGATAGCGCGCGCCTGCCCAAGCGTTACCTGCATTGCAATTTCGAAAGTTACGACACCGACCAATACGATCGCGAAACCCACGGGACACAGGCTGTGGACTGGAATCGCAGCCTCGCTCAAGCCAAACTGGAAGTCCAGGGCTTCGCGCGCAATTTTCCCGTCGGCACCGAACATGGACTTTTATTGATGGGCACTTGCGGTGTTGGCAAGACGCATCTTGCCGTTGCGGCACTCGAGGAAATCATTCTGCGCGGGCACAGCGGGCTTTTCTATGATTATCGCGAACTGCTTAAGCAAATCCAGGACAGCTACAACCCGGAAAGCAATTCGACGGAGATGAGCGTCCTCGAGCCGGTGCTGAAAACCGAAGTGCTGCTGCTTGATGACCTGGGCTCGTCGAAACCTTCTTCGTGGGCGCTGGAAACCGTCGGCCACATTCTGAATACCCGTTACAACGAGCACCGCGTCACGTTGCTTACCACGAATTTCCTTGATGCCCCCGCTCCTGGCCTATCGGGATCCGCCGTTGCAGGACCGCGAAATTCTGCGCCACGGCCTGCGACCGCTGAAGATTCGCTGACCGATCGCGTCGGCACTCGGATTCGCTCCCGCCTCTATGAAATGTGCCGCACGGTGGAAATTTACGCGCCCGATTACCGCAAGGAGATTCGCCACGCCGGTCATTTTCATACCTAACGCCCCCATTACGGAGCGCTATTTCGTGCGGCACAGGATCGTGTGCTCCGGGTCAATCACCAAACGTAACGGCCGGATGCGCGTGAAGTAGCGGAATTTCGTCCCAGGGCCCGTGGTGATCACGCGGCCCAGGAAATGCAATTTTCCCTGTGCATGCGCGGCATAAATCGGCACGGACTCGGTGAAGACATCCGGCACGTTGTTCTGCTCCAACATTCCCTCGATTTCAAATCTGCCGCCGCGCGGACGGACTTCATAGTTCACGCTGTACGCCGGAATTCCCGTTTCTCTCACCCATTCCTCGAAAAACCAGTCCATCGAATGGCCGCCTTCCAGGTCCATCGACGGCGTCATGTATCGTTCGACAACTTTCTGGAATTGCGCGGTCGAGAGCGATTGGAAGCGATATTCGCTCAGAACAGCGCGCAGCATTTCGGCGAAGCGCGCGTCGGGATTTTTTGCTCTTGGGTCGCGCAGCATCACGCGCAACATGTGAATCACCCACGCACCTTTGTCGTAAACAATCGTGTTGTACGCGTCCGGCGTTTTCGACGAGTCCAGCCGGTAGCCGAAATCAAGCGGACCCGCATCTGCGACGGGCGCATTGGTCCCCGGAGCCTTCGTAAGCAAGATGTCGCGATATTGCATCAGCCAATTTTGCACTTCATGTTTCCCGGGATTGTGCGCTTCGTCGTACATCAACGACTGATAGTCGGCCATCGCTTCTTCCAGCCAAACGTCGCGGTAGCTTGCCGGAGCCACCACGTTACCCCACCACTGATGAGCGACTTCGTGGAAGGGAACAAGTTGCGCAATTTCTTCTTGCGCGCGTTCGGCTACACCGGCCTGCTGTTGTGCCTGAGGCGGAAGAAAAACCAGCGTCGTAAGGTAGAGCAATCCCGGCCAGCCCTGCCCAAAGGAACCGGGAATTTGCGAGACATCGAGCTCCGGAAAAGGAAACGGTCCATTGATGGTTTCAAAATAGTGAACCGAGTCAAGCAACCTGCCGCCCAGATGTTTCAGCACAGCCGGCGGGTTGGGCATTGGCGGCACACCGAAACTGTCGGGTCCGGCAAACGTTCTGGGCAACGTGCCGGAGGGCAAACGAGCCGCGGCGTTTTGTTGCAGGCGCGCGACAATCGCCTGTTCCAGTTGCTGGTTCGCGTAGAGCGCAATGATTGGTTTTCCCGGCACTGTTTGCGTCGCATAGTCGCCCAGGTTGAATCCCGCGACCGCAATGGGCTCCGTAGTTTGCCAGTGGCCAGTCCGCTCGGCACCCTCAACTCCCGTTTCTGTTTGATGGCCCGTTGCAACCAGAGTCAGCCGCTTCGGCCAGTGGAAAGTCAGCTGGAACGAAGCGAAATGCTCCCCCCCTGCCAGATGCGGGTACCAGCTTCCGCGCGCGCCGACGAAATATACGCTGTTGCCCGCGTCTTCGATCACCGTGCCTTGGTAGGCGACGCGCAGCCGGTATTCAGTTCCGGCGGTCACCGCCGCCGGCAGCACGACAAAGAGCACATCGTTCCCGCGCCGCGCAATTTCCTGGCGCCGCAGGTCTTGATTCTGAAAAAAAACAAGCGGCTGCCCGTCCGCGTCGGTCACGCTCGAGACGTGGAGAAACCGGGAGAGCTCTAGTTCGATGATGCGATCTCCGGAGCGCAGCGCCCTCCAGTGAATGGTAGTACTGCCCGTCAGGCTCAGGTCTTCAGCGATGGTTGTGTTCACCGTATAATCAATGGGCGCGGATTCGTCCTCGTGTGGAGGTGCGTTCGGAGCCGCGAATGATGTCCAAACATCGAAGAGCGTAGCCCCGTTCGCTTCGTGCGGCTGGCCGATCATCACTGTTTCCGCGTGGCGTTCGTCGATGAGTACGTCGAAGGCGCCAATGGTGTTCGAGTTAAGGGCTGCGTAGAAATAAGGCAGCGGCGCGCTAGAAAGCCAATCTTGCATAATGCGGAGGGATGATCCCGCATTGAGCTTCGCGACGATCGGATTCCAGTTTTGGACGAACAACGGATCGCTGGACGCGGAAATCTTTTGTTCGCCCAGGTCCCGTTGGATTTCTTCCGCCGTGTCGTCGTCAAACCGCAGATAGGCTTGCCAAAATTCCACGTCGACCAACGGAACCTTCAGAAAACGCAGAACAGAAGCGCGCTCGGCTTGGTCCGGAGGAAGGGCGAAGACGCGTCCGCGACCGACGAAAACGGCGCCCGATGTCCGCCCATCGAGTGGCGCAAGAAATGCCAGCGTGCCTTCGGTGAAGGTGAATGAGACTCCATATCGCCTCAGGATGAGGTTATGGACATCATAGACGCGAGTGCCGTCGACGGGCAGCGTGCTCAGCGATTGATAAAGCTGTTGCGGCGGCAGAGATGCAATCGCGCTCTGCGGGGCGGAAGTAGTAGTAGTGGAAGAAGCATCTTGCTGTCGTTCGAACCCGAATGCGGCGGTGGTCGCCAGTAGAATCGTTAACGCGAAAATTGTCGCAGTTCGCAAGGATTGACTCTAACAATACAGATGCGATGCAGCAAGCCGGGCAAAAGTGGGCTAGAGCGTGGCGAGCAGTCCTGCAAGCAGAGCGGCGCGCTCGGGTAGAAAACGGATGATGATGTGCTCTCTGGGGCTGTGCGCGCCATCGCCCACGGCCCCCAGGCCGTCGAGCGTAGGAATTCCCAGGGCTGCGGTAAAGTTCCCATCCGACCCGCCTCCGGTCGAAGCTTCGCGCAATCCACGTCCCATTTCGCGCGCCAGTTCCTGAGCGTGAAGAAACAACGCGTGCGCCTCATGTGTGCGTTCCATCGGCGGACGATTAACGCCGCCGCGAACTTCAATGCGTGCACCGCGCAGAATCGGTTTCAAGGCGCGCAACTTGCGATTTAAGTCCAGGGCATCGTCAGCGCGCACCACGCGCACATCAATAAACGCGCGCGCGTGATCCGCAACAACGTTTGTCACCGTGCCTCCTGCGATCACGTTCGCCTGCACCGTGATTCCCCTTCGCGGATTATTCAACTTCAGAAGTCGCGCAATTTGCAGCGCCAGTTCATGCACCGCATTCACACCGCTCTCCGGATCAATCCCCGCATGCGCGCTGCGGCCCGTCACAATCAATTCCGCCTCTCCAACGCCTTTGCGTTCGGTTTTAAGTCGCCCATCAAGGCCGAACGCGGGCTCGAGGACGAAAACGGCATCACTCTGGCGGGCGGCGCTTTCAATTGCCCGGCGCGAAGTCTTGCTGCCAATCTCTTCATCGGAGGTCCAGAGGAAAACGATTTTTTTTCGCGCCGGAACGCGCAAGGCTTGCAGTGCATCAACGGCAGCGAGCGCGATCGCGTGCCCGCCTTTCATGTCGAACGTACCTGGGCCCCAAGCGAGGCCTCGCGCCACGCGGAACGGCGTCTTGGCAACCGTACCCAGGGGATAGACGGTATCAAGGTGACCCAGGACGAGGAGTTGGCCCTCTGGCCGGCCTTGTCCTAGCTGCATCTCGGCCCGAACGTGGCTGCCTGATTCGCGCTGTCGCAGCAATCGCACACGGGCCCCGCGGCGCCTCCACTCCGCGGCAATCATCCGCCCGAAGCGATCGACGGCAGCCTCGTCGTGGCTCGGCGATTCAATATCCACCATGCGCCCGAGCAGGCGTACGATCGCAGCTTCGCGCTCGCGCAGCCAATCGAACAATTCCTGCATCGGTATCATTGCGTCGCGTATCCTAGCAACCGCTCGCGCATTCGGCAATGGCAGCCATCGTGCCATCGAGAGCCGCAACGCAGCCCACAGGCCGGATCGCCGAACATGGAGGTTAGCCCAAGGCATCACCGTATCGAGCCGATAGCCAAATTCCCATTTTGAGTGCGTCCGCGCGTCCGGTATATTGTTTAAGCGCTTGCACGAGGCCGTTTCCAGGAGTTTCCACTGGCGACAGTGACGGTCCCCGGGAAATCTATCGCGTCTCCCAAGACGACAAAAGTATGAGCCAGGACATCACTAAACATCTCGACCGCGCCCGCAAATACCTGGAGAGAAATAAACTTCAGGAAGCCATCGCGGAGTACCATTCAGCCATCGAAATTTCGCCCGGGCAACCGGAAGCGGTTCAGATGCTCGCGGACCTCTATGTCCGCACGGGCGATCTTGTCCAGGCCGCGCACTTCTTTGGGTTGCTGTTTGACAAGCTTGTGGAATCGGGAGACACGGCGCGCGCCTCGGCGATTTTCACGCGCCATTTGAAAGCCTACCCCCAGCCGCCGAGCCGCCTGTCGCGCTATGCTTTTCTTCTCCAGAAGCAGAACAAGACTCCCGAGGCGATTGAATTTTATTCCAACGCGGCTCAACAGTTCAGGGACCAGAATGATCTGCGGTCGGAATTCGAATCTCTCCAGAGAATCGCACAGCTCGATCCTGAAAACGCTGAACGCCAGGTACAACTCGGCGAACTTGCGGAAAAACTCGGGAATGCGGAAACAGGCGGGCGCGCTTATCTTCGCGCTGCTCAATTGACGCAAGCCGCCGGTAACGGTGGCCGGGCTTTGGAATTATTTGCCAGCGCCCATCGGCTAAATCCAGGCGATCGCAGCGTGGCGCTGCTCTTTGCCGACGCGCGGCTGCATCACCGTGACGCCGCCGGCGCGGTGGAATTGCTTCGGCCCTTCGTCCCGCCCGACCCTTCCGACACGGCCTTCCTCGGACTTTATGGCGAGGCCTTGCTTCACACGGGTCAGCTCGATCTGGCCCGCGAGATGATCTTCGCGCTCTGTAAGCAGAAGCCCGACGCCTTCGACAAGCTTTTTCATCTCGCCGATCGCTACCTCGACACCGGAGGAGACGAAAAAGCCATCTCCGTGCTCGAACAGACCAAAGAATGGATGTTCGCCGTCCGCAACGAGACGGCTTTTGCCGCGCGTGTCGATACCATGGTCGAAGTTCATCCGAAATCGCTCCCGCTCGCGGAATTTTGGGCGAAACTCTACGACCAGATGAATCGGGAAGTGAAATATTTCGACGCCTTGGTACGGTTGTTCGATCTGGATCTCGAGAATAATAAAATTCCGGCGGCGTGCGAAGCGCTCGACCGCTTGGTTGAAATTGATCCTTACGATTATCGCATTCAGGAGCGCATTTCGAAGCTCGAGGGAAAAGTCAGCGGGTCATTTCTTCGCAGCATCAATGCTCGTGCAGCCAAAGCTTCCGGCAGCGCTCAAACATCCACTTCTTTTGGGGCCGCGGCATTCGGCGACGCGGCGCGCGCTCCTGCAACCGAGGAAGAAAAATCCCAGCGCGCTTTGGACGACTTGATCGTTCAGGCGGAGATCTTTCTTCAGTATTCGCTGCAGACCAAAGCTGCGGAGCGTCTGGAACGAATTGCGGAGCAGTTTCCCGGCCACGAGGATCGTAACGAGCGTCTGCGAGCCCTCTACGAGCGCGCGAATTGGTGGCCCAAGGGAACACAAAACCGGACAAAGTCGGCGCCTTTAGCGCCAGCCCCCGCGCCCGCCAGTCCTTCCTCGGCCGCCGACACGCATCGCGATTTGGCCGAGATCGCGGAAATTACCCGCCTGATGTATCGCGAAGTGACCCCGCGCGAAGTCCTCGGCACCGCCGTGCGTGAAATCGGCAAATACCTCAATGTGCGGCGTTGTGTTGCGGTGGTCGGCGCGCCCGGCGAAGCGCCGCAGATGACGGCGGAATTCGCCCTTCCCAGTTTGAAGCCCGCGGCTCCAGCTCTGTTGGCGAAGATTGCCGCAGGACTCGCAAGTTCTTCTCAGGACCCAATCGGCGGCGTCTCGACCACCTCAGAACGTCTCCGCGATCTGCGAGAACTCGATGTCGACGCAGTCCTTGGTGTCGCGCTCACCGATAAGGATACGCAAGCCGCGGCAGGCGTCCTGTTCACTGGCGATGCTGTATCGCGCCAGTGGAAGCCAAACGAGAGCTATTTTCTTCAGGCTGTCGGAGATCAAGTGATGATCTCCGTCAATCACACACGGCTGCGTTCGCTGGTGCGTACGCTTGCCGTTGCGGACGAGAAGACGGGATTGCTTGGCCGCGGTGCCTATATTGATTGCTTGCTCGCGGAATCCAAGCGCTCGCGAACCCAGGGCACGCCCCTGACGCTCGTGATTTTGCAACTGGATCGCGGCCCGGAAATATTGCGCCAGGAAGGCGACGCTGCCTTGGAAGGCTACATGAATCAGGTCGCTCGTGCGCTCGAACCATCGATTCGTCAGGGAGACTTGGCCGTGAAGTATACCGCTTGGTCTTTGGCGTTTGTGCTGCCGGATACGTCGCGCGAGAAAGCCGAACCCATCGCGGAAAAACTAAGGCAGGCCGCGGCCCAGGTTCAGCCATCCTGGCAAGGAACGGCCGTGAGTCTCAGCGCGGTTGTGGCCGATGCCAGCGCCCGCTGGGCGGACGAAAATGAAGATCGCGTCACGGAATGGATTAACCGCGCGGAAGTTGGCTTGGACGAAATCCGGCATCGTGGCGGCAATGCCATTGTCACGCAGGCGGCGCCGCAACCGAATTAATTCATACCGGGAACGGTATATCGAGGAGGTTTCATGTTTCCCACGGATGTGGTGATTCTCGCTGGCGCGCGCACGCCGATGACGCGCTACAACGGAGAATTTGCGGGCGTCACCGCGATTGATTTGGGCGTGGCCGCCGCAAAGGAAGCGGTCAAGCGCTCGAACGTCGCTCCTGACGAGATCGAACACGTGGTATTTGGCAACGTGATGCAAACGAGCGCGGACGCAATTTATGGCGCGCGTCACGTTGGCTTGAAGACGGGCCTCAAAATCGAAACGCCCGCCGTCACCGTGAATCGGCTTTGCGGCTCGGGCGTTGAATCGATTAGCCAGGCCGCGCAGCGCATTCTTCTTGGCGAAGCGAAAACAGTTCTCGCCGGTGGGATGGAAAATATGACGCAGTGCCCGCACGTGATTCGCGGCGCGCGCAGCGGCTTCCGGCTTGGTGAAGGCAAGCTGGAAGACTCGCTGATGTCTGGCCTTTACGATCCGATCAGCGGTTGCACCATGTCCGATACGGCGGAAAATCTCGCGCTCGAACACAGCATAACGCGTCAAGCAGCTGACGAGTATGCTTTGCGCAGCCAGCAAGCGGCGGAGGCCGCGTTTCGCGCCTGCAGAATGAAAGAAGAAATTGTTCCGGTGGAAGTCGGAAAGGGCAAGAAGGCGCACATGGTTTCGCAGGACGATCATCGCCGCCCCGAGACGACGATGGAGATTCTTTCCGCGCTCCCGCCCGCATTTCGCAAAGATGGAATCGTCACTGCTGGGAATGCCAGCGGAATTGTTGATGGCGCCGCAGCCGTCGTTTTGACGCACGCAAAGGTCGCCAAGGATCGCGGCTGGAAACCGCTCGGCAGGATTGTTTCGTGGGCCACTGCCGGAGTCGAGCCGAAGCTCATGGGCATCGGTCCCGTTCCCTCCACGCGCAAGGCTCTGGAACTCGCTGGGTTAACGCTCGATCAGATTGATTTGATCGAAGTGAACGAAGCATTTTCGCCGCAATATCTGGCCGTTGAAAAAGTGCTGGGTCTCAATCGCGATAAAACGAACGTCAACGGCGGCGCCATCGCGCTTGGCCATCCGCTTGGCGCCACGGGCACGCGGCTGGTCCTTACGCTACTGCTGGAATTGCGGCGGCGCAATCAGCGTTACGGCCTGGCGACAGCGTGCATCGGCGGAGGGCAGGGAATTGCGATGATCGTCGAATCGGTCTCCTAGCCTTGCGGGATGACAAAGAATCTAGTTCTAAGAGGGAGAATGAATGGCCATTGAAAAAGTGGGAGTCGTAGGATGCGGCCTGATGGGATCGGGAATCGCTCAGATTGCGGCGCAGGCGGGCTGCACGGTTGTGGTTCGCGAAGTCAGCGAGGAGCGGCTGAATAAAGGTCTCGCATCCATCGACAAGAGCCTGAATAAATTCGTCGAGAAGGGGACGCTCACATCCGCAGACCGCGACGCGGCGCGTGGACGTTTGCGCGGCACCACGAAACTCGAAGATTTGAAGGACTCCGACTTGGTGGTCGAAGCGATTATCGAGCAGTTGCCGGAGAAGCGCGAGCTTTACTCCGCCCTCGATAAGATTTGCCCCAAGAACACGATTTTCGCCAGCAACACGTCGTCTCTCTCCATCACCGAGATGGCATTTATGACCGGGCGGCCGGATCGTTTCATCGGGCTGCACTTTTTTAATCCTGTGCCGTTGATGAAACTGGTGGAAGTGATTCGCACCATCGCCACGGATCCGAGAGTTTACGAAGACGCAGTCGCGTTCGCAGGCCGCTTGGGCAAAGTGCCGGTGCGCACTTCCGATCGCACGGGCTTCATTGTGAATCGCCTCCTCGTGCCGTATCTTCTCGACGCGGTCCGCGTTCTCGAACAGGGGGTCGCGTCCATCGAAGACATCGACAATTCGATGAAGCTCGGCTGCGGGTATCCCATGGGCCCCTTGACGCTGCTCGACTTCGTGGGCAACGACACGACGTATTACATCGCGAACATCATGTTCGACGAATTCAAGGAAGCGCGTTTCGCGCCGCCGCCGTTGCTAAAACGCATGGTTCTCGCCGGATGGAATGGACGCAAGGCGGGCCGCGGCTTTTACGATTACTCCGATCCGGCGAAGCCGAAAGCGATGCAACTCACGTAGTGCGTCACGTAATGCGCATAATCGAGCGACGGAGCCCAACCGATGGCCTATGAAAATCTTCTGTTCGAGATAAAGAATCAGATCGCCTATATCACGTTCAATCGTCCGAAAGTATTGAATGCGCTCAATCGCAAAACGGTCGAGGAGTTGGGCGATGCGTTGAACCAAGCGAGCAAAGATTCGTCCGTGCGCGTCCTGATTCTCACCGGCGCGGGCGAGAAATCTTTCGTCGCCGGCGCGGACATCAACGAGCTGGCACAGCGCACTCCTGTCGACGGAAAAGACTTTTCGCTTGTCGGCCAGGAGATTTTTCATCGCCTCGAAACCATGGGCAAGCCTTCGATCGCCGCGATTAACGGTTTCGCTCTAGGAGGCGGCTGCGAGCTGGCGCTTTCGTGCACTATGCGTATCGCCAGCAAAAATGCGCGCCTTGGCCAGCCCGAAGTGAAGCTCGGAATCATTCCCGGCTACGGAGGCTCGCAGAGGCTCGCGCGTCTCTGCGGCAAAGGAATCGCCCACGAATTGATTCTTTCCGGAGAAATGATTTCCGCCGACGAAGCCTTGCGTGTCGGCTTGGTGAATCGCGTTGTCGAGCTAACTGAATTGATTCCCACCGCGGAATCCATCGCGAAGAAAATCGCTGCGAACGCGCCACTCGCCGTCAAGTTCGCCATGGAAGCCGTGGAGCGCGGAATGGAGATGCCCCAGGAAGAGGGTCTTTTCCTCGAAGCAACGCTCTTTGCCCTTTGCTGCGCCACGGAAGACATGCGCGAAGGCACTCGCGCGTTCATCGAGAAGCGTCCCGCACAGTTCAAGGGAAAATAGCGTTATGCCAGACAAAACGCCTGAAAAGAAGGCCGGAAAGCTCCGCCCCACGCCAACGCAAGGCGAACTTTCCGCCACAGGCTTGCATTTCGGGATTGTTGTCAGCCGCTTCAACAGCTTCATCACCGAACGTCTTCTCGCCGGCGCACTGGATGCACTCCAACGCGCAGGCGCGACGGAAAAGCAAATTGAAGTCGTTCGCGTTCCGGGTTCGCTCGAAATTCCCGTCGCCGCAAAAAAACTCGGCGCGTCCGGCCGCTGCGACGCCATCATTTGTATCGGTTGCGTTATACGCGGAGAGACTTCCCACTTCGAACATGTGTCCAGCGAAGTCGCGCGCGGCGTGCAGATTGCGCAACTCGACACAGGCGTGCCCATGGCATTCTGCGTGTTGACCTGCGAGACGCTCGAACAGGCCATTGATCGTGCCGGCCTCAAGAGCGGCAACAAAGGTTTTGACGCGGGGCTCGCCGCAATCGAGATGGCCAATCTCTTGCCCAAGCTGGCTTCCAATCCAGTCCGGAAGCCGCGCGAACCGGGCAAATCGAAGTCGCGCAAATCGAACCTTCGCACGTCTCACTCAAAGAAATGACTCTTCGCCGCAAGTCCCGCGAGTGCGCTCTGCAGATGCTTTTCCAGTGGGACATGAACCACAAATCTCCCGCGCGCGTCGAGGAATCCTTCTGGAAATCCGCGCGCGCCGCGGAATCGACGCGGCGTTTCGCCAACCAGCTCTTTGAAGGCGCCGTGGCGCAGGCGGAGGCGAACGACACCACGATTGAAATGCTTTCAAAGAATTGGCGCATCGAACGAATGCCTGAAATTGACCGCGGGATCTTGCGCCTGGCGATTTACGAGCTTCGCTCCGGCACGGCGCCCGTAAAAGTCGTCATTGTCGAGGCCCTCGAACTTGCGAAGAAATTCTCGACGGCCGAATCCGCGCGCTTTCTCAACGGAATCCTCGACGCTGCTTCCAAATCTCTCGATCAACCAAAACCAAAATAGCAAGAAGCAAGAATAGAAATTCCGCCTGCATCAGATTCAGCGATCTTCTCGTGTGCTTTCCGCCCAAACAATCTCGATTTCTGTATTTCCTTTCTTTATGCGCGTTTATAGGCATTTCCGAAACGAATACGGCCGTCAAACGGGCCTCCGCAACTTTTCGCATTTCACTGTGTTCAATGGACTGCGAATGATATTTACCTAGCCCAAGGAGAGAACGACATGAAGATCGAGACGATGATCCGACGAAGCATTTTCACATTGGCCGCTGCCGGGCTGCTTTCGGCTGGGGCATGGGCCCAATCTTCGGCCACTCCGCCGCAGTCCGCCACAGCTAGCGCGCAACCGGGCGACATTCACAACGATCGCAAGGATATTCGTCAGGACAGGCGCGATGTTCGGGCCGACAGAACCGACATTCGCAGCGATCGTCGCGACCGCAATGGCGACCAGCGCGACATCAACAAAGACAGACGTCAGCTCGCTAGGTCCAACGCCAGGAACGGTGTTAATAGCAAGCGATCGCAGGCTCTGCGGCACGACATACGCAGGGACCGCAAAGATCGCAACCGCGATACTCGCGACATTCGTCACGATCGTCGCGCCTTTCATTCCGACCGCCGCGATATACGCCACGATCGTCATGATGTCCGCCGCGGTCGCTAGTTAAGAGCTAAATGCCCGGTTTCGCGACCCAGCGCATTCGCAGAAAAATAAAGAGCCAAAAAATAAAGCCCAAAATAAAAAAGGCCGGCTCGCTTTGAGCCGGCCTTCTTGCTTTTTTGCCTCTTGCAAAGCCGAGCTTGTCACCGCCCATCGCCCTGGCTCGCATTTTCCTGCTTCATCCTCTAGAAATCGATGTGCCCTTCGAAGATGCGCACGGCCGAGCCGCTAACGCGCGGCACCAGCTTTCCTTTTTCGTTCGCAACTTCCACGTGAATCTCGCTGGGCCGTCCTATTTCAACGCCCTGCGTAATTGAAAGATGCTCCCCGGCTTTCAGTTTGTTGTGCCGCACCAGATAGGCGCCCAGCGAACCGCCCGCCGACCCCGTCGCCGGATCCTCTGTGATTTCCCACGGCAGCATGCCCCGGGCAAACGCTTTGCCGCGCCCGCCGAGCGCGAAGCAATAGGCCATTGTGCCGTCGCCATTGAGCGCATGGAACAGAGCGCGCGGATTCGCGCGGATGCGCTTCAGCGTCGCTTTCCCTTTTAATGGAACCATCAAGTTGAAAATCCCGCTGGACACCAATTCAACCGGTAAAGCGGGATCGATATCGTTTGCGCGCAACCCCATGGACTCCGCCAGCGTGCCGCGCGAAATGTTCGGAGTTTTGAACCGCGCCTCCTTTTGCGTCATCGTCACGCGCACAGGCCTCCCGCCGCGAAACGTGATTTCGACCGGTAAAATTCCCGCGCCCGTTTGCTGCTGAATTTGCACTCGGCCTTCTGAGGCTGGCACAACCCCAAGTTCGGCGAGCAGAAACCATGTGCCAATCACGGGATGCCCGGCCAGCGGCAGTTCGTGCGTCGTGGTGAAAATTCGCAGTCGTGCCAGCGCGCGATTGTTGGTCGGCCGTTGGACGAAAACGGTCTCCGCCAGATTCATTTCGCGCGCGATGGCTTGCATCTGCGGGCGCGATAAATTGTCGCCGTCCGTTATGACCGCAAGCGGATTCCCCTCAAAGGGCTTGCTGGTAAAAACGTCGAGCTGATACAGGCGCCGTTTCAATTGCATCTCCGCGCGGCTCGTTAACACCCGCTAAATACTTTCCAATTTTGCCATTGTTCTTTCGCTTCGCACATTTTCTATTCCATGCCGTCCTGGATCCCGGCAAGCCAATTTGGCGCCATGAATCCTACAGTTTCTTCACGGTCGCGCATACCTCTCCAAGCACGCGTTTGGTCCTTTCCCGGCTTGTCGTTTCCGCATAGACGCGCAGCATCTCTTCGGTTCCAGATGCGCGCACCAGAAGCCAGCCGATATCGCCGAGAAATAATTTCTCGCCATCCATATTTTCCTTGCGCACCACTGGCCATTCCAGCACCTTGGTCATGTTCTTCGAACCAAAATACGCGATCGCTTTTTCCTTCTGTCCGCGTAGTAATTCCAGGTCCACGCGCCCGTAGTGATGTTCGCCAAATTCCTTTTCGAGCATGCGCACAAGCTTACCCAACCGCTTGCCATGCCATGCCATCACCTCGACAAGCAGCAGCGCGCTCACGGTCGCATCGCGCTCCGGCAAATACAATTTTGTGGCGATGCCACCGCTCTCTTCTCCGCCGATCAAAATGTCGTGCTCGAGCATCACCTCACAAATATATTTGAAGCCGATCGGCGTCTCGTAAACCTTTCGGCCAAATCTGCGGGCGATCTGGTCGATCATTTTCGTGGTCGAAAATGTTTTCGCCACGTCTCCTTCGAGCTTTCGGGTGCCCGCCAAATGCCAGAAGAGGATGGAAAAGATCTGGTGCGGCGTGATGAACGTGCCGTCCGCATCGACCGCCCCGATGCGGTCGCCATCGCCGTCGGCGGCAAACCCCGCATCATAGCCGCCTTTCGTCACGGCCTTCTCCAGCGCGGCAATGTGTGGCTCAATCGGTTCGGGATTCACGCCGCCAAAAAGGGGATCGTATTTTCCGCGAATTTCGTTGCACGCAATCCCGTGTCGCAGGAAAAGTTCATGCAGCAGGCCCGCCGCCGAGCCGTGCATCGGGTCGGCCACAAAGCGGAATTTCGTCCCACGCAAACGCTCCCAATCGATCAGTTTGTCGAGCGTGTCCAGATACGGCTCGCGCACGTTGAGCGAATGAATTAGGTCAGGCCGCGCAGCCAATTCAGGCTCATCGCTTTTGAGCACAGCTTCCAGTTCTTTTTCGATCTGCGCGGTAATCGCGGGAGAAGCCGAACTTCCGTAGCTCGCCTTGTACTTCACGCCGTTCCAGCGGTAGGGATTGTGGCTCGCCGTGATCATGACGCCGCCGGCGGAGCCACGTTGCCGCACCAGCAGAGAAATCGTAGGCGACGGGCACGGTCGGTCCGCCAACCAAACAGGCGTTCCTGTGGCGGCGACGACTTCCGCAGCCGCGCGCGCGAACAGCGGCCCACCGAATCGCGCGTCGTAGCCAATCAGGACGCCCTTTTTGGGATTCTCGGCGCGAATCACGTATCGCGCAATCGCCGTCGCAACTTTGCGCACGCTCGCCACCGTGAAATCCTCGGCGATCACACCGCGCCAGCCGTCGGTACCAAAGTGGATTTGCGTCACGATTAGAAAGTATATGCGATACAGGTTAGTGCGGAAAGGATTCCGCTTTGGGCAGGCCTTTGCGTTCCGCTCTGGAATGCATCCGCTACAGCAAATCGCGACGCCGCTTTTTTTCGAGCCATTTCACCACTTCGCCCACGTCTTGCGCTCTTCCACGCGGGCAAATCAGCAAGGCGTCGTCCGTCTCCACGACGACGAGGTCGCGCACGCCAATCGCCGCCACGAATTTCTTACGGCTCCACAGAAAATTGCCCGTTGCATCGAGAGCAAACGAATCGCCCAGCGACACATTCTCACCCCGCTTGCGCGCCAGCAGTTCGTGAACCGCAGTCCAAGATCCGATGTCGCTCCAGCCGATTTTCGCCGGCAGCACAACAACATGTTCTGCCGCACGTTCTTTCGATTTGCCGCGCGGAGCGCGCGTGGCGGGCTCCATGATGGCGTAATCCACGGAAATATTTTCGAGGCACGGATAAATTCGTTTGAGCGCCCGCGCATACTCTGGAGTGCCGATGGATTGTTGCAGCTCGCCAAGCGCATGCCACGTTTTCGGCAGATATTTCCGCAAGCATTCCAGAAAAGTGGAGACGCGCCAGAAAAACATGCCCGCGTTCCAGAAATATCGCCCCGACGCGACGTATCTTTTCGCGCGCGCCGCGTTTGGCTTCTCCGTGAATCGCCGCACAATGTATGCCGGTCCTCCGCCAAATCGCGCCGCCGCGCCGGCGCGCTCGATGTAGCCGAATCCTGTTTCCGGTCCCGACGGCGGAATTCCAAGCACCACGAGGTTCCCCGGACTCCTGGCCGCCTTCATGGCCGCGCGAACGACTTTGCGATACTGCGCCGCGTCCGCGATGTGATGATCCGCCGGCAGCACGGCCATCAGCGCGTCGCCATGCTCCTGCGCCAAATGAATCGCCGCAAGTCCGATAGCCGCCGCAGTGTTTCGTCCAACGGGCTCAGCTAGAATTTGTTTGTGCGGGACGCGCGGCAGCTCGCGCCGCACGCCCGCTGCCTGCTGGTCATTGGTCACCACCCAAAGCCGATTTTCTGGAAAAAGCGGAGCCAGGCGATCCGCTGTTTCGCGCAGCATGCTCTTCGAACTTATAATGTCGAGAAGCTGTTTTGGCGTTCGCGTTCGGCTGCGCGGCCAAAAACGCGTGCCTCGTCCGCCGGCGAGCAGCACAGCGCACCTCGTGATTTTTTTGGCATGCTTCATGTCGAAAGACCGCCCGGCACATAAGCGTGCAGCATCGTCGTTCGTGCTGTTGGCACAAAGCGGAGATCGCGCATCACCGCCGGCACAAGCCAAGCCTGCGCGTTCGCATATTCGATTTCCGCGTCCGGAACCTCAATTTTTCCCGTGCCTTCGATAACAATGAGGACCTCCATCAAACCCACTGGCTTCGTTCGGCGTTCCGGTTCGGCGAAAACGGATTTCATCACGGCAAAATAGGGGCACTCAACCAGAGTGCCAACCGCACCATGCGCCTCTGCGGCCACTTTGCCGCCACGCCGTTCGCCGAAACGAATCACATCCATGGACTTGTTAACGTGCAGCTCGCGCAGCTTCCCTTCGGAAGTCAATCGATTGAAGTCGAACACTCGATACGTGATATCTGAATTCTGTTGGATCTCGCAAATCGTCATGCCCGGCCCGATCGTGTGCACAGTACCCGCGGGAACGAAAATTGTGTCGCCTGCATGCACCGCGACGCGTTCCAAACATTCTTCGACCTTTCCGTCGGCAGTCGCGTGCTGAAAGCTCTCGCGGTCTACGCCAGGCCGCAGCCCCACGCGCACTTCCGCGCCCTTGTGCGCGGCGATGATGTACCACATTTCCGTTTTTCCCACGCCGCCAGCCGCAGCCTCATGTTTTCGCGCGTAATCATCGTCGGGATGCACCTGCACGGAAAGTTTTTCTTCGGGGAAAATGAATTTCGCCAGCAGGGGAAACGGCATGTCGCGCGAAACGTTGCGTCCCGACCAATCGTCGCCCATGCGCGGCCAGGCATCGCCGAGTTTTTCTCCGGCGAATGGCCCGTCGGCGAATCGGCAGTCGTTCCCGGTGAGCCACGCTTCACCAATGGGCTCTGGCAACGATTGCTTGTCGGGAAAAAGTGGCGCGAGGCTTCGGGCGCCCCAAATACGCGGCACGAATTGCGGTTCCAGCCGGGCGGGCCGCGGTTTCACAACTTATCCGCGCATCGCGGCCGAGCTCACGGCCGTCTCGGCGCGAAAAAAACTAGACATGCGTCGGAGTCCCTCTTCAATGCGTTCCATCGAAGTGGCGTACGAAAGGCGCAAGTAGCCGGGCGCGCCGAAAGCTTCGCCGGGAATCACGACAACGTGTTCGCGTTCCAGTAATTCCTTGGCGACCTGTACCGTGTCGCATTGCGATGCGCCGCTCCCGTTTCCGGCCATCGTACCCGCGACGTTGGGGAAAACATAAAAGCTTCCCTCCGGCTCGTGGCAGCTCACGCCGGGAATTTCGCGCAGGCCCGCGATAATCCGTGCGCGCCGCTTCGCAAATTCCGCAACCATGGTGTTTACCGAGTCCATACCGCCGCGAAGCGCTTCCAGTGCCGCGTATTGCGCGATCGAAGTTGGATTCGACGTTGACTGGCTCTGCAGTTTCAGCACCGCGTCCGCAAGTTGTTGCGGCGCGAGCGTGTAGCCCATTCGCCATCCGGTCATCGCAAACGTCTTCGAGAGCGAGCCGGAAATGATCACGTGCTCTTTTGCGCCAGGCAGGCTTGCAATTGAAAATGGTTTCGCCTTGCCGTAAACGAAATGCGAATAGCACTCATCGGAAAGCAGCCAGATGTTGTGTTTCTTCGCGACGTCGAGAATCTTCGCGAATTCGTCTTCGGGTATCACGGCGCCGGTGGGATTCGACGGCGAATTGATGATCAGAATTTTCGTGCGAGGCGTGATCGCCTTTTCGATTTCCGC
>Ga0307374_10006342_pt1 | contig 18662 bp, 17 predicted proteins | sample OX3MG_FD_202532 | JGI IMG/M metagenome (GOLD analysis project Ga0307374, IMG submission 202532) | Soil microbial communities from Risofladan, Vaasa, Finland - OX-3 | ecosystem: Environmental > Terrestrial > Soil > Coastal area > Acid sulfate soil | place: Finland: Risofladan, Vaasa | collected...
CGGGCTTCCCGTCAATCGTGCTGGGCTATGTCGGCTACGTGGCCCTCGTGGTGGGATTGCACTGGGGCTTCTCGCTTTTCCCGGCAATCATCATTCTCTCCATCATGGTCGTGCCCTACATCGCCAAGACCACCGAGAATTCGCTACGGCAGGTTCCAACCGGCTACCGGGAGGGTGCCGAGGCGCTCGGCATGTCAATGGGGTACGGCCTACGCAAGGTGGTGCTCAAGAGCGCCCTGCCGGGCATCGTCACGGGTCTGCTACTCGCCATGGCTATCGCGAGCGGAGAAACGGCTCCCCTGATCTATACCGCGGGCTTTGCTCCGACCCTGCCTCATGCGCTGACCCATGCCCAGTTCCCCTACTTGACCTACACCGTCTACCGGTTCTACGACGCACCGTCGGTCCAATCGCACTACCTGGCCTTTGACGCGGCCTTGATCCTCGTCGTAATGGTGTTGCTGATTCTCGTGTCCTCGCGCATCATCGTGGCTCGGACCCAGCGCCACGCCGAGGGACAGGGGGGACCGAGGCGGAGGCGGGCGGCCCCACACCTTGCGGGGAGCACCGAAGCCCCCGCCTGATCGACCCGCAGCGCGACGCGCACCGGAGCGGTTGCGGGATCGCCCGCCGTTCGGTTCACCCAGTAGGGTCAGGCCCGACATCCGCAGGGAGGTTCTCATGTTCGAGTGGTCCGAAGAGCAGCTGGCGATCCGGGACGCCGTGCGACGCTTCGTGGAGGAGGAGATCAAGCCGAAGGTCGAGGAGCTCGAACACGGCGACACCCCGCCATACGAGGTGATCCGCAAGCTCTACCGCACGTTCGGCCTCGACGCGTTGGCGCGAGAGGGCTTCAAGCGCCAACTGGAGCGCAAGCTCTCCGACAAACCTGCACCTGAGCGCTCCGAGGGCGGCGGCAATGCCGCCATGACGCTGATTCCGATCATTGAGCTGTGCCACTACTGTCCCGGGATCGTCACCGCCCTGGGCGTGAGCACTGGGTTGGCGGCCGGCACCATCATGAAGAGCGGGACCCCGGCCCAGATGGAGCGCTGGGGGCTTGACCTGCTGACGCTCGACAAGGTGGGCGCCTGGGCCATAACCGAGCCGGACTCTGGCTCCGATGCGCTCGGTGGCATGAAGTCCACGGCCCGGCGCGACGGGGAGGAGTACATCCTCAACGGCAACAAGACCTTCATCACCAACGGGCCCTATGCCGACACCATCGTCTTCTACGCCAAGCTCGACGACGGGAGCGACACCCCCCTGCGCCAGCGACCCGTTCTCACCTTCATCCTTGACAAAGGCATGCCAGGCCTGGACCAATCAAAGCCGTTCCGCAAAATGGGGTTGCACTCGTCGCCCACCGGCGAGCTCTTCCTGACCGACGTGCGTGTGAACAAGGACCGCCTGCTGGGCGAGACCGAAGGTACACCCGGCGGCAGTGAGGGCCGTGAGAGCGCCAAGGGCAACTTCGTCACGGAGCGAGCCGGCGTCGCTGCCATGTCACTCGGACTGATTGAGGAGTGCCTCAAGCTCTCGGTCCAGTACGCCAAGGACCGCCTGCTGTGGGAACGCCCCATTGCTGAGTTCCAGCTCATTCAGCTCAAGCTCGCCCGGATGGAGATCGCGCGTCTCAACGTGGAGAACCTCGTATTCCGGCACATTGAGATGAGCAGTGCGGGAAAGAGCCTGACGCTGGCGGAGGCGTCCGCCATGAAGCTCTACTCGGCTCAGGCGGCCTCGGACGTAGCCATGGAGGCGGTGCAACTCTTCGGCGGCAATGGCTACATGTCCGAGTTCCGCGTGGAACAGCTCGCCCGCGACGCCAAGGTCTTCCAGATTTACGCGGGAACCGATGAGATCCAGGTCACCCACATCGCCCGCGATCTCCTCAGCCGCTGAGGCTTTGCAGCTACCCGTGAGCGACCTCCTCGGGTCCGAATCGATTGACGGCGTCTTCGACGACATGGTTGATCTCCGGCGCGCCGTGCACCGTCACCCTGAACTGGCCTTTGCGGAGCACTCCACCACGGAGCTGATCCGACAGCGGATGGCGGACCTCCAGATCGGCGAACTCACGAGGACGACCGACACGGGAGGAATATTTGCCATGGATGGCGGCCGCCCGGGACGGTCCGTCGTGATGCGGGCAGACATTGATGCGCTTCCTGTTCAGGAGGACCAATCGCGGCCGCACCACTCCGCGGTCGACGGCGTGATGCACGCCTGCGGCCACGACATTCACGTCGCGTCGTTGCTGGGCGTCGCCAACGTTCTCGCGTCCAGGCGTGAAGACTTGCCGGGTCGCTACATCTTCCTCTTCCAACCCGGAGAAGAAGCATTGTGCGGCGCGAAGAAGATGGTGGAAGGCGGCGCGCTGAAACTCATGGAGGGTGCCCGTTTGGTGGGATTCCACGTGACCTCACAGCTCCCGGTCGGGTTCGTCGCCCTCCGGGAGGGTGTGGCCATGTCCGAAGCCCATTCTTTGCGCATGGTCCTCACGGGTCCCGGAGGCCACGGCGCTATGCCCATGGGCGGCGGGGATGTGATCAAGGCCACCGCCGAACTTGTCTCACACCTCGGCACCGTTACCGAAGGGCTTTCCTTTCAGGGTGCAGACTGCGTCTGCAGCGCAGGCACCCTCTCGGCCGGCACGGCGGTCAACGTGGTGCCGACGAGAGCCACGGTGACAGGCACCTTGCGGACATTCACCGATGTGCAGCGCGAGGACGCACTGGCGCGACTCCGCGCACTATGTACCCGTGTCGGCGAGGCGCACGGCGTGGAGGTTGAGATCACCGTGCCCGAACGTACTCCGGCCGTTGTCAATGACGGTACCGTGACCGACATTGTGGAGTCGGCGGCGCACACCCTTCTGGGCCGGGATCACGTCATTCGCATGCCACCTTCTGCTCCGAGTGACGACGTCAGCGAGTTCCTGAACCATCTTCCGGGGAGCTACTTCTTCGTCGGTGGGGCAGCGGGTGACGGAAGCAGCGGCATGCACCACAGTCCGACCTTTTCCGTGGTCGACGAGTCGTTGCGGGTCGGAGCAGGGGTGGTCGCCAGGAGCGCCGTCGAAATGGCCGCACCATGACCCGGGAAAGGAACCTCTCGAAATGAGCACTGCTGATCTGTTCTCCATCGCCGGCAAGACCGCGCTGGTCACCGGCGGCACACGAGGTATCGGACGGATGATTGCCGAGGGGTTCGTCGACGCGGGAGCCACCGTTTACATCTCGTCCCGTAAGGCCGATGCCTGCGCGGAGGTCGCCGCGGAATTATCGAAGAAGGGCTCGTGCACGGGTATTGCCGCCGACCTTTCAACGGAGGATGGGTGCCGGGGGCTGGCCGACGAAATGTCTTCGCGGGTTGACGGCCTGGACATCCTGGTGAACAACGCCGGTGCGACGTGGGGCACCCCGCTCGCCGAGTTCGACGAGTCCGCCTTTGAGAAGGTGCTTGCCCTGAACGTGAAGGGCGTGTTCCACCTGACCAAGTTCCTCCTGCCGCTCCTCCAGGCCGTGGGGACCCAGGACGAACCCGCTCGTGTCGTCAACATCGGTTCCATTGACGGCATACAGGTTCCCGCCCTTGAGACCTACTCCTACTCGGCCAGCAAGGCAGCGGTCCACCAGCTCACCCGGCACCTGGCCAAGCGCCTGGCTCCGTCGGTCACCGTGAACGCCATTGCGCCCGGACCGTTCGAATCCAAAATGATGGCAGCCACGCTGGCCACCTTCGGCGAGCAGATCGCGGCGAGCGCGCCACTCAAGCGGATCGGACGGCCCGACGACATGGCGGGAGCCGCCATCTTCCTCGCCTCCCGCGCCGGCGCCTACCTGACGGGTGCGATCATCCCGGTGGACGGCGGGATCGCCACCACTCACTGAAATCACGTATCGGACAGTCACGCAAAGGGGGCTCCATGCTGTTGATCCACGAGGTACACAAGGTTGCCGGCGCGCAAGAAGAGGCGTTTGACGACGCGTACCGCGAAGAGCTGCTGCCCACGTTGGGCAAGACCGCCGATGCTCGGCTCCTGTGGTACCTCCGTCTGGCGCACGGGAGCGGGGCCGCCTACACCGTGGTCACGATCACGGGATGCAAGGATGCGGCCGCCTGGGCGTCGTTGGCCGACCGGATGCGCCACGGGGACCTGCAGGACTGGTCATCGCGTGTCGACGGGATGCGGCACGACTGCCAGGCCAAGATCGTCACGCCGGTGTCGTGGTCGCCGCGCCAGGAGATCGATCTCACCACCGTGCCCACGACGGGCGAGGAGCACGAGCTCAGTCTCTTCATGGAGGACACCGCCTGGCCGTTCCGCGGTGGCCTTCAGGCGTATCTGGAGAAGGCAGGAACCTTGTATGACACCACCTTGGCGCAGTCCAGGGAGGGGGGGCACAGCATCATTGAGCTGGAGGCGGCCTACCAGCCGGTGTTCGGCACGCACAAGGTCACCGAAGTCATCCTGTGGCAGCGGATTGTGAGCCAGAAGGCACTGCTCTACCTGCTGGCCAACGACCTGCCGGCATCGGCGACTCAACCTGGGACATGGATGCACGATGCGCTTGCCGTGCGGGACAAGTGGGAGAGCCGGATCCTCCGCAGCGCCAGCTGGTCACCCCTCTTCTGAGGCAACCCCATCCCGCTTGGGGATTCCGCCACGCAGAACGTCGTCGACGCTGGCAACGTCGTAGGTGGTGAGCCACAACCGCAGCAGGTGCCGTCTTCGTTCTGGCTCGTCGTAGTCCTCATAGGCCTCACGGCTGTGCAGGATCTTTGCGTTCGAGAGCAACTGCACGTCGCCGGGCTCGAACGTCATCTCCAGGTGATGCTCGGGGTCGTTGGCCATCGACTCAATGAAATTCATGGCCTCCTTCTGAGCCTTGGTGAGCCTCGGCACACCGGGGTGACGCTGGGCGTCCCTGATGTACCACCCGATATAGAACAGTCGTGGAGAGCCGGAGACGTCGTTGAGCACCGGCAAGCTGAAGAACGGGTCCTCACCACTCGACTCTTCGTTGTTGCGGTCCCAGAACATCGGTTCGTACAGCACTTCGAGGAGATCGGGGCGACGACGGAGGATCTCGTTGTAGATCCCAAACGAGCTGGCAATGCGACTTTCGCCTCCCATCCGAGCACTGGAGAGACACAGCAGTCCGACAATGTCCGAGCCGTCAGTGTGGAAATCCTGGCGCTGTGAAGTTCTGTAGAGTCTCACACCCGGATCCGTCCGAGAAACTCTTTCGTCCCTCACATGTCCCAACAACGTCGCGTCCGCATCCTGCCCGACCGGTGAGCCGAGCTGGAGACCGAATCCGACATAGGCGAGTTCGGTCTCGACCGGTGACAGCTCACCAATGGGAAAGCCACGGATGAGGATGAACCCCTGTCCTTGCAGGAGTGACGCCAACGACGCGCTGACCAACGGTCGAAGAGCCGGGAGATCGAACTGGCTCCGAGTCAGCGTCGAGGTCGTGCGCCCGAGCGTAGCGGCCGACCTGGCGGCCGTCGTGATGGCATCACGCTCGACGTGGGACAGCCGCCATGTCCATTGTGCATCGTCCGCGACGTCGCGGGCACGCCAGACGGCTGGTGATTCGATCGGCTGACGGCTGGCCATCCGTGGGTTGCTCAGGACAAGCGCGGGGCCAGGTCATGAGGACCTTGCGGAAGGTACCCACCAGCGGCACGGATGGCATCGCCCCACGGGGTCAGCCGATCGATCAGCTCACCGAACGTGTCGCCCAGTGCTTCGACGATGACCTCGCACTGGCGATCGGTATCCATCTCAATCGCCTCCCGGAGGGCTCGACCCCGATCGGTCATCGCACCGTCGGACAGCATGCCGCGGTCGACCAGGCGCGCCTCTGCTTCGTCCAGTTGCTGGTCTGACCACGCACGTGTGCGGACGTAGCTGCGCACGGGGAGGCCCCAATACAACTCTGAGAGAAGTCCGATCTCCGTTGCGTCCAACCCGGCCGAAATCCAGGCCGCAGTGTGGGCGTCACCTCTGTACTCGCGCAGCATGTCAGCAAGGCGCCACATATCGCCGACCGGCGTTCCTGGAAGCCCCAGGTGAAGGAGCCCGGCGTAGAGCGGGCGGCCCTCAGGTCGGAGCGGGGACACGGCGCGGGCGAGAAGCTCGGTGACTCGGCCCAGGCCTTCGGGTTCCCCACCGAGGATCCGCACGAGCTGGGCGGTGGCGCCTTCGGTGCGTGCGCCGCACACCGTGTGGGCGTCGCACAATGACCATCCGAAGGTGACGGCTGGCACGACCACCTCTGGGTTGAAGACCGCAAAGGCCGCCGCCACGAGCTCGCCGGGCACCTGGCCCATGACCGAACCCCGGCTGGTGAAGTAGGCCGGGCCATCAGGGAGGTGGACACCATTGGCCAACGCACCGGGGCTCGGCGAGAACCCGAGCTCTTGGTAGCGCTCGTGACACTCCGCCGCGAAGTAAACCTGGCCCGCGACCGGCTCGAGCGCCATGGCCAGCCTCCTGCTCTGCGGGCTGGCTGCCCCGGCGTCCCTCACCCTGGAGCTCCCAACCGTCCGGTCACGGCGACACCTTAGGCCGGAAGGTCGAATCAAGGCTGCGGATCGATGACGCTCCACGCACGCGCCGTCATTCGCCACGTGCAGTCGATGCCAACTTCGCCTGGCGCAGAGCGCTCGTCGGGTCGCTCACCCACAAACGTGTACCCGAGCCGGGCCGGGACCAGTCCGCTCCTGGCATTGGCCTTGTCGTGGTGCACCTCAATCTCGTCGACGAGTCTGGAGGAGAAGACGGCGGTCGTCAACAGCCGCGTTGACGTCGTGGCGAACCCGCGGCCGAGATAGTCGAGATGCACCCAGTACCCGATCTCCAAGGTTGGAGAACCATGTCTGCGCACATAGCCGGTACCTCCGACGATGTCACCGTTGTGCCACATTCCCATCGGGGCGGCCTCACCGCGCTCCCAGGACTCCTGCCATTGCGCGATCAAATCAACGCGCTGCGTGAGCGTCAGCGGCTCAATCGCCACCCAGGGCATCCACGGTCGGAGGTGGTCGAGGTTTGCCAATACCGCGTCGTGCAGCGCCGCTGCGTCCTCGGGGCGCCACAACCGGAGTTCGAGCCCCTCCCCGTTTACCTGACCGGGCAGTCTGTCGGCCATGAGCAGGCACAATAGCGACGCTTCGTGACGCTAGCGTCGACGTATGACCTTCATGGAGGACCAGGTGTGGAGTCATCCGTCCCCTGGGCTGTGGAGCATGCGCAAGGCGCAGATCGCCGCGCTCACCGTGGCATTTGCCTTAATCGTCGGGCTCAGCTTCGGAGCCGGCGTCAGTTCCCTGGCTGGAGCCCTCAGTGCCACGGTGATGGGGCTCGTCGGGGTGCTGTCCACCTGGTTCGTGCGACGGCGATTCCGGGCGTGGCGGTATCAGGAGCGCAACGAAGACCTGATCGTGGCGCGTGGCGTGCTCGTGCGGCGCCTCTCGGTCGTCCCCTATGGCCGTATGCAGTTCGTCGAGGTCACGGCGGGGCCGGTGGAGCGCGCCTTCAACCTGGCCACGGTCAAGCTGCACACAGCAGCAGCAGCGAGCGACGCCCGCATACCGGGCCTCCATCCCGATGAAGCGGCCCGACTCCGTGACCGCCTGACCGAGCTGGGCGAATCGAAGGCGGCGGGCATGTGAATGCCCGCCCGCCGAACCAGGATGGGTGGCGACGACTGCACCCGCTGTCCCCCATCGCCCGCATAGGACGACTGGTCCCTATTCTCATCTTCGGCTTCGTACTCTCACTCAACCGCGGCGCAGCGCAGGGAGGGCCGTCGGCCGAGATCTACTACGTCATCGCCCTGGCGGGGTTGAGCGTCGTCCTCGGCTTCGTCCATTGGATGGTCACGCGCTGGAAGCTTGACGGCGAAACCCTAAGGATCGAAACCGGGCTCATCCGTCGGGATGCACGCCAGCTGCCACTGGCCAGAATCCAATCGGTCGACATCGTCCGGCCTCTGCTGGCGCGCGTCCTGGGGATCTCCGAGCTCCGGATCCGGCTGGCCGGGTCCGGCTCGGCCGACGGGAGGCTGGCCTACCTGCACGAGAGCGAAGCCATCCAGCTCCGCGGTCGCCTCCTCGCTGGGCTTCATGAACTCGACCCGGCCATCACCGAGGACCTCGAGCAACCCATGGCATCAGTGCGCACCGGTCGGTTGGTCGCATCAGTCCTGCTCTCGGGAACCTCCATGATCCTCGTGACCGTTGTCGCCGCCCTGGTTATCACGGCCGTCGTCTCGCCCAAGGTAGCGGCGGCCGCCGTCGGATTCATGGCCGTCTACATCCTCGGGTTGGCGACAGCTGTGTGGCGCCTCCTCTCGAACGAGTACCACTTCGAGGCGGTGGAGGCCCCCGAAGGTGTGCGCATTCGCCGCGGACTCCTCGAAACGGTGACCGAGACGATCCCGTATGGCCGGATTCAGGCCATACGGCAGAGGGAGCCTCTGTTGTGGCGTCCCTTTGGGTGGTGCCGACTGGAAGTGGACATCGCCGGGGCCTCGGCGAGAAACCAGCGCGGCGAGGGGTCGAGCGTGACCCGCAAGGCACTACTGCCGGTTGGACAACGACGCGACTCCTATCACTTGGTTGACCGGCTCATGGGCACGCGTTACCCCACCATGACGCCTCCGCCACGACAAGCTCGCCTGAAGGCACCGATGAGCTTCCACTTCCTCTCCGCCGGCCATGACGAATCGCATGCGGTCAGCATCACCGGCCGCATCCGCAAGGAGACGACGTGGGTGCCGTTGGAGAAGTCGCAGAGCATCAGGATGGTGCAGGGTCCCGTGCAACGTCACTTCGGCCTTGCCTCCGTGCACGTCGACGTCGCGGGACGCCGGGTGCGAGCCGAGTTCCGGGACCGATCGGCGGAGGAGGCGAACCGCCTCGTGGAGGAACTCTCCGACCTCAGCCGGCTGGCGCGGCTCCATCCGACCAAGGCTCCCGCCACCCGTCGGGGCTCCGCGGCCGTCGCAAGCGACAACATCCCTGAAGGCTGGTACGCCGATCCTTCGGGCCGTCACGCCTTCCGCTACTGGATGGACGGCCGCTGGACCGAACACGTCAGCGATGGCGGGACAACAACGGTCGATCCGCCCTAGTGGCCGCCGGGGCGGGCTGGGCTCAGCTACGTGCCGTGAACACCATCGGGAAATGCTCAATGGAGCGAATGGCCGGGGTGTAGACGAGCGTGTGACCCGGTAGCACCGAGTAGTCGGGAATGCGCCGGTGCCATTCCCGAAGAGCCACCCGCAGCTCCATGCGGGCAAGGTGGGAACCGAGACAGCGGTGGATGCCGCCACCAAAGGCGATGTGTCGATTGACTTCACGATCGAATCGAACAACGTCAGCGTCCTCGAACTCAGCCTCGTCCGTGTTGGCCGATCCCAACATGATCATCACTTGATCCCCCGACTTGATCGGGCAGCCGTTCAGCTCGGTGTCAGCCACAGCGGCGCGGGCCACCCCCATCACCGGCGTCTCCCACCGCAGGAGCTCCTCAATGGCGGAGGGAATGAGATCCGGATTGTCGACGATCTGCTGCCGGTGACTCGGGTTCTGCGCCAGGAAGCTGAACATGCAGTCGAGCGTGGCGGTGACGGTGTCCAGGCCTGCGATGAGGAACAGGAAGCAAATGTCCAAGATGTCCTCGCGGGTGAGCCGATGGCCCTCGACTTCAGCGTCCAAGAAGTGTGACAGGAGGTCTTCCTTCCGCTCCTTCTCGCGCTCGTCCAGGATCTCGTTGAAGTAGTCGTAGACGGAGTCGGCAATTTTTTGCTGGTACTCGTGGACTGGTGGCGTCCCGTAGAGCTCGCCGATGACGTGGTCGGGCCGGATGATCCCGTCCTTCATGGTCAAGAACCGCGGCAGCTCGTCGAGCGGCAGACCGAGCAATGTGAGAAAGACCTGGGAGGGAAACGGGACGGAGAGTTCCTTTGCGAAATCGACCTCACCCCGGTCGATGAACCGGTCGATGAGAGCGTTCACCAGCACCGCCACCTCGCCCTCCATTGCGGCCATCTTGCGGGGGGCGAACAGAGGGTCGAGCAACTTGCGGTACTTCTTCTGCTCCGGTGGGTCGATCTGCAGCGGGATCATCGGGCGCTTGTTCTTGAGATCCACGGCGTCCATGTTCGAAGAGAAGATCTCCGGGTGACGCAGGGCCTCGTCTATTTCAGCCTTGCGGCTCAATAGGACGCCCATACCCTCAAGTGCCATTACCGGCTCTTCGCGCATCATCTTGAAGACAGGCTGAGGGTGAGCAGCCATTTCGGGATCCATTGCGCCGAACGGGCCGGCGGCGTCCTGCGCCTGGGTGTCGCTTACGGTGTCCATGTGTCTCTCCGTTGTACTCAGTGGTCGGTCATGGGATCGGGTCCGGTGGGAGCAGCAAACCGAGAATCGACTGCACCAGCGTCCGGTCGTCCGTCTCGGGAATGATGAAGCTCGATGTGAACAGGCGAACGATGACGTCGGCGAGCTGCGCACGACTCAGGGCACCGGCAGCAACGACCGGCAACGTGTCGAAGGCATCACCGAGTTGCTCGAGCAGGGCCTCCTCCAGTTTCGCCAAGTGGGTCAGCAGGTAACCCAGCACGAAGTCGGGCTCGGACTCGAAGAGCGATCGGGCCGGATGCGTCCGGATGTAGTCGAAGGCGAAGGCCACCACGGTCCGTATCCGCTCTGTCGGGCCGTGTACCGCAGCAAGCGCCTCAGCCATCCCAGCGCTGAATCGGCGCTCGTCGTAACCGGCCACGGCTTCAAGGAGGTGATCCTTGCTCGGAAAATAGCGATACAGCGTCCCCCTCGACACGCCGGCGACCTCGCTGACCTCCTGCATACCAAGCCGTTTGACGCCGCGGCGCCCGAGCAGCCGCAGCGCCGCGCTCAGGATCCGCTCCTCGGTGGGCCCGTAGGGAGCCTCTGGTCCGGCCCTCTCCGACTCCACCTGCAGCCCGCCAGCGGCAGAGAGGGCAACGCTCATGGTGCAACACATTAGACAAACTTCGTATCGTTTGTCTCATCGCGGAGTCGCGGTGCCGCAGAACCCCCTCTTCAAGGTCAGACGCGCGCGCTCAGGAGCGTCGTCAGACATCAGGTGTCGTGACGGAAAACGCCGGTGTCATGCCAGTGAACGGCCGTATCGCACCGTCAGCGCTCCGCCCGTCACCCGCATAGGAGATGCGGTATTCCCCAGCCTCGGTGTCGTCGGGGATATCCCACACTACGGTCACCTCGGACCGGCCCTCCTTGAGCCGCCGCCAAGAGAAGCGCGTCGACCAATCCCCGTCGTCGTGCACGGTGAACCAGCCCCCGTCCGAGCGGCACTCGACCCGGAGATAGGTGCCGCCCCGATGGAGATCGTTGTTCGGGTGGGCTCCGACGAAGACGACGTGCACGCGATCGCCGATCTTGTACGACGCCCGGGGAGCAACGACGACGTCGCCTAGCGAACTGCCCGGAGGGGCGAGGTCGGCGCGGACGCGATCTCGACGCGCCCGGTGACGACCGGAAAGATCGGCCGTAGGAGGGCCGGACTCCACGGGTGTTCCCGATCGCAGCGCACGGGCCAGAGCGGCCACCGTCTGCTGCAAGGCCGGCAGTTCCCACTTCCCGAACAGGGTGCTCGCACCCTCATACTGCTGGGCCTCGTACTCCTCGGGGGTTGTGATGTAGTGGATGTAGCCGTTCGAATACCCGGCCACGAGCACATCCCGAAGATCGGCGTCGACGATGCCGGCCACGGTCCGGCGGAGTCGCAGCCCGGCCGTGATCGTCACCTCTCCGGGTATCCCGATCAAGAACAGCCGCCCTACGCGCAGAAGCTGCACGGGGACCCGTTGCGCAACGACAGGGAGCAATCGGTTCAGGAGCCCACCGGGGAGCACGATCCCCTTGGGTGCCTGTGAATCCCGTAAACGCTCGGACAACCGATAAGCGATCCTGGAAGGCCAGTCGATCCATGGGTTCCCTCCCTCGCGGAAGCCGGGAAACGCGGGGCCGTCTGCCCATGCGCCCGCGAACGACGACGAGCCTCCTGTGGGACCGCTCGTCTGGTGACTCCTCGCGTCGCCGGCGTATTCGGGCTCCACCGTCACGCTCGCCATGTCGACAAAGACGACCCGGGAGTCGATCGCCCCTGAGACAGCTGTCCCGCCGTTGGCCGCCATGGCGGCGGCTGCGTCATACTGCCGGCTGCCGATGATCCGCGTGTTCTCGAATTCGTCCTTGGTGGGGCCATCCCCGGGATGCAGATTGAGATTCGGTGACATGTCACCAGCGTTGGTCTGCGCGAACGCCCCGACGAATTTCGGGCCGTCGTCCAGATCGGTCAGATAGTTGACCCGTTCCACAACTCTTTCCCAGAAGTACCCCGCGTACCCCTTGTTGTCCGAACTGACGAGGCGATTCTGGTTCGTCATTGAGGTGTTGTGAGTGGGGAACCAGTTGATGGCACCGACGGTCGATCCATTGCGTTCAATGCGCAGAAGTGTTGTCTGCGGGTCGATTGCGTCCGGAAAGAACGCTTTCTCATCGTCCGGATTGCACTCGAAGGCAATCCGAGAGCGGTTCACGCTTGCATTGCGCAGCTCGGCGTGCGACAGGAAGAGCTCGGACGGGGCCAAGTCGGCGTGGGCTCGCTCCACCGCCTGGACTATGCCATCGACAAGCGCACCGAACGTCTTTGGACGGAACCCGTGGGTGTTGGAGTTGTAGAGAAGATGGTGCGAGTAGCCACCCGGTGCGCAATGGGTGTGTGTGGCAGTGATCATCGTGTTCGCTGCTGTGTACAGGTTGCCGAAGTTGGTAGCCAGCCTTCGCAGGACCTCTTGGTGGACACTGTCGAACACAAGTGGCAGGTCGTTCACGACAACGAGCACCCTCGCGCCGTCGGTCCCTTCGGCCATGATGAAGGCACGCGACCGCTGTCGGGTATGGAGTCCTTCCGTCTGCTGATCCGCCTTGCCGTACCCGAGCATGCCGCACTCCGCGACTTCCCCAGTGATGTCGGCCAAGCCACGACCAACCAGGTACTTCCCCGCGCTCATGCCGTCACACAGTAGGCCGTGGTTGGCGGAGACGACCACCCTCGACAGCCACATTGCGACGGCTTCACCATTGGTAGCGTTCGCGTATGCGTATCGTCTCTCTGCTTCCCTCGGCCACCGAAATCCTCTTCGCCGTGGGAGCGGGGGACTCTGTCGTGGGAGTCACGTTCGAGTGCGATTTTCCACCTGAGGCCCGCAAGTGCCAGATCGTGTCGGATACCACGCTCACCAAAGGAAGCCTGACGCCCTCAGAAATTGACGCCGAGGTACGGGCCCGCCTCGCTGCCGGCGAGGACTTGTACACCCTGGACGAAGGCGCACTGCGCGAGATCGATCCAGACCTTGTCGTGACACAAGATCTGTGTGCGGTCTGCGCCGTCGACATTTCGGAAGTCGACCAAGCGTTGGCGCACCTCGGATGCCGGGCCGAGGTGGTAACGCTCGACCCGATGACCCTTGACGAGGTGCTGGACTCCATTGAGACACTCGGGCAGAGGACTGGGACGCAGATGCGCGCCGGGGAGCTGGTTGTGGAGCTCCGCGGGCGATTGGAACGGATCGCGCACGCGGTGAAGGCCTTGGACCGTCCTCGGATCGCCGTTCTGGAGTGGACGGACCCGCCGTTCTCCTCGGGCCACTGGGTTCCTGACATGGTTGTCGCGGCAGGGGCCGAGCCAGTCGTCGGACATCGGGGCGAAAGGTCGGTGCAGATCGAATGGCCCGACGTCGCCGAAGCTCGACCGGATGCGATCGTGGTCGCACCATGCGGCTACCGACTGGACGGCGCGATGGAACTTGCGACACAGGTCCTTGCCGCCGGGGTTCTGCCTCCAGGGATCCCGGTGTGGGCGGTCGACGCCGACGCCGCGTTCGTGCGGCCCGGACCCCGGTTGATTGAGGGCGTCGAGGGCCTGGCCCACATTGCCCATCCCGACGCAGTCGCGGCGCCAACCGGCATAGTGGCGCGGATGTCTGTCCACTCCTCGGGAGCAGACGGTTGACGATTCAACTCGCCGGCCCTGCTTTCTCTTGAGGATCAGCAGCGGACAGCGTGCATCGGTGGCGCACCACTACCACCCCGCCTCGCGGAAGGGTGGCGCGCTCGGTCAGCCTCTGACGTACAGGCTTCCGCCGATCGGGATCAGCGGAGACGTGAACCTCAGTAAGAGATGGAGAGGTACAGAACCGGTGGGATGATCACCGTGATGTTGTGGCTGGTGATCGTGATCGGCGACACGGCGCCAGCCGGAGCAGCTGGCGCAGCAGCGAGACCAACGAAGGCCAGGCTTCCAACGACGGGTGCGGCGAGGGCTGCAGCAATACGGCTCTTTCTTGTCATGGCGGCATGGTAGACGTGAAATTTCGTCGCTCAAAATGCCAAATAGAACCTCTTCATCATCGTCAAGGTGGCGACGATGTCCGAGCCTGATCGATCGGAAGACGTTACCGTGCTGATGAGGGTCTTTATACCCTCTGGCCTGGTGGATTCTGACCCGAACGGACTGGAAGTCGTGGTGGCAGACCGTTGATGATTGAGGCAAATACCCAACGTTTGTTTGGATCTCTTTGTCTCTGCACAACATGGTGGCATTGTCGATGAAACCATGATGATTGCGACGGTATTGCCGCAATACTGCCGCAATCAGGTCACAACGGCGGCGCCATCCCCAGAGACTCCCAGCCCTCGAATTCCTTGGGGTCGACCATGTTCATCATGTTGGCGGACTGACCCCCGACCGCGACAAGCGCACCGTCGCGGGTCCACACCTTCACCGAGCCATGGGCGTGCGAGCCGATCGCCATCTGTCCGCGCAACTCCAACAGGATCCACTCCTCGTCTCGCGGAATGCGCCCGAAGCGCAGGCTGTTGTCCAGGCTTGCACCACCACCGATGAGGCCGGCGGCACGGGCAATGGCCCCGGGCACCATGTCAGCCATGAAGGCAATTGCCGCGGGGGTGACAGAGCGGCCGCCCCGAAGGCGCGACCACATCACGAGCGGTGGAGCTGACTCTTCCTTCTCACCGAGTCTTGCCTGGCGATATTCAACCTGTTCAGTGAACCCCCGGAAGCCATCCGAACGACCAAAGCCCAGGATCATCGGGTCGTTGTCTTCAGGCGGAGTGACATTTGGCATGACCAGATACTGACCCTCGAGACCGCCCTCCCGCGGAGTTGCCGTGGATCCGACACTCACAAAGAGCAGCCGCTGATCCTGCGTTCCTCTGACGAGGACCTGTGTGACTTTTCGTCCCGTGGCGAGGACTTCGGACGCCAACTCAATCGAATCGCCCAGCTTCGCCGTGGCGACGTACTGCGTCGTAACCCACAGCGCTCCACGATTGGTGACGGCCTCCATGGCGACAACCGATGCCGCTATAGCGGTCCCCCCGTAGAGGCCGCCGTCATGCCGCGCAACCCTTGCCGTCAGATCGAATCGAGCATGGTGTAGGTCCTCGTCGAAGGACAGACCCAGGGTCTCGAGATCCGCTGGGCGGGGAATCTGCTCGGCCATGACGCACAACGGTACCGGGGCGGGTCCCTTCGCCGCCTCTTGATGGCTCGGCCGCCTGTTGCGCTGACAGTGTAGGAATGCGTCGTGTCCCGCCGCGGGTGGCTGCTCTTTCTGGCGATGAGCCTCATCTGGGGTATCCCATACCTCCTCATCCGGGTGGCCGTCAGGGAGTTCTCCCCACCCACACTGGTCTTCGCTCGAACACTCCCGGCCGCGCTCCTCCTCCTACCGGTGGCTCATTTTCGAGGAGCGCTCCGGCCGGTACTCGCGCGGTGGCGCTGGATCCTCCTCTTCGCGGTTGTCGAGTTGGCCGTCCCGTGGTTCATGTTGTCGAGGGCCGAGCAACATCTGCCCAGCTCCACCGCCGGTCTCCTCATCGCCAGTGTCCCTCTCATGGCCTCGCTGATCTACCGATTCAGTCCCCACGCCGATCGGCTTGACCGCAGACGGTTGGTGGGACTCATCATCGGCTTCGCCGGCGTGGCCGCACTGGTCGGCATTGACGTTGGCGGTTCCGATCTCCTCGCCCTCGGCGAAATGGCCGTGGTCGCTCTCGGCTACTCCCTCGGCCCCCTCCTCATCAGCCTTCGTCTGTCCGACCTGCCAAGCCTGGGCGTCGTCAGCGTGGCCATGACCGTCACCGCCTGCGCCTACGCGCCGTTTGCCCTGACGCGGCTCCCACACCACATGACGTTGGAGGTCGCCGCGGCCGTCCTCACCCTGGCTGTCGTGTGCGCCGCCGTCGCCTTCATCGTGTTCTTCGCCCTCATTGCTGAGGTCGGTCCGTCCCGATCGACGGTCATCACGTACGTCAACCCCGCAGTGGCTGTCCTGCTGGGCGTGCTTGTCCTCGGCGAGCATTTCACGGTGGGCATCGCCGTTGGTTTCCCGTTGATCCTGCTCGGATCCGTCATTGCCACGGCAAGGGAGGCTCCCGTGGTGGCGGCGCAGTAACCGCCGTATTCCCTTAGGGCCTCGTCGGAGGACACCATGGGTTGGTCGGCACACCGGAGCACGGATCTTGCATGGAGGGGAGCCCTGGGGGCAGCGGGTGCATGATCACCGACGTCCGGCGCGGGTAGTAGGACCCCGGCAAGCAGGCCTGGGAACCCTTGATCGGTCCGATTGTCACCGATTCGGAGTCGCATGCGACCTCGTCCACAAAGAGGGCGTTCAGGTCGGGCAATGCCACCCTGCCCGTGCAGTTGGGGTACAAAGCCTGAAGGTCCGGAGGGCTCGTACTTGGTGCTCCGCCTCCTTCCTTGACGTTCCCACCAAAGCAGTCGGGCGGGCCCGGCTCCAGATTCGCTGCCGCGAAGTCGCCGTTGGTCGGATTCTTGAAGAACCCGTTGTGGTTGAACGCGTTACCGACGAGCGCAAGGCCAGACTCATCGTAAAGGCACGCCACGGGCGTCAGAGTGCCCCCCGTGCAAGGGGCACCGGAATCCGGATACGGAACGAAGATGGCTCCCCATGCACCATTGTTCGCGAAGAGGTTGTCCATGACGGTGTCATTGCGGCCCCCCGAAATCGACAGGCCCGTGCCAACTGGTCCGGCAGCCGCCGATCCGAGAGAGGGCACATTGGGATTGTTGTTGTCGTGCACGTAGTTGTGAATGAAGACCCAGCACGAATGCGTGTGGGTGATGGGGCTGATGCCGTTCTTCGGACACGCTCCGTTCTGTGGGGGTGGGTTGTCGCCGTTCTGGCTGTTCGTGTCGAAGCCGTCCTCGTTATTGTCGAACTGGGAATTGGCCACGACGAGGTTACCGCCCGAGTTTGAGCCTGAGTATCCAAGCGCGTTGTACTCAGCCCACGCGTCGTTCACGACTTGGTTGCATGCCTGCTGGCAGGCTCCTATGTAGTAGCCGGAGTCGTTGAAATTGCTGGCGTACGTCCGATCCCACGTTCCCCCGCTCCAGTTGCTGGAGAAGATCCCATACTGTGCGGCTGTCGCTTCGGTCGAATAGAAATCGGTCGTTGCAGTGAGGTAGGAGCCGATAAAGCCCCAACCGCCGATTTGCACGCCGTTCGAGCCACCGTTCCACCAGATTTCGTTGCCGGTCTGACCACCGGAACCAGCCAGGAAGTTGCACACCGTGAGGTTCTGCACCCATACGTTGTCCGCCTTCCAGACCAAAATGCCGTTCAGCCCTTCGGCCCCACCCGACCCGATCGGCCCGAAGTTCTGGTCGCTCTCCCTTTTGCTACACCGAGGCGACCCTGGCTTCGTTCCGTCGATCACAACGGCGTTCCGATCCATCCCACGCAGGTGCAGGCCTCGGGTGGTGATGAGCACTCCTGCGGGGAACTGGGGAGCCCCAGCCGGGGCGGCGTCAGACGTCGTCTTGTAGTCACCCGGCCCGATCAGGATCCAGTCCCCTGGCTTGGCCGCGTTGACAGCGGCCTGCACGGAACTGAACTGCCCTGAGACGCCGTTGTACGTGCCTACCAGCAACACTCCAGTAGGGGGCAAAAGAGACGGAGCCGCCGCACCCAGAGGAACAGCGGCACTGGCCACCGTGAATCCCGCCACCATCAGCGCCCGCGTTGTCCGCCTCATTTTCGTTTCCACCCCGTCACGCCAAGACTCGGCCGGAACGTACCACGTGGCCGATGGTGCTGGAAAGGCATGGAATTGGGCAGGGGCTGTGAAGAGTTGTGCCCGCTCCTCTGGAACGAGCCTGCAGTTCGATCACAACGGAACCGCAGGCAACCACTGTGTAGCTGTTCGTTGGCGCTGCGCCATCACGCGGTGGACATCAGCGGCGACGGGGGACCATGACCAGCCAGACAATCGAGAGAAGTGAGGGTCCCGAGGGGATCGGTCGCGAACCCGTGAGGACGGACCCGGTTGGCCGGCCGACAGCCAGTTCGCGCCCGAACTGGGGTACCAGGTTCCTCAAGAATCGAATCGCAAGCGGGGGACACATCAGGCTCATCGGATTTGAGCGGGGTGCGACGCGTCATCGGACGACGATCGAGCCGAGTACCCGCCAGTTCGGCTTGCCGGCATAGAGGAGGGCTCGGATCCGGTAGTTCTCG
>Ga0307374_10006344_pt1 | contig 18656 bp, 14 predicted proteins | sample OX3MG_FD_202532 | JGI IMG/M metagenome (GOLD analysis project Ga0307374, IMG submission 202532) | Soil microbial communities from Risofladan, Vaasa, Finland - OX-3 | ecosystem: Environmental > Terrestrial > Soil > Coastal area > Acid sulfate soil | place: Finland: Risofladan, Vaasa | collected...
TGTCTCCTCGAGCGCGGCGGTCAAAAAGATGTTCGCGGAATTCGTCGCGGCATTTGGCACGATCGATATCCTGATCAACAACGCTGGGATTGGGCGCACGCGGGAGACCACCGAGATCAGCGGATTGCAGGATCTCGCCGACGAAGACTGGCACAAGATGCTTTCGACGCACCTCGACTCGACCTTCTATTGCACGCGCGAGGCGCTTAAGCTGATGATCCCGCGGAAATCGGGCCGCATCATCAATCTCGGCTCGATCGCGGGCACCACCGGGCTCGGCGGCGCGGTCGCATACTCGGCGGCAAAGGGCGGCATCATCTCGTTCACCAAGGCGCTGGCGAAAGAAGTCGTCGGCCATGGAATCCTGGTCAATTGCATCGCGCCCGGCTTTATCGAGACTCCGATGACCGCGCCGATCACCGGCGAGATGAAGCAATACTTTACCCAGCTCACGCCGATGGGCCGCTTCGGCGAGCCGCGCGATATCGCGTGCGCCGCGCTGTTTCTCGCCTCGGACGAATCGAACTTCATGGTCGGACAAGTCGTCAGTCCCAACGGCGGCTATGTGATCTAGACGGCGTGCGGCAGGCCGCCGGAGCCTTCGTAATCTCAGCCGCTCTGCGCGTGACTCATGCCCATCCGATCCGCCGGTGTTCTGATTCCGCTGTTCTCGCTTCGCACCCGCGACGACCTGGGCCGCGGCGAGATTCTGGATCTGCCCGCCATGGTCGATTTTGCGCGTGACGCCGGCTTGAGCATCATCCAACTGCTTCCGCTCGATGAAGGCGCGCCCGACGAGACCAGCCCCTACAGCGCGATGAGCGTGCTTGCAATCGATCCGGTGTATATCACCGCGCGTGAACTGGGCGGCATCGGGCGAGTGTCGATCGCGCGGGCGCAAGCGGCGGTCGGCGGCGGACGTGTCGTCGCGCGCGCGGTTTCGCGGCCGGTCCGGCTGGCGCTGCTCGAGCGCGCCTATCGCGCGTCACGGGTGCGCGGCGGCTCCGAGTTCGGCGACGAGTTCACGCTCTTCGCCGATCGCAATCGCGATTGGCTCGAAGACTACGCGCTGTTCCGCGCGCTCAAGGATCGCTTCAACTGGTCGGCGTGGGATACGTGGCCCGAAGATCTGGCGCGGCGCGATCCTGCCGCGCTCGACGCCGCGCGGCGCGAGCTGGCGGGAGCGACCACGATGTACTCATGGTGGCAGTTTATCGCGGATCGGCAATGGAACGCCGCGCGCGCATATGCGCATCGTAAAGGCGTGCGGCTCGGCGGCGACATGGCATTCTCGCCCGCGCGCGACAGCGCCGAGGTCTGGGCGAATCAGGCGATGTTCGATCTCGAGCGGACCGTTGGTGCTCCTCCGGACGCATTCAATTACCGCGGGCAGCGTTGGGGTCTGCCGCTGCCGCGATGGAGCGCGATGCGCCAAAACGGCTTTCGCCTCTGGAAGACGCGTGCGCGCCGCGCGGGCGCGATGTTCGATCTGGTGCGTATCGATCACGTGGTTGGAATTTATCGGACGTACTCGTTCGGTTCCGATCTGGATGCCGACGGTTCTTTCAGCCCGTCCGAGGAGCACGATCAAGTTGCGCAGGGCGAAGAAATCCTGCGCGCCATTGGCGAGGCGATGGGCGAGTGCGAAATGATCGCCGAAGATCTTGGCTCGGTGCCGCAGTGGGTTCGCGATTCGCTGACCCGGCTCGGAGTTCCCGGCTACAAGGTGATGCAATGGGAGCGGGAAGAGTGGGGCGGCCCTGACGAGCGCTTCCGGAGCCCGTCCACCTACCCCGAGCTTTCACTCGCGACCACAGGCACCCATGACACCGAAACGCTGGCGGCTTGGTGGCGCGCGCAACAACTGGCCGAGCGCGAGAAACTCTGCGCCGCGCTCGGCATCGCGGGACGCGTAAATCCGCGGCGTGACCGGCTCGACGATGATTCGCTCGACGCGATTATCGAGACGCTATACACCTCGCCCGCGCGTTACGTGATTTTGCCGATACAGGACTTGTTCCGATGGAGCGCGCGGATAAACCGTCCCGGCACCGTCAGCGAAACGAACTGGACTTACCGGCTACCTTTGACCATCGTCAAGCTCGCCGACAACCCCGCGATAAAGGCGCGCCTCGCGCGCCTGTGTGCGATCGCGCAACGCACCGGAAGAATTTCCTAGGCCTCGCGCAGGGAATCGACTACGCCCATTTTTGCGGCGCGCCACGCGGGCAGGATTCCGCCGAGCGCGCCGATAATCGCGGCTACGATGAGGCCTGCGACGAACGCCGAGGGTGCAAGGCGGAACGAGAAAATGAAAGTCGCGACGTTCATCAGCCGGCTTTGAAGGCCGGTTCCGTACGCGACCGCGACGCCAAGAATCTCGCCCGCGATACCGCCCGCGAGGCCCAGCGCGGTGCTCTCGAAAATGAAGCTCAGTAGGATGCTTGCGCGGCTGAAGCCGAGCGCGCGCAGTACGCCGACCTCGCGCGAGCGGCGCGCGACCGCGGCGTACATCGTGTTCATGCCCCCGAACATCGCGCCGACCGCAAGAATTAGCGCGACGATAATTCCCATGTTGCGCAACTGGTCGGCCAGTTGCGACTCGGCCGCATAAAACTCCGCCTCCGGCATCGCGTCGAGATCGAGCCGCGCGTCGTGGGTCAGCGCTGCCTTGAAGCTTGCAGCCATGCCAGGCCGCAGCGTCACATGCATCGAGGAGTAGATCCCGCCCATGTGCACATCCTGCTCGAGCAAATCCAGATCGGTCCAAACCTCGGACTCGCGCGCGCTGCCGTCGTCGGAAAAGGTCCCGACGATTGCCCATTCGTGGCGTCCGAAGTGCAGCACTCGCGGCGGCGCCAGCGCCGGAAATCGCGCGGCCAGACGCCGCCCGACGATCATCTCGGTCTTGCCCGCAACCGGCATCCGTCCGCTGACGATGCGAATCCCGCGATGCACCTTGAACGCAATCGGATAGACCCCGCGCAGAAAAGTGAACGAGCTTGCGTCGATCGGCGCGTCCGGCGCGGGATTGAACGCAGTGACCGTCTCGGGCGAGATCAGCGCCGCGCCGGAAGCGTCCGCCGCGATCTCCGGCCGCGTGCGGATGATCTCGTACTGCTCGCGAGTGATGCTGCTCGAGGGTTCCGCGGTGACCCCGCGGCTCAGCACGATCCAGTCGCGCGCGTCGCCTTCTCTTGTCATGGTCGAGCGAAGTCCCGCGACGAAGCCAAGCAGCAGGAACAGGATCATCACCACCAGCGCGATTCCCAGCGCGGTCATCGCGCTGGTCGCGCGCCGCACCATCAGGCTTCGCAGGTTGTAGCGAATCGGGATCATCGTCCGGCGTGGCGAGCTTTGCGCCGCGGCGTCATCCTACTTGACGCAGAGCGACCGCCGGCGGCGTGCGCACCGCCGCGACCACCGGAATCGCGCCGCTTAAGATTCCCACCGCGATCGCCACGCCCACTGCCTGCGCCGCGCCGCCCGGCGTAACCCACAGGGCGCTCATCCTCCCGATCGCGCCCATCGTGGTGCCGCCCCAGAAGAACACCAGCGCCGCGCCCGCCCCGAGCGCGCCGCCCATCGCGCCCAGCGCCGCGCACTCTCCCAGCAGCATCGTCGCGATCGCGCGCCGTCCGAAGCCGAGCGTGCGCATCACGCCGACCTCGTTCATTCGCTCGCGCACCGTCATCGCGGTCGAATTTGCCGCGATCAACAACACGGTCAGCACCACCACGACGCACAAGCTCAGCACGATTGCGCGCACGTTGCCCAGGATCGAGAGTCCGCCGGCCAGCGCGTCGCTCTCGGTTACGGTGCGCGTCTCGAAATCAGAGTTGTGGAAGGTCGAATCGATTTCGCGAATGAGCGGCGCGACATTCTGCGCGCTGTCCACCCTGACGACCATGGTCATTGCGAGGTCCGGATTCGGCAGGCCTGCCGCGCGCGTCGCCTCTTCCAGATAATCGCGCCGGAACGCGAACACGTTCGGATAGCGTTTGGACGGCATCTCGCCCAGAAGCACGAAGGTGAGTTTCAGATGACCCGCGCCGACTCCCCGCAGCGTGACTTCCTGGCCCGGATGCCAATGAAACTTGCTCATCAGCACGTGGCCGGCGAATGCGCCGCGGCGCTCGCGCGTGAATGCGCGCCGCGCCTCTCCGCTTAGATCGTAGTCAGGAAAAACGTCGGCAATTTCGAGCCCCTCGGCGACGGCAAGGATCTGGTCGCTCACGTCCTGGTAGGTGGCCGGCCATTCCTTGATCGCGACGCAGGCCGCCGCGCCGGGAATCTCGCGAATCTGATCGCAATATCGCGCAGGCATCCCATACAGCGGCAGGTTGCGGTTGATCACGATCAACCGCAGCGTCGCCGACGCGTCGTGAACGATGCGATCCATCGACCCCGGCACCGACACCAGCACCAGGTAAACGAAGGTCGCCAGCGCAATCGTAAGCGAAGTCAGCACCGTGCGCCGAAGGCTGCGGCGCATGTTGCGCGCGATAAGTTTTAACAGATACAACCCGTCCCCCGTCCGAGTCGCGATCGAAATAAATTGACCGCGCGGCCGCGCTCGGTCCCTTCCACCGCGATATGGCGCGCGCGTCCGATTCTGAACTCGGAGTTAACTAACCGCGCGACATCATCTAATACCCGCGCTCCTCGCCTAATTCAAATCCTCCGTTGTTAGAATGAACCGGCTTTGACTATAACCATTCAAGGCAGGGAGGTGCGCACGATGGGTCCGTTAACCGGTATCAGGATTCTCGACCTCAGCATGGTCGTCGCCGGGCCATTCTGCACGATGATTCTGGGTGATCTTGGCGCCGACGTGATAAAGATCGAGCCGCCCGAAGGCGAGGTCACCCGCGTGATCGTTGCGCAACAGCGTGGCGGAGTGCCGGTCGGAATCCTCAATTGGAACCGTAACAAGCGTGCGATGGTGCTGGACCTCAAACGTCCCGGCGCCGCCGAGGTGTTCCTTAAGATGGCCGAGCATGCCGATGTCGTCGTGCAGAACGTGCGGCCCGGCGTGGTCGATCGGCTGGGTGTGGGCTACGAAGCGGTCGCCGCGCGCAATCCCAAAATCGTCTATTGCTCGATGGCCGGCTACGGCTTCAAGGGGCCGTATCGCAACAAACCCGCCTACGATCCGATCATCCAGGGTATGGCCGGAGTGATGGCGACCCAGCGCACGCAGGGGCGTCCGCGCGCGGTCAAGAACATCATCGCGGATAAAGTCACCGCGATGACCGGTGCGATTGCGATCCTGGCTGCACTCAACGAGGCGCGCAACGGCAAGGGCCAGCATATCGAGCTCGCGATGATCGACGCGGTTGCCTACTACCTGATGGGCGACACGATGGCGCGCCACACGCTCTTGCCGCACAAGCCGGGAGTGCCGCCCGCGATGGGCACGCTCGATCCGTTCAAGACCGCCGACGGATACATCACGATTGCGCCGCTGACGGACAAGCACTGGACCTCGATGCTCGAGGCGATCGGGCGTCAGGAATTGTTCCAGGGCGATGAGCCGCGGCCGGAGCGCGTCAAGCGCGCGATCAAGGCGCTGATCGATATCTTTCCGACCGAGACCTCGGCCTATTGGCTCGAGCGGATCGAAAAGGCTGACGTTCCATGCGGCCCCGTCAACGATTTCGACACGATTTGGACCGACCCCCAATTCGTGGCCAACGAAACCTTCGTCGAGTACGACCATCCGCAGGCCGGCCGCGTGCGTGGCGTGCGTTCGCCCGCGCGTTTTTCGAAATCGAAAACCGATTTTTGGCGTCACGCGCCCGGGCTCGGGCAGCATACCGATGACATCCTGAAAGACTTCGGATTCGACGCCGGCGAAGTCGCGCGGCTGCGCGCGGATCACGTAGTGAACTAGAGCCGACGTGTCTGCCGGTACTCGTCGCGCGCTCGACGCATCTCGCCTACCGACGCTGATCGCCGCGGCCCTCTGGATCGCTGTAGGGGCGTACGCGGCGTTCTGGATCCCGCGTCATCTGCCCGCACGCGCGCACGATTTCGATTTCGGGGTCTATTACGCAGAGGCGCTCGCGCTCGCGCATCATGAAAATCCCTACACCGTCGATCTGAGGCCGATTGCGGCGTCGTTCGGCTTCGACATCAATCCGATTGACCATGCGACCGATCCACCGCCGTTCCTGGTAATGATCAAACCGCTGGCGGCGACGAGTCCCGCGCGAGCGTTCTGGATTTGGACTGCGGCGAATGCTGCGATGCTCGTGCTATCGCTGTGGCTGCTATTTGGAATCGACGCGGCCGCCCCGCGAAGCGCCGCGATCCTCGCGGCGGTCGCGATAGCGTATCCCCCGGTGCGCGCCCATTTCTTTTTCGGACAGAGCAAAATGTCGATCCTGCTCGCACTCGCTGGCGCGATGCGCGCGCTCGAGCGGCGGCGCGACGCGAGCGCGGGACTGCTGCTCGCGTTCGCATCGCTCACCCGCGTCTTTCCGCTGCTGATGGCGGTCTTTCTCATCCTGCGCCGGCGATGGCGCGCACTCGGCTTCATGCTGTTCGGAATCGCCGCGGGTCTGGCGGTGACGGTCGCAGTCCTTGGCCTCGGCGCGACGCTGGATTGGACTGTGGGCGTGCGGATTCTCAGCCTGCGGATTTTTCGGGACGCCGCCGAAAACGCGGCACTGCCCGCCTTCGTTTGGCGCGACTTCCCGGTCGCAACCGGAATTAGCGCACGCGCTGCCGCCGAGGCGGCGGCGATGCTCGCTTCGGTCGCGATATTCGTCCTGACCTGCGCGCCGACCCTGCGTGCGCGGATCGCCGATCGCGAAGCGGACCTTCGCCTCTTCGGCTTATGGGTCACGGCGTCGATAGTGCTGTCGCCGATGGCTCCAATTTACGACCTGGTTCTGCTGTTGGTTCCGTTTTCCGTGATCGCGCGCGGCGCCGCCATGACCCGAGTCGCCGGCATGCCGGCAATTCTGGCGATCGCAAGCGTCGCGCTGATGTTCCTTGTCTGCGGTTCCGGATGCCTCAACTCGGTCGGATGGATCGTCTCCTACGTGCTGGTGCGCCGCATCGGACTGCCGATCGGCGGTGCGATCGCCGAAGGTGCGACGCTCTCGCTATTTCTGGCCTACGCTGCCGCGTACTGTTTCGTTCTGGAACGCGCGACTCCAAGCCAACCTCTTTGAAAGCCTTCGCCGCCCGCCTATTGTTGTCATTACTACGGAGGACAGCGGGGTGGACGCGGGCAGCATAGCGTTATCGATTCTGGTTCCGGTATTCAATGAGCGGTACCTTGTCGCCGAATCGCTGGCCCGGCTCGCGACCCTCGAACATCATCCAAATCTCGCGCGAATCGAAGTCATCGTCGTCGATGACGGTTCGACCGACGGTACTGCGCAGGTGCTAAGCGCTTTTGCCCAGGAACGCGCCGCGATCGGCGGCCGAATCCAGTGGCGGTTTCTCGCGCATCCGCACAACGCCGGCAAAGGCAAAGCAATTCAGACCGCTCTTGCGCAGGCGACCGGCGATGCATGCATCATTCACGATGCTGACCTCGAGTATCATCCGGCGGATATCGGACGGATGGTCATCGCGTATCTGGCTAATAACGCCGACGCGGTATTCGGGTCGCGATTCACCGGCAGCGAAGTCAGGCGGGTGCTGCTCTATCGGCATCAGCTCGCCAACAAGCTTTTGACCCTGACCTGCGACCTGGTATCCAATCTGAACCTCACTGATGTCTGGACTTGCTACAAGATGGTGCGCACGGAGCTGCTCAAGTCGATTCCGCTTTCGAGCAATGACTTCCAGATCGAGCCTGAACTGACTATCAAGCTCGCCAAGCGGGAGGCGCGAATCTTCGAAATTCCGATTAGCTATTTTGGCCGCACCTATCGCGAAGGCAAAAAGATTCGCGCCCGCGACGGCCTGCTGGCGATGCTCGCGATCCTGCGCTTCGGTGTCAGTGACGAGATTTATCGCGCTGACGAGTACGGGAGCCAGATTCTGGCGCGGCTCTCGCGCGCGCCGCGCTTCAATCTCTGGATGGCCGACGCGATTCGGCCTTTCTGCGGCGATCGAGTCCTCGAAATAGGCAGTGGAGTGGGGAACCTCAGTCGCGCGCTTCTGCCACGGAAACATTATGTGGCCAGCGACATCAATCCTCTCTATCTGCAGACTCTCACCAATCTATCGGCCGAGCGGCCGTACCTGCGTGCCACCTACTGCGACGTTAGCGATCTGGCGTCGTTTCCAGCGCTCGCGCAAGGGTACGATACCGTCATATGCCTGAACGTGCTCGAGCATGTCGATGACGCGCGGCAATCGCTGCTCAATATCAAGTCTGTGCTGGCGCCCAATGGACGCGCGATCGTGCTGGTCCCGCAGGGACCGTGGAATTTTGGAACCCTCGATGAGGTCCTGGGGCATCGCCGCCGCTATACGCGCGGCACGCTTTCCGAACTCGGCGTGCAATGCGGGATGAACGTGCGCGCGATGATCGAGTTCAATCGGATGGGCACCGTGGCGTGGTGGCTCAACGGCCGCCTGCTGCGGCGCAGGCGCTTCGGGCTCGGGCAAGTCTGGTTGCTCAACCTGATTACTCCGCTGATGCGAGCGCTCGACAGTGTGCTCCCGATCGCGCCGCTCAGCCTGATCGCGGTGATGGAGCCGGATGCGGAAGCCGCGCTGTCGCCGCCCCCGCTCGATTCTGCGGATCCCGTGCGCGGATAGCTCGCGATGGAGCCGCGGTCCGATGACATGGCTGCGCCCAATCTTGCAATGTCCGTGGGCCGGAGAAACAATCTGCTGGCGGCGGTGTTATGCATCTGCGCTCTGCTTTATGTGGCGGCATGGATGCGCATTCTTCCCCGCCGCGCAATTCACACCGATTTCTCCCAATTCTACGTATCCGCGCTAATGATGCGGAATCATCAGGATACCTACAACACTGATATTCATGCGGCGGGCGCCGTTTTGGGGCTCGATACCGCCAACATCGATCAGGCTAATTATCCCCCTACGTTTCTGATGATGTTCGAACCGTTGACCCTACTGCGGCCCCGCGCCGCATTTTGGCTGTGGACGGCGATCAACGCGGGTGCATTAGCTATTTCGCTGTGGATGCTGCTGCGACCGGCTGCGAAGTACGGAGCGCGCTTCATAGTGAGTATGACTGCGCTCGCGCTCATTTATCCTCCGGTTACCAATCATTTCTATTATAGCCAGAGCAAAATCATGTTGCTGCTGATGCTGGTGGGAATGATGCTGGCGCTCGAGCGGCGCCGCGAATTGATCGCAGGCATGCTCCTCGCGCTTGCCACCGTGTGGCTGATGTTTCCGATCGTTTTGTTCGGCTATTTGATCCTCTCCCGGCGGTGGCGGGCGGTGGGCTGGGCCGTAATCGGGATTATCGCGCTGGCCGGATTGACGATACTGGTGGCGGGTGTGAGGAATACAGTTGGCTGGAGGAGTGGAATTAGAGTAATTACCAGTTCTGTGTGGTATAGCCAGTCCACCAATGTCGCGATCGGTTCATTCGTCTCGCGGCTATTCTGGAACGCATTCGGTCCCGTGCTGGATCCGCGTCTCGACCTGGTCCGCAGAGTATCGGGTGCGTGCGCCCAGGCAGGAGTCCTCGCGCTTGCCTGTATCCCTCTACTCAAGAATCGGCGGCGCGGCGATCCGGATTCGCGGATGTTTTGCCTTTGGATCGTGGCCTGCGTACTCGCTTCTCCGACCGCATGGATCTACACCATGGTGCTGTTGCTGATTCCGTTTTCGCGTATCGCGCGGGCCTCCGCCGCCGGATCGATTCGGCCCGCGGCCGTCAGATTCGCGAAACTCAGTTACGGCGCGATATTCCTGGTTTGTCCGACCGGATGCGTTCACTATGTCGGGTCGTTTTTCTATCCATTGGCGATGCGCACGGGCTTGCCGATTTTCGGCTTAGCGACCGAGGGCGCCGTGCTCTCGCTGCTGATGGCGTTCGTTGCCGCCTATCTGTTCGCGGCGGAGCCCGAATCGGGCAGCATCAGGTACGGTGGACCCGCTCCGGCGGCGACTCGATAGTTCTGCTCGATCGCTGTCCGAAGTTCCTTCCAGAAAAAGGGCCGGCCGCGGAACTGGCGCCCGAGTCCGTCAGAGTCGAGCGCGAACGCGGCGATTTGACGCCCGCGAATTTGCGCTAGCAGCGCAGCGTCATCAAAGCTTCCCCGCGATCGCATCGAGCCGAGGACCATAAGGTCGATCCATTCGAGGTTCGTCCGCCGATCGATAAGACAAAGGTCGGCGTTATCGGTGAGTATCGGGCCGCTTATCGCACTGAGCCGCGAAAGCGCGCTCGGATTCCACGGGTCGCGCACGCTCACCACGCAGCGCAGCGACGGCCGGAACACCGCCGCGAGCGTCATCCCGCGAATCGCCGGCGTCATGACCAGGTATCCGGCCAGAAGTCCCGTCGCGAGCGCTGCCGCCGCCGCGGCGCCGATCACAGGGCCCATCGCACGTGCGCGTTCCAGCATCATGTCGATGCCGCTGGCGGCGGCAATCGCAACTGCCGCCAGCGTCGGAATGAAGTAGTACGCATTGCTGCCCCATCGGATCGAGGACAAAAAATTCTCCGCGATCGCGGCGCCCAGGTAGCACAGCATCAGGCGGTCGGTCATTCTCCGGCGCAGAATCGCAATTGCCGCCAGCACCACCAGCGCCGGATTGCCGCCGACCAGGATCGCTAACCACAAAATCGCCGCTCGGACGTCGTATCGAGTGACTCCGAGCGCACCGAAGGCGTTCAGCCAGTATGATGGAAATATGACAGCCAGAAGCCCGATCCCCGCCGCGACGATCGCGAGCCACGTGATTGCGAGGGTCAATGCTCGTCGTCTTTCTCCCGAAAGACAGCAACAAACAGCCACCGCTGCGATTCCGGCTACGCGCCCCTGCTTGATGAAAAACGTGATCGCGAACATCGCGATCGCGGGAAGCGAAAGCCCATACGCGAACGCCGCGAGGCCGCCAAGCTCGCAGGCCAGCGCCGGAGTATCGACACGGTAGTCGAAACCCCAGCGCTGGATTATCGGTGCGGCCAAAAAGCCCAGCGCTGCGAGCATCGCGGCCGAGGCGCTTGCGCCCGTCCTGCGCGCGAGGATGAAGATCAGCCCACTGGCGGCGAGCGTCGCTGTGATCGTGATTATCCGGCCCGCCTCCAGCGCGGCAATCGCGCCGCTTCCGAAGCAGGGCGCCAGCATCGCGGTGAGCCACGGAACCACCGGCCCGTAAACCAGCGGGATATAAGGCGGATGCCGGAAATCGCGAAAGAACGCGACTCCGCGCACATACAGATCGACCCGCACCGCAAGCTGCGCCGGTCCGTAGTCGGTCGTCACCGGCGCGCCGGCCCGGCACAGCCATCCCTGGATCGTGCGCGCCGCCGGCACGAGCATCGCGACGCCGGCGACGATCGCCGCGCTCGCTTTGCGCATGGTTCCCCCTTTCTTTGCGGCCGCACGACGCCGCGTGAGCGGCGCACCGCCGGAGTGCCAAGGAATCTACGCGATGTGACTGCCGGATGCATCCACGCCCCGGTTCTGCCAGACTTTCAAGGAGTGCTATGCGGCGCGCCGTGCGGACAAATTCATTTCCTAAAGATGCGATCGGGCTTGCGCTCGCCCTGATGCTGGCAGGATGCGCTCCCGCCGCGCAGCAGGCGCCCGCGCCTTCCGCCGCGCCGCCGCCTCTGATCACGCACCATCAGGCGATTGGCACTCACTCGCCGTATGCGATAACCGCGGGTCCTGACGGTAACGTCTGGTACACCGAGTACCAGGGCGACGGGGTAGGGCGAATCACGCCCGGCGGATCGATCGCGCGCTACAAGATCGATTCGCGCGGATTCGCGGAAAGGATCGTCGCCGGTCCCGACGGCGCCATCTGGTTCACCGATCCCGCCGGCAATCGGATCGGGCGCATGGATTACAACGAGCAGGTTACGTACGTGCAGCTTCCCAGGGCTGACAGCGGTCCGACCGGCATCGCCACCGGGCCCGACGGCAACGTGTGGTTCACCGAACATTCCGGCAATCGGATCGGCAGGCTGAGCCCGCAGGGAGCGCTGGCGGAATTTGATCTGCCGCAAGGCTCGGGTCCCGCGCAGATCGTCACCGGTCGCGACGGCAACCTGTGGTTCGTCGAGGACCGCGGCAACCGAATCGGCAAGTCCACACCCGCCGGAAAGATCACCGAGTATGCCGTCCAGACGCGCGACGCCAAGCCCGGATGGCTGGCGGTGGGAGCCGACGGCAACGTATGGTTCACGGAGCTTGCGGCCGACAAGGTCGGCAAGATCACTCCCTTGGGCGCGATCAGCGAGTATCCGCTGCCCGACGCCGGCGTTCCGCTCTCAATCGCTTCAGGAGCCGACGGGAACCTGTGGATCACGATGGTGCATGTGCCGGTCATTTATCGCGTGAGCCCGGCGGCCGAGATCACCTCGTTTCACCTGCACCCCAACACGGTCCCTGGTTTCATCACTGCCGGCCCCGACGGAAACCTGTGGTTCGCCGAGCCTAACGGAAAGATCGGCAAAATGACGACCGACGGGCAGATCACCGAATACACCGTCGCGCGAATCGACCAGCGCTAACTCCTTCCGTTCGCTGTTCGGGCGCGGCGGTTTTGCGCTATAAGCGCCGCTATAAGCACACTGACGGGACCGAAACCATCGGGCGGTTTGGATTCCGAGTCTAACAGGGAGATTCGCACTCATGGGCAAACTAGACGGAAAAGTGGCGGCGATCACCGGCGGCGGCCGTGGCATCGGCCGCGGTATCGCCAAGTTATTCGCAAAGCATGGCGCACAAGTGGTCGTCAACGATCTCGGCGTCACCGTCGCGGGAGAGACCACCACCGTCTCGCCCGCAGATGACGTGGTCAAGGAAATCAAGGCCGCGGGCGGCACTGCGGTCTCCAATCACATGGATATCGCAACCACCGAGGGCGGCGAGGGCCTCGTAAATCAGGCGATCAAGGAATTCGGCCAGCTCGACATCCTGGTCAACGTCGCGGGCATCCTGCGCGACCGCATGATCTTCAACATGAGCGAGAAGGAATGGGACGACGTGATCCGCGTGCATCTGAAGGGTCACTACTCCACGATGCGCCCGGCGTCGGCGCACATGCGCGAGCGCAAGTCAGGCAGGATCATCAATTTCTCGTCCAACTCCGCCCTCGGCAGTCCCGGCCAGCCCAACTACGCCGCCGCCAAGGCGGGAATTCTCGGCCTGACCTACAGTTCAGCGAACGCGCTGAGCAAATATGGGATTACCGTCAATGCGATCATGCCGGGCGCCGCCACGCGCATGACTGACACTGTTCCCGCGGGCCGGATGCCCGGAGCGACCGGACTACCCGCCAGCGAAAGCGCCGAGGGCACTCCGCGAGATCCCGCCAACGTCGCGCCGATCGTGCTGTTTCTTGCGAGCGACGCGGCCTCGGGCGTCACCGGGCAATGCTTTGGCGCGTCGGGTTATCGGATCATGCGCTACCGGCATATCGTTCCCGACAAGATTCTCTATAACAACGGACCGTGGGACATTGACGAATTGTTCGAGCGCCTGAAGAGCACACTGCTGGTCGATCTAGGCACGCCCCGGATGTAGCAATGTCTGGCGGTGCGGCGCCCCTGAGATGCCCTCTCCCTCCGGGAGAGGGCAAGCGGCGCGGCGATTGCTCCTTTCAGCAATCGCCGTGACGCGCGGGTGAGGGCGGCCTTGCGGAGAGTCCTCTTTTTAATCGCGCGCCGCTATCGCGCCGCGCTGAAAAATGACCCTCACCTAACCTCTTCCATACTGGGCGAGGAACCGGACAAAAACGCCGTCACCCGCGACGCGTATGCCTCCGGATCTTCATAGATCGCGTCGCCATGTCCGTCCGCCGCGACCACCCACAGCTCCGCGTTCGGAGAGCTAGCCGCGTCGCGGATCGCTTCCGCATCCGCGACCGTCACGATCTTGTCGCCGCGATTCTGGATCACCAGCAGCGCCGCCCCCGCGAGCTTTCGCGCCGCGATCGCCGGATCGCTCCGCCACAGCGAATGTCCCAGCAGGAATCCCGCTTCCATCATCACCGTTTGCGAGAATGCCGGATTCAGTCCCGCGATCGACGGAGCCGCGCGAAACATCGCGGCCAGGTTGCGATACGAACTGTCGGCGACGATCGCGCGGAACACCGGACGCTCCGCCTGCGCGAACAGCATCGCCGCTGCGCCCTCGGAAACCCCGAGCCCCTTGATATTCGTAAACCCGCGCCGCCTCAGATTGTCCGCTGCGGCCAAGACCTCCGCCCGCTCGCGCCAGCCCCATCCCGTCCCGCGCTCCGGATTATCTCCGCTTACGATCGCGAGCATCGGGTAACCCGCCGCGTGCAGAAATTTCATGTAAGGCAGCATCGCGCGCCGATCCCCGCCCGCCGCCGGCATCAGCAACACGGCCGACGGCAATTTCCCCGCGACGAACCATCCTTCAACCGCAGGGTAACCATCGACTGGAATCGTAACGCTCTGAAACGGCGCACCGAACGCCGCCAGCGGATTGATCGGCGCCGCCGCGTCGGAAATCGGCGCATGCGGTCCGTATACATCCGTATGCCCGTCCTCGATAAACGGCGGATACGCGAGCCGATACGCCACCAGGCTCGATCCGCCCAGCCACAGAATCGCGACAGTGCCAATCATCACGCCGCCGATCCATCCGAAGCTCCGCGCATTGCGCTTCACGTCCTCGGGATGCGGTCCCTCGGGACGATTTAATGCACCAGCCATCCGGATATCGTGTCGCGATCGCGAGCGTGGTGGCAAGCGCGAGAGGTTTCGCACGCATCCTGCCTGTCGCAAGAACTTGTCGAAAGATGCGCGGCTCCATATGCTGCTTGGCGGAGCCGGAATCGACTCCGACGTACTGCACCAGAGCGATTGCGTAATGAGCGACTGGCAACCCGAACTGTATAACCGCTTCCGCCGTTACCGGGCGGAGCCGTTCGAGCATATCGCCGAGCGTCTTCCGATCGCCGCGAACGATACGATCGCCGACCTCGGATGCGGCTCCGGCGACAACACGGTCGAGCTCGCGCGCCGTCTCGAGGGCGGCCGCGCGTGCGGAATCGATCTCTCGCCCGCGATGATCGCGGCGGCCGAGAAGCTTCGCGCCGGACTGCCCGACGACTTGCGCGCGCGGCTCTCGTTCGCGGTCGGAAATATCGCGCAACTGAACGAAGCCAATGCCTACTCGATCATTTTCTCCAATGCCGCCCTGCAATGGCTGCGCGATCATCGCGAGGTTCTCTCGCGATGGTTCCGCGCGCTCGGCCGCGGCGGCGCGATGGTCGTGCAGATGCCGGCCAACGAATCCGAGACGGCCAAGATGGAGCTTTCGGAGATGGTGCTCGAGCCGCGATGGGCTGCGATGCTCGGCCCCGTCGGTCGCCCGTTCAGCGAAGTTCCCCCGCAGGATTACTATCGGCGCATCATGGGCGAAATCGGTTTTGCCGAAATCGATTGCTACTACCGCACCTTTCATCATCCGATGAATTCGCCCGCCGAAGTTGTGCAATGGTATCGCTCGACCGGATTGCGTCCTTTCCTCGACGCTCTCCCCGCTGAGCGTCACGAAGAATTTCTGAACGAATATAACGCGCGGCTGGAACGCGGCTACGGAACTTCCGGTGCACTGATTTTCGATTTCAAGCGATTGTTTTTATGGGGCCGGCGGCCGGCCGCCTGACATGGCTCGGCGCACTATAGCTCCGGCTCTGGTCGCGCACGGCGGCGCGGGCGCAATCCCGCGCGGAGCTGCTGCTGATCGGCCCGAGCGCAAGCGTGCGATGCTCGAAGCGGTTCGCCGCGGCGCCGATATCCTGCGCGACGGCGGCAGCGCGCTCGACGCCGTCGCCGCCACGATTATTGCGCTCGAGGATCATCCGCTGTTCAACGCGGGAACCGGCTCGCTATTGACGATCGACGGCACGGTCGAGATGGACGCCTCGGTTATGGTTGCGGGCGATTGGACCGAGCCGGGCCAGGATGCGCCGCCGGCGATGCGTGGCGGAATCGGCAGTGGCGCCGGACGTATCTCCGCCGGAGCGGTCGCCGCGGTCGGACGCGTGCGCAATCCGATTCTGCTCGCGCGCGCCGTGATGGAAAATACCCGTCACGTGCTGATGGTTGCGCAGGGCGCCGAGCGGCTGGCGCGCCGCGCGGGCGTTCCGATGTGCTCGAACGAGGATCTGATTACCGATCGCGCGCGCGAGCGATGGCGCGCGGCACAACAGAATGTCCGGTTCGGAATTTCGGGCATCGCTCCCGGCCATGGCACTGTGGGCGCGGTCGCGATCGACGCGCACGGCAGTATCGCCGCCGCGACCTCGACTGGCGGAGTTCCCGGAAAGATCGCCGGCCGGGTCGGCGACTCGGCGATTATCGGCGCGGGCACCTACGCCGACTTTTCCGGCGCCGCGTCGGCCACCGGATATGGCGAGGCGATCATCCTCACCGGCTTGTGCCGAGAGGCGGTCCGCTCTCTCGGGAGTAACGCTCCGATGATCGTCGCGCGCCGCGCAATTAGCGATCTGCTCGGCGGCGCAAACGCCGACGGCGGAATCATTCTGGTCGATCGGCGCGGCCGGATCGGGTTCGCGCATAACGCCGCGATGCAGGTGGGACTCTATGAAGCCGCCACCGGCATCAGCCATCTGTGGCCCGAACCCGCGCTCTCGCGGAAGCCCGCGTCACCGTCGTCACCGCGGATCAAATCCTCCCCGCGCAAATGAGCGCCAATCTTTCGCAGACCGGAGCGTCGCCAATCGATCGCACCGGCCGCCCCGCGCTTTGGCTTATAGCCGCCGCCGCGATCGTCGCGTTGCTGGTCCTCGGACAAGGCATCACCGCGCCATTCCAGAAGGATGCGGAACCGCAATCCGCGCAGTGGGTTCAATCGGTGGCGCGCGGGCATCTGATGGCGCCGCGCGACTATTACGGCTACCTGGTCGAAAAGCCTCTCCTCTATTATTGGCTTTCCGGCGCTGCGACCCGCCTGATGGGCGGCGACGCCACCGAGGTCAGCGCGCGAATCGTCCCGCTGATGGCCGGAACCGCGCTCGCAATTGAGGTGTTGCTGTGGACTGCGGAAAATCTCGGCGCGGCTGAGGGCTGGCTCGCATTCCTGTTCCTGATTGCCACCTACGGATATTCCTCGCGCGCGACGCTCGCGCTGACTGACATGCTGATGACGTTCCTGGTCATCAGCGCGCTGCTGATTCTCTATCCGCAACTCGAAGGTTCCGCGTCGCGCGCAAGAACCGTTGCCGCGATCGTGGTTCTGCAGCTCGCGGTGTTGACCAAGGGTCCGATCGCCGCGATTCTCACCGGCCTCGCCGTGCTGACCTACCTCGCGATCATCGGCCGGAACCCGTTTGCACTTCTGCGCGAGCGATGGATTTGGATCCTCGCGATCGCGATCGCGGTGATGACCCTCGGATGGTACTGGCTGTGGTTCACGCTGGGGACGTGGAAAATCTTTCCGATTTTCATGACCGAGAATTTCGGCCATTTCATGTCGGCGAAATATGGCGGCACCGGCGAAGCCGCCCGTCCGCCCTGGTATATCGTGGCGCGCCTCATCGGCGGCGCGATGCCGATCGTGCTGCTGCTGCCGGCCGCGCTCGCGGGTTTCATGACCGGAGAAATCGGCGCCGCGCGGCGCAGGCCGCTCGCCTTTGCGGCCAGCCTCGCGCTCGCGGTGATCGTCTTCTTCTCGCTCGCGAGCGCCAAGCGCGACGACTATATCCTGCCCGCGCTGCCTGGAGTCGCAATCCTATGCGCCTGCGTGTTCGCGCTGAACGAACCCACGGCGGGACGCGCGCCCTGGGCGCTGCGCCTGCGTACCGTCGCCGTGATCGCAATAGCCCTCGCGATGCTCACGGCGCTCGCGGCAGGAATCGCGCTCGCGGGATCGCACGCGCACCTCGGACTCCATCTGCAATCGAGCGACGCCGACCAACTGGCATTGTACGTCCGCGGATTCGCGACGATGCGAATCGGCTACCTGATATTCGCGCTAGCGGTGGCTGCCGGAGCGATCGCGGCGGCCGTCGCAATGGTGCGCCGCGATGCGATCCTCGCGGGCGCCGCGGCGGGACTTCTGACGCTATCCGGATCGATGCTCGCAAACGGGATCTTGCGTCCCGCTCTAGCCTGGGAGCGCAGCGCCAAGACCTTCGCCTTCGTAGTTCGCGAGCAAATCGGCACCGCGCCGGTTTTCGTGGTGCGCGATCCGAACTACGATTTCTCTTTCTATTACGGAACCGATGCCCCACCCCTGATGGGCCGTCATCGCAAGTCGCCGCCGCCAAACGTGCAATCCTACCTGGTAGCCAACGATGCTGAACGAAATTCGCTAGCGCCCCAATATCGCGACCGGTTGAAGCTAGTCGTTAAATCCCACTTGATAGGCCACGACGGCCCACTCGCCCTTTACGCAATCGCATCCGAACCCCAACAATGAATTTGGAGACGGAGCAAAGGCGGTGCCCGAGCAATGGCGAGTGAAGATCATGCAGAGGTCCCGGCATCTGGCACTACGCCTTCACTCGTCATTTCGACCAAAGGG
>Ga0307374_10006345_pt1 | contig 18653 bp, 18 predicted proteins | sample OX3MG_FD_202532 | JGI IMG/M metagenome (GOLD analysis project Ga0307374, IMG submission 202532) | Soil microbial communities from Risofladan, Vaasa, Finland - OX-3 | ecosystem: Environmental > Terrestrial > Soil > Coastal area > Acid sulfate soil | place: Finland: Risofladan, Vaasa | collected...
ACCACCCGCTCGGGCTCGGGAAAGTGCCGACTGCCCACGATCCCGACCCTCATCCTCGCCGCATCAGAGAGCCCGTGGGGGTGGGCAGACGTCCGCTCAGCCCGAGCTCGAGCCGGAGCGGCCGATCTGATTAATGTTGTCGTCGAACATGCGCTTGAGCCGCGCCGCCTGGCGGTCGTAGTCGGCCGGGTCGGCCCAGGCCGCGCGCGGATCGAGCGCTCCGGAGGGCACCTCGGGAACCTGCAGTGGAATCTGGAGCCCGAAAACCTCCTCCCGCCGGGTCTCGACCGAACTCAGCCGGCCCTCGACCACCGCCCGCACTATGGCCCGCGTGTGCTCGATCGAGATCCGCTGACCGACGCCGTGAGGCCCACCCACCCAGCCCGTGTTGAGCATCCAGACCTGGGAACCATGGCGGTGCAGGCGCTCAATCAACATGTCGGCGTACACCGTCGGGGGCAGGACCAAGAAGGGCGAACCGAAGCAGGCGCTGAAGGTGGGCTCGGGGTCGGTCACACCGCGCTCGGTGCCGGCCACCTTGGCCGTGTATCCGCTGAGGAAGAAGTAGCGCACCTGCTCGTCATCGAGCCGCGCCACCGGGGGCAGGACGCCGAAGGCGTCGGCGGACAGGAAGACCACGTTGGCGGGATGTCCGCCGCGCCCCGACGGATCGGCCCCCGGGATGAGGCTCAGCGGATAGGCCGAGCGCGTGTTCTCGGTCCGGCTGTCGTCGTCGTAATTAGGAACTCGGGTGTCGGGGTCGAAGACCACGTTCTCCAGCACGGTGCCGAAGCTTGAGGTGGCAGCGTAGATCTCGGGCTCGGCCGCCTTGGAGATGCGGATGGTCTTGGCGTAGCAGCCGCCCTCAAAGTTGAACACGCCCCGATCCGACCACCCGTGCTCGTCGTCGCCGATCAGATGTCGCGTCGAATCGCTGGACAAGGTCGTCTTACCGGTTCCCGAGAGACCGAAGAAGACGGCCACCTGGCCATCTACGCCGACATTGGCCGAGCAGTGCATGGGCACCACGCCGGCCTCCGGGAGCAGGTAGTTGAGGACGGTGAAGACCGACTTCTTGATCTCGCCGGCGTACGCGGTGCCCCCGATCAGGACCATTCGACGGGCCAGGTTGATGGCCACGAACGTCTCCGAGCGGGTGCCGTCGCGATCGGGCTCGGCGCGCAGCGAGGGCAGGCAGATGACCGTGAAGTCGGGTACAAAGCCCTCGCGCTCGGCGTCGGTGGGCAGGATGAACAAGTTGCGCGCGAACAGACTGTGCCAGGCCATCTCGGTGATCACGCGCACCCGCAGGCGATGCTCTGGATCAGCGCAGGCGAACATGTCCTGGACGTACACCTCATGCCCGTCGATGAAGCCCAGGGTGCGATCCAGGAGACGATCGAATGAGGCAGGGGAGATCGCGCGGTTGGCCTCCCACCAGATCTTGTCGGCCGACTCCGGCTCCTCCACGAAGTGCTTGTCGCGAGGGGATCGTCCGGTGAACTGCCCGGTATTGGCACTCAGCGCGCCGGTGGAGACGATGGCCGCCTCGTGGTTTTGAACCACGTGCTCATAGAGCTCAGCCGGACCCAGGTTGCGCCACACCCGGAACTGGTTGGATACGCCCAGGTGGGTGAGGAACGGCCTCTCTTCAAGCTGCATTTATTCGCATCATACTCGCGTCCCCGCGCAGGTCTAAAAGATCCCGAGGTGGGCGCTTGAGGCGGTGGGGGCGCCCCCACTTAAGAGCGGGGAACCGAGGCCTGATAAGGGCTCAGGAGGCGCGCCGGCGGCGCCGGCGGCCGGAGACGAAGTCATCAACGACGTACTCACCCAGGCGCTCGGGTGAGACGAAGAAGGCGCGACCTCGGTTGACCCGCGCCATCTGGTCCACGAATTCGGTCAGGTAGCGGCTGCGCTCGAGCATGAAGGTGTTGATAACGATGTGGTCCCGCGTCACCCGCACGACCTCGCGCATGGTCGCCTGGATGGTGCGAAAGGTGGGCGGATAGGCGAATACGACCCGGCCGTTCTCCAGGTGCGCGGTCGGCTCGCCGTCGGTGATCATGATGATCTGGCGCTGACCGCGGTGGCGGGCGAGGAGCGAGCGCGCGAGCATGAACCCGTGCTGCATGTTGGTTCCGTACACGTAGTCGTTGAGCGAGATGGCGGGCAGGCTCTGGGGCTTCATCTGCACCGCGTGGCTCGAGAACCCGACCACATAGAGGTGGTCGCGGGGGAACTGCGAACGGATCAAAGAATCGAGGGCCATGGCCACCTTCTTGGCCGCCAGAAAGCAGCCGCGCAGGAACATGGAGCGGCTCATGTCGATCATGAGAACCGTCGCCGCCTCGCTCAGATGCTCGCTGCGGTGGACCATGAAGTCGTCCGGCCTCAGGTGCAGGGGAAGCGAGCGACCCTCCCGTTGCAGAGAGGCGAAGAGGGTCTCTTTTAAATCCAGCAGGAAAGGGTCGCCGAACTCGTAGGGCTTGATCTCCTCGCCCGCGTCGACGCCCTGACCGGGATCGCGGGTGGGATGCTGGCCGAGCCGGGAACGCGTGAGCTGGGCGAAAATCTCGCGCAGCGCACCCTGGCCCAGGCGGCGCATACCGCGCGGGGTGAGCTCAAGCTTGGAGCCGTGGCGCTCGAGGTAGCCCGCGCGCTCCAATTCCTCGCTCAGCCGGCGTATGCGCTCGAGTTGACGGCGCGCAGGAAGCCCCAGAATCTCCTCGGCCAGGGCGGCGTCGACGTCGCCGGGCCGGAGCCGGCCACGCTCCATCTGAGCACCCAATCGGTCCATCGCCTGCAGGCGGTCCATGAGGCCCATCGCCTCCCGCATCGAGGGCGACTCCTGACCGAAGAAGGGATAGGACTCAGAGAGGGCGGAGGGGGGCGCGAGCTGGCTCATGAGGCCGCCCAGGCGGGCCAGCTCGAGGCGCAGGGAGTCATCCTGAAGGAGCTGATCCATCATTCCCTGGAGCTCGGCGCGGGCCTCTGGCGAGAGGCTTCGGAGCAGCGAATCCATCTGCGCCATCTGGCGCTGAAGGTGATCTATCAGTTGGTCCAAGGTCTCGATCTGGGGCGGGAACAGGTCGCCGAACTGGTTTTTGAACTCGGCGAAGTCCGGTTCCCGGCCGGCGGCGCGCTCCTCCAGCATCCGGTTCAAGCTGCGCACCATGTCGCGTATGCGCGGCAGGTCCTCCTGCCGCATGTTCGCCACACCCTGCTTGAGTCCCTGGAAGGCCTGCTCCAGCATCTCGCCCTGGAGTCGGGTCAGGAGCTGTTCGAAGCTCTGACGCGCCTCGTCGTCCATGAATTCGTAATCGCGCAGCGCCTTGACCCGCCCGCCCAGATCGTCGGGCACCCGGTCGAGCTGATCCTGGCGCTGGGCGACGATGCGCTGGAGCAGGGATCGATCGCCTTCAGCGGCTTCGGCGAGGCGCCGCTCCTGGCCGGCACGCTCCATCTCCACCACTTCGTCGAGAGCACGCCGGATCTCCTCCAGGCTCCCGTCCAGGTTGTAACGGGAGAGTTCCTGCTCGCGCCGCTCCCGGAGCTGGGCGAGCAGGTCCTCCATCCCGGCCAGATCCCCGTCCCCCCAGCGCTGGAGCCGCTGCAGGGCGTGGCCGACGTCCCCGAAACTCAAGTAGTCGTCGGCCATCAGGTCCAGGATCTGGTCGGCGTCGAGGTCGTCCACGACCTGGGTGCCGTCCCAGCGCGAATAGCGATACCGGTATCCGCTCATCGGCCCCTCCACCTTACGCCCGCGAGGCCCCGGGCGAGCCTCAGCTCAGATGGTGTCACCGGGCTTGGGGTCGAGCACCTGGACCTGCTCGCCGACCAGTTTGGCGAGCTCGGCCGGGGTGCCCGCCAGGGCGGGGAAGGTGCCGAAGTGCATCGGCACCACCGTCTTGACGCCCAGCAGTTCGACCGCTCGCGCCGCCCTCTGCGGCCCCATCGTGAAGTGACCGCCGATGGGCAGGAAGGCCGCGTCGAGCCGGTCCAGGCTGGCGATCAGGGACATGTCCCCAAAGACGTCAGTGTCCCCGGCGAAGTAGACCGTGAACCCGTTCTCAAACTCGATCACGTATCCGCAGGCCTCTCCCCCGTAGAGGATCTGGTCGCCGTCGCGAATCCCGCAACTGTGGTCGGCGTGAACCATGGTCACCCTGATGCCATCCACGATCTGGGTGCCACCCTTGTTCATGGCCAGGTCGCCCGCGCCGGCGACGCCCTTCGACGCCAGGAACTGTCCGATCTCGAATATGGAGACGATCCGGGGCCGGGTCCGCTGTGCGATCTCGACCGCGTCCCAGATGTGGTCGAAGTGGCCGTGAGTGATGAGCATGAGGTCGAGCTCGGACACCTCCTTGAGCGCGGGAGGGCAGACCGGGTTGTTCATCACCCAGGGGTCGATCAGCACCTTTTTTCCCGCCGCGCTTCGGATCTGCCAGGTCCCATGGCCGAGCCAGGTGAATTTGAGATCAGGGTTCAGGGTCATCACGTTTTCCTCCTATCGGCGAACAGTCGATGCTGCGAGATGACGATGACGTAGATCGCCACTCCCGCCAGCGTCCAGAGGTCGGGAAACGGCAAGGCGCAGGGCTGGCGGGCGTATCCCAAGAGTGCCACGAGCAGGGCGGTGAGCACCATCCAGCGTGAGTGACGGGCGGCCGCCACCGCCACCATCAACAGGACCGGGAGCAGAGCCAGCCACTGATAGGGGTTGACCTCGCCCGGCAGGAGGGCGCCCAGCGCCAGGCCCAGACCCAGACTGTAATCGGGGTCCCACCGACTTCGCCTGGCGGCCCAGACGGCGGCGATCACGATTGCGATCAGGCTCAGATCGCTCCCGATCTGCGCCGCCAGGGGCATCGACCAGGGCAGGCGCTGGAGCTCGATTCCGCCCCGGACCGGAAGCGCCACGGCCTGCCCTCCCAGGCCTCGGCCCCAGAGCGTGCGCACGGAGTCGATCGAACAATCGTTGAGGTGTGAGCCAAGGGAGGGAAGAAGCACCCGGCCGACGTAGAACAGCCCCTGCCGAGGCCCGATCAGGGCCAGCCCGAGTCCGCTCCACAGGATCATCGAGAGCGCACTGCTGAGCACCAGCCACACGCGCCTGGGTCCCCCCAGTGGGGCCATGAGGAGGGGATAGAACTTGATCGCCCCCGCCGCGCCGATGGCCAGTCCGGCGAGCCTGGGCCGGCGTTCCACCACCACCAGCGAGAGCACCGCGAGGAGGATCAGGAAGCCGCCCACCTGGCCCGCGTCGAGCTCGGCGAAAAGGGGCGGGAAATAGGCCGCGAGGAGCCAGTAGAGGGCGCGAGTCCGGCCCCGGAGGCGCAGGTGGCGGTCGAGCATCCAGAGCGCGACCAGCAGGCAGACCGCGTCGGCCAGAGTCAAGAAGACCACTCCCAGGTGGATCGGGAGGAGCGCGAACGGGGCCGCCAGGAGGGCGGCGAAGGGTGGATAGAGCCAGCCCTGGCCGGGAAGCGGATTGAACCCGGTCCGCGCCAGCTCGGCCGCGGCCCGGCTGTACAGCTGGCCGGGATCGAAGATCAGGGCGCGTCCGGCGGCGAGGGCATTGCGAGCGTCCGGGCGGTCGGGTGCGAGCAGGGAGAGGATCAGTACCCGAAAACCGAAGACGGCGGCCAGCGCCCAGAGCAGCTGGGGGCGGCCCAGCACCGCACCCAGGCGCCGGGCGAGCCCGGGTTGGACGGCCTCAGGTCCCGGCGCGGAGATGCTCGACGAACCCCTCCACCGCCGCCGGCAGCAGACGCCGACGGAGATGGACGATGCTCCACTGACGCCGGATGGGGAATCCGGCCACGTCGAGCTCGACCAGATCTCCCCGCGCCAGCTCCAAGGAGAGGGCATGGCGCGAGATGACCGCCACCCCCAGCCCCCCCTTCACGGCCTGTTTGATGGCGCTGTTGGATCCCAGCTCCATGGCCACGGCAAGCTGGACCCCGGCCGAGCGGGCGAGCGCCTCGACCGCCTCGCGGGTCCCCGAGCCCAGCTCTCGGGTTAGAAACGACTCAGTTTGGAGGTCGGCCAGGCGCAGGCGGTGGCGGCCGGCCAAGGCGTGGTCGGCCGGAACCACCAGGACCAGTTCGTCGTCCATGAACGGGGAGACGGCGAGCTCGGGGTCACGGGCGGGGTCGGAGTAGACGGCGAGATCGATCGCTCCGCTGAGCACCTGCTCCGCCAGCTGCTGGCGGTTCCCGATCTTGAGCGACACCGCCAGGTCCGGGTGGAGGCGCTTGAACGCCCCCAGCGCGGCCGGGATGACGTAGATGCCGACGGTGGTGCTGGCTCCCACCCTCAGGGTGCCGCGCTCCATGCCGCGGAGCCGTTCCATGGCCAGCGTGGCCTCGTCCAGCAAGTTCAGGATGCGGCGCGCGTAATCGTGCAGCACCCGGCCCGCCTCAGTCAGGGTGACGCGCTTGCCAGCGCGATCGAGCAGCGCCACGCCGAGTGCGCTCTCAAGCTCCTTGACCTGATAGGAGACGCTGGGCTGAGTCAGTCCCAAATCCTGGGCGGCGACGCTGAAGCTGAGCTGTGTGGCGACCGCCACGAACGTGCGCAGCTCGTTGAAAGTGACCTGCCGCTCCACCTTCGGACCGTCCGTCATGGGGCTACGATAGCCCCCTTAATGGAGATTGGAATCGCTCCGGCGGCGGCCGTGGAGATGCCCCGGCATCCCCGCACCTGGAGCTCGGAGGCTTAGAGCATGGCGACCCCCAAGCGCGGTCGGATGAGCCCGGTTCGGCGCCGAACGCCAGCGGTGAGCGGACTCGAAGCCCCCCAGCTGGAGCCTGCCTCCCTCTCCGAGCAGCGCCTGAACCAGTTCCGCAAGCGCCGCTACGAGGTGCTGCACCAGGAGACCGAGGCCGCCCGGCGGCGGCGCGTCGCGGGCAAGCCAGACGCTCGGGAGCGAATCGAAGCCCTGGTCGACCCCGGCAGCTTCACCGAGATCGACATGTTCGCCACCGCCCGCGCCACCGGGCTCGGGATGGGCGAGCGGCGGGTGGCCGGAGACGGTGTCGTGGTCGGCTTCGGCACCATCCAGGGCCGCGAGGTGGCGCTCTATTCCTACGACCCCTCGGTCCTGGGTGGTTCGCTGGGCGAGGTCACGGCGGAGAAGATCGTCAAGGTCCAAGACCTGGCCCTGCGCAACCGCATCCCCATCATCGGGATCAATGACTCCGGCGGAGCCAGGATTCAGGAAGGGGTGGTGGCGCTGGCCGGATACGCCGACATCTTCTATCGCAACGTGCGCGCCTCGGGCGTGATTCCTCAGCTCAGCATCATCGCCGGGCCCTGCACCGGGGGCGCCGTCTACTCGCCCGCGATCACCGACTTCATCTTCATCGTCGCCAATCAGGGCTACATGTTCATTACCGGACCCGAGGTGGTGAAGGTGACCACGGGCGAGGAGGTGACCTTCGACGAACTGGGTGGCGGCGACGTCCACAACTCCCGTTCCGGGGTGGCGCACTTCCTGGCGGAGGACGAGCCGAACTGCTGGGACGGCGTCCGCCGTCTGCTCTCCTACCTGCCTCAGAACAACTCTGAACGGCCCCCCTTTCGTGCCACCGCGGACGATCCCACGCGGGCCGATCCCGAGCTCCAGAACCTTGTGCCCGACAGTCCCAACCTGCCCTACGACATGCGCGATGTCATCACCCGGGTGCTGGACGACGGCGAGTTCCTCGAGGTGCAGCCGTTCTTCGCCCCCAACATCGTGGTCGGCCTGGGCCGGCTCGGGGGACACGTGGTCGGGGTGGTGGGTAACCAGCCCCGGGTGCTGGCCGGTGCGGTCGACATCCGGGCCTCGGTCAAGGCGGCGCGGTTCATCCGCTTCTGCGACGCCTTCGGCATCGCCATCGTGTCCCTGGTCGACGTCCCCGGGTACCTACCCGGCACGGCCCAGGAGCACGAGGGGATCATTCGCCACGGCGCCAAGCTGCTCTACGCCTATGCCGAGGCGACGGTGCCCAAGCTGACGGTGATCACGCGCAAGAACTACGGCGGCGCCTACTGCGTCATGGCGCCCAAGCAGATGGGCGCCGACCTGAACCTCGCCTGGCCCTCGGCCGAGATCGCGGTCATGGGCTCGGAGGCGGCCGTCAACATCGTCTACCGCCGGGAGCTGGCGGCAGCCCCCGATCCCGACCGCCGAAGGGCCGAGCTGGTCACCGAGTACACCGCTCGCTTCGCCAACCCCTACGTGGCGGCTGAGCGGGGCTACGTGGACGCCATCATCGAGCCCAAGGACACCCGCCGCGAGCTCATCCGCGCCCTGCTCCTGTGTCAGGACAAGCGCGCCGACCCGCCCCTGCGAAAGCACGGGAACATTCCTCTATAGGGGCGATCGGCAGGACCCCGCCGGCTCAGCTGCGATGGATGGACATCGCGCCCTGGGGAATGGCCGACGTATCAGCGTGGGCCTCGATACCCCAACTCTTGGCCATGCGATTGCCGCCTGCGGTGAGGCAGAAAAAGGCCGACAGCTCGATGATCTGCGCGGGCGAGAAGTGCTCTTTGAGTTCGGCGTAGACCTCTGCGTCGCGACCGTCGTCCAGGGTCAGGGTGCGAGCGTAGTGCAGGGCGGCGCAGGTGCGGGGATCGGGATGGTCCCACTCCGGGAGGGCGCAGCTGAACTTCTCCTCGTCGCTGATCTCGGCCAGAGGCGAGGTCTGCCGGGCGCAGAACTCGCACCCGATCATCTGGGCAATCTGGAGCCGGCCCAATTCCTTGATCGAGTGTTCGACGGTGCCGCCGCGGTGGAGCAGGTCCCAGTAGCGCGCGAACTCAACCGCCACCTCAGGGTTGTTGCCCATCGTCCGGTACCAGGATTGGGGCGGGCTCAGGGTGACGGCGGCGTCGTTGATCACGCGCCGCAGCTCGGGGTCTGTCACACCGTCATCCGCGATCTGGGGGACGTTCGGAACATGGGTGGCGGCGGGCATCGGGGCTCCTTGCGTGGGCGCCCGCTGGGCGGGCTCGATGGTCTCGAGCATAGGCCGCTGGGACCATGGTGTCGAATTATGTTTTTTGATGATCCCATCATCGCCGGCGATGGGAAGCGGTCAGGTTGGGGGCGGCTTGGGTCCCCTCGCGCGGAGCGAGCGCGACGCCTTTAGAAAGTCGTCGACGGTGACCACGAACTCGGCCTGACTCCAGGTCAAGGGAGAGACCGAAAGCGGCGCTCCGGTATGCGGATCGACCTGCTCGGAGAGCACCCCGCCCGGCATCTGGTGATCCAGCACCCATTGAATGGTGGCGCGGACGGGATCCAGATCGGCCGCCCCGCGCGCCACGGCGGCATACCACTGGCCCATCCACATGGTGCAGATGAACCACGGGTTGCCGGGCGCGAGTGCGAGGTCGTGCTCGACCTGGAAGTAGTAGTCATTGCTGTAGCGAGCGACCCCTGCGGCCGCCGCGCGGTTGCCGAGTTCGGCTCCGATTGCGACCATGGTGGCCTTGAGCCGGGGTTCGTCGGGCGCCAGCATGCCGAACCGCCAGAGGCCGTAGATGGCGCTGTCGATGACCGGATCCACTCCCAGGCTGCCGTCGGCCTCCACCGTCAAGCGGCGCGCGAAGCGACCCAGCTCGGGGCGGTAGAGATGAAGGTCGGCCGCCTCTTTAAGACGGCTCTGGGCGCTTCCGGCAAGCGCCTCGAGGTCGGGGTCGGCGAAGAGTTGCGCGAACTTGGCGGCGGCGCCCAGGCCGGCCCAGACCGCGCCCACGGTGAACGCGTGCACGCCCCAGCGCTCCTCCCACAGATCCCACGAGGGAAGCGGCAGCCCGGTCTTGGGATCGGTGTACGCCGCCAACCAGCGCCCGGCCGGCAGCACCAGGCTGGAGTAGAGATCGGCCACGAAATCGAGGTTTCGATGGAGCTGGAAATGCTCCCATAGGGCCCAGAGGACAAGCCCGGTCTCGTCCTCCTGGATGGGCAGCACCCGCCCGCCCTGGGCGTCGATCCAGGGATGCCAACTGCTCCCCGGCACGCCCGCGGGCGTGTATTTGTGGAGCAGGAAGCCGTCGGGGGTGAGGCACGAGCGGCAGAACTCGAAGAAGCGCCGGGTGACGTCCTCGTGACCCGCGCGGTCCAGAGCATTGGCGACCAGGGCGCCGTCGCGGGGCCAGACGTAGGAATAGGTGTCGCGGGCGAACTTGGTGATGTCATAGTCGGTGGCCGCGATGACTCCTCCGCCCCGGTCGCAGTGGGCCCGCGAGATGAGAACGCACTGGCGATAGAGTTCGTGGGCCGCGGGTCCCAACTCGCGCTCGATCAGGCTCCGGGTCTCGTGCCCCTTGTCGGACCAGACCTCCCAGTAGCGCTGGGTGCGGTTCAGGTAGCTCTGGGCGCCACGCTCTCGAATCAGGTCCTGGCCGAAGTGGGTGACCTGGTGCAGGCTCGGTCCCATGCAGACCCAGTGGATCAGGCTTGCCTGGGCCGACTCCCCGATTGCGCCCAGGTCGAACTCGATCACGCAGTCCACCGAGCCCTGATCGATCGGGTTGCGCCCCAGGCTCCCGTCCTCGGCATCGACCCAGGTTCCCGCGCGGTCCGCACCCTTCTTGCCGGTGGCCCACGAGTCGGGGCCGAGCCGCCCGGCGGCCTCCCCTCCGAGCAGAAAATAGGCGGAGTCCTTGTAGGCCACGATGGCGTGATGGCGCGGCTCCCAGAGCACGGTGTTGCCGATGTCGGAGCCGCCCAGATACCAGTCGTAGTGGAAGAAGACCCGGACCTCGTTCAATGATTTCAACGCGATCACATCCAGGCTCCGAAAGAACCAGTCTCGAGCCATGTCGACCCAGTCCCGGAGCTCCAGCACCACGCCCAGACGGCGGTTGGTGAGCCGGGCTTTGGCCACCAGTCCGCCGGGCTGATAGCCAATCTCCCGCTCCCAATCGGCGTCCCCAAACCAGGCGAACTGACCATCCACCCAGACTCCGGTGCGGCACACGTTGCCCATGGTCTGGTTGGCGTCCCCGACGTGAGGCCAGTAGAGGTCGCGGACCGAAAAGCTGGACTCGTAGCCGACCAGGATATTGCCGTTGCCGATCACCAGCGAGCGGGGCATGTCCCGCACATGGTATAGCTGGGTCCAGCGTGCCTCCAGGGAGCGAAGACCATCCGCGCGAGGTCCGGGTCGTGGCCTCCCCACGTCGCCGGCGCACGGTGTCCGCGCGCCTGGTGAACGGGATCATCGAACTGCGGGTCCCGGAATGGATGGGAGGGGCCGAGAGGAGTCTTTGGGCTGACCGCATGCGGCGCCGGATTGAGCTCCAGATGCGCCGCGCACGACCCTCTGAGAGCTGGCTCGAGGAGCGCGCGCAGATCCTGAACCGCCGCCACTTCTCGGGTCGACTGAGCTGGCACTCGATCGCCTACGCCCAACAGGACCAGCGCTGGGGCTCGTGCTCCTGCGCCTCGGGTGTGATCCGGATATCGTCCCGTGCCTCCAGCCTGCCCGGGTTCGTCCTCGACTACCTGCTGGTCCACGAGCTGGCCCACCTCGAGGTCCCCGACCACTCCGCCCGCTTTTGGGAGCTGGTCTCGAGTTATGCCCTGGCCGAGCGCGCCCGCGGTTACCTCATGGCGCTTGATCACGAGCGCCGGGCCCATCCCCAGCCCGAGCCGAGCTAGGGCCGGAGCATGATCTTGTGGGCCTGGCGGCGATCGAAGATGCGGTAGGCCTCCGGCCCCTCCTCCAGGGCCAGACGGTGACTCACCACCAGCTCGGGGTGGAGGCGACCGGCGGCGAGCAGACGGAGCACGCGGTCTATCACGGCATGCACGTTGCAGATGCCCGAGCGCAGGGTGAGGTCGCGATTCCAGGCATCGTAGTACGGAAACTCTCCGCTGACCTGGGCGGGCACCCCAACTGCCGACACGGTTCCGCCGCCTCGCACGCAGCGCAGCGCGGTCTCCATCGCGTCGGGCCGCCCGACGCACTCGAGCACCACGTCCACCCCCGCCTCATCGGTGCGGGCGCGGACGGCCATCTCTACATTCACCAGCTCTGGGTTTAAGGTCTCCGCTCCCAGGCTGCGAGCCAGATCGAGCCGTGCTTCGACCGGATCGGCGATGAGGATTCGGCCCGCACCCAGCAGACCCGCGGCCATCAGGGCCATCATCCCCACCGGTCCGGCCCCGACCACGAGCACGCTGTCGCCCGGCTCGATGCCACCGCGGCGGGCGGCGAAGTATCCGGTGGCGAGTACGTCGCCGGCGAAGACGGCCTGCTCATCGCTCACCTCGGGCGGGATCAAGAAAAGATTTACGTCCGCCTGAGGGACCACGCAGAACTCGGCCTGGGCACCTCCCAGGCCGCCGAAATAGGCACCATGGCCGAGGATCATGCGCTCCTCGCACTGAGCCCACCAGCGGCGCCGACACATGGCGCATGTCCCGCACGCGATCACGAAAGAGGACACCACGCGGTCACCCGGACGCCAGCGGCTGACCTGCGCGCCGACCGCCTCGACCACGCCCACCAGCTCGTGCCCGAGCACCGTTCCCGGCTCGACCGGAGTGTGCCCGTGGTAGATGTGGAGGTCGCTGCCGCAGACGCCGGCCAGCGTCATCCGGACCAGGGCCTCGTGCCCGGCCAGGGGCGGGGGCGGGGCGATGTCGGAAACCTCAAGCTCGCCCGGGCCGACAAACGTGAGCGCCTTCACGCGCCGGATTCTAAGCTGGGGAGGATGGCACGAATTCGCGGCGCAGCCGTTCTCGTCACCGGGGCCTCAAGCGGCATCGGCGAGGCGGTCGCTCTCGCCTTCGCGCGGCGCCAGGCGCGCCTGGCCCTGTGCGCGCGCCGTCTCGACCGGCTCAATGCGGTGGCCGAGGAATGCCGCCGCGCAGGCTCGCCTGAAGTTGTGGTGCGGCGCGTCGACGTCGGTCATGAAGCCGAAGCCAGGGCCTTCGTGGCCGCTGCCCTGCAGGCGTTCGAGGGCATCGACGTGCTCGTTAACAACGCCGGCGTGGGCTGGACCGGAGAGCTCGCCGAAATGCCCCGGGAGACCCTGGACGCGATGTTCGCCACCAACGTCATGGGCCCCGTCTACACCATCCAGGCCGCCCTCCCCGTGCTCTTGGAGCAGCGGCAGGGGGTGATCGTGAACGTGGCCTCGGTGACGGGCTTTCGCGCGGTGCCCTATTCGGCCGCGTATTCGGCCACCAAGCACGCCCTGGTCGCGCTCTCCCACGCCCTGCGCGGGGAGCTGTCCGGCACCGGGGTCAAGGTCACCGTGGTCTATCCCGGAAGCACGGACACCGAGTTCTTCGGACAGCGCGGTCCGGAGGGCCCCATGGTCCACTCCGCCCGGCACGTGGCCGAGGTGGTGGTGGGAGCGGCGCGCCATCCCCGCCGAGACGTGATCCTGGGCCCCTACCGTCTGGCCCAGCTCGCCGAGCCCATCCTGGGAGGTCCCATGGATCACATGCTGGGCGAGTACCGGCGGCGGCGCCTGCGGCGCTGATCAGGCCCCACCTGGCCCCCCGGCCGCAGCCATAAGTTCGGCCAGCCGCCGGGCATTGCTCGGAGCCCAGTCGCTGTAGTTGTTGTTCATGATGGCGTGGACCTCCTGGCTCTGCTCGGCCATGGCCCGGATCCGAGGCACCCAGTCGGCAAGCTCGGGGTCGGTGTAGTTATGCCGGAAGCGCAGGCTGGGAGGAGCCCCCGGCTGGGCCCAGGTCCTGTGATTGCGGCCGTGGAAGCGGACCACCGACAACCGCCTCGAGGTGGTCTCGAACACCGGCGGCAGGGCGCTCGTGAAACCTTGCGGCGCGTCCACGGCGACGAATGCCAGGTCCCTTCGGCGCAGGAAGTCAAGGGTCCCGGCAAGGTGCGCATCCGCCACCCAGGAGCGATGGCGAAATTCGACCGCCAGAGGGAAGCCCCAGGTGCGCTCCTGGCACTCTTCAATCCAGGCCAGGGAGCGAGATGAGGGTTGGAACCAGGGTGGGAACTGGAAGAAGAGGGTGCCCAGCCGGCCCGCGCCGCGCAGCGGCTCGAGCGCCCGAGTGAACCATTCCCAGCACTGATCCACGATCGGGGCCGGCAGCTGGTCAACGTAGAGCTTGTCACGCGCCGCCTGTTCTGGGGGCAACTGGCTGCGGATTTCGGACGGCAGTGCTCGAGGCGAGGTGGGGTGATGGGTGAAGAGTGAGAAGGATTTGACGTCGAAGCGAAAATCGGGTGGCGTGCGTTCGACCCAGCGCTGGCAATTGGCCAGCGAGGGAAGTGCGTAGTAGGTGCTGTCCACCTCGACCAGGGGGAACTGCGTGGCATAGAAGCGCAAGCGGTCCTCGGAGCTGGTGGCGCCGGCGGGGTAGAAGCGCTTGGACGCGATCAGTTCACGGTCGATCCAACCCGCGATACCACAGCGGATCACCCGCCCATTGTCGCCGCCAGCGACTGGCGGCTGACACAGGGTGGGCTCAGGCGCTCGGAGCGCGGGTGGAGGAGGTCGGACGGGCGGAAGTGCCCGCGGCGCTCTCCACGTTCGATCTCATGCTGGATAGCTGGCGGTTGAATCCGGCCTCCACGGCCGAGCGCCTCACCCTCAGCATCAGCGAACCCACCAGCGGCTGCTTGATGGCGAAGATCTGGTGCGCGACCAGGGTGCCCCCCCCATACGGGGTGAACGTGAACGCGTGCCCGGTGATCGATGACTCGTCGGCGGACTCGAACGCGAACCGGACCGGGCGCTCGAGCTCGGTCACCGTGACGGTAGCCCGCTGGCGCTTGTTGGAGATGGCGCCCTCGACCTGGTAGCGGGAGCCCACCGTCGCCGGCCCCGAGGCCTCGGGCGCGACGGTCATCTGCTCCATGGCCCATTGGGGATGAGACTCGAGGGCCGCCACGTAGTCAAAGGTGCGCTCAGGAGACGCGTTGACGTGGATCTGCCATGACGATCCGGGTTTGCCTCGCAATGCAACCTCCAACGTCGGTGATCGGTCGTGGTCGGCTGGTGATGGCGATGGTAGACCCCGATGGCCACGTTGTCAGCACCCAATTCGGCGCCTGGTTTTTCGTGCCTGGCGACCGATCAGTCCCAGGGATGCGAGTCGGGAGCAGGCGCGCTCACCGGCACGGCGCCGAGCCGCGTGCGCCCGGCCCTCAGTGGGTCAGGGACCAGGCGACCCCGGCCAGGGCCAGAAGCACGGCGAGGAGGGCCAGCACGCCCACTCGGGGCGGGGTTCCAGCGCCCAGACGGGGGCGGCGGCCGCCGGCTGAAAGCACCGGGGGCGGATTCGGGGCGGGGGCGGAGGCCGGGCTCGCTGGCGACTCGGACCGGACCGGGGCGGTCACGCTTGCGCCCAGGCGCTCGGCCACCCGGGCCAGGGCGGCGGCAAACTCAGCTCCGGATTGGTAGCGCTCATCGGGTCGCTTGCTGAGCGCCTTCAAGATCACCTGCTCCAGCTCTGGATCGAGGCCCGCTCGATAAAGCCCGGGGCGCGGCGGCGGCTCCTGGACGTGCCTGGCCATGAGCGTGAACGGTCCATCGCCCGGCGCGGGCATGAACGGCGGCCGCGCGCAGACCAGTTCGAAGAGGATGACAGCGGCAGAATAGAGGTCGGAGCGCGAATCGACCCTGCTCGAGGCGACCTGCTCGGGCGACATGTACTGGGGAGTCCCCACCGTGGTGCCGGTCCTGGTGGCTTCACTGCGCCCCACGTCATCGGTCAATCTGGCGACGCCGAAGTCGGCGACCTTGACCGTGCCTCCGGCGGCCAGAAGCACGTTCTCGGGCTTGACGTCGCGGTGCACGATGGAGTTGCGGTGGGCGTGGTCCAGCCCGCGCAGGATCCGATCCATCACCTGCAACGCCTGCTCCAGCGTCAGCGGCCCGCGCCGGATGCGATCCCGCAGGGACTCGCCGGGCACGTATTCGAGCACGATGTAGTTGGCCTCGGCAGTGCGCTCAAGGTCCAGCACCTGAACGATGTTGGGGTGGTTGGTGCGGGCCATGACCCTCGCCTCCTGCTCGAAGCGAAGGACGGCGCCGGGATCGGACCCGGGACCCAGGATCAGCTCCTTGATGGCTACCTCGCGTCCCGCTCCGGGCACCTCGGCCAGGTAGACCGCGCCCATGCCGCCGCGTCCGAGCTCACGCTTGATCAGGTAGCGTCCAAGCTGGCGAGAGGGGCCGGGGGCACCGGCACCCAGCTCGCCGCCCGGCCCAGGTGACGCTGCGCCGGGCTGGTGCGGGTCGGACATGCCGAGGCGAGGCTAACAGACCTCCGCCGTGCCGCCGACAGCGATTACTACCCGACTCAGGCTTGCCCTGGGCCGGCGCCCCCGGTGGCCTGAGGTCCGGAGCTTGCCAGGGCGCGGCGGAGTCGCGCCACCAGCGCGCTCACCGCATCCCGCCATTCCTCCCGCTCGGTCTGCAGAGCGCTCAGTTCGAGTCGCAGCCGTCGCAGCTCGCGCTCCAGGGCGGGCGCGGCCCTGACCTCGGGCACCGATTCAGCGGCCTCCTGCTTCAGGCGCGCGTTCTCCACGCGCAGGCTGCGCAGCTCCCCCAGAAGCTCTTGAACCAGGGCCGGTTCAGGCGGAGAGGGCGTGGTCCCGCGGGCGCACATAGCGGCACAGCCCAGGTTGGAACTCACGCAGACGCAGATGCTCCATCTGACCCTGCAGGAGCTTGGATTTGAGGGTCAGGTCGCGTCCGATCGGAGCGTCCTCATGGGGCCACCGATAGAGCCACAGCCCATCGACCAGCACGCAGAGCTGCAATTGCTCCGCGTCTCCTTCCAGAACGTTCTTGAAGCAGGGCACCGTGCGGCGGGTGATCTGACGCCGATCCAGGCCGGCGTAGCGACCCAGGAGCACGTCGAGCGGGCTGCGCATCATCACAAATGCTAGCTCGACGCTGGCGTTGTCGCGGCCGTCGCGACCGACGTCGTTCCCGGCACGCTGCTGGAAGGACAGAAGTCATTCAGCACGCACGCCTCGCAGCGCGGTCGGCGGGCGTCGCACACCCGGCGCCCGTGAAGGATCAGGCGGAGCGAGAAGTCGGTCCACATCGGGGGCGGAAGAAAGCGGCAGAGCATGGATTCGATCTTCACCGGATCGCTGCTGGTGGTGAGGCCGAGCCGGCGGCTCAGACGGGTGACGTGGGTGTCCACCGGCAGGCCGGGTATGCCGAAGCCCACACCCAGGATCACGTTGGCGGTCTTGCGCCCGATCCCGGGCAGCGTCACCAGATCCTCCATGCGCTCCGGAACGCGACCCTCGAACCGATCCACCAGGGCGCACGCGCAGCTCATGATGGAGCGCGTCTTGGCTCGATAAAAGCCGGTCGGCCGGATGATCTCCTCAACCGCCTCCGGGTCCGCCCGACAGAGGTCTTGGGGTCCGGGGTAACGCCGGAAGAGCTTGGGCGTGACCGAATTCACGCTCCTGTCGGTGGTCTGGGCAGACAGGATGGTGGCAATGGTGAGCTCGAACGGATTACTGTGCACGAGCTCGCAGGCGGCGGGATAGACCCCGGCCAGGCGCTCCGCCGACATCAGCGCCCGGGCGGCGGCGCCGCGGGGCGCGCGCTCCCCCGCCGGGCGCGATTTAGGCGCCAAGCAGGCGCCTGGCCACAGCCGCGATGCGACCGCCGTCCGCGCCTCCACCAAGAGCTTCGCCGGCCGCCTTCATCACTCGACCCAGGTCGCGCGGGGATGCCGCCTGGGTGGCGGCGATGGCCGCTTTGACGGCGGCCTCTACGTCCTCCTCGGAGGCCTCTGGAGGCAGATAGCGGGCGAGGATCTCAGACTCCGCCAGCTCCTTTTGGGCCGCCGCATCCCGACCTCCGGCGCTGAAGGCGGTGGCGGCCTCGGCGCGCCTCTTCACCTCCCGGCGCACTATGCGCAGCAGGGCGTCGTCGCCGACCCTACCGCCCGAGCCGGGCTCCTTGTCAGCCTGAACGATCTCGCTCTTGAGCAGCCCGAGCGTGGTCAGGGTGAGCTGGTCCCGAGCCAGACGCGCGTCGCGGAGATCCTGCTCGACGCGTTCGCGCATGTCCACTCCCGGATTGTCCCACACGACCGACCGCCCCACATTTGGGGTGATAATCGGTGACGGATGCCCTTTCTGGTCGGCCCCGTCGTGGCCCTTCTCGGCGTCTTCTCCGTGTTTGTCGTCCTGCGCACCCGGGCCCGGGCGCGCCAGTCGCTCTACGCCACCCGGCGGGCGGATCTTGAACACCGCGCGATGGATCGCCGCCGACGGGCCCTGGCCGCTGCCGCCGAACGCGATACCTCGGGCCCCCTGGGGCAGTCCTGGGACGCCTCGCCCCTATCGCCGGAGCCGCAGCGCGCGGTGGCAGCGGCCTCAGCAGCCACATTCGAGATCACTCAGAGGGTGGAACCAGCGCCTCAGCCGCTGGTTGCCGACTTGCCCGGCGCGAGGACACCGGAGTCAGAGGCCCCCCCCCAAGACTCCAGGGCAACACTCCCCCCGCTAGAGAAGCCCGGCCCCGAACCCGGGGGCGAGGTGGAGCCTCCCTCGCAGCCGGGGGAGGAGGCGCCGAACGACGCCCAGGAGACGCTCTGGGCCACTTCTCCCTTCGCGGTCCGCCCCCCCGCCCCGACGCCCACCCCGGCGCCGCCCACCACTCCGCCGGCACCCATC
>Ga0307374_10006348_pt1 | contig 18650 bp, 16 predicted proteins | sample OX3MG_FD_202532 | JGI IMG/M metagenome (GOLD analysis project Ga0307374, IMG submission 202532) | Soil microbial communities from Risofladan, Vaasa, Finland - OX-3 | ecosystem: Environmental > Terrestrial > Soil > Coastal area > Acid sulfate soil | place: Finland: Risofladan, Vaasa | collected...
GGAAATACTGATGCCTTGATAGGAAACCAGGAACTTTCCATATTGATTATCTTTAATCATGGCATTGGAGTTAAAGCCGAGTCAGTCATTATATTTCCATTTATTCCGGGCATACCCAGTTAAACGACTGGTTTGGAGAAGCATCCTGTTAATCTTGTGGCTGATTTTTATTGGATCCCCCTGCAGGGCACAGGCCGTCATGGGTAAGATCCAGCCCATCCCCCAAACCTATGGGGATATCACCTATGGTGAGCTGAGCTACCGGTTCCTGGACTCCTCAGGAGGGTTCAACCATTACCAGGTGATCCTGAAAATCGGGGAATCCTGCAGGGACGGGATGGTGTATTCCCCCTCAGCCCTTTATCTGATCGAGGGCCACCTGGTCATTAATACGGTCCCCCTGATCTTTGACAGCGTTGGTGCAAGATTCTATGACAATGACCCCTGCATCATCACCGGTAACGCACCCTGCTTCCAGGAGCGGACCTACCATGCCGATATCGCCCAAAGGACTTTCCCGGGATTTTTTCAGGTTTCCACCTGGATGTGCTGCCAGGTGGATTCCAACCTGTTTTATAACCCCTATCCCACTCAAATAAATGGGATAGTTTACCAAACCATGATTCCGGGTGACCAGACAGATAATTCGCCTGTGTTCAATCATGATAGCCTGTTTGATGTTCATAAGGGCCAATCATTCCGGATCGGATATGGTGCAACTGATGCAGACGGGGACTCCCTCTCCTATGGGTTCTGTGCTCCGGATAATTATACAGTTTTCATCCTGGGTATTCCTGGTGGTGCCGATACCATATTGGCGGATACTGCCTTCCCTTATCCACCGGTGAGATTTGCCAGCCCCTATTCTGCCAGCCAGCCCCTGGGGCCCCTGGTGAGTATTGATCCCGGCACCGGCCTTATTTCAGGCTCAGTGAATAAAGCAGGCAGTTACCTCGTCACCGTCTGCGCCACCGAATACCGCAACGGCCTTCCCCTGGCCCTGCATAGTAAGGAATTTGAGGTTGATGTTTATGACAGTGCGCAATTGGTTCCTGTCCGGGCTTCCATCCCCCCCTATAATCAATGTGACAGCTTCAGGGTGCGCTTCACGGATAGCAGCTCTGTAAAACTTAGCTATGCCTGGAATCTGGGGGACGGCACCATGTCCAGCCAATATGCCCCCACTCATACCTATGCCGATACCGGGGTATACCCAATCCGGCTGATTGTCAACCCCGGACTATACTGTGCGGATACCGCCTATTCCACCGCCCTGATCTACCCGGGCCTGACCACCCGTTTTACCAGTACCGACACCTGCATCAACCAGCAGGTACAGTTTACGGGCACTGCTTCTTCACCCTATGGAATCCTGGATTATTACCACTGGAATTTCGGGGACAATCACAACCCGGCTGATACGATGAATACAGCCCGGGCAGCCTACCGGTATACCATTGGGGATACGGCTTACCTGGTCAGCTTCACCGCCGGGACGGACAGGGGCTGTCGGAGTACCCGGTCCAGGGAAATCACCGTGTATAACAATCCCCTCATTGATCTGGTCAAAGACACCGTGATCACCCTGGGTCAACCATTCAAACCGGATCCCCTGGCTTACAGCACGTTTCTCTCACCAGTTTCCGGGTATTCCTATCAGTGGTTTCCCGCCGGCGGCCTGGATAATCCGTTGATCAGGGATCCGGTAATCTCAGGTAACCTGGATAATACGTATTATCTGGCGACCCAAAATGAGCATGGCTGTTTAACTATGGACACCCTCCGGATAAAATATGTCAGGGGTCCGGAGATATATGTCCCCAATGCCTTCACCCCGAATGGAGATGGAAGAAATGATATTTTCCGGCCAATTCCGGTAGGCATAATTACGTTGATCTTTTTTCGCGTTTTTGATCGCTGGGGAAACCAGGTGTACCAGACCAGGGAATATATGCAGGGATGGGATGGTACCATCAACGGTTCTCCTGCCCCTGTCGGATCCTATGTTTGGGAAGTTCAGGGGAAGGATGAAAACGGGAGAATCTTTTTTAAAAGCGGTACGGTCATCCTGATCCGGTAGCTCTTTACCCACGGATAATTAGCCCATTGCCTTTCCCGGGGATTTAACTATCTTTGCACTCCTAATCATTCCAATACATAAACCATTAACATACAATGGCTAACCACAAAGCAACCCGTAAGGATGTCCGTCAAAGCGGAGTCCGCAATGAAAGGAACCGGTATTATGGTAAAAGCACCCGGAATGCTGTACGTGACCTTAAATCCCTGACCGATCCAAAAGCCGCTGTGGAAAAACTACCCGGGGTGATTTCCATGATCGACAAACTGGCCAAAAAGAATATCATTCACCGGAATAAAGCAGCCAATCTAAAAAGTAAACTGTCCAGGAAATATTTGGCTTCCCCGGCAGAATCAGGCGTAAAATCGCCGGTAGCTGCAAAGTAATCCTCCTTTAAAATCCTTGCCTGAGTTCCCGCAGCTGGTATCCATCGATTTACCGGCCCCTATTTTTAATTACGGAGCCTGAGCCCATGATATGCGAGCTGATCCTTGGATTTCCCGAATAGTAAATATTCCCGGAACCGGCAATGGTCGCATCGAGTTGTATACTGGCATTTACCTGGGCATTCCCACTGCCTAATATATCTGCTTGCACTTTCTCGCCCTGAAGGGGTTTCCCGTAGAAAGTACCGCTGCCTATAATATCAATCTTGATATTCCTGGTCTGGCCACTTAGTTCCAGGTTACCAGATCCTGTTATGGTGGCGTTAATCTGCGGAGCATTGATATTTGCTTTTATATCACCAGAACCGGTTACCCGGAAATGAAAGGATTGGTTATTTAGAATCAGGCCCTGGCTATTGATATTTCCGGATCCCGAAAGTTCCACCTTATCGAAGTCAGGGGCGGTGATATACACGTTAATATCCTTTGTATTCTGGATCCAGGTGTTCCGCTGAGTCTGGATCACCAGGGTACCTCCATTGATCCCCGTTTCAATATAGGATAATAGGTTGCTTTCGGCTTCAATGGTTGCCCGGGCGGGGGTCCCCTGCTTGATAAACACATTCATGGACCCAGATACCTCAATCCCGGAGAATGATCCCAGATCGCGGGATTGGCTGATCACATTCCCGTTTCCCCTGATCCCGAATCCTCCCGGAATACAGCCTTCCATTAAAGTAAGTACCGGCAATAAAAAAATAAACAGTTTTATCTTTTTCATGTAAAACAGCATGATGTCTATGAATCGCCTGATAATATTACGATTTTTTACAGCCATTCCAATCTGAATTTTGAATCAGACATTCCGCAATTATCAGCTAATTTTGTGACGACATGACTGAAAAGATCATCATTGTAGATTTCGGTGGTCAGTATACCCAGCTTATTGCCCGTAAAGTCCGGCAATGGAAGGTATTTTGTGAGATTCATCCTTGTTTCGAACCTCTGGCAATAGACCCTTCCATTCGGGGAATCATCCTTTCAGGCAGCCCATATTCAGTGAATGATCCCCAATCCCCCGGGGCGGATATCCAAAATATGGTTATGCATGTACCCGTCCTGGGTATCTGTTATGGAGCCCAGCTGATGGCCACGCAATTTGGAGGCACTGTGGCGGCAAGCAGCAACCGGGAATATGGTCGTTCCCTGTTAATGTCCAAAGGTCCGGCAAATCCCCTGCTGGAAGGGATGTCCCCGGAAACACCGGTATGGATGAGCCATGCTGATACCATTACCCGATTGCCCGATGGCTTTGAAGTAATCGCCAGTTCAGAAAACATTCCTGTGGCAGCCTTTGCCTGTACCAGGGAGTTCTCACATCCGCTTTTTGGCGTCCAATTCCATCCTGAAGTCACCCATTCCCCGGAGGGTAATATGCTGCTGGGAAACTTCCTGATGAAAATCTGCAGATGTTCAGGGGACTGGACTGCGGCATCTTTTGTCAATGAAACGATAACCTCCATCAGATCCCGGGTAGGCCACCGGAGGGTGGTCATGGCCCTTAGCGGGGGGGTGGACTCCACGGTGGCCGCCATACTCATACAGCAAGCCATTGGAGAGAACCTGTATTGTATATTTGTGGATAACGGCCTGCTGAGGAAAGGAGAATTCCAGGAAGTCCTGGATTCCTATAATAGTCTCGGGCTGAATGTCCGGGGAGTGGATGCAAAGGCTCTTTTTTACAGTGAGCTCTCCGGAAAAACTTTGCCGGAAGAAAAACGAAAAACCATTGGCAGGCTCTTCATTGAAGTATTCCAGCAAGAGGCCCTCCAGCTGAAAGATATCTCTTTTCTCGGTCAGGGGACCATTTACCCAGATGTGATTGAATCAGTATCTGTCCACGGGCCATCCCAGACCATCAAATCGCATCATAATGTGGGTGGCCTGCCAGAGAAAATGCAACTGGAACTTTTGGAGCCGCTTCGTTACCTGTTCAAAGATGAAGTCCGGATAATTGGCAAGGAAATTGGGGTCAGTGAACAATTCCTGGAAAGACATCCGTTCCCAGGCCCCGGGCTTGCAATCCGGATACTTGGAGAAGTCACTCCGGAAAGAGTTCTCCTGCTTCAGCAGGCTGATTATATTTATATTCAGACCCTGAAAGAGACTGGATTATATCATCAGGTTTGGCAGGCCGGTGCCATTTTACTGCCGGTGCAAAGTGTAGGGGTGATGGGTGATGAACGGACTTATGAGTTTACCATTGCCTTAAGGGCAGTCACTTCCACAGATGGCATGACAGCAGATTGGGCACATCTACCTTATGAATTCCTGGCCAGGGTCTCCGCAGATATCATCAACCGGGTGAAGGGGATCAACCGGGTGGTATATGATATCAGTTCCAAGCCTCCTGCTACCATAGAATGGGAATAACCACCTTCATCCGGTTGCTATGCGAAAATATGTATTGAATGGGTTCATCACTGCCCTGGTTGCCTGTCTGACTGCCTGTTCCCCGTTCCGGCCCTCCGAAAAATCAAATGCTCCGCTTCCGGTTGCTTCTGCCATCCATGAAGGGACTTCTCCATCATCAAACATCCCCCCGGCGAAAACCCCGCCATTTAATGTTCCCGTTTTTGCCCAGTCGGAATACAAGCCGGTGTATCGGATTGCTATATTTGCACCCCTGTACCTCAACGGAATAACCGATACCATTAAATCGGATCCCCTACCCCTGCGGATTCTTCCTGGTCTGGAATTTTATGAAGGAGCGCTCATGGCCCTGGATTCCCTGCGGTGGCAGGGATTTAACCTGGATGTACAGGTTTATGATACCCGGTCATCCATGGGCATCGAACAGATACTGAAATCGACATTCATGGATTCTGTGAATCTGATGATCGGTTCGGTCAACCTGGAAGACCTGCGATTATTAAGCGCTTTTTCCAAAAAACACCAGGTCAATTTCATTTCAGCCACTTATCCCAATGATGGAAATATAAGAAATAATCCATTCCTGGTCATTTTGAACAGTACCCTGCAAACTCACCTGGAAGCCATCCGGGAATATGCGCTGCAGAATTTCGGGAAAAATAAAAACATTATCCTGTTTCGAAGAAACAATGCACGTGGTAAAAAGATAACGGACATTTTACAGGGCGAAAATGAGCCATTAGGTAAAATGATTCCATTAACAACAAAGGAAGTTATCTGGTATGATTCCATTACCCCACTGGCCGTTTCCAGGAATTTGTCCCCGGTGAATTTCAATATTTGCATAGTTACTTCCATGGATGAAAATGCGGCGGCTAACATTACGGGTAAACTGGCAACCCTTGCCGGAAAATACCCGCTCAGTGTGATTGGCATGCCGACCTGGGATGGGATGTCCGCATTTTCCGGGACCAATTTCCAGGGGATCAATATCTTTTATTCAACCCCCTATTACAATGATAAAAAGGATCCCTGGAGTCAGTACATCATCAAAAACTACCGCAATACCTATAAAATACTTCCTCCTGACATGGTATTCAAGGGGTTTGAAGCCACTTATTATTTCTGTGAATTGTTAAAGTTATATGGACTTTATTTCAACCGCTATATCAATGATCCCCGTTACCAGCTCATCACCCCCTATGACCTGGAACCCGTTTATCACCGTTCCGACAGCCTGGTTCCCGATTATTTTGAAAACCGGAAGATCTACTTTATCAAGGTATATAATGGTCTCCGGTACAAGGCCAGCTGACCCCCTTATTCCAATCCGAATAATCCTTTGTTCAGCAACTGAAGGGTCTGCTTTTTGTAAGCACTGTCTACCAGGATGGAAATATTATGGCGGCTGCCTCCATAAGAGATCATTCTCAGATTAACAGGGGAAAGTGCATCGAAAATATTACGGAGGATGGATGGCGTGGAGGCTACTTCATTGCCCACAATGCAAACAATGGTTTGGTCATGATCCTGCTCCACGCTTCCCCAGGGTTCCAATTCCCTGAGGATATGATCCATTTGGGAAATATTGTCTACCGTCAGGGAAACCGCCACTTCGGAAGTGGCGATCATATCTATGGGAGTACGATACTTTTCAAAGACTTCGAATATTTTCCTCAAAAAACCATAGGCCAGGAGCATCCGTCCTGATTTGATCTTGATGGCCGTGATCCCATCCTTGGCTGCAATAGCCTTTACTCCATCTCCCCTGGGCTGATCTGTGATCAGGGTGCCTTTTGCTTCCGGCTGCATGGTATTCAACAGTTTGACCGGTACATTAAAATGCTGGGCAGGCCAGATGGAAGCGGGGTGCAGAATCTTAGCCCCGAAATAGGCCAGCTCTGCTGCTTCATCGAAGGAAAGCTGCTCAATGGGCAACGTGTTTTTAACCACTCGCGGGTCATTGTTGTGCATGCCGTCAATATCTGTCCAGATCTGTATCTCCGAAGCATTCAGGGCAGCCCCAAGCAAGGAGGCAGTATAATCACTTCCACCCCGTTTCAGGTTGTCGATCTCTCCCCTGGCATTGCGGCAGATATATCCCTGGGTGATAAACAGGGTTTGTCCCTTATTCCTGTTGAGCAGGGCATTGAGTCTGACCTTGATTTTCGGGATCTCCGGCTCTTCTGCATCATCAATGCTCATGAAATCCAGGGCGGGAAGCAGGATCGCAGTTATGCCAACTTCTTCCAGGTAAACGCAGAACAGGCTGGTGCTCAGCAGTTCGCCCTGGGCAAGAATGTCCTTGTTCAGGGCTTCATTAAATGAAATCCGCATGATGATATTGAGGAATTCAAAATGCTCGTCAATGATTGCTTTGGCTTTTTCCCGGGCAGCATCACTGACGACCAGTTCCCGGTAAAATTGGCGGTAATGGGCTTCCAACTGTCCAATCTGCAATCTTGCCTGGATCTTGTCTCCCTGGGCCAGGGCTTTCCCGATATCCTCCAGGGCATTTGTTGTCCCGGTCAGGGCGGAGAGCACTACTATCCGGGGCTCCCCCAAAGCGCTGATCAGGGTAGCTACGGCATGCATCCTTTCTGGTTTCCCTACTGACGTACCGCCGAATTTCAGAATTTTCATGCTTTTATAAAAATGGTCAGAATTTAATGCTGAATTTAATCGCCAGATCTTCCAGGTCCTTTATTACCGACTGATGGACCGGTATCCCTGTTTTAAGCCTGGTCTGTTCCATGATCCGCTCCGGGTCACCGGGAATGATCACCGGTTGAACAGCATCAACCGGCTCCGCACTGCGGAACCGGCGGATCCATTTGTCCATCTGTTTTTTAAACTCCGCTGATTCCCGGAAACCATCTATCCTGAGGGCCCCGAAAAAATGCCCGATCCCCTCTCCCACCTGATCTGCCAAAACTGGGAGATAAGGCACGAACGGAGGTACCCAGGGTCCATAATTGGCCCCAGATAATACAGCGGAAAAAATATCCACCATGGCACCAAGACCATATCCCTTATGGCTGCCATGCTCCCGGTCAGTTCCCAGGGGTAACAGGGCTCCCCCGTTTTTCAGTTCCCAGGGATCGGAACTTGGATTCCCCTGGCTATCCTGAATCCAGCCAGCAGGGGCATCTTCTCCAAGGCGCTGCAGGATCTCCAGTTTGCCATTGGCCGCTGTGGAAGTGGCAAAATCCAGGACAAAAGCCGGTTCCTCCCCTGCCGGTATGGCCACGGCAATCGGGTTGGTGCCCAGCATCCTTTCCCGGGCAAAGGTAGGAGATACCACCGGACTGGCATTTGTCATGGCGATCCCTATCATATCCTGATCCAGGGCCATCATGGCATACCTTCCGGCAATTCCAAAATGGTTGGAATTGCTGACACTGACCCAGCCGCTTCCCACCTGGAGGGCTTTATCCATGGCGATCTGCATGGCAAAGGGGGCAACCACAAGCCCAAGTCCCCTGTCACCCTGAATAACTGCTGTGCTCGGCGTTTCATGAACAATCCCCATCCGGGGGTTGGGGTTGATCCGGCCCGATTCCCAAAGCCGCACATACCCTGACAAACGGGCTATTCCATGCGAATCGATCCCCCTCAGATCGGCAGACAGCAGGCCATCTGCGGCCTGCTCCGCGAAATCCGGTTTACACCCCATCCGCAAAAATATCTCCAGGGTAAACTGCCTTAAATGTATATAGGAAAAAACCGGGTCCCCCATGAATATCAACTGATCGCTGGATAAATGAGCATGATATGCTTTCAGGCTTTAGCTACCGGACCTCCGAAGTTCATGGGAATGGATACGGGTTCCTGGTCCTGGATGGTCCCGTGCATGGATTCATATTTCTTGACATTGTCCATCACCGCCTTCATGAACCGCTTGGCATGTTGTGGGGTCAGGATGATCCTGGATTTAACCCTGGCTTTGGGAATACCGGGCATCACACTGATAAAATCCACCACGAATTCCGCATTGGAATGGGTGATGATGGCCAGGTTAGCATAAATGCCTTCTGCCATTTCCTCGCTGAGCTCAATGTTCAGCTGACCTGCCCCCTGATTCTGGCCGCCCTGGTTATTTGGATTATCCATCCGGAAAAGTTGAGAATGCAAAAATAGAAAAGAGGCGCTATATAAAGCGCCTCTTTCCAGAAAATAATTCAAACTGAATAATTAGAATGGCACCGCGACTACATCCACAAAAACTGTCTTCCAGTTGCTGACCTTCTGGGATGCGGAAGCAATCGTCACCGGCAAAATGTAGTTATGATTGAGCACTTCAATCGGATTATTGGAAATAGTTGAATCAATGATCCAAGTTGAACTGGTGTCAATCTTGTTCACATTGACAATGACATTCAACGGGGCGAGCCGTTGTCCCCCCGGTACGGTTACCGTCCAGGAAGACACCGTATAACAGGAATCCGGCAGGATTTCATATTGAAATCCATCAGCATTAGGGATTCCAATATAACCGGAAGTGATCACATTACTCTGTGGTGCCGGGAGCCCCAGGAAATAATAATAAATATCATAAACCCCGCCCAGGATGCCATTATAAGTGGCGAAATCAGTAGGATCCAGGGCCAATGTGGCTGTAGTGGCCGTAGTGGGAACACTCGGGGAAGCTACATTCACATATATTGGCAGGGTATCATTACCGGAATAGTTCACGGAGTCCAGGTAAAATCCTGCGCCCAGAGAGGTGCTGTATCCCAGGGCATTGGGGGGAGTCACTGCCCTGGCCGGGGCCATGGCCATCTCCACGGTAGTACCTACCTTGGAAAAATCAATATAGTATTTATTGTTCTTTAAGCAGGAGCTGGTGCCAAGCATGGTACCCAATACCAGCCCTCCGGTTAAGAACTTATAGATATTTCTTTTCATATTGCTGATCTTTAGCGTTTAGGTTAATGATTGGCCATTATTGCATCCAGAATACCTTGGAATACTGCATATTGGCAGTGGAAGCAGGTACATTAGTGCTGTTCTTATCATACTCATCCTGCGGATAGTATACCCGGAATGGGATGGAGGTATAAGACAGGCTGGGGTTTTTGGAAAGCGGGACATCCGGCAGACCCGTAGTGCCATCCGTATTCGAGACATCCTGAAACCTCCGGTAATCATTCCAGTAAGCCATGGGGGTATTGGCATTCATGGCAATCCATTTCTGCATAATAATGGTGCGCAGGTTGGGATCGGTCTGCACGGTGGAAAAAGACGCTTCCGTGGTCCAGGATACGTCCTTAACGCCTGTCTGATTATAATAAGCGGCTGCTTCGGTCTGGGAAAGCGTACTTGGGCTACCCGTTGAACCCGGGGAATATCCACTGTAATCTCCGTTCAGGTACGCAAAGGATTCCGTTACTGCCTCCTGGTAAAAGGTCTGGGCAGCAGCAACTCCGCCGCTAATATATCCCCTAAGCGCTGCTTCAGCCTGCATGAACAGGCTCTCGGAAGCGGTCATGATTATGCTCGGTTGGCCGGGGCTTTGCAGCATGCCCGGACCCGTATTGGAAATGGTAAACACGGGCAATAAGCCAAAATAGTCTCCAAGAAATGTGGTTGTACTGGGCACCGGGGTGTAAAATAAAGGCAACCTCACGCTGTCATTGGTGCGCTTGAGAAAATCAATTCCCGCTTGTCCGGCCCCCTGTTCGGGATAGAACAGGTTGGGGTTCCCGTTCTGGTTGAACCCGAAATCGAGATAGAATTGGTTTTCCTGGTTTCCCCCGTTCGGACCATCCTGGTTAGCGTATCCTGGTTGAACAAAGGCATTCTGCCCGGGGCCTAGATAGGGGGTGGATGTCGTTTTCTGAATCTCCCCGCTGATATAGGATTGCCTTCCGGCCACTTCAGATTGCTGTAGCAGGATCCGCAGTTTGACCGTATTGGCGAAGGAAGCCCAGAGGGACATTGTCCCCCCGAACATCACATCCCCGCCCGGAATAGCTTCGGTTGCACTGCTGGCCGAGGAATTGATCAGGGCAATCGCTGAATCCAGCTGAGAGACCAGGTCCGTGTAAATGCTCTGGGCATCATCATATTTCGGGAAAAATTCCGTTACCTTTCCCGTCGCGCCTTTCAGCGCATCAAAATAAGGGACATTGTTGAAATTATCCACCAGGTATTCAAAGTCTACAGCTTTCATGATCGTGGCAATCGCCCCGTAATTATCATTATTCTTATGGGTGGCCGCATATTGCTGGATAAAATAATAATTCTCGGCATTCGAGTACAAACTGAACCAGCTCCCATTATCCGAGGTGGTGGTTTCCACATAAGTGAGGGTGGGTGTATTGATCGCATATCCTCCTTTCCAGTTCAATATACCGAACCAGAGTGCCACATTATCCCAGCTCGTTTGAATGGTCGTGGAGGTATTGATCAGCGCCGGCGGCAAAACCAGTATGGGAGAGGCAGATGCCGTGGAAGGCTGATTCGGGTTAACGGCCAGATCGGTTAAAAAACCTTTCTGGCAGCTGCTGGCAATCAATCCCGAGATTATGGCTAAAGTGATGAGTTGTCGTTTCATGACGTTTTCCGGTTTTAGATTTAGAAATTCAAGGTGATATTAGCCCCGAAACTCCTCGTGGCCGGGAATTGATTCTGGTCCGTATACCCTGTGGCATTGGAATTATCATAATTGAATTCCGGGTCACCATATACATTCTGAGATGGAACCCACATCAGCAGGTTATATCCGACCAGGGACAGGCTACCCCCTGTGATGAACCTGGTCTTGGATAAGAGCCAGCTGAAATCATAGGTCAGGGAAGCCGTCCGCAGTTTGATAGCTGCTGCACTAATGACATAATTGGTATGGGCGGTATACAGGGAAAGTCCGGAAGAATAGGCAAAATTCTGATTATCGACCCAAAGACCCAGATTCCCGTCCTGGGTGGCTACTGAGGTATTGGGTACATATTTGCCATTCCCCAAATCCACTTCAGAGTTGGGCCAGATGAAATTCTGTCTTCCGGCCGAGGTGCTCCGGATGCCAACCCCGGTGAAGTCCAAGGATCCGCCGATGGCTTCGGCAATATTATATCCTCCCCGGTAATCACCAGACAGGGCCAGGGTAAAATGCTTGAAGCTGATGGACGTGGTCATTCCCAAGATATATTGTGGGGTGGATCTTCCGGCGACGACCAGGTTTGGATTCTCTTCCGGCATCCCGTTGGTGCCAACCAGGATCTTGCCATTGGCCGGATCACGTGCATAGTCAGCGGCCTTGATCACTGGATAGGGTTGTCCAACAACTGCATAAGACGTTGTCCCGGTACCATTATTATCAGGGATCTGGAATTGCTTAACCCCTCCATACAGGGCCACTACATTGGAATTATTGTAGGCTAGGTTGGCCCCGATATTCCAGATAAACCCACTATTGGTCCGGATTAATGGGGTGAAATTGGCGGTGATTTCTACCCCGCTGCTGTTCATATCGCCTCCGTTTACCAGGGCTTGATTAAATCCGCTGGTGCTGGAAAGCTGCACAGGGAAGGTCTGGTTGAAAGTGGAAGTGAAATAATAGTCCAGGGTCACGTTCAGGCGGTCCCTCCAGAATCCGAGATCAGCCCCGACTTCCCGGTCAAAGGATTTTTCGGGGACCAGACCAGGATTTCTTAAAAATCCATCCACCTGGAGTCCAGGCAACTGGCCATAGGGGAAATTGCCCGGTACATCAAATACATTTTGCACTCCATATGGGTTAGTGCTTACTTCGCCGGTGATGCTATAGGCTGCCCGCAGTTTTCCATAAGTCAGGAAACTGCTGTTTTTCAGGGCCGGGATCATATCACTGAATACGAGGGACGCATCGATATCCGGATACAGGAAACTGTTATGACCGGCTGCCAAAAGGGAGGTCCAGTCATTACGCAGGGACCCGTGCACAAAAAGGAAGTTCTTATATCCCAGGGTGATATCCCCGAACAGGCCGATCAGCCGGTTATCGCTGATATACTGACCCACACTGGGGACACCGGTAATATAATTAATCTGGAAAAAATTAGGGATGAATTCGTTGGAACTGCTGGCGTTCTGGCCATTCTGGTACCGGTCCCAGATCGTATTGCCCACAAAGGCGCTCACGCTGAAATCCCCGAATTTCTTATCAAAATTAATGATGAAGTCCTGCTCCAGCCTCCGGTGATATTGATTATATACATTGAGGGAACCGAATTTATGCGAGGTGGAGGCAATGCTGCTGAAGGCAAACCAGGGGCCATATCCGGCCGGGGTGTCATAATAAGAATTGGTCTCCGTAAATCCTGCGGTGGTATTGCTGCCCTCATAATTGCGGACATTGGCACTCAGGCGATAACTGAACTTTAGCCAGGAGGTGGGAGCCAGGGTCAGGTTCAGGGCGCCGGTCAGCTCATCTATCTTCTGATCTTGCCTGGATACATCGATCTGCCAGTAAGGATTGGTATAATAGGCATTGGGCCATCCCTGCAGGGGATCCGCATAAGGATTGGTCTGCCAGTTCTTGAACTGGGTGATCGGGAAATTGACGGGCTCATTGAGCAGGTTCCAGACCACCGGGTTGCCGCTGATTGGATCCGGGCCGGCAGTATTGCTGTGGACCCGGCTGTAGTTCACATCGAACTGGGCGCTGAAAATCCCATAAGTATGGGTATCCGAAAACCGGAGGTTGTCCCTGCGGGAAATATCTTTGGGAACTACCCCGCTGAGGTTCACATCCTGGGCCGACAGGAAATAATTGTTCTTGGCGTCCCCTCCTGAATAAGAAATACTGTTCTGGTAGGTCATTCCCGTCTGGGCAAAAGCCACCAGCGGTGCCTTGGAAGCTGCCGCATAAGGGATTTTTAAGGTTTGCCCATTGGCCAGGGGACCACCCATCACATAGCTTTTCCCGTTAAACGGAGGTCCATAGCTTTCATTTTCATAAGGCACATAATTGGTGAAATTGGTCTGCGGATTGACGCCCCACTGGTAGGCCCCGTTGGATCCATAAAGGATCTGGGCTTCCCCTCCATATCCTCCGAACCCGGTCTGGAATTTGGGGTAATAGGATAGCGTCTGTTCCTGAACCGTGGATGAAACAGTGATGCGGGGCTTGCCGCTGGCAGTCCCGTGTTTGGTCGTAATGATGATCACGCCGTTGGAAGCGTCTGATCCATACAGGGCAGCAGCGCTGGCCCCTTTCAGGATGGATACATTGGCTATATCCTCCGGGTTGACGGTATTCAGGATATCGCTGTTCACCAGCATCCCGTCCAGTACAATCAATGCCTGGTTATTCCCCGTCACATGTCTTTCTCCCCGAAGGGTGATCCTGTACTCCGGATCAACTCCGTTATTGGTGGTATTAATCTGTAATCCCGCAACCCTTCCGGTTAGACCGGTCTGCAGATCGACCGGATTGCCGTTATTGAGGGCTTTGGCACTCACTGATGCCGTGGCATAACCCACGGAACGGGCCTGCCTTTTTACGCCAAAAGCGGTTACTACCAATTCGTTCAGTGCGTGCGTGTTGGAAGCAATCGTGATGGCTAAATTGGTGTGCTGCCCAACGACCACATTAGTTGTCGTATATCCCACAGAGGATATATTCAATATGGAGTTAGGTGGAGTGGTGATGGTGAACCGGCCATTGGCATCCGTGGTGGTTCCTGTTTGTGTACCCTTGACCAGCACAGTGGCAAAAGGAACCGGGTTTCCGTCCGATCCCATGACCCTGCCGCTGATTGTTCGTTGCTGCGCAAATGCCAGCGAGCAACTCACCATAATCATGGTGAAAAGCAGTAAAATTTTTTTCATACAGATTTAGATTTTGGTTGACATTGCAATATAGGCTTTTTTTAAAAAAATGTGAACGTTTTATTAATATTTTGTTAACAGCTCGTTAATAATCATAGATTTCATGGGATACTGAGCTTAAGTGATCTATTAAATGATGATTTATTAACATAAAGCATTTTGGGTTTTAATTCAAATAAAACAAAAACAATATTTCATAATATGAATAAATCCAACTGATAATTTGTAAAATTAAGGAAAAAGTTAAAAATAATTAACATTTCATTTTTAATAATATAAATTTCTGTGGGAATGCTTTTAAAATAATCCATGTAATTGGGCATCAATCCCAGCGATGATCTTCCCCAGATCCTCTACTTCCTCAGCAAACTTATTTTTGTCTGCATCCACGATCAGTAAGGGACCTTCCTTATATTTGGAAATCCAGTTATTATAATATTCATTGAGGCGCTTGAGGTAGTCCAGCCGGATATTTTCTTCATATTCCCTTCCCCTTTTCTGGATGTTCCCCACCAGGGTGGGCACGGATGCATTAAGATAAATGAGCAGGTCAGGTGGCCTGACCATGGACCGGAGAGTTTCAAAAAACTGGAAATAATTATCAAAATCCCGCTTGGTCATCAGTCCCATCTCATGCAGGTTGGGGGCAAATATCCTTGCATCTTCATAAATGGTCCTGTCCTGGATGACGGTCCCGCTGCTTTTCTGGATTTCCAGCAATTGCTTAAGCCGGTTGTTCAGAAAATAAACCTGGAGGTTGAAAGACCACCTCGGCATGTCATCATAAAAATCATTGAGGTAAGGATTATGCTCCACATCCTCGAACTGTGGAGTCCACCGGTAATGTTTGGCCAGTAATTCTGTCAAAGTAGTTTTGCCTGCCCCGATATTACCAGCTATAGCAATATGCTTGATCTTACTCATTTTATCCATTCCGGGGGTTTAATAACCTGGATCAATATACAAATTCCCGATGGTATCCCCGATTAATCCGGCTTACAGATTAATATTTCAGGGAATGACTGGTTAATAATAATGTATTCCGATCAGCTCCCGGGCCTGTCTAAGGGTTTTCTGTGCACTGATTTCCGCTTTTTCCGCCCCTTGCTTCATGATCCGGGCCAGGTAAGGAGTATCCGACTGGATTGACCGGGCTTTTTCCCGGATCGGGGAAATAAAACTAATCATATCCTTAGCCAATTGCTCCTTCAGGTCCCCATAACGGATATGACATTGATTATATCCCTCTTCAAAATGAGCCACGATTTCTGGCTGGGATACCAGCTTCAAAAGAAGGAAAAGATTGTCAATATATCCAGGCTTTTCTGCAAAAGGTGTTTTAGGCCCCTCATCTGTGAGGGCCCTTTTGATTTTGCGGCGGATCTGGTCATCCGGGTCAGAGAGGTAAATGGTCACCAGCTCATTTTCACTCTTACTCATTTTTCCCTGTCCATCCAGGCTACCGATTTTCACCAAGCCATCTCCGAAATTAAAAGCTTCCGGTTCGGGGAACAACCATCCATACCTGTTGTTGAATCTGGAGGCAAGGTTCCGGGTCATCTCCAGGTGCTGTTCCTGATCCTTGCCCACCGGGACCTTGACGGCCTGATGGATCAGGATATCAGCTGCCATCAGCACCGGATAGGTCAGCAGCCCGGCATTGACATTTTCAGGCTGCAGCCGCACCTTTTCCTTGAAAGATGCTGTTTTTTCGAGTTCCCCCCTGTAGGCGATCATGTTCAGATAAGTATACAATTCCAGGGTCTCCGGCAAATCGCTCTGCGCATATAAGGCCACCTGGTCCGGATCCAGGCCCGAAGCGATATTCTCTGCCAGGACCCGGTGTACGTTTTCCCGGAGGTTTTCGGGTTTGGGGTGTGTGGTCAGGGAATGGATGTCGGCCACAAAAAAATAGCATTCATAGGTCCCCTGCATCCGCACATAATTTCGGATAGCTCCAAAATAATTGCCCAGATGCAGAAAACCCGTTGACCGGATCCCGCTCACCACTTTTTCCCGGATGATCATCGGGCGCAATTTAATAAAATTCATGGGGGAGAAATAACCCATATTCAGTTTGGTGACTCAATTGCCCCAATCTCCCTTGGCAAACTTGCTTTAATTTTACGTTCAATGACCCGTTTAACCTATTTTTACCCTGGTACAAATTTTAAGAATTAACTTTGAAACCTGGTTTGATATTATGGAAGTAAACAATGCCCTTGTCATTCGCCTCAGTGAGCTGGCCCGGCTGGACTTTGATCCCGAATCCCTGGAAGAAATAAAAAAAGACCTTAGCCAGATGATTGCCTTTGTTGATAAATTAAAAGAGCTGGATACGGAGGGAATAGAACCCCTGATCCATATGTCTGGTAATGTAAATATGCTGCGTCCGGACCTTGTGCAGGGTTCGGTTTCCAGAGATGAGGCCCTTAAAAATGCCCCTTCGCATGATCGCGTTTTCTTCAAAGTTCCCCGAGTAATCAAAACTTAACCATGTCATTTGTTATCCTGTTAGAAAATATCAATAAAAGTTATTTCCTGGGTAAAAATACACTTCCCGTACTCAAAGGGATCAACCTGGAAATAAATAAAAATGAATTTGTGGCGCTAATGGGTCCCTCCGGTTCAGGGAAATCTACCCTGATGAATATCCTGGGTTGCCTGGATTCCCCGACCAGTGGAAAATATACTTTGAGTGGCCATGATGTCAGCAGGATGGAAGACAATGACCTGGCCAGGGTCCGTAATCAGGAAATCGGTTTTGTTTTCCAGCAGTTTAACCTGATGCCCCGGTTAAATGCCCTGGAAAATGTGGCGATCCCCCTTATTTATGCCGGAATTGGGAAAAAACGGAGAGAGGAAAAAGCCATGCAAATGTTGGAAAAAGTTGGTCTGGGAGAAAGGTATAAGCACCGGCCCAACGAACTTTCCGGGGGACAGTGCCAGCGGGTGGCGATTGCCAGGGCCCTGGTCAATAGCCCTTCCTTGATCCTCGCCGATGAGCCCACCGGTAATCTGGACAGTAAAACTTCCCAAGAGATCATGGATATATTTAAAACTATCCATAGTTCGGGAAATACTGTTGTCCTGGTTACTCATGAAGAGGACATTGCTGAAAATGCCCGGCGTATTGTCCGCCTGCGGGACGGCCTGATTGAAAGCGATCGTTTGCACTCGGAAGTTTTGGCTGGACAGGCCTGATCTATTATTTATCCTTTTATTATGGCTTTGAAGATTTATACTCGTACCGGTGACCTGGGTAAAACCTCCCTGATCGGCGGTACCAAGGTGCCCAAAAGCCATCCCCGTATCGAAGCCTATGGCAATGTGGATGAATTGAATTCCCATATCGGGCTGGTCAGGGACTATCAATCCGGTCAGGCGATCCGGGATGAATTAAATACGATTCAGGACCGGCTCTTCACCATCGGTAGCTCCCTGGCCTGCGATCCCCAGAAAGAAACCAAAATGAGAATACCCGATCTTCGGGAAGAGGATATCCTGCAGCTGGAAAAGGCGATTGACCGGATGAATGAACAATTACCTGGGCTGACCGCTTTCATCCATCCGGGGGGGCATGTGTCCGTATCCGTATGCCATATCGCCAGATGCATTTGCCGAAGGTCGGAGAGAACCTGTGTTCAACTGCTGGAGCAAAGGGAGCCGGTATCCCTATTGGTGATCAAGTACCTCAACAGACTGAGCGATTACCTGTTCATACTGGCCAGGTGGACTGCCAGGCAGGGAGGAACAACAGAAATCATCTGGAAACCCAGGGAGGAAAACCCTAACCCGATATGATCCTGCCATCCCTCATCAACAGCTGCCGGTCGCTCATCCCAGCAAGCATTTCATTATGAGTGACAATCACAAAGGCCTGACCTGAACTATCCCTGAGCTTCAGAAACAACCGGTGGAGTTCAAGGGCATTAGCA
>Ga0307374_10006349_pt1 | contig 18648 bp, 13 predicted proteins | sample OX3MG_FD_202532 | JGI IMG/M metagenome (GOLD analysis project Ga0307374, IMG submission 202532) | Soil microbial communities from Risofladan, Vaasa, Finland - OX-3 | ecosystem: Environmental > Terrestrial > Soil > Coastal area > Acid sulfate soil | place: Finland: Risofladan, Vaasa | collected...
TGCGCCGTCACGGCGCGCACGTCGGGCAGCTGCCCGATCTGCCGGGCCTGGTCGAGCGTGAGCGACGGATTGCGGCGCCACGGACAGGAATCGGCCGAGCCGTTGCAGCTGTTGATCTCGGCCGGCCAGCGCGTGATGAAGAACGTGGTGGGCCCGGCGGCGGCGATGCTGTTGGCCACGCCGGCGTTGATGCCGTGCACGGCGGCCGACATCACCGTGACCACGAACACGCCGACGGCGATGCCGAGGATGGTCAGCCCGGCGCGCACGCGGTTGGCGCGGATGGAGTCGAAGGCCATGACGATGCCCTCGAACAATGCGGAGACTCTGGCCACGAAGCGCTTCATGTCACTCGGCCCGGATGGCGAGAATGGGGTCGAGCCGCGACGCGCGGCTCGCGGGATACGCGCCGGCGATGACCCCGATGCCGCCGCCCACCACCACCGAGACCACGATCGACCAGGGCGCCACCGCGGCGGGGAGCGGCGAGACCATCGCCACCACCTTGGCCAGCGTGATGCCGAGGCCGACGCCGAGGATGGCGCCGAAGCAGCTCAGCGTGGCGCTCTCGACCAGGAACTGCGCCAGGATGTCGCGGCGCCGCGCGCCGAGCGACTTGCGGATGCCGATCTCCCGCGTGCGCTCGGCCACCGCCACGAGCATGATGTTCATGATCACGATCGCGCCCACGACCAGCCCGATGGCGGGCAGCACCATGCCGGCGAGCACGAGATAGTGCTCGATGGTCTTCCACTGCGTGAGCGCCGACTCCGAACTCTCCATCACGAAGTTGTCGGGGTCGGTGGGGTGCAGCTGGTGCCGGTTGCGCATCACCTCGCGCACGATTTCCTCGAGCGGCTGGAACTGCGCCGGCGTGGGGGACTGCACCACCACGCCGTAGAGGTTCTGGCGGGCGCCGGTGAGCCGCGACATCTCGGAGTGGAAGGGCGCGATGGCCTGGCGATCGAGATTGAGCCCGAACACGGTGCCCTGGTGCGTGAACACGCCGATCACGCGGAACGGGAACCGCTGGACCAGCAGCGTGCGGCCCACCGGATCGAGATTGGGGAAGTACTCGGCGGCGAGCGCGTCGCCGATCACGATCACGTCGGCGCCCACGGCGTCTTCCTGCTCGTCGAACAGGCGGCCCTGGGCCACCGGGAGGTCCTTGATCTTGAAGTACTCGGGCGTGGCCGCTTCGGCCAGCACCTGGGCGCCGCCGGTGGCGTACCGCGAGCTCACGTTCATCCAGCGCACGTCGTGCATGGCCCAGCGCGTGCCGTCGGGCAGCGCCGCCTTGACCGCCATCGCGTCGGCGATCGTGATCTTGGGGCGCTGCTGCCACTCCTTCCACTCCTGGTCGGTGACGTTCCCGGTGTTGATGTCGGGGTACGGCCGCAGGTTGAAGGTGTTGATGCCGAGGAACTTCCCGGCGAAATCCTGCTCCACGTACACGTTCATGCCCTGGACGATGGACACGACCGCGATCAGGAACATCACGCTGATCATGACGCCGAGCAGGGTGAAGAAGCTCTTCAGCTTCTGGACCCGGATCTGGGCCAGGGCGAGGCGGACGGCTTCGAAAAGCTGCACGGGCGCGCGGGGTTGGAGACCGGAGGAATCGACTCCATCCCATACGCGGCGCCGGCCGCGAAAGTGTCAATTCTTAACGGCGGGGACGGGGCTACTCGTACCTCAGCGCGTCCACGGGGTCGAGCCGCGACGCGCGGGCGGCCGGTAGCAGGCCGAACAGCACGCCCGTCACGGCGCTCGATCCCAGGGCCGCGACGATGGCCAGCGGCGGCACGGAGGCCGCCACGGGCGTGTACGACCGCACCACCAGGGCCACGAGGATCCCCGCCACCAGCCCGATCACGGCCCCGATGCCGGTGAGCGTCACCGCCTCCACCAGAAACTGCCAGAGGATCATGGCGCGAGTGGCGCCCAGCGCCTTGCGCACGCCGATCTCCCGCGTGCGTTCCGTGACGCTGATCATCATGATCGCCACCACGCCCACGCCGCCCACGATCAGCCCGATGGCCGAGAGCACGATCATCACCAGGAAGAACATGCCGAACACCTTGTTGTAGGTGTCGAACAGCTTGTCCTGCGTGATGATCGCGAAGTCGTTGTCGGTGGCCGGGCGCAGCTCATGGCGCTGGCGCAGCAGCGCGGTCACGTCGTCGATCGCCTGATCGCGGCCGGCGGACTCCAGCGGCACCACGGTGATCGAGATCTGGCGGCGGCCCGCGTTGAGCACGCGGAAGGCCGTCTGGATGGGAATGATCGCCCGCGACCGGTCGCCCCCCGACAGGAAGCTGGCCACGGAATGGTAGATCCCGATCACGTGGAACGGCTCGTCGCGGATCGTGATCACCTTGTCCATCGGGTCGGAGTCGCCGAACAGCTGCTTGGCCATGATGTCGTTGATCACCACCACCCGCTGTCCGGCATTGGCCTCGTTCTCGGTCCAACTGCGCCCGGGGTACAGGTCGCCCCCGCCGTCGATGATGATCCAGTTGGACGTGAGGGCGCTGACCTGCGCGGCGCTCAGCGAGCGGTCGGCGTAGCGCACCTGGAACGCCATGTCCAGCCGCGCGCCGGCCGCGCGCACGCTCGGCAGTTGATCCATGGACGCCTGATCGGCCATCGTGAGCGGCGGGTTGTGGCGCCACTTGCAGGTGGCGTCGGTGCCGTCGCAGGCTTCGAACGTGATCGGGTAGCGCGACACGAAGAACGTCATCGGACCCGCGGACTCGAGGTCCTTGGCCACGCTGGCGTTGATGCCGTGCACCGCCGCCGAGATCACCACCACCACGAACACCCCCACGGCGATGCCGAGGATGGTGAGGGCGGCACGCACCTTGTTGGCCCGGATCGACTCGAGGGCGATGCCGACGCCTTCGCCAAGGTTGAGGATCGTGGAGAGAAGGGAAGCCATCCGCTACTCCTGGCGCAGGGCCGCGATCGGGTCGAGCAGGGCGGCGCGGCTGGCCGGATAGACGCCGGCGATGATGCCCACGCCGGCGCCCACCGACACGCCCACCACCACGGACCAGAGCTCGACGGATGCCGGGAGCGGGGTCAGGGCGGAGATCAGCTTGGCGAGGGCGAATCCGAGGGCGACGCCGACGGCGGCGCCGAGCATGGCCAGCGTGGTGCTCTCCACCAGGAACTGGCGCAGGATGTCGCGGCGGCGCGCGCCGAGCGCCTTGCGAATGCCGATCTCGCGGGTGCGCTCGGCCACCGCCACCAGCATGATGTTCATGATCACGATCGCGCCCACCACGAGCCCGATCGCCGGCAGCGCCACGCCCGCCATCACCAGATAGCCCTGGATCTTCTTCCAGAACGCGAGCGCGGAATCGGAGGTCTCGAGCGTGAAATCGTCGGCCTGCTCCGGGCGCAGGCGGTGCCGGGCCCGCATCACCTCGCGCACCCGCTCCTCGTTGTCGCTGATGCCGGCCTCGGTGGGCGACTGCACGATCACCGCGTCCACCACGCCGTGCGGATTGAGCAGGCGCTGGATGGGCGCGCGGGCCGGCGCCACGAGGAACCCGTCGAACGACATGCCGAACGCGCTGCCCTGCGTCTCGGCCACGCCGATCACGGAATAGGGCACGCCGGCCACCTTCAGCTCGCGGCCCAGCGGGTTGAGATCGGGGAAGAAGTGGTCCTGGACGTCCTTGCCGATCACGATCACCGGCGACCCGAGGATGTATTCCTGCGGCGACGGCAGGCGTCCCAGGGTCACGCCCATGCGCTTGATCGTGAAATACTGATCGCTCACGCCGTACGCGGTCACGCGGCGCGGCGTGCCGTACTGCGATTCCACGTTGACGCCGCTCTGGCTGTATTCAGCCCACAGCGTGCCGGTGGCGAGCGACGCCGCCACCTCGGGCACGTCGTACTCGTAGATGCTCGGGCGCAGGCGCCAGGCGCGGCGCTCCGCCTCGTTCACGTCGCCGATGTTGAGGTTGGGGCGCTGGCGCAGCTCGAACGAGTTGAGGGCGATGAGCTTGCCCACCAGTTCGTTCTTCATGTAGTTGCCCATGCCGCTCACGATCGAGACCACGGCGATGAGGAACATCACGCCGATCATGACGCCGAGCAGCGTGAAGAAGCTCTTGAGCTTCTGGACGCGGATCTGGGCGAAGGCGAGGCGGATGGCTTCGTAGAACGGCACGGCGGGCGGGAGACGGGGGAGCCTTCGAAAGGCGCGAGGCGGCGAAGGAGGACCTCCGCCGCCTCGCGATGGGGCGCTACGGGCGCGCGGTTACGTGGCGATGCGTTCGGTGAATGCCTCGCGGCGGTCGTCGGTGGCCACGAGGCCGTCGCGCAGGACCACGACGCGGCGCGCGTGGGCCGCGATGTCGGGCTCGTGCGTCACCATGATCACCGTCTGGCCCGAGCTGGCGAGTTCCTCGAACACCTTCATGATCTCCTCGGACGTGGCCGAGTCGAGGTTGCCGGTGGGCTCGTCGGCGAGCAGGATCGAGGGCTCGTTGACCAGCGCCCGGGCGATCGCCACGCGCTGGCGCTGGCCGCCCGAGAGCTCGTTGGGGCGGTGGTCCATGCGTCCGTCCAGCTGGACCCGCTCCAGCGCGTGCCTGGCGCGCTTGCGGCGCTCCTCGGCGCCGATGCCGGCGTATACCAGCGGCAGTTCCACGTTGTGGAGGGCCGTGGCGCGCGGCAGCAGGTTGAACGTCTGGAAGACGAACCCGATCTCCTTGTTCCGGATGCGGGCCAACTGGTCGTCGGACATCCGCGAGACGAGGGTGCCGTTGAGCCAGTATTCGCCGGAGGTCGGCGTGTCGAGGCAGCCGATCACGTTCATGAGCGTGGACTTCCCGGAGCCCGACGGCCCCATGATGGCCACGTACTCGTTGCGCTGGATGGCGATGTCCACGCCACGCAGCGCCCGGACGATCTCGCCACCCATGTCGTAGTGGCGCTGGATGCCGCGGGTGACGATCACCCACCGGCTGTCGGGAGCCTTGCCGGCCTCCGAGACCACCGCCGCGCGTTCCGCGGTGGAACTGACCGGTGCTTCCGCCGTTTGCTGGCTCACTGGGACCCCGCCTGAGGTTTCTTGGTGTCGACCTTGGTTTCCTTCACCACCATGCCGTCCTTCAGGTCGCGAATGGCCTGATAGGTGCCGGCCACGATGCGCTCACCCTGCTTGAGCCCGTCCAGGACCTCGAAGTCCTTCTCGCCGGCGATCCCTACCTTTACGGGGCGGAACGTCACTTTGTTGTCGGACCCCACCACGAACACCCCTTCCACATCCTTCTTGCCCACGTCGACCTTGGGCTTGGGCTTGCCCAGGCCGACCGCCGTGTCGGCGTTCTGCAGCGACTGGTTCTCCCGCACCGTGAGGGCGATGATGGGGATGGCCAGCGCGTTCTTCCGCGTGTCGGTGATGACCTTGGCCGTGGTCGAGAAGTCCGGCCGCGTGTCCTGGGGCACGTTCAACAGGCGGATCGTGACCTCGTAATCTACCGCCTGGTCGCTGCTGGTGGCCGTGGCGGTGGCGCCGGTGACCGAGCTGTTGGCGATCTCGGTGACCCGGCCCAGGAAGGTGGTGTCCGGGAAGGCGTCGATCTGGACGACGGCCGAATCGCCGACCGCGATGCGCGCCACGTCGGTCTCATCCACCTTGACCTTGGTCTCGAGGTCGGACATGTCGCTGATCGTGAGCAGCGTGGCGGCGTCCTTGTTCAGCGTTCCCTGAATGGCCGTCTCACCCGCTTCGACGTTGAGCCGCGTGACGCGGCCCGACATCGGCGCGTAGATCGTGGTCTTGTTGAGCGACGACTGCGCGTTCTCGAGCGACGCCTGGGCCTGGTCCACCTGGTGGCCCGAGGCCTCGAGCATGGCCTGGTTCACGTCCACGGCGGTCTTGAGCTGGTCCAGCGACTCGGGCGACACGAACTGGGCGTTGGCCTTCTTGAGCTGCAGCGAGCGGTCGTAGGCCTTCTGGGCCTGGATCAGGTTGGCCTTGGCCTGTTCCTGGGCCGCCTTGGCCGACGCCACGTTGGCTTCCCATTGCTTGACCGTGGCCTGGGCGAGCGACGGGTCGATCTGGAGCAGGAACTGCCCCTTGGTCACCATGTCGCCCTCCTTCACGGCGAGCTTGGTGATCTTGCCCGAGACATCGGAACTGAGGTCCACCTTGGTGTGCGGGCTCACCTGGCCGCTGGCCGTCACCGAGGCCACCAGATTCATGCGCTGCACCGGCTCGATGCGCACGAAGACGCCCGCATTGGACTTCTTGGCGGCCGCGGCGGCGATGATGCCGCCGAGGGCGAGGACGACGACACCGCCGATGGTCAACTTCACGCGCTTGGTCATGGAGGTCCTCAGGGGCTATCGGAGGGGGCGCCCCACCGCGTTTTCCAGCGCGGCGAAGGCCCGATGATAATCATAGACGGAATTCAGCCGGTCCACCTGCGCCTGCACGAACGTGCCGTGCGCGGTGGTCACGTCCAGGTACGTGGCCTGGCCCACGCGGTACCGCTCCTCTGCATACTGGAACTCTTCACGCGCCTTGTCGGCGTTCTGCTGGCGGAGGCCGATGGTTTTGGACGCGAGCTGCAGGTTGAGGAACGCCTGCGTGACGTTGGTCCGCGTGGCCAGCTCCTGCGCCTTCACGTTGTACGCCGCCGCTTCCTTCTGCGCGATGGCCTGCTGCACGCTCTGCTCGCGGTTGAAGCCGTCGAAGATGGGCAGCGACAGCCCGGCCGAGACGGACAGCGGCGAGCGCGTGAACTTGAACGGGAAAACGCTGTTGCCGCTGCGGATGCTCTGGATCTCGGCGCCGGTGAGCGTGGCCGAGCCGCACGGATACGCCCCCAGCCCCACCGCCGTGCGGATCGAGTCGGTCTGCAGACAGCCGTTGTAGCTGCCCATGGCGGCCGCCTGCGCGCGTCCCACGAGGTACTCGGAGTTGGTGTACTGATACGCATTGCCGCCCCACCCGGTGCTCACCGTGAGCGTGGGTGTGTAGCGCGACCGCGCCGTGCTCACGCCCAGGACGGCCGCGCGCTCCTGCGAGCGCAGCGCCCGGATGGCCGGGTTCTGCCCGCGCGCCATGTCGAGCAGCGAGTCGAGCGAGAAGTGGGGCGTCTCGATGGCGAATGTGGTGGTGAGGTCGACGCCGCCCGGCGGTTCCGGCACGCCGATCTGCTGGTACAGCGTGACCTTGGCCACCTCGACGCTGTTGTGCGCCGTGAGGGCCGCGATCTGCGCCTGGCCCAGCGCCACCTCGGCGCTGCGCACGTCGAGAATCGTGCCCTGTCCCACCGCCATCTTGGCGTTGGCCAGGTCGAGCTGCCCCTGGGCGGTGATCACCAGCGTGTCCTGGAGCGCGGCGTTGGCCTGCGCGCCAAGCGCGTTGAGGTAGGCCGTGGTCACGTTGGCGCGGACGATCTCCGCCTCGCCCGTGATGTTGGCCTCGGTGGCGTCGCGGTTGGCCTTCTGGAACTTGGGGTCCATGAACGACGCCGCGCTCAGGCTGTAGTTCACGCCCACGTTGTAGTGCGACGTCATGGCGTCGGACGAGCCGCTGAACGTGAGGCCGTTGAACACCTGGCTGCCGGCCTGCTGGTACCCGACGCCGAACGATGAACTGACCGTGGGCAGAAACGCGCCGTACGCGGTGCGCACCGCGGCGTCGGCCGACCGCCGGCCGGTGGCCATCTGCAGGTACGTGGGGTTGCTCTGCCTGGCGAGCGCGACCGCTTGCTCGAGAGACAGGGGCGTGCTGGCGGCGGGAGGCGCCCCCTGGGCGGCCGCCACCTGACCGACAAGCGCGAGCAGCGCTGCAGACACCGAAAAACGCATCGAGAAGGGATCCTGTGGTGAGGGTCAGCCTGCCGTACGGCGAGGGGCCGGCCGTGGTTTCAAGACGGCCCTGCCGCACGCGTTAGACACCGCGCGCGGCACCTCCGATGTCACGATGCGCCGGCCGCGTCAGCGCGGCAGGTCGTCTCGCTGAGCCACGAGGCCCTGGGCGGCAATGGTGACGCGGAGCAGGTGCCCCTGCGCGTCCACCCAGATGTCCCGGGTCGCGCCATTGCCGCCGACCAGCGCGTAGTGCCGGGCGCCGACCGTGCTGCGTCCCACGCGGATCGACTCCTGGCCTCGTTCCTCGAATCGCAATGTAGCCTGTGTACCGGCCCTGGGATCGATGGCCGCGAACGACGCCGGGTGGGGGGCGAGGGTGGCGAAGTAGTAGGGGTCGAACGCGCTCGCGTCGAGGGCGAGCGGGTGGTCGCCCATCACGTAGTCGCGGGCCGCTTCCCCGTGGACGGTGCGCACCAGCGTGCTGAACCGCCCCGGGCGGCCGCTGCCGTCCACGTGCGACACGACCTGGCTCTGGCCGGGGACGTGCACCTCCACCTCGTACGTGAGCGGCGCCCCGGCGGAATCGGTGGTCAGGCGGAGCGTGAGGCGGTTGGCGTCGAACGAGATCGTGGCCGTGGCGCGATACGCCTGCCCGCCCACGCCGGCGGCGCGCACGATGCGGTACGCCTCCCGCCCCACCGGGGCGCCGTTGCGCGTGATCACCAGCGTACCCTCGTCCACCAGGCTTTCCTGCGCCATGGCGGTGGCGTGCACGGACGCGGTGAGGGCCAGAACGAGCGCGAGCGGGACCAGTCGCATACGTGGAGGGTACCCAGACAGGGGGGTCGGGTTCAAGGCGTCCCGGCCGGCGCGCCGAATACGCGCTCCCGGACCCGGTTCCGGATCCGCTCGTACAGCAGGCGTCCCTTGGCGGCCGTTGCCAGGGTGGGTCTGCCGATTGAGCCCGGGCTCTCCCCGGGTACCTTCAACCATCCGCGACGGTACCGTCGCAGCTCGTCGGCCGACATCGTATAATCCTGCGCCAGCGACATTTGCACCAGTTCCGGCGCGAGGTACAGCAGGAGCGACGTGTCCACCTCATCCCCGTGCATGGGTTCCAGCTGCCCTTCCAGCAGGTCGCTGAACTCCAGACCGAATATGTTCACCGCCCGCAGCCGCGCGCCCGACGTGATGACGGTCTCCAGCGCTTCCAGATGGGGATCGTGCTCGTGCGCGGTGAGCAGCACGAATTCGCGCACGCCCTCCGCCTCCCACGAGTCGATGAGGTCGTTCATGGTGCGGTGGAGCGTCTTGCGGCGCACCGACGCATTGCCGGCAAATCGCCGCGCCGTGGCCACGTTCACCCCGTACTCGATGGTGGGGGCGCGGAGCACCCCGAACTCGGTGGACAGGTCGTCGGCCAGGCGCTCGGCGATGATCGTGTCGCTGCCAAGGGGCAGGTGGGGGCCGTGTTGCTCGCAGGTGCCCACCGGCACGATGAGCCGCGGGTCAGCGGCCAGTGTGGCCGCCACCTCGGCGGGACGCATTTCCTTGAGTCGCCGCGGACGCGGGACACCGGCGTATGTGGGACTCATCGGATGGAGGTGAGCGGTGACGGCCGCGCGCGCTGACCGGCTGCGCGCGGCCTACTGGCCGGTGGCCGCGGCCCTGGCGCTGGTTGCCGCCTGCCAATGGCTTAACGGTACGAGCGTAGAGTACCTCGTGGCCGCGGCCCTCGCCACCGCAGGCGCCGCGGCGGGGCTCCGGACGATCCCGGGAAGCGGGCGCCTGTGGGCCTCGGTGTCCACGGCGGCGCTGGTGCTGGTGGTGGGGCTGGCCGGCGTCGCGCAGTGGAAGCTGTACGGCATCGACAACCGGTGGCCCTCGGTACGCTCGGCCCTCAACGCCGATGCCCTGGCGGCCCTGGATGGCCGGGTGGACCAGGCGGCGTCGGACCTCCAGGCCTCGGCCCAACGGGCGCTCGACGCGCCGCTCGACACCGCGGCAGCGTTCGGCGCCCTGGCGTCGGTCGTCCCTCCGCGCGGGGATGCCGGCGTGGTGCTGTACCAGGGGGGCGAGCCGATGGCGTGGGCGGGCCGTATCCACGTGCGCACGGACTCGCTCCACGAGACGATCGGCGTGGCGCGCAGTGCGTTCTACACCAGCCTCTATGCGGTGGCGGTGCGCGGGACGCGGCGGGCCGTGGCCACCGAGTTGCTGGACGCCACGCCGCCGGCCGACCGGCTCAGCGCGCCGATCGCGGGCGAGATCGCGAAGCTCGTGGGCATCCCGGGGTTCGAGTTCTCCACCGCGCCGGCCGCGGCCGACATGGTGGAGTGGCAGGCGTTGCGCGCGCGCGCGCAGCTTCTCGTGTACGCGCGGCCGGCGCCGGTGACCCAAGCGGCGCTGCGGCTGGAGACGCTGGAGCGCGCGCGCCTGGCGGTGGCGCTGGCGGCGGCCATCGCGCTGGCCTGCTTCCTGGTGGGCACATGGCGCGTGGGGCGGCTGTTCCGGTGGCGCCTGGCGGCGGTGGCGGTGGCGCTCACCTGCACGGCGCTGGTGCCGCTGGGGGCTTTCTCCAACTATTCGCGACTGTTCGATCCGGCGCTGTACTACACGGAGATCGGCGGGGCGCTCACCGCCAACGCGGGAGCGTTGATCATCACCGGCGTGCTCACCCTGCTCATCCTGCTGGCGGCCGTGCGCCGGCTGGCGCGCGGCCGTCCACGCTGGTGGTGGGGGCTGGCGGTGCTGGTGATCGCGGGGTTGGGACCGTTCCTCATGCGCGATCTGGCGCGGGGCATCGCGATTCCGGCGTACGGCGTGAATCCGTCCCTGTGGATGATCTGGGAGGTGCCGATCTTCCTGGCCGGGACGGCGGTGCTCCTGGCGGGCGCGGCGGCGGGCAGCCTGGCGCTGCGGCCGAGCCGCGGCCTCACGCCGTGGGCGGGGCCGGCGCTGGCGGCGCTGGCGGCGATCCTGGGCCCGGTCACGTGGGAATCCTCGGGGCGGTGGCCCTGGTGGTATCCCATTCCGTGGATCGTCGCGATCGGCGCGCTGGCGCTCGCGCGGCGGTCGCGGGCCATCGTGTCCAGCGTGGCCACGGTGGCGGCGCTGGGCGCCGCGACGCTCGTGTGGGGGGCCACGACGCGCGGGCGCGTGGCGCTGGCCGAACGGGACGTGCGGGGCCTGAGCGAGATCGATCCGTACGTGGTGTCGCTGCTCTCGCGGTTCGCGGCGAGCGTTCACCTGGCCGGTACGCCCGAGGCGTCGCGCCGGTGGCTGCTCCGCGCGTACGCCACGTCGTCGCTGGCGCCGGCCGGATTCCCGGTGTGGCTGTCGGTGTGGAAGTCGGATTCGGCGCCGGCGGCCACGCTTCCCGCGGCCGCGTTCGACGTGCCGCTCGATCAGGTGCGGTCCATCGTCGCCCAGGCGCTGCGTGCCGACACGGCGGTGGAGTATCCGCTCATCGCCGAGCCGGCCGTGGAGGTGGGGATGGCGCTGCCCACCGACAGCGGCGTGGTGGTGGTGGTGGCGTCGTCGCGCACGCGGCTCATCGCCGCCGATCCGTTCGCCAAGCTGCTCGGCATCGACCAACCGCCCGAGGCGGAGCCGCCGTACACGCTACAGCTGGCCGAAGCGCCGCTGCGCGTGCCGCTGGGTCCGCCGCGCGTGGCGTGGCGCCGCGAGGGCACGGCGCTGCACGGCGACTGGGCGGCCCGCACGGGGCTGGGCGCGTCGCGCGTGCACGTGGAAGTGGAGTTGCGCTCGGTGGGGGCCCTCGTGCAGCGCGGCGCGCTGGTGGTGCTGGGCGATCTGGCCATCGTGGGCCTGATCTGGCTGGTGAGCGTGATGGCCGATGGCGCCGTGGGCCGGTGGCTGCGCGACCGGCAGCGCCGCTGGCGGCGCAGCTATCGCACGCAACTCACGCTGGCGCTGTTCGCGTTCTTCCTCATTCCCGCCGTCGCGTTCGCGGCGTGGTCGTACCAGCAACTGGCCTCCGACGCCGCGCAGAGCCGCGAGTTGCTGGTGGCGGCCACCCTGCGCGCGGTGGCGCCGGTGTCCGACGAGCGGGCATGGCTGGCGAGCGAGAGCGGGCGCGTGCAGGCGCCGCTGTTCCTGTATCGCAGCGGGGAGTTGGTGGGGGCCAGCGATTCGCTGCTCGCCGCGCTCGCGCCCATGGGACGGTTCCTCCAGCCCGACATGCAGATGGCGCTCGTGGTGCGCGACGAGGTGTCGGAGAGCCGCGACGTGCACCTGGGGGCGTCGCACGCTTTGTTCGGGTTCCGCGCCGTGGACGATCCCGCGGGTCCGGCCGTGATCGCCGCTCCGGCGCGCGCCGACGACGTGCCGCTGGAGCGCCGGCGCCGCGACCTCGTGATCCTGGTGATGTTCTCCACGGCCGCCGGCGCGTTGGCGGCGTTCTGGCTGAGCGGGATCGCGGCGCGCACGCTGGCCGGCCCCATCCGGTCGCTGCGCCAGGCGGCGCTCACCCTGGCGGCGGGCGGGCGCGCGCCGGTGCTGGAGCGCAACCCGACGGAGGAGTTCCGCCCGGTGTTCAACGCGTTCCAGCGCATGGCCAGCGATCTCGAAGCGAGCCGCGCCGCCACGGCGCACGCCGAGCGCGTGCTGGCGTGGGGCGAGATGGCGCGCCAGGTGGCGCACGAGATCAAGAACCCGCTCACGCCCATCCGGTTGGGGGTGCAGCATCTGCGCCGGGCGCGCGCCGACAAGCGGGTGGACTTCGATCGGGTGCTGGACGAGAACGTGGAGCGCATTCTCGCCGAGATCGACCACCTGGACGAGATCGCGCGGGCGTTCAGCCGCTACGGGGCGGCGCCGCACGAGCGGCCGCCGGTGGAGGACACCGACGTCGCCGCGGTGGTGCGGGATCTGATCGGGCTGGAGCGCATGGGCGAGGGCAATGTCCGCTGGGCGCTGGAGGGGGCCGAGGCGCGGTGCCTGGCGGCGGCGCAGCGCGACGAATTGCGCGAGGTGCTGCTCAACATCTACGAGAACGCGCGGCTGGCGGGCGCGGCCACGATCACCACCACGCTGTCCCGCAATGGGACGGTGACGATCGAGGTGCGCGACGACGGGCACGGGATCGCGCCCGAGGTCCTGCCGCGCATCTTCGAGCCGCACTTCTCCACGCGCACGAGCGGGAGCGGGCTCGGGTTGGCGATCAGCCGCCAGCTCATCGAAGGGTGGGACGGGACGATCGACGTGGCGAGCGTCGTCGGCCGGGGCACCACGGTGCGCATCGTCCTCCGGCCGGCGTGAGCTACAGCCGCACGCGCACCGTCTTCACGTTCACGAATTCGCGCAGCCCGAAGCCGCTCAACTCGCGGCCGTAGCCCGACGTCTTCACGCCGCCGAACGGGAACCGCGGGTCGGACGCGACCATCGCGTTCACGAACACGCTGCCCGCCTCCAGGTCGCGGGCCAACCGCCTGGCCTCGGCGGCATCGCGCGTCCAGGCGCTGGCGCCGAGCCCGAACCGCGTGTCGTTGGCAATCCGGATGGCGTCGTCGAGGTCGCGGGCGCGGAACAGCGACGCCACGGGGCCGAACAGTTCGTCGGCGTACGCCGGCGAGCCGGGCGGCACGTCAGCGAGCACGGTGGGCTGGAAGTACGAGCCCGCCCCGTCGATGCGGCGGCCGCCGGTGAGCACGCGCGCCCCAAGCTCCACCGAGCGCCGCACCTGCGCTTCGAGGTCGGCGGCGAGGCGCGGGCTGGCCAGCGGCCCCACCTGCGTGCGGTCGTCCATCGGGTGGCCCACGATCAGCGCCGCCATGGCGCGCACGAACCGCTCGGTGAACGCGTCGGCCACGGCCTCGTGGACGATGAACCGCTTGGCGGCGATGCACGACTGGCCGTTGTTGACGGTGCGGGCGCGCACGGCCGTCTCCACGGCGCGGTCGAGGTCGGCGCTGGGCATGACGATGAACGGATCGCTGCCGCCCAGTTCGAGCACCGTCTTCTTGAGATGGCGGCCGGCCGTCATCGCCACCTGCGAGCCGGCGTCCTCGCTGCCGGTGAGGGTGGCCGCGGCCACGCGCGGGTCGGCGAGCAGGCCGGCCACGTCGGCCGACGGTATGAGTAATGTCTGAAATACGCCCGGCGGGGCGCCGGCGTCGGCGAACAGCGCTTCGAGGGCCAGCGCGCACTGCGGCACGTTGGACGCGTGCTTGAGCAGCGCCACGTTGCCGGCCACGAGCGCCGGGGCGGCGAACCGGATCACCTGCCAGAACGGAAAGTTCCAGGGCATCACGGCCAGCACCACGCCCAGCGGATGGAACTCCACGCGCGCCTGCTCGCCGTCCACCGGCACGCGTTTGGGGGCGAGGATCGTGTGGGCGTGCTCGGCGTAGAAGCGGCAGGCGGCGGCGCACTTGGCGGCCTCGTCGCGCGCGGCGCCGATGAGCTTGCCCATCTCCAGCGTCATCAGGCGCGCGTAGCGTTCGCGATCGTCGTCGAGCCGCGCGCCGGCCCTGGCCACGACGCGGGCGCGCTCGGCGGTGGGCGTGTCGCGCCAGGCGCGGGCCGCCGCCGCGGCGCGCGCCAGCCGCTGTTCGACGTCGGCGGCGGTGTGCGGGGCGAATACCCGCACGCGCTGGCCGGTGGCCGGATCGATCGTCTCGATGGGCATGTGGCTATGCCTGGCGCGTCATGCCCCGGCGGGTTCGTCCGAACCCCAGAGCCCGGTGCCGCCGTCGCCCCCCAGCCAGCGGCGCCACCAGGGCGCGCGGCGTTCGCGCTGGGCCACGGCGCGCACGGCGACGCGCCAGGCGCGCTTCATCACCGCGGCGTCCTGGAAGCGGTGCCGCACGTCGGGGTCGAGCCCCTTGCGCAGCCAGTCGGCGATCTCCTCCGGAAATCGCTCGAGGTCCGCATCCACCGACAGCGCGCGCGCCAGCACCGAGCGCACGTCCGCCTCGCCGTACGGGGGCGCCCCGGAGAGCGCGAAGTACACGATCGCCGCCAGCGAGTAGCAGTCGGCCGCCGAATCCTGCGTCTCGCCGAGCAACTGCTCGGGGGGCGCGAATGCCGGCGTGCCCGCGGCGGTGGGCGCCTCCTGTCCCCAGATGTTGGCGATGCCGAAGTCGGCGATGCGCCAGCGGCGGTAGCGGTCGATGACGATGTTCTCGGGCTTGAGATCGCGGTGCACCACGCCGATGGCGTGCGCCGCCGCCAATCCGTCGAGCACGAGGTCCACCTGCGGCGCGATCTCGGCCAGCGGGCGGGCGCCGGCGCGCTGCACGAGCTCGGCCACCGAGCCGGCCTCGGCCAGCTCCATCGTGTACCACGCCACGCTGCCGCGCGAATCGAAGTCGTAGATCGGGACGATCGCCGGGTGGGCGAGTTGCGCCGCCAACTGGGCCTCGCGGCGGAACTGGCCCACCGCCACCTCGTCGCGCGCGATGTGCGGATGCAGGAGTTTGAGCGCCACCTCGCGCCCCAGCGACAGGTCGCGCACGCGCCACACCGAACCGAACGATCCCGTGCCCAACGGGGCGAGCACGTCGTAGTCGTCGCCCAGCGCCCAGCGCAGCCGCGCCTCCTCCGACTCGCCCGGCTTGGCGACGTCCTCGTCGCCGGAGATGAGCATGGTGCGACTGCCCACCACCCGATCCACGGCGCGCAGCATGGCGGCCACGCTGGGGAACCGCTCGTCGGGATGCTCGCGCAGCGCGCGGTCGAGCACGGTGGCCACCGACTTCGGACAGTCGGGGCGCACGAGCGCGATGGGCGGCACGTCGCTGGGCGGAGGCTGCTCGCCGGTGAGCGCGAAGAAGCAGAGCGCGGCGAGCTGCCACTGGTCGCTGAGCGGCGTGGGGGCCCACGCGCCGCCGGTCCATTCGCTGGGCGTGGCCAGCCACGCCGGGTCGGGGGACAGCCCCGCCGGGATGTCGGCGGTGGGAATGGCCCATTCCCAGCCGAGCATCCAGAGGCGGCCCATGGGCGCGATCCACACGGTCTCCGGAGACACCGCGCCGTGCGTCGAGCCGGCGTCGTGCAGATAGGTGAGCGCCGAGCCCACCTCGCGCAGCACGCGCAGCATGGCGGGCACGTCGTCGATGCCGGCGCGGCGCACGTGCGCGCCCACGGTTTCGCCGGCGATCCAGCGGCGGAGATAGCCGGGTCCATGGCGGCTCACGCCGTACGTGGCCCAGTAGTGGTAGGTCGTGGGCACGGCGGGGTGATTGCGGTGCGCCAGGTGCCGCGCTTCGGAGGCGAGCCAGGCCTCGTGCGACGCGTCGGGCACGCTCACCAGGGAGAGCGAGCGGCCGAGGGCGTCCACGAGCTCCTGGTAATGCCGGTGGCCAAAGCGCAGCCCTTCGGGGCCCCACGCCCAGTTGGGGGGCAGCTCCCAGTTGGCCAGATGCGGCGGGAGTTGGTGGGTGACCGAGTATGGCTCGGACGAAGCGATATGCGTCACGCCGGGGTCCGCCTACATCCGGGATTCAGAGAGGATCTCCTGCGCGCTCTGGGCCAACTCGGGGATGCCGACGCCGTCGGGTCGCACGAACACCTCCACCAGCCGCACCTGCAGCGGGGCGCCGCCGCCGTCGGGCACCGACCTGGCAGAGGGGACGTGGACCGTCACCGCCACCACCCGCCAGCAGGTATTCGGCCCCGCGGCCTCGCCTCGGGCGTCGAGCGTGTCGAGCACCAGCGTCTCGCCCCGCGCCGGCACCACGGTGCTCGTGCAGTCCGCCAGCACCAGGTCCTGTCGGTCGTGTCGGATCACGCGCAGGGTGTACATCGGGCGGCTCCGGAGAGGGCGGGATGCAGGGGCGAGACAGGGGATGCGCGCCGGTCGCCGGCGCACCGAAAAGCTATCGGCCGACCGGGGGAGGCACTAGTGTTTGCCGTCACGTTCGGATCACGCTGAAACCTCCGTGCGGCGGCGACGTAGGGACACACGAGAACGCTACTGGGAGATCCCGTGTTCCAATTCATCGGCTTTGCGGCCACCGTAGCCGCCACCGTGTTCGGGTACATCGCCGCGCGCCGCTTCGTGGAGCAGAAGCTGCGGTACGTGGACAGCATCCACACGCTCAAGGCCCCGATCGTGGCGGGAGTGGTGGCCGCCCTGGTGGCGGCGCCCATCGTCTGGCTGCTGCCGCTGGTGGGCGGGGGCACGGCAATCATGTTCGGCGCGAGCGTGGCGCTGGGCGTGTCGAACGGATCGCGCGAGGTGAGGAAGCAACTCGGTTCGGGGTAGGTCCGCGAGCGGTTGAATCGCCGATCCCACAATTGCGCGACGGGCGCCCCGATGGGCGCCCTTCGTGCGTTCCGGGACGAGGATTTGGCCCCCACGGCGGGAATCTGGTTGGGGGGCCCCCGCACCGGCGCGCCAACTTGCCCCGCATGCTCGCCGCCATCCGCTCGGCCGCCGTGCTGGGCATAGAAGCCTACGACGTCACGGTCGAGGTGGACGTGTCGCCGGGATTGCCGCAATGGAGCATCGTGGGGCTGGCGTCCAGCTCGGTCAAGGAGAGCCGTGAGCGCGTGATCGCCGCGCTCGCCAACTCGGGGCTCGCCCTGCCGCCGCGGCGCATCACGGTGGGGCTCTCCCCGGCCGATGTGCACAAGACGGGCTCGGCGTTCGACCTCCCGATCGCCATCGGACTGCTCACCGCGTTGGGCGTGGTGCCCGAAGGGATGGCGGCGCGCGTGCTGGTGCTGGGCGAGCTGGGACTGGACGGGAGCGTGCGCGCGGTGCGGGGCGTGCTCCCGGTGGCGCGGCGTTCGGCGAGCGCGTCCGGCGGCCGCACCCTGGTGCTGCCCAGCGACAACGCGGCCGAAGCGGCGCTGGTGGATGGCGTCAGGGTGTGCGCTCCGCAGACGCTCACCCAGCTCGTGGAGTGGATGCGGGCCGATTCTCTGCCGCCGCCGGCACTGCCGCCGGTGGCGCGCGGCGGCACCGACGGGCTGGACTTCGCCGACGTGGTGGGGCAGGAGAGCGCCAAGCGGGCGCTCGAGATCGCGGCGGCGGGCGGCCACAACGTGCTGATGGTGGGCCCGCCGGGCGCGGGCAAGACCATGCTCGCGCGCCGGCTGCCGTCCATCCTGCCGGCGCTCACGAGCGACGAAGCGCTGGAGGTGACGGCCATCCATTCGGTGGCCGGCCTGACTGCGGGCTCGGGCGCGCTGTGCGCGGAGCGGCCGTTCCGGTCGCCGCATCACACGATCTCCACGGCCGGGCTCGTAGGGGGCGGCAGCAGCCCGCGGCCGGGCGAGGTGAGCCTGGCGCACCTCGGCGTGTTGTTCCTGGACGAGATGCCGGAGTTTCCGCGCTACGTGCTCGAGGCGCTGCGGCAGCCTATGGAGGACGGGCGGGTGGTGATCGCGCGGGCCATGCAGGCGGTGGGATTCCCGGCGCGGTTCACGCTGGTGGGCGCCATGAACCCCTGTCCCTGCGGCCACGCCGGCGACCCGTCGCGCGTGTGCGTGTGCGCCGAGAGCGAGGTGCAGCGGTACCGCGCGCGGCTGTCGGGGCCGCTGCTCGACCGCATCGACATGCACGTGAGCGTGGGGGCGGTGCCGATGACGCTGTTCGGCGATGGGTCGGCGGTGGCGGGCGAGCCGTCGGCGGCGATCCGCGCCCGGGTGGACGCGGCGCGCGGCGTGCAGCGCCAACGATATGCGAAGTTGAATAGCGCCCGGTGCAACGCGCACGCCGGCGGGCGGTGGCTGGACCTGCATGGCGGACTCACGCGCGAGGCCCGGGCCATGCTCACCAGCGCGGCCGACGCGCTGCGCCTGTCGGCGCGCGCGTATCACCGCGTG
>Ga0307374_10006352_pt1 | contig 18632 bp, 13 predicted proteins | sample OX3MG_FD_202532 | JGI IMG/M metagenome (GOLD analysis project Ga0307374, IMG submission 202532) | Soil microbial communities from Risofladan, Vaasa, Finland - OX-3 | ecosystem: Environmental > Terrestrial > Soil > Coastal area > Acid sulfate soil | place: Finland: Risofladan, Vaasa | collected...
GGTCCATTACGATGGCGACCGCCCGCTGCCGGAAGTGGCAGCGCACCTGCGTGAACGATTGATTGCGCGCATGGTGGAAGCCGGCGAAAAAGCACCGCAGATTGACCCCGCCCGCTTCTATCCCTGAGGTTGGAAAGCAGAGGGATAGGCTGCGCAAACTTTAGAACTTACCTGGATGTGTTGCAGAAATGCGGCAAAAACGCTGGAAACGGCCAAAACGCCAGTTTGAGGTACGCGGTGCGTACACGGGAATGAGACCCAGCTCTCCGCTTCCCCGCACGCAGGTCGGATCGCTTGCTAGAATCCGTTTTGATCTGAAAAGCGACTGTTCACGGGAAAGTGATTCTGCCCTGCCAACAGATCCCGCTTGCTGTGGCCAGACTCGGCCTCTACGGGAGAGTACGATTCGGAACAGGGTGGGATAGGACCCTGGAAAACTCTCATTTACACTGGTACAGTTTTCGGGGGGCAGGTCAATAGTCTGGATGGCGCGAATTATCTGTCGTCAGTAAGTTGGCGGGGCCGTGTAGCGGTGAGGCCGGGGCACCGACAGGGTGCGTGTGCGGGGCGATGAGTTTTCCATTGATGTTTGGTAGCACCGGATTTAAGTTCGCACTTCCAGCTGACACGTCGTCACGCGGCCCTATGTGCCTTCCTTCAGCACCGAATGTCGTTACCGGCCAACCTTGGCAACGCTGCTAACCAACCGAAGTTGATGCGCCTGATTGTGGCACACCAGGCTGCAGGAATTCGTGGCACGATTATAGGAGATCGGAACCGGGCCATTCGGGGCTACGACGTTAGCGTCGAAATCCACCAGGCGCTCGCCCGAAATGCTTCCGGATTGCGCGGGCACGCCATGGGCTGTGTGGCAAACAGAGCATGAAAAGCCGTCTTGTACGACATGCCGCCAATGTCCATCCCAACTTTCGGTGCTCATGATCCGGTTTAGATCGTGGCACTTGGCGCACAGGGCATACGGTCCACCATTCAAGCCGCCCACGGCACTCAGGTCCGGGTTCGGGAATAAATTCGTCACCAGCGTGCCGGGAGTAGGCGCTATGCTGAACTCATACCGGCGCTCCAGGATGTGCTGGAAATTGGACCCATGCGGACCATTCGGTCCTGTGCCCCCGAATTCCCGATTGTCGTCGCTGTTATGACAGTCCGTGCAAAGAATTCGGTTGCCCATAGCGCGCCCCGGGGTCTTGCCGTCAAGGTCCAGCATGTAAGGACGGAGGCTGGGCTGTGGCAACATGCTGCGTCGATCCTGGAAGACCGGATGATTGGAAACCGCCATAGAATTAAATTCTGGGATAACATCCAGTGGATCCGGGGCGGAGACCACGCGGCGAGGCAGATAGCCGAAATTGATGTCGACCTTCTTCCCAGTGCTCGTGCCATGACAGCGCAAACAAATCTGGTATTGGTCCACGGCAGGGCTGACAACTGTTTTGCCGTCCGTGGCGCTGATCCCTGCGACTCCGGCCTGTGACGGACGGACCGTGGGCGCAGCCGAGAAGTCTGTCACTCGCTGGTCGGCATGCGGATTGTGGCAATCGACGCAGGTGACATGAAGGCCCTGGTTCAACAAAACGGGCTCATTCGGCCGGTGTGGGTTATCCCCCATTGAAAATGTGTGTCCGTGCTTTGGCGTCGTCATTTCGGCGAGTATATTGGAGATGGGTGGAGAAATATTCGAGCTGCCGTCATGACATGTCAAACAGGTCGCGTCGCTGGTGGTGTGCAGTAATGAGTTCTTTCCCGGAGCGTTGTGCATCGCGTGGCACGACGAACAGGCATTTCGTGCCATCGTGGCATAGGGCCCCAGGGACTGTCTCCTCATGATTGGGGCTATCCGGTTTAAACCTTCGAAATTGCTTTCTCGGACGATTTGTGGCGCCACCTGATTCGTTGCGATTGCATGAATGCTCGTCTGCCATCCGGCCAGCGGATTGGTATTGCTTCCTTCTGTCCGAGCGGAGGGGGCCGCACCCGCTGCTCTCCCCGCCATACTATGTTTCAGGCTGACCATCCCCATTCCTGATCCTGTGGGGACCGTCGAGTGGCAGGCCAGGCAGAGCGCGCCGTTTGAGTTGTCGACTACCAGGAAATATCCGGACGGATCAATGTTCTCCACATGGGGATTGTGGCAACTCCCGCACTCTACATTGCCGTTAAAAAGCTGAACAGCCGGATTCCCAGTGGACGGCGAGGGTCCGACCAAGGACGGCAACAAATCCGGCGCAGCAACCAGCGGGAGGACAAAATTAAAAGGATGCATCGTGGAAAGGTCTGTGCCCAGCATATCTCCGCTATACCAATTCCCGGTCATGGCAAGAGTTCCGTAGGGTACCAGATGGCCTGGTGAGATGCCTGTTGACCCTCCTACTGTCCCATCGTGGCAACTGAGGCAAAGGGTGCTGTTCGAGCCCGGAATCAGCGTGCCGTTCGTCTGGTTCGTTGTGGCGCTGTAAAGAGTGTAGGTCCGGACGATCGAGAGCGTCTGGTCCCAAAGCGGAGTTTGGGTAACGCCGCCTGTGCCGTTCAAACCGGAATGCGGAGCGTGGCAATAGTAGCACGAGCCGGAAAGTCCGCCCTTCATCGGCGAAGTCCCCGCCGGCGACAGATCGTGCATCCCGATCACGTCCTGTGCCAGGAGATTTCGAGTGCGAGGAAATAACATTGCCAGGGCACACAACAGGAGACCAATGCCTGGAGCCAGAAACCACGAGGAAAGCATTCCTGCTCTGCCTCCTAGCGTCCGGTTGCTGCGCCCTTCCGGTTCCCGCTTGGAAGTTGCCATTACCTTTCCACCCCAAAATATTGGAAGACTTCCACGCGGCGATCATAGGAATCAACTACATACACATAGTCTTCGCGATCGATAAACAATCCGGTGGGCAGTTGAAATTCTCCGAACCCTGTCCCGGGCTGGCCGAAGTAGTAAAGAAGCCGTCCCTGCCGGTCGAAGACCTGCACCGTGTCGCTCAAGCCTTCCACTACGTACAGGTGCCCCTCGGAATCCATGCCAATTCCCTTGGGCCTGAACATTTGCCCTGATGCATCGCCGCGGCTGCCGACCATGTATTCAAAATTCCCGGCCCGGTCCAGAACCTGTACTCGAAAGTTCATGGCATCAACCACAAGCAAGTCTTTGCCTTCCAGTCGCAATTCCGTCGGGTAGTTGAATTCTCCAGGGCCCGTGCCGCGGTGGCCAAAATCCTGCAATATGTGCCCTTCCATATCCAGCACGAATATTTTGTGGCGCAGAGTGTCCGTCACGTAAATGCGCTGCGCTTTTGAATCGACCGCGATGCCAGTGGGCCGCTTAAAATAGCCTTCCCCACCCTTGAGACTCCCGATGACGCGGCGGAACTTGCCGTTCGCATCGAAGACGAAAATCTTGCCGGAATAGGAATCGGTGACGTAAATGTTGTCTGCAGCGTCCACAGCCACGCACTGCGGAGAAGCCAGGCCATCCTTATCCTTCTCGCGCGAAATGAACTTGAATTTATGCCGGGCAAAGTCAAAAATGTCGATTCCCCCCGCGCCGGGGTCCGTCACGAGAATGCGGCCGCGCGAATCGGTGACTACGTCGTAGGGCGTGATCAAGTCATGATAGTCGGGCTCGCCTGCTACGACGTCGAGCAGCCGACCCCAAAAACTGCCTCCTCTAACTTGTTTCTGCGAGCTGATGCTCCCTTTGTAAAGGAGCTTTCGCCCGCCTGTCAGTTCCAGCTCCGGAACCATGGCTGGTTCCGCGGACTTCGCCCTAGGCCGCGCGAGCGCGACGGGAACAAAAAGCGGATTCACAGCCAACGCGCATAGGCACCACCATAGAGAGGAAGCAACAAAAGCGGTTCCGCTTCCCTTTTGGCGCCTATGCAGTTTGTCGGCGCTTATTAAAAGAAATTGAACCATCTCGATAATCCGACAAAGTAGGTCGACACCGTGGCCGGCTCCAGAGTGCTCGCGCTGAAACCCTGGAGCAACCGGCTGTATCCCGCAGTGAAAAACACTTTACGGAATTTATACTGGACGTACGAGTAAGCCTCATCGGTATGATTGTTCGAAAAGAGCGACCCGTTCTCCGTACTACTCCTGGTCGAGCTGTAGCTGCCGCTAAAGGTCAGACCCCGAATGGGAGTAGCGCCCACGGCACCCGAATACGTCGTGCCGCGGTAAAAGATTGGCGAAGGAATCAACGGCGTAGGCAAAACAGGCGGCAGCGGAGAGATTCCCTGACTTGTGTAGAGACCCATGCCGCTGGACTTCGAGTAGCCGCCGCTCACTCCCAACCAGCTGTAGGAGATTGCCGTGGTGTAGCTTTGCGTAAACGATGTCGGGCCTTGCTCCTGTGAGAGCATGCTCTTGGAACCACCGGCGGTTCCGTTCCAATACAATTTGCCGATCCGGCGGCCTAAGGAAGTCGAGTAGCTGTAGCCGGAGGTCGTATAAGCGATCAGCAGTGTCTGGGCGCTCCGTGAGTATGAGAAGGAGCCGTTCACATTCCATGCACCGATCCGGCGAGTGTAAATGGCATTGCTCAACAGACCCACCAGGGATTGACCGTTACTGCCCAGGCTACTTCGTGAAACAATCGCTCCTCCCGAGAAACGGCCACCGAGCAAATCGCTTCCGTAATGCACTCCCCCGCCGTATGCCGTCGAGCCAATGGAATTTCCCAGGAACAGTTGCTGGCGGTGTACGAAGTCGCCGGTGACGTAGAGCTGGTTAACCAGGGCATATTGGGCATCTCCGTAAACGCCCCAGGAATGAGACTGTTCCTCCGGGAGCGTCAGGGGAATTATTGTACCGGCACCGCCCTCGGCCTGGTACAAAGTTGCCGCAAGGTTATCGTTGTAATCTGCACCGAAACTCGTGCTCAGCTTCTTCGTTGGCTTCAAGGCGACGCCCCCGGTCACCACGTCATTTGTCTCCGAATCTCTTGTTCCCAATGTATTGTAGCCCGTGTGGCTCCTCGTGTAATTCAACCAGGTATTACCGTTCCAACCTATATTTCGAGATAGGTCAAAGTTGTAAGTTGTGGTGTTGACATGGCTCGCTTGAGAAGTCTGGCCGACAAAAATCTGCGGAAATGAGAAGTATCCATTCGAGTAGTGAACGCCGCCACCCAATCGGAACCCAGCCACGCTGTAACGCGAAGTGAGGAAGATCGAGTGGTAATTGGACTCGATTTGGTTATTCGTCCCGTACACTGAAGAGTTGTTGCTGGCCTGCTGATAGCCCGTTGAAAAGGATATTGTGCCCGTAGGAGTGCCGGACCAGCCCACCCCGAACGTCTTAGAGTTCCCGTCGGTTTTGTAGTTTGCTATCCCCGGCAGAAGGTAGTTCCCCTCGCTGTTGTAAACGTTGCTGTAAGTCACGTTGCCCGGATACTTACTTCCACCGAAAATGGTGGTGCTTGCAGTAACGCCTGTACTGTCACTAATAGATTGATAGCTGGAGTTATTCCGCGACTGATTGTAAAACGGGGCTACACTAAACGATAGAAACTGTGGATTGTAATAGAAACCCGAAAGGTCCCCAGTTCCGCCGAATCCCGCCCCATGGGCCGATGGGCTAAAATTCGCGTAGCTTCCGGAGTATCCGCCGCTGACGCTGCCGCTCAGATTCATGCTGGCCTCGCCCGCCGTCATCTGCGCGGATGCAATCGCGGCTTGCGTCAGGACGAGCATAGCCAGAACTACAATATTGCGACCATACATTCGTCGCATGCCGCACCTGGCTTGCCGAAGGTTTTGGCGCCGGGACACGTGGACACCAGCAAAACTCAACACTTCAGCTTCCGACTGTCGACTTCTTCCTTTAATACTCTTCAATCCTGGCGCCCCTACGCAGCCGGCGGTTTAACTCCGCACGCATCCGCTCCACATTTTGTGTTTGCAGTTGCTGGCGCAAAGCGTCTCTTGCGTCAGCGAATTGTTTCATGCCGGCAGGGACGTGCTTGTTCAGTCTCACGATCGTGAATACCCGCTCGATCTGGATAACGCCGCTTATTTGCCCGGGCTGCATCTTCTGCACTGCGGCCAGGATTTGGGACGGCAGCTTTGCCGCGTCCGCCAGTCTGTGATCGCCCATCATCACTCGGTAGTCGTCTTCTGAAATTTTCTCCGCCAGCACTCCGAATTGCTCATAACTCGTGGTCGCCTTGGCTTGGCGCAGATAGTTTTCTGCGCGTTGACGTGCTTCATTCAACTGTTCTGGAGTTGCCTTGACCGGGGCCATCGCGGAAATGGTCTGGACTGCGTACGATTCCGGGATACGAAACTGTTCCGGATGCTTGTCATACCACGCTTTTGCCTCTGCGACCGAAACTCCGGACTTGGCCGTTACGTCAATCTTCAGCAGGGCGTCAATCAGCAGAGAGCGCCGGATTTTGGCGCGCAGGACTTTCTTGGAGCCTTGGCACTCGGTCTTCAGAAAATACTGGTACATCTGGGAACTGGGAAACTGCTGCCGGAAATCGGCTTCCGCCTTGTCGAGGCGCGCCGGCGCAATGGTCATTTTCCGGCGGAGCGCCTCCTGATAGACCAATTCTTCAAACTCGATCATCTTCAGCGCGCCACGGCGAATGTCCGGTTCCATGGCTTTAGGGAACGATCCATTGTGCTGCCGCGCGTAGGGAAAGATGGCGTACATCTCGCGCAACAGGTCGCGGTCTGTGAGCACGGCGCCATTCACCCGCGCAACTGTCCGTCCCACCGGCACGATGGGCGCGCTACCCGCAAAATCTCCCCCCGCCTTCGTCGGGGCATGCGAAGGCATCAGATGCTGCGCCCAACCCGGCGCGGCGGCGGCCAATAGCAGAAGGGTGACCAGCAGTGTGGATTTGGCCTCTCGCAATCTCATATCAATCGCTCCATCCAAACAGGCCATCGGTCTTCAGTATTCAGTTCTGAAGCCCGGCATTGACTGACAACCTGCTGGAAAAAACCGGGGGAGGGAGCAGGCTCTCCCCCACGTTAAGAAAACAACTAGGTTGTTGGCACGATCTGCCCGTGCATCTCGTTGGATTCTCCACCGTGGCAGCTACGGCAGAATTGCGCGGCACTGTTGCTAGTCATGGTGTTACCGGGGTTGTACCAGCCACGTACGAAGAAATGCGTCGGCTTGATCCCGACGGAGGGGCCAGCATTGAAATAGAGCATGTCGTGCTGGTCGTGGCAGGTAGTGCAGGTGACCCACGAATTGCTGGTGTAGGCTCCGGGAGTGGTGGTGCTCGCCGTTCCAGGCACCTTGACCAAGTCCGCGATCGGCCCGTACTTTGTGACGTCAAAGTAGTCGGTCAGAAACGCACTTGACCCGGGTCCGTTGAAGCTGATTGAGCCGTCAGCGTTTACGGTGCAGTCCCAGTTATACTTGCCGCCGCAGCTGACGACCGCCTCCGGTCCCACCGGGTGGTCGTTCAAGTAATTCCCCGGCGTAGAGCCGTCGTTTCCGAGCAGCGTCGGAGGATTGAAGGCTGCGCCGCTGATCGTCACGGTTTCATAAGTTGTGCCTCTCATCATGCCGCTCGTCGCGATATTGCCGTCGTGGCAGCTCAGGCAGGCGGCGATGACGAAGGTCCCGTCCCCCGCGCTGACTCCAGAGGACAAATCGGTTGGTTGGTACGTGTTGGTCCCGACAGTTACCGCGGTGGTGCCGTAGTTCGGGATCGTAACAGAGTAAGTGCCGCGTCCACTGTTCCCGAAAACGAGGGTTTGGCCATAGAGCGGCGAGAGGTTTTCACCCCACAGCGCAAGGTTGCCGGTGTTGGCGCTGCTTGAGCCACCGTTCCCTGCGGCGCCGCTGTGCGGCGCGTGACATGCGATACAGCCACGACCGTACACATTGTGTGCTCCGAGAACGTCTTGTGTCGGAGACGTTACCTGAGCAGCAGCGAACCCTGCCGCTGCCAGGAAAACGACAATTAGAAAACCAAGTTTTCTCATTTTAGTTGTGGAACCTCCTTAAGGATCATTCTTTGCTACGCGGCTTATGCACTACCGGTAGCCGCGTTCTTGCTCGTGAATAAACGGGCAAAACTCTTGGCGACGCTCCGTCAGGTGGCAACCTGATCCCCCCGCCAAATGCGAAGCGTCGGCCCTGCATGCGGCGCTATGGCGCCGCTGAATCTTTCTTGGCCGCCAAATCCGGATCAGCCGGCTTTTTTGGCTCCGGCGCGTTTCCGGTCGCCTTGGCGTCTGGTTTGGGCGGATTCTCCCGCTGTTCCCTCATGGCAGCCGCCTCTGCGTCCGTGATGTAGCGGAACACCTGCACCCGGCCGGGGAACTGTTCAGTGGTAATGATCCGGTTATCGCGGTCGTCACTTGCAATTCCATAGAGCGCTTGAAATTCTCCCGGATACCAGCCAAGTCCGCCGAAGTAGATCAACAACTGTCCTTTCTTGTTGAACACCTGTACCCGGCTCTGGACTTCATCTGTCACCCAGACATGGCCGTCCCGGTCGATGGCGATTCCCTTGGGTCTGGCAAAATGCCCCGGGCCGTCGCCTGGCGTTCCGAACTGGCTGATGAAGTTTCCGTCCGCATCGAAAATCTCCACGCGGTCGTTCAAAGTATCCGTGACGTAAACGTTGCCGTCTTTGTCCACCGCAACGCCGTCCGGAAGAGAGAAATTGCCAGGGCTGGTCAGCGTGTGTTTCTTTCCGGCGGTCCCGATCCGGCGCAACAGCTTATAGCTGTCCGCATCAAACACCAGGACCTGGTCCTGCTGGGTATCCACCACGTAAAGCAGCCGGTTTTCTTTGTCGATCGCGATCCCTGCGGGCGAAACCAGCTCACCAGCTCCAAATTCAGCAATAGGCTGGTGTAACTTGTTGAGCACCAGCACGTGATGCAACTTTACGTCGGTGACAAAAATCCGGCCGTCATCGTCGATGGCCAAGCCGTTAATCATCGGCAAGGGCGCGTCCACTTTGTTCTTGATGAGTTGCACGTGCCCCTTCAACGATTCCGGAAAAATGAAAATGGCTCCTACCCCCTGATCCGCAACGTAAATGTTCCCATCGGAATCAACAGCTACGCCGTAGGGGCGCATCAACTGGAAACCTATCTTCTTCCGCATATCTAGGATTTGCTGGTTCGGCTCAGTTCCGGCCAGGCGATCCATCCAGGACCGATGCGGCTTCTTCGGCGCTTTCAAGTCCGCCCAATCAATTCTCTGGCCTGTCAGGATCGATTTGAACTCGACCCGGGGGATCGCCGGCGGGCTCGGCCAGACGATCTTTGAGATGTCAAATGCCGTTGTACGTGGCCCAACGACCAATTCACCGGATCGTTTGTTCTTCTTCTTTTTTGCTTGCGACGGGATCCCGGTCATCACCGTTGCAAGCGCAAGCGCCAGAATGACCCAGCCTTTTCTGAGAAATTTCGAATTTGACCGAAAATAAAACATTATTGGCCGGCTCCTTCTAAGGCAATGCCATGATTCCTTGCGAATGGCACCCGGTGCAAAACGCCATGTTGGGTTCCTCATCTTTCACCAGGAGTCCGGGCTTCATCGAAGCATGCGGCTGGTGGCAACTCAGGCAGTTCATCTGTATCGTGGTCTTGTTTTCCAGCTTCGCGACGCCTGAAATCGGATGGTTGGCAATCGGGTGTCCGAGGCCGTCTTTCAGCGGCAAGATTGGCACTTTTTTGAAATAATCATTCGGCAGTTCCTCCTTGCCATTGAAAATGGCCACCAGATCCGTTCCTTTCACCGCCTGCGGGTTGGCATTCGGGCCATGACACTCCAGGCACAGTGCGTTGATATCGCTTACGCGCAACAGATTCGCGTTTGCTCCCCCGTGTGGCTCGTGGCAGATGGCGCAGCCTTGCTTGAAAGCCGGTTGGTGCGGATACGCTTCCTTGCCTTTCTCCGCCAGGTCGGAATGGCAGGCCAGGCAGACTTCAACCGGGTTGGGTTGCAGGAATGCCGGCGATGTTCCCGCATGAGGGTTATGGCAGACCGTGCAATCACCCTGCGCGCCGGGATGCTGCACCTTTGCCGTCTGAATTTCCTTTGCCTGGTCCCCATGGCACATCACGCATAAAGACTTGACATCCGGCATCGTCAACACTACTTTCCCGTCCTTAGGGGGCACATGGCATATGGCGCAGCTCAATGCGGCGTAGGGCGGGTGGAGAAACTTCTGCGCCAGCATGGGCTTTGCCGACTGGTGGGGATCGTGGCACTGGAGGCAATCCGCGTTGGCGAATGGCTGATTCCGATGCGCCTTGCCGAGGCTTGCGTCGTTCGCGTCGTGACAGCCCAGGCACAACGCAGGCGCGTCCTTGGTCAAGTGATATGCGAATTCGCGCTTCGTGGGGTCGCCGGACTTGTGTATGACGTGGCAAGTCTCGCAACCCATGTCAAGCGCTGGGTGCCGACTGCCTCCCTTGGGAATGTTTACTCCGATATCGTGACAAGTCAGGCAAAGGTTCTCGGCCTTCGTTGTTCCATCGGGAGGTTTCACCAAGTGATACTTGTAGTTCGAGGAGTGCGGGTCGTGGCAGACCAGACAGCCGCGAATTGCAGGGGGATGAACCTTGCCTTGGATATCGGAAGCTCTCTTGTCAGGATGGCAGGTGAGGCAAAGCGCCAAGGGTGTGCCGGTGATTAGTTTTACGCGAGTGATCTTCCCGGTGACTCGAACTTCGTGACAGGTCAAGCAGCCACCGGGCATCGCCGAATGAACGAATTTTCCTTTCGTCTTATCAGCGTGGCACTCAATGCACTTGGCTGTGTCAGTCTTCTCGTCCAGGGGTACGGGATGCCTGGCGGCGTTGAGCGGGGTAGCCATCAGACTTATTAACAAACAAGAAGTCAGTATCCACTTAACACCGATAAGGGGTTTAATGGGAGACCCCGTCACTCCCCATTCCACGGGTTCCGCAAAGACCACGATGAAAAGCACAGCAATGAGCGATGTGACTCTCAGCGCCCCGTCGGGACCGCCCGTTTTGGCACGAGGATCGAGCACCTCATTTGGTGCACCCCAATGTTGAAGATGAGTCCCCAAGAAAAGAAACGCCTGGAGGCAGACATCTGGAGTTCGCCGGGCTCTCTTGGAGGTGCCAGCCTCAGCCGTAAGTCGTTCTTGATGTGGCAGTTCTGCCAATGGAAGCCACCTGTGCAGTGCGAACTGCGCAACACTTAGCCTGCTGCATTAGAGGAATCTAATCAGTGATAGGGGTCACCTCCGGCGGTGATAGTCCTCACTGCAGGTGTTCGAGGGCGCAGGTAGATTCGGAGTTGGCAACTCCTTGGCAGGTCGCAGAAGGACCGGGAGAGATAGGGTTTCGCCGACAGTGATGCTGGAGGCGTCGAGGGGAAAATGAATTTCAGGCCCCTCACCGCAGCATTTTTCATCATGGTTTTCAAGGCGGGCTTCCGGAGCCTCATAAGAAGCAGTTCAAATTCAGCGGCGTGCTAATCCGGTTCTAAGGGAGAGCAAAAGTGGGACTACTTGTTGTCGGCATCAATCACAAGAGCTCACAAGTTAAAGTCAGAGAAAAGTTCTGGCTAAGCGAGTCACAACGTTATGAAGCGCTCCACGAGTTGACGCATGTTCCCGGCCTTCGGGAGGCCGTTATCCTGGCCACGTGCAACCGAACGGAATTTATTCTCTGGGCCGATGACACTGGCCAGGCCATCCAGGCCGTCCGCGATTATCTCGCGGGGGCGTTCGCATTTGTTGAGGCTGATTGGAAGTGTTTTTACAGGATTCAGAACGACGAGGCGCTGGTCCACATTTTTCGCGTCGTCTCCAGCCTGGATTCGATGGTTGTGGGCGAGCCGCACATCGCGGGCCAAGTCAAATCCGCCTGGACACAGGCCCGGCAGGCCGGTGCGACCGGTTTGTACCTGGACGCCACTTTCAAGAAAGCGCTCTCGGTTTCTCGGCGAGTCCGGAATGCAACGGCGATTGGGGACGCGGCGGTTTCCGTGCCCTATGTCGCGGTCGAACTGGCGCGGCAGGTGCTCGGCGACCTGTCGGGGCGCAAGGTCCTGATTCTCGGCTCGGGCAAAATGAGCGAGCTTTCGGCACGCTACCTGATTTCGAATGGGGCCAGCTCGGTCCTCGTGACCAATCGGACCTTTCAGCACGCCGCAGAATTGGCGGAAAAGCTGAACGGCGTGGCTGTGTCGTTTGAGGATCGCTGGCGGCACTTGGCGGAAGCAGATATCGTCATTAGCGCGACGGGATGCCCGCACATCGTCCTCGACCGAGAGGATGCCGAGCGCGTTTACCGCGGGCGCCAGGGCCGCCCCCTGCTGATCGTCGACATTGCCGTGCCTCGAGACATTGACCCTGCCGTTCAGGAAGTTCCGGGAATCACGCTTTATAACATTGACGACCTCCGGAAAACTGTCGAGCAGAACCTGGAAGGGCGGCGTTCCGCGGCCCAGGAAGCCGAGGCCATCGTGGCCGAGGAGTCTGACACCTTCCGACGCACGCTGGCGTCGCGTCGCGTCGTGCCTACCCTGAGCGCCCTGAGCGCCCGGCTGGAAGAAATCCGCCGGGAGGAGTTGGAAAGATTTTGTGAAGAAGCTGGATCACTTTCAGAGGAGCAGGAAAAGGCACTCGAAGAACTTTCTTCCCGCACTGTGGGCCGGATTGCAGCGCTGCTCGGGCGAGAGCTGAGGGATCGGGCCGAGGCTCCGGAAATCGAGCGAATGATGGCGGCCGTCCATCGGCTCTTCCGGCTGCCGCAGCCCTCTGCTGGAGCGCAAGGTGAAGTATAAGCAGAAACACCAAATCGCTCCCACCGCTCCTGACGGCGGACGCCCTGGCTCTGCGCTGGGCGAGCGCGCGATATTCCTATTCGCGTTTGTCTGTCTGACCGCTGGAATTGCCATTGGCTACATGTTAAGGGAGATCACGTCCCCGCAGATGGTAGAACCTGCAACACCATCCGTCACCCGGCCAAGCGCCTCGAACGAAGCATCACCGGCCTCCTTCGATTCGGCAGTCGAGCCGCTTGAAGCGGCCCTCAAAGCCGACCCTCAAAATGCGAAACTTCTCATTGAACTTGGGAATTTATATTACGACCACCATGTTTATTCCACAGCGACCGCTTATTATCAGCGCGCACTCCAGCTCAATCCACGCGATGTAAACGCTCGCACCGACCTCGGCACAGCCTACGCTTACTCAGGGCTTCCCAAGCAAGCCGTTGCTGAGTACCAGAAGGCTCTGGCGATTGATCCCCGGCACTTCCGAACGTTGTTCAACTTGGGAGTGGTTTATGAAACCGGGATAAAGGATCCTGCGCGTGCCATCGCTGCCTGGCAAGAACTTCTCAAGCTCTATCCTCGAGACCCGAACCGGAGTCGCGTCGAAAGTCTGATTCAATCGGCAAAGCAGCAGGAAAATGCTTCCAAGATGGCTCCATAAGGAGGGTCGCGCACCGCGTGATCCTTGCACAATTACAAGCCATTCCTAAATAGGTTTATCTGAGCCTGTGACTCCAGCAGGATTTCAATTTAAGGACTGCCCGGGTTCGTTCTGGACGGCAAGTGTTTGGCAACTCCGGCTGGGGTACTCGGAAGTTGCGCGGTCGGCCCTCACTTGGTCATAACGGCAAAACCGTGCAGTTGGGACGACGTGAGCGTATTGGCCATTTCTCGGAAACGATGCGAGTCCTGTCAGCGAATGGCTTGCCACATTGGCGATAAGTATTTTCTACAAAAGGGACCCTTCGAAAGCTATTTTAACGGTCGGAATTCAATATAAGTAATTGATTCTGAATGACGAGCTTGGAGGCGGGGGGAGTCGAATTATGCGGGCGCATTGATAACAGACAACTTATTGATTTTCCATGACTCACAAACCGCCTAAATCTCAGCTTCCACGCCCAACTGGAACGTAACTGGAACATCGCCTTTTCTTCGCCTCGTAGTATTTCCAGGTGCCGACGTTGCCGTTCCAAGGCCGTTCGATGCTTTAGTTCATTCAGTCATGTACCTCTGTTTAGGGAGTCAGCCTCAGAGAAACGGAATTATTGGAAACTGAAGGACAGTGGAGGAGAACCCGACTCGTCAGGCCCAATCTGCTTCTGAAGCGGTCCCTCGCCAGAAGATCACTTGTAAAGTCGGTGCAAGGGACAAGTGGCCGTCTAGCAACTGGTGGACAATGGGTCACTTGTCTGGGAAGCCCGCTAGAACTAAAACGCTTGTGCGGGGGAATCTGCGTGTGTTTACGCTTCGGCTATGCATTTTGACACTTACTTCACCCCCGGCAGGGGCGTACGATTACCGTTGATGATGCATTGCTGTGGGAACATCGGAATGGCCGAAGAGCGCAATAGCGCTTCCAAAATCTTAGGGCTACAATTGAAAACCCATAGGTGACCGCGTCCCCCGCAAACACCGACGGCTTCCTTCAAACGTCCTTATCGAAAGCGCTTTGGCACACGCTGACGCGCTCCACTCCGCATCTCACGCCGCAGCGCTTCCGATAAAGTGCTAGCGTTATGGTCAAGTGCTCACCAATCAGGCTCCTGGACCTCGAGGGGTTCGAACCCTTGACCTCATGACTGCCAGCGATCTGCCCGTTTTGCACACCTTCCATTTAACACAATGTTTTTCATAATCTCCGCAGACTCGGGGCTTCTGCTTTCGCTCAGCAGAGAACCGTTTCCGTCTCAATTGCTTATCGTTTTGGCACAGCTTTAGCACAGGACAGGATTCTTACCCGTTCGGCCGATTTCCGCCACCCGATCGCATCCGGCCTCTTCGGTGCGTTCCGTTCACTCAATTCTGCCGACCGTTGGTATCACCAAACGTCGATCGAAGCCATTCAACTCATTCGCGAACAGCGTGATGATGGCAATTAACAGGACCTCGCCTCAACTGCAACTGCCACTGGTTCTTTCGGTGGTGACCCGGTTTGGTTCCCATCTTGTAGCCTGGCCACCCTGGCCGTGTCTTTCGACCGCAACACGGGCGATGACGCCCGTGCCACAAATCAGACCCAGTCAATACCGTTCCTTCCTTCTGCTCGACAAACTCATTCAGACGTGGTACGATCCGGCAATAGCTAAGGATTAAACACTCCTCGGCGCCATGATCGGAGAAAGTCCATGTGCGACCAACCGTCTGATCGCGAATTACAGGCCGCCTTTACCCAAATCGGCTTTGTCACATGTTCTCCGAATATGATCTCCGTCCTACATCAGGCTTACAAGGCGGCGGTGGTGAGTGACGTTACAGTTTTGCTTGAGGGTGAAACGGGAACCGGAAAGCAGGTTCTGGCCCAGGGTATTCACAAGCTCGATCGAAAGCGAAATTCATCGCCTTTCATCACGATCCATTGCAGCACCATCAGCGAAGGGCTGGCTGAGAGCGAGCTATTCGGACATCGGCGTGGAGCGTTCTCAGGGGCCGTCTCAGACCGGAAAGGGCTTTTCCAGGCAGCGCAAGGAGGAACGTTATTTCTGGACGACATCAACGACCTTCCTCTTCACTTGCAGCCGAAGTTGCTGGATGTTATCCAGCGAGGAATTACGCGTTCGGTCGGGTCTGATCGCGAGGTCGAGGTGGACGTTCGTCTCGTCGCGGCTTGCAATCAGCCGTTGGAGCCGTTGGTTCTGGAAGGACGGTTCCGTCAGGATCTATATTACCGACTGAACGTTGTCAAGCTCTCCCTGCCTCCCTTGCGCGATCGCGGGGCTGACACGCCAGCACTCATATTGGCGCTGGCTCAGCGACATCGCTGCCTCTACGAACCGATTGAGACGGTCGAACCCGACCTGGAGAACTTTTTGCGGTCAAAGCCGTTTTGGGGAAATGTCCGAGAGTTGGAAAATGCCGTTCAAAAGATGCTATTCGTCAAAACTCAAGGCACCTCTTTAGGAATGGCCGACTGGATGGCGCAGGCAGGAAAAGAAACTCCTCATACGGGTGCTGACCCGTTGTCCAAAGCGGCCGAGGCCCTGTGGGCCGCCATCTCACAGAGCGGCATCCCCTATGCTCAAGCCGTCCGGGAAGTTGAAAAGAGGGTTCTAAACGCTGTCATCAACGTTCCAGGAACTACAAGACGCGATGCCGCCCAGCGTCTTTGCACCAGCGAGCGGACGCTTTATAACAAAATGCGCGTCCATGGCATCAGCTCCGGTCGCAGTACATAACCTCACTTACGTCGGCACGCGAAATCAAAACATCGGGGCAAGTTTCCCGATGTTGATCGCGACGTTTTGGCTGCCGCTGTTTTCAGTTCACTGCCACATCTTTCAGTCCGTTTCCGCACTGTTCCAAATATTGATAAACATTGGCGTTCTTTTCACCGCCCGCTATAGCAGCGACTCACGGCGACATCCCGTATGCCAATCTCTGCAGAAGGATTCCACGAGCGTTCTCAATCAGCAGGGGTAACACCTGAAATATTTCCGTGTGCCAAAATTAAATTAAGTCCTCACAAATGTGTAATTTCGACATCGTGATCTGCCCCCCCCATCCCTCAACTTCAACCAATCAGGTGAATTGGTAGCGTCCGTGCATATTATTAAGTGTTTTTAGGGGCGATCCAAGCGGAAGATTTGCAAGATAAGGGGCATCTTACGCGCGAGGGAGACCGGGTTCATTTCCGTGTATCAGACATCTTTCTGCCTCAGCCAGAGGACTTGTTTAAAGCTCCCTCGGCCGAAGAGGAGTTGGAAGGGACGATTGTCGGTTTCTCTGATTCAGGATCAAAGGGCCGAGCCTTTGCAGTTATTGATGTTATCCGCACTCAGAATGTCATCGTGCCTACGGCAAAACTGCAAATCGAGAGCTCAAAAGAACCTGATTCGAGATGACTTGCAGAGCCGAAACCGATGATCCTCCAGAGTTCCGTCGCGCAATGAAGCCGCAGTTTGGCTGAAGATCGTTTCAGTACCGAATTGATATTGAGGAGGCCACAATGGCCATCAACGTCACCTACCCGGGCGTCTATATCCAGGAACTTCCGAGCGCTGTTCACCCCATTACCGGCGTTGCCACTTCAATTGGAGCGTTTGTCGGCTACACGGCGCGCGGGATCGACAATCGCTCTGAACATCTTTTCAGTTTCACCGATTATGAACGCCTGTTCGGTGGGCTGGATTCCGAGAGCGAGTTGAGTTATGCCGTTCAGCAATTTTTTGCCAACGGCGGTAACGAGGCCTATGTCGTTCGAACACCGAAGACAAATGCTAGCGGCGCAAAAGTGGGCTTCGGAAGCATGGCGTTTACCGCTTTGAGCAGCGGTACGTGGGCAGACGGCCAGGTGTTCCTTGACGTCGATTATAATGGCCTCGCGCAAGTTGTTCCCGGAACTGTGACGGTCACCGGAGGCTCGAACGCAGTCAGCGGAAGTCTCACAACCTTCACAACCACTCTCAAGCCCAACCAGTATCTCGCTTTTGCCTCAGACCCGACGCAGACACTTTACCAAATCAGTTCGATCAGCAATGACACCAGCCTTACTTTGACGGCAAATTTCAGCGGCCCCACGACGCCGACTCCGACAACAGCGTCGCTGATTACTGACCCGACTGCATTCAATCTGACCATCACAGACGTCGCAGATAACGTTTCCGAATCGTTCCCAAAACTCTCGCTTAACAACAGCCTGAAGAACTACGTCGAGGCTGTTATAAATGACTACGACAACGGGTCACAGCTTGTCAGTGTAAAAGTGACGGGGTCGCCCGCCACACCTCCGGCGGTCACGGGTCTGGTCGGGATCGCGGTGGCAGTTTCGGCGGTAACGAATGCTTTAGGCGGTTCAACCGCTCTCTCAGGAACAGTGGCCTTGACGAATGGATCCACCGCAGTGACAGGTACCGGGACTGCATTCGCAGCAGAAGTGAAAGTCGGCCAATGGCTCGTGTTCGCTTCCGATCCAACGCAGACCCTTTACCAGGTGAGCGCCATCACGAACAATACCAGCCTGACGTTGGCCACGAAATTAGCAGGTGCGGACACAACCTCAACGACTGCCACGCTTTCCAATACAATGACAACGAGCGATTGTGGTCTTCTGTTGAAGGTCACTTCCCCTTCAACGCTGCCTCCGTTGCCGATTACGTTGAAGGTCTTCCCAAAGAACAGTCCGATTCCGTTGAGCGTTTCCGGGCTCGCATCGCAGTTGCAGAAGGCGCTTAACTCCGCACTCAGCGTGCAGATGCCGGGCGCTTCCGCGCAGTGCTCCGTGTCTGGAATCGGCGCCGGTCAGGCCATCAGGATCAATGTCACGCTGCCGCAGGTTCCTGACGCTGTGATTGCGATCGATTCGCCGCCGACAACCAGCGGTCTGATGGACGCCGCCACCCCCTTGGGTCTGAAGGGGAGCAGCGGGAATGTGGCGCATTATTCACTCGGCACGGGTCACGTCTGGGCGCAGCAAACAAGCTCCACGCCCGGGTCCGACGGAACCGGTCTGCCCGGCACTGGCGATCTGATAGGCGATCCGGCGGCTTTCACCGGAATCTACGCTCTGGAAAAGGTTGACCTGTTCAATCTGTTGAGTATTCCGGATGCGACGCGAGCCACTCCGGGCGATGCCTCCGCCCTTGACCCAACCGTGGATCCCAACAGTATCTATGCAGCAGCCGTCGCGCTCTGTGACAGCCGGCGGGCGTTTCTCTTGGTCGACT
>Ga0307374_10006353_pt1 | contig 18627 bp, 20 predicted proteins | sample OX3MG_FD_202532 | JGI IMG/M metagenome (GOLD analysis project Ga0307374, IMG submission 202532) | Soil microbial communities from Risofladan, Vaasa, Finland - OX-3 | ecosystem: Environmental > Terrestrial > Soil > Coastal area > Acid sulfate soil | place: Finland: Risofladan, Vaasa | collected...
CCGGGCACCGGGTGCACCCGGAACCGGCCCTCGGTGATCACCCCGAGGGTGCCCTCACTGCCCACGAACAGCTGGGTGAGATCGGGGCCGGTCGCCGACCGTGGCCCGTGACCGCCGGTCCGGACCACGGTGCCGTCGGCCAGGACCACCTCCAGGCCGGTGACCATGTCCTCGATCTTCCCGTATCGATTGGAGTACTGGCCGGCCCCACGACAGGCCAGCCACCCGCCGACCGTCGACAGGTCCATCGACTGTGGCCAGTGCCCGAGGGTGAGCCCGTGGCCGTCGCGGAGCCCCGCCTCCACGTCCGGTCCGAACGTGCCCGCCCGCAGGTCGGCGACCAGCGAGTCGGAGTCGACGGCGGCGATGCCGGCCAGTCGGCACAGGTCGAGCGAGACGCCGCCGAACACCGGGACGGATGCGCCGCACACGCCGCTGCGGCCGCCGGCAGCGGTCACCGGCACACGGGCGCTGTTGCACAGGGCCAGCACCGCGGCCACCTGATCGGTGTCGGTGGGGCGGGCCACGACGGCCGGTCGGGCCGGGACCTCCCCGTCGGCAGCCCAGCCGATGGCCAGCGGCCACCAGTCCCGGCCGGCTTCGGCCCGGTCCAGGTCGTCGACGGAGACCTCGGCGCACACCTCGGCCAGCTGTCGCCGGAGGGCTTCGTCGACGACCACCCGATCACCGTCGAGGTGATCGACGATCCCGGCCGGTCCGGCATCGATCGACGTCACCGGCGTCGGTTCGGTCACCCGGGCTCCGATGCCCGTGCGGAAGTGCCCGCCGCCCCGTCGGTGCCCTCGGAGGTTCGGTCGCCCGCGGCCGGAACGGGGTCGAGCCCTGCCCGGGTCAGCTTGGAGCGCAGTGAATCGCCGTAGGCGGTGGCCTCGGAATCGATGCGACCACTGTCCCATCCGAGCTCGGGGCCGATGAGGGTCGCTACTGCCGCGGCGGCGCCGGCCGCCCCCCGGGCATCCCGGAGTGAGGCCCGCGTGCGCCGGTCGAGGACGTCGGACACCGAGCACGCCATCTCCTCGCGCACCGCATAGAGCGCCTCGGCCCTCAGGTACTGGAGCCCGGGGACCAGCGGGTCGAGGAGCTCCGGGTGACCATGGGCGAGGGCCAGGACATCGGGGGTCTCGGTGCCGTAGCGGCCGGCCAGGTGTCGGGCCAGGGTGGCTGCACCTCCGGCCAGGTGCGCCGGGCCGTCGGGATCGATCCCCCCAGCCCGGGCCGGCGCGTGCGGGCCCTCACCGGCACCCCGGAGCCGCAGGTTCTTGGTCACGCAGGGGGTCGTCCGTCGCCCGAGGACCTTGCACACCGCATCGACGGTGTCCTGGGCCATCTTCCGGTAGGTGGTCAGCTTTCCGCCGGTGACCGTCACCATGCCCCGGTCGGACGTGCGGACGGTATGGCGGCGGGACAGGTCCGCGGTGCGCTCGCTCGGCGCGTGTCGCCCCTCGACCGGCGCCAACAGGGGACGCAAGCCGGTCCAGAGCCCGGTGATGTCGGTGCGTCCGATGGGTCTGGTGGTGACGGCGTTGGCGGCGGCGAGGATGTAGTCGATGTCCTCGGGCAGGCAGCTCGGATCGTCGAGGGGTCCGTCCCACTCGGTGTCGGTGGTGCCGAGGTAGACCTGGTCCCCCCACGACACCACGAAGATCGACCGGTGGTCCTCCCTGACCGGTATGACCGCGGCGATGTCGCAGGGGAACACCCGATTGGGGACGGTGATGTGGATGCCCTTGGCCGGGCGTATCGAGTGGGGGTTGTGGCCTTCGTCCAGGCTCCGCACCTCGTCTGACCACACGCCGGCGGCGTTCACCACCACGGAGGCGCGGATCTCGAACGGCGCCATTCCGTCCGGTGCCACCCGGACTCCCAGGACCCTGCCCCCTGCGTCGGAGGTGAGCGCTACGGCCGGCGTATGGTTGGCGGCCACGGCCCCGTGGTCGAGGACAGCGGTCCGGACCACGGCCAGGGTGAGCCGGGCATCGTCGGCGCTGGCGTCCCAGTAGAGGAAGCCCGCCACCAGGTGGTCGGCGTCGAGGGTCGGCATGTGGGCCAATGCCTGCTCCCGGGTCACCTTCTCGTGGCGCCTGCCGATGCGCATCCCCCCGGTCAGGTCGTAGAGCCACAGGGCGCTGCGGTAGATGCGGGCGACACTGCGGTTGACCACGCCCCCGCGTCCGAAGAGGGGGATGAGGAAGGGGAGCGGCGACACCAGGTGGGGGGCGTTGTCGAGCAGCCGCTGGCGCTCGGCCAGGTTCTCGTAGACCAGCCGGTACTCGCGCTGTTGGAGATAGCGGAGCCCGCCGTGGATCAATTTGGACGACTTCGACGAGGTTCCCGACGCGAAGTCGTCCCTCTCCACCAGCGCCGTCCGCAGGCCTCGACTGGCGGCGTCGAGGGCCACGCCGGCGCCGGTGATACCCCCCCCGATGACCAGCACGTCGAACTGCTCTTCGGCCAGACGGGCCAGGGCGTCCGCCCGGTGGAAGCGCCCTGCGCTCGGCGTGGCGACGCGGGCACCGTTCGGCATCGCCAAAGCCTGCCACAGCTGGCCGCACCCCCCGGTCGCTGCAACTCCTCTGCCCGACCCCCGACCGACCGCCCTTCCCCGCACCGTCCGACCGCCTGCGCCCTTCGGCACCGACCGCCGGCAGCCTGCGGCACCCACTCCCCGCGATCGCCGGCACTGTCGACCGGTCACTCCATTATCTACAATGATTGTTGAAAAACAATCATTGGTGATATGATGGTCGAGGATGAGGACGCCCGAGGAGTTGACCGAGTTGTTCCGGTCCACCGGCCGGAAGGTCACCGCGCAGCGCCTGTGTATCTTCAGGGTGCTGCAAGGTGATGTCACCCATCCGTCGGCCGAGTCGGTCCACGCCCTGGCCAGCCGGGAGATGGAGACCATCTCGCTCAAGACGGTCTACCAGACCCTCTACGATCTGGCGGAGTTGGGGGAGATCGTCCCACTCGACGTCGGCACCGGCATGACCCGGTTCGACCCCAATGTGGATGACCTGCACCACCACCTGGTCTGCCGTCAGTGCGGTCGGGTTCGCGATCTCGCGGCCTCGTTCCCCGAGCTGCGGGTTCCCGAAGGTGCCGACCTGGGCTACCAGGTGGGCTCGGCCGAGATCGTCTTTCGTGGGCTGTGCCCCGAGTGCCAGCCCGAGGTACGTGGTCGGCGGGCCTCGGTGACGCAGGTACAAACATGAAGGACGAGCATTGAACACAAGGTCACAACCATGAAGAACCAGACACAGCGATGAAAGGAACACCGTGCCAGCACTGAAAGACAGCAAGACAGAGGGAAACCTGAAGGTGGCGTTCGCCGGGGAGAGCCAGGCCAATCGTCGCTACCTCTACTTCGCCCAGAAGGCCGACGTCGAGGGTTATCCCGATGTCGCCGCCCTGTTCCGCTCCGTGGCGGAAGGCGAGACCGGGCACGCGTTCGGCCACTTCGACTTCCTGCGAGAGGTCGGCGACCCGGTCACCGGCGTTCCCGTGGGCCCGACCGAGGACAATCTGAAGTCGGCCGTCGAAGGTGAGACCTACGAGTACTCGGAGATGTACCCGGGGTTCGCCCGGACCGCCCGTGACGAGGGATTCGACGAGATCGCTGAATGGTTCGAGACCCTGGCCCGTGCGGAGAAGAGCCACGCGGGGCGGTTCACCGAAGGCCTGGCCTCGGTCGCCTAGACCTGACCGACCGAGGGCGCGCTGCCCTCATCACTGGTCGGACACGGCGAAGGACCCGGGCATCGCCTGCAAGTCCGGTGGGCCGGGGCCGTGTCCCCACCCCAGACCGCCCCCAACAGCGGATCACCGGGGTTCGAGGTCGCTCGCCCCGGCCCGCCACACCTCGGAGGGAGCTCCCGATGACCACTACAGCTCAGCTGACCCTGGACGACATCGTCGACCAGCGCGCCTACGAGCGCGAGCGCCCCGAATTCCGGGCCAGGGTGATCGCGGTGAAGAAGCTGCGCCGCATCAGCGTCGGGCCTGTCGTCACCCTCACCTTCGAGAACCGCTTGACGATGCGTTTCCAGGTGCAGGAGATGGCCCGCGCCGAAAAGATGATCACCGACGAGCAGGTCCAGCACGAGCTCGACGTCTACAACCGGCTGCTCCCCGGTCCGGGCGTGCTCTCGGCCACGCTGTTCCTCGAGCTGACCACCGAGCACCAGCTGAGGACCTGGCTCCCGCGCCTGGTGGGGATCGAGCGCGCCTGTCAGCTGCACATCGGAACTGGGGATGCCCTGCAGGTGGTCAGCTCCACCCCGGACCAGGACCATCAGGCCCATCTGACCCGGCCAGCCACCACCTCTGCCGTGCACTATGTGCGGTTCCACTTCAATGACGAGCAGGTCAGCGCGTTCGCCACCCGACCGGTGAGGCTGGTGGTCGACCACCTCGGGTACCCGGAGGGACTGCCGGGTACATCGCTCGGGGATGCAACCCGTGCGGAACTGGCGGGCGACCTGGCCGGGGAGTAGCCCGGCACGGGCATCGCCCGGGCCTCCGCCCCCGACCTATCGCCCCGAGAAGTCCGGGTCCCGGCGCTGCAGCGAGGCCTCGATTCCCTCCCGGAAGTCGTCGGTGCCCATGAGCGCCAGCTGTTCGAGTCGCTCGTGTTCGATTGCCGCGCCGAATTCGTCGACCAAACCGGCGCGCATGGTCCTCCTGATGGAGGCGACGGCCAAGGGTGCGGAGGTGGCAATCTCTGCGGCCAGGGCGCGGGCCCCGAGTCGCGGGTCGTCGGCCAGGCGGTCGACGAGGCCGATGCCGAGGGCCTCGGCGCCCCCGACGCGGCGGCCCGTGCACAGGAGATCCAGCGCCTTCTGGCCGCCGATCACCCGGGCCAGGGTGGCGGACAGGCCGAAGCCCTGGTGTAGTCCCAGGCGGGCGAAGTTGGCTGCGAAATGGCTGTTCGGAGCGCCGATCCGGAAGTCCGCCGCCAGAGCGAGGCCGAGCCCGCCACCAACGGCGCCACCCTGCACGGCGGCCACAACCGGTATTGGTCCGCCGACGAACTCCTCGGCCCGGTCGTAGAGCGTTCGGAGGGCACCGGGATCGGGAGATCCTGACGCGGAGAAGTCGAACCCTGCACAGAAGTGCCGCCCCTCCGAGCACAACACCACGGCCCGGCACCCTCGCCCGGCGGCCCAGGCGATGCCTTCGATCAGGGCGCCCAGCAGCGTGGCGTCGAAGAAATTGGCCGGAGGGCGGTGCATCTCGACTTCGGCCACGTTGTTGCCGGTCACCGTGGCCGTGACATCGCCGAACCGATGGGTCAGGGGAGCCTCACTGGTAGGCAAGGTGGACCGCGGCTCCAGGCGTGTTGATGCGGAATGAAAGGCTCTCTTCGACGTAGAGGTCGACCGAGTCCCGGTCGCTCGACAGGTAGCCGATGGAGAAATCCTGACCGACGGTCAACTCGAAGTCCCCTCCGCGTTGGCTGAGGACCAGGGCGCCGTCGACGGCCGGCGCCCAGATCACCGGTCCACCGAGGATCTGCCGCAGGTGTTCGAATACGGGGTAGCCGCCGTGCTCGGTGGTCTCGGTCACCCCGGTGAAACACCGGGCGCCGAGGGCGATGGCGTAGGGGCCGGCGACGTCGGCGGCCCGAAGGACGGCGACCGCCCGGGCTACGTGCTCGGGGTATCGGCCGTAGTCGTCCCCGATGGCCACCGGCTCATGGGGGGAGGTGGCCGCAATGCCCCGGATGGCCCCCTGCTGGTAACCGTGGAAGACGAGATGGTCCTCGGCCAGGGCCGCCGCCCGCCCGGCGGCCACCACGGCGTCGAGGTCGAGATCGGTTGCCCCCCGTTCGGCGGCGTCCAGTTCGGACCTGGCCAGCGAGAAGGGTGCCCGCAATTCGATCAACGGCATGACCTGCCGCCGGGCCACCTCCACGCCGGCGAGCGCACCGTGGCCCAGACGGTCGATCCGACCGGTGTCCACCGCCGAGTAGTCCCATCCCAACGGTCCCTTGAAGTCGACGAGCCGTCGGGCGGCGATGAAGTGCTTGATCGAGCGGGTGGCCTCCTCGTCGATCTGGGTCCAGGCATCCTCGCTGACCGGGGCGAGCTCGCGCATCAGGTGGTTCATGAGCAGGTCCTTCCTTCGCTTCGTAGGTCGCCGATGCCGAGGCCTTCACTCCCGGCATCGGCCTGGGCCAACGGGTTGGGTATGGGCACCCCGACCTGGGTGAGCGTATTGCGGTCGATGTGGCTGAAGGGCTCTGCCCGGTCGGGAATGGCCAGCACCCCTTCCTCCTCATAGGACCAGGTGCCGTCGGGATGCACCGTCACGCTCATCCGGTAGCTGAGGGTCCGGAACACCTGATCGAGGAAGGGATTGGACAGGATGCCGAAGACCTCGGATCCGACGGCGGCGTTGACCTCGAACTCGGTGGCATCGGCCGCCGCCGCCCCGCCGGCCATCAGGACCTGGCCACGGGGGATACCGAGGGTGAGGATGATGTTGTGGGTGGCCGGCTCCCACAGCCAGTACCCCACCTGGTCGTGGAACGTCTCGATCTCCCCGGGCTTGACGATGTGGGTGTGGTAGCGGAGGCCGTAGAAGAGCTGGGGCCCGTTGGTCTGGCGATCGACCGGTTGCAACTCGTAGCGCTCGACGAATGTGTCCCGCTCGATGCCGCCGGCTCCGGGATGCTCGTCCTTCCCGCCGACCCCCTCCCAGACACCGGCCAGCGGGGCGAGCGGGCCCAGGTTGGAGAGCGTGTCAGGGTCGGCGTCGGGCTCGGTGTAGATGTCGTCCCCGTAGGGTCCCTTCGCGGGGCAAGTCATCGTGAGCCTTCCCTGTGGTCTTGGTGTCCGTTTCGTGGTCTGCGCCCGCACTCCGGGGTGCGGCAGGGCGGCCGCGGGATCGCTGTCCCGCCCGCGCCCGCAACATTGTAGGTCGCTACCTATTTCCGTTCGCCCGGGCCCTCCGTTCGCCCGGAGCCGTCGGTTCGCGCCGGGCAAGGTCCCGGTCCAGGTGCACGTCCAGCTTGTCGGCCAAGTGCCCGGGCCGGGCCGGTGCAAGGTCGGCTGTCCATCATCTCCCTGTCACCCGTGGCGGGTGGCCCGACCGGACGCTCGACCGAGCGACCGGCGGAGCATTTGGAGCTGCACTGCGGTGCACGAGAGCAAGGGGAGCACGTGACTACGGCATCAACCACCACCATCATCGGCAACCTGACCCGCGACCCGGAGATCCGCTACACACGCGAGGGACAGGCCACCACCTCGCTCGGGGTCGCGGTCAACCGCCGGTGGCAGAACCGCGAGACCAACGAGTGGGAGGAGTCGACGTCGTTCTTCGACGTGGTGACCTGGCGCGACCTGGCCGAGAACGTGGCGCTCAGCCTCACCAAGGGGATGCGGGTGGTCGTGACCGGTCGCCTCGAGCAGCGCAGTTGGGAGACCGAGGAGGGAGACCGGCGCTTCAAGGTGGAGATCGTGGCGGACGAGGTCGGGGCCAGCCTCCGGTTCGCCACCGTCGATGTGCACCGGATCGAGCGCCATCAGGCCGCCGACGGCAATGCCGGCGGCGCCGGGTCCGAGGGTGCAACCGGTGTGACCGATTCGGCTGACGACTCGATCGGGGCCAGGGCCTGACCACCCACCCCTCGGCTCGAGCCGTCCGCCAGTTCCGCGTTCAAGATGGGCATGCCCCTCATGTGGCTCGGCTGGCCCGTCGGCACCACCGGCACGGTGGTGGCGGCTGCGGTCGTCGCCGGCGGCGTAGTGGTAGCTGTCGTCGTCCGGCTCCGGGCCGCCCGGGCCGACGCCGCCCGGCCACCGGTCGGACCGATGGCCGGGCACAGGAAGGAAGTGGCGTCATGAGCGCACTCGGTGCACCGGACGGGGCCCGACCGGCCACGCCGGCACGGTTCGAACCCTCGGTCGGGCTGACCAAGCGGGAAGCGTTCGGCGCCTGCCAGGCACTCGCCGACGCCGACCGGTGGCTGGTCCGCGCCGGCAGGACCGCTGAGGCCGACGCCCTCGGCGACCTGTTCGAGCTCCTCGAGGACCGGCTGACCGCCGGATGACGGGAGTGGGCCGACGCCGCGGCCGCCCGGCGCTCCTCGCCGGCAGCGGTGGCTCAGCCCTGGTCGGGCTCGTACTCGATGGAGAGGGAGTTGACGCAGTAGCGCTGTCCGGTCGGCTGTGGACCGTCCGGGAACACATGGCCCAGGTGCCCGCCGCACCGGGCACAGGTGATCTCGGTCCTCTTCATCCCGAAGCTCTTGTCCACGTGCTCGTTGATGACCCCCTCGTCGAGGGCCCGGTAGAAGCTCGGCCAGCCCGATCCGGACTCGAACTTCGTGTCGCTGGGGAAGAGGGCGGCCCCACAGCCGGCGCAGGTGAACATGCCACTGCCCTCGACGTGGAGCAGCTCACCAGACCACGCCGGTTCCGTGCCCTTCTGGCGCAGCACGGCAAAGCGCTCGGGGGAGAGCCTCTCCCGCCACTCGTCCTCGGTCAGTTCGACCTGGCCCCCGGTGTCGGTTCCGGTGGTTTCGCTCATAGGTGTTCCTCCTTCAGCCGGCCGTGAGCGATCCCCACGCGCTCGGCAACGATCACAGTAGAGAACGCACGGTCGGGCACGGCTGTTCCCGTGACCCCGACCGCGGCCGGAGGGCCGCCACCGCAGGCGTCCTGCCGGCGAGCCGGCGCCGAGCTGGCTCCGTACTGCCGCCGAGGGCTTCCGAGGGCTCGAAACCCCTTTGCTAACGTCACGTCAGATTTGCCGGCCCCCGGCAGACGACCGTGGTCACCGGGTGGGCCCTCGAGAAGGGCGCGGTCCCCGGGCCCGCCCATCCTCGACCTGCTCAGATGCCACAGGAAGCGCCGCCGCCATGGATCTTCGAGACCGACCCGAGGACGAAGACTTCCGCAAGGAGGTCCGGGCCTGGTTGGCCGGCCACGTGGTCGGCGAGTACGCCGCGCTCGGTGGGCGCGGTGGTTCGGGCGATGAGACGTTCGGCTTCGAGGTCCGGCTCGAGTGGGAGAGGGTGCTGGCCGCCGACGGCTGGATCGGCATCGGGTGGCCGATCGAGTGCGGGGGCCGGGGAGCGAGCATCGCCCACCAGGTCATCTTCAATGAGGAGTACGTGCGGGCCAGGGCCCCCGGACGGGTGAGCATCCTCGGGGAGGGGCTCATCGGCCCGACCATCATCCGGTACGGGACCCCCGAGCAGAAGGCCCGCTTCCTCCCGCCCATCCTGGCCGGCACCGAGTTGTGGTGCCAGGGCTACTCCGAGCCCGACGCCGGGAGCGATCTGGCCAATGTCCAGACCAGGGCAGTGCTCGACGGGGACGAGTGGTCGGTGACCGGGCAGAAGGTGTGGACGTCCCTCGCCCACCAGTCCGACTGGTGCTTCGTGGTGTGCAGGACCGAGCCGGGGTCGCGGCGCCACAAGGGCCTGTCGTACCTGCTGGTCCCGATGGACCAGCCCGGGGTCGATGTCCGCCCCATCACCCAGCTCACCCGGACCTCCGAGTTCAACGAGGTCTTCTTCGACGGTGCCCGGACCAGGTGCGACCACGTGCTCGGTCAGGTGGGGGACGGCTGGCGGGTGGCACTGGCCACGCTGGCCTTCGAGCGCGGGGTGGCCCTACTCGGCCACCAGGTCTCCTTCCGCCGCGAGCTCGACCGTGTGTTCGCCGCCGCCCGGGCCAACGGGTCGGCCGCCGACCCGGTGATGCGCCAGCGGCTGGCCCGCTCCTATGCCGAGCTCGAGGTCCTCCGGTTCAACACCCTGAGGAGCTTGTCCGGATTCGACGGGCCGGTGGCCCCGCCCGAGGCATCGATCATCAAGCTGTACTGGGCCACGTGGCATCGTCACCTCGGGGAGCTGGCCATCGACGTCGAGGGGCCGGCGGGGCTGGTCACCCGGGGCTTCCCCTACGAGCTCGACGAGTTCCAGCGGACGTTCCTGTTCAGCCGGTCCGAGACCATCTACGGCGGCTCCAACGAGATCCAGAAGAACATCATCGGCGAGCGGGTCCTGGGCCTGCCGCCCGAACCAAAAGGGGCTGACCGATGACCGGTGCCGCGCCCATCCCGACGACGGGCGGCCCGCCGCCCCCGGACCCCCCGCCCGGGCACGGGCTCCTGTCCGGCAAGGTCGTGGTCATCACCGCCGCGGCCGGCACCGGAATCGGGTCGGCGACGGCCAAGCGATGTGTGGAGGAGGGAGCCACGGTCGTGGTCTCGGACGCGCACGAGCGGCGTCTCAACGAGACCGCTGACGTTCTGGCCGATCTGGCCGGGGAGCGCCCGCTGGCCGTGCCCTGCGACGTGACCGACGAGTCCCAGGTGCAGCGCCTCTACGACGCGGCGGTGGAGCGGCACGGCCGTTTCGACGTGGCGGTCAACAACGCCGGACTGGGCGGCCAGGTCGAGGTGGTGGACATGACCGACGACCAGTGGTCGCTGGTGCTGGACGTCACCCTGACCGGCACCTTCCGATGCACCCGCGCCGCCCTCGGCCACCTGTATGCCCAAGGGGGAGGGGTTATCGTCAACAACGCGTCGGTGCTCGGATGGCGGGCACAGGCCGGCCAGTCCCACTACGCGGCGGCCAAGGCCGGCGTCATGGCTCTCACCCGCTGCAGCGCCATCGAAGCGGCACCTCACAACGTTCGGATCAACGCGGTGTCGCCGAGCCTGGCCGTCCATCCGTTCCTCAACCGGGTCATGGCCGACGAGGAGCTGGCCGAGCTGAGCCGGCGCGAGGCTCTCGGTCGGGGGGCAGAGGTATGGGAGGTGGCAAGCGTCATCGCCTTCCTGGCCAGCGACTACGCCACCTTCATGACCGGTGAGGTCGTCTCGGTGAGCAGCCAGCACCCGTAGAGCCCGGTGCTCGAGTTCCGGCATCCAGCACTCGCCGACCGACGGCGAGCCGGAGGCCACCTTCTGGTCGGCCGGCTACTGGGCTCGAAGGCCGAAGGACCGCTCCGAGCGGCTGGCCCGGAGGATCGGCGGCCGACCCGTTCGAACTCTTGGCAAGATGGGGTGGTGCTCCGCGATGCTTGGAATCAGAACGCCCAGGACTGGATCTCGTGGGCGCGGAAGCCGGGCCATGACAGCTACTGGCGCTTCCACCGTGACGCCTTCCTCCCTTTGGTTCCGCCCCCGGGGAGACTGACGCTCGACGTCGGGTGCGGAGAAGGCCGGGTGAGCAGGGACCTGGGCCGTCTCGGGCACCGGGTGATCGGAATCGACGGCTCACCGGTCATGGCGGCGGCCGCCGGCACACATCCCGATTCCGGAGGGCCGGCCCTGGTGGGTGATGCCGCCACGCTGCCCGTCGCCGACGGTGCGGCAGATTGTGTCGTGGCCTTCATGAGCCTCCAAGATGTCGACGCCATGGAGCGGGCCATTGCCGAGACGGGCCGCGTCCTGTGCACGGGGGGCTGCCTGATCGTGGCGATCACCCATCAGGCCAACACGGCCGGCCACTTCGCGTCGGAGATCGATGGTCAGCGCCCGCTCTTCGTGATCGAGGGTTCATGGTTCGAACGCAGGGCACTCGCCGACACGTGCGAGCGGGACGGGCTGACGATGACATTCCATTCGGAGCACCGACCGCTCGAGGACTACGTGGACGCCCTGGCCGATGGGGGATTCCTGATCGAGCGAATCCGCGAGGTCGGAGACCCCGACCCGGATGACAAGTGGCACCGGATCCCGCTGTTCCTCCACCTGCGCGCCGTGAAGGCATGAGTGCGGCGGGTCCCGGCTCGCGATCGGGTCGGGGTCTGCGGCCAGACTGGCAACGGCCGATCTAGGGCTCCGTTGCGCTCCAACCGCGACGACGAAGCTCGGTGGCGAGCAGGCCGGCAGGCATGTGCTGGATCATCTGCTCCTGGGCTGACACCCGCCACGCCGGGACGGCAGTCGGAGTGCTCCCGTTGAACTCTGCATCCTGGAGCTGGCCGATGAACTCTGCCGCCTCGTCGCGGGTGAACTTGCCGGCGGCCTGGCGCTGGGTGAACCCCATTGGGCCGCGCGCGTCGCGGAAGCCGGCGTGACCGGCGTCCTTGAGCAGGCCCAGCAGCTCCTGGACCTGCTTCGCCGACGCCTGCGGGCCTGACTGTTGACCGAACGCCACGGAGTCAGTCTTGCCGATAGGGCACGGGAGCGCCCGGTTCACTGCGCTGACGACCGTCGTCGAGCCGAACGCGTCCCAAACATTCATCAAGCGGCAACCCGGGCGCCCCAGCACCCCGGCTGAGCCTCCGGGGTTCGAGGCCCAGCTCGGTCGGCGCCTGCTCGGCGCAGGGCGTCCGGGGCGCGTCGACCCACAAGTGGTCGTTCCGGTGGCAGAATCACGGAATTCGAATCATGCCAAGTGGGGGCGCCGACGGGGCGGCGACGTGGAGGAGAATGCTCTCATGCCCGGTGTCCACATAGTGAGCGACAGCTCGAGTGATCTCACCCAAGACGAGATCGGCATGCTCAACGTAGAGATCGTACCTCTGAGCATCCGGTTCGGGAGCCAAGAATTTACCGACCGTCGCGATCTCAGTGTCGAGGACTTCTACGACAGGATGGCGAGCTCCGACGCTCTCCCGCAAACGGCCTGCCCGTCGCCCGGCGCCTTCGAACAGGCATTCCGCAACGCGGACGATGCTGGTGCTGAGGCAGTGGTCTGTCTCAACATCTCGAGCGCGTTGTCGAACACGCTTCAGTCGGCCCAAGCTGCGGCCGCGGCGTGTGAGGGGCGACTACCGGTGCACGTGATCGACAGCAGGTCCGTGTCGAGCGGGCTCGGCACCCTCGTCCTCGAAGCGGCCAAGGCGGCCGGTACTGGCCCCGGTGTCGACTCCGTGCTGCGCCGAGTCGCTGACCTCATCCCGCGGACACGTGTGTTCGCTGCTCTCAACACTCTGGAGAACCTCAGGAAGGGGGGACGTATCGGGGGGGCGAAGGCGATGGTGGGATCGATGCTGTCGATCAGGCCGGTGATCGATATCAGTGGCGGCGTGGTCCAAGAGGCCGGCAAGGCTCGCACCCGGAAGAGGGCCATGCAGATGCTCTACGAACGCATGATTGGCGCTGGAGCGATCGAGCATGTGGCGGTGATGCACGGCGGGGCTCCCGACCTCGATGAGTTCCTCGATCTCATCGCTCCCCACTTTGCCCGGAAGTCCTTGCGGATCGGGAAGCTGGGGGCCGTCATCGGCGCCCATGGGGGCGCGGAGATCATCGGTGTCAGCTGGATCGACGGGATGTAGGTCAACGACCCGACACAGTGGCAACACCGAGAGCGGTCTGGCGTCGCTCTGCCACAGGCCTCGGTGCTCCCGAACTCACCACTGTGGTGTTCGCCAGCGCTCGGCCCTCGGGGTGGGGCTGGCCTACACTCAGAGGTTGCGAGTGCCGAGTCTGCTCGGACCGCCATGGGAGGCCGAAGTGTCTGAGGGTACGAAGCTCAACGCGCATCACCGGGCGACAGTCGAGAAGATCTTCCAGCATCCGGTCAGCCACAACATCCAATGGCATGACGTCTTGTCGCTGCTGCAGAGCGTGGCGGAGGTCACCGAGGGGCACGACCGGCGGTACCGAGTGACCTTGGGGGCCGAGACCGAGACGCTGGACGCTCCCCCTCGACATGATGTCGATGAGCAGATGGTGATCGACCTTCGCCGGATGCTGAAAGGCGCAGGGATCACCGCGGAATAGATCGAGTCGACGAGCTCCCCAACGACGCCGGGTCGGTGGCGCCGACTCCGAGGCTCCCGCTCGACACGGAGTCCGTTGCCCGGGAGGTCACGGAGACCCCGTTATTCGAGGAGAAGGGATGCGGGAAGGTCTCGCATGTGGTCGAAGACGACCGCATCTCCGATCGCCAGCAGTTCGGCGCTGGTCACACCGCCGGCGAAAGCGAAAACTGCCATGCCCGCCGCCAGACCGGCAGTGACGCCGGAGACACTGTCCTCGACCACCGCGCAGCGCTCCGGTGGAGCGCCCATCCTCTCGGCGGCGAAGAGGAAGACGTCCGGAGCCGGCTTTCCGTTCGCCACCTCGTCGACACTGAAAATTCGGCCGTCGAAGCGATCAAGGAGCCCGGTCCGACCCAAGGTGAACTGCATCTTGGCGTGACTCCCGCTCGAGGCGACACACACCGGCGTCGTGATCTCCCGGAGTGCTTCGATCACACCGGGCACCGCGACGAGCTCCCGCTCGAACACCTCCTGATAGCGGGGCTCGAACTCGGCCTCCCAGTCGATATCCCGGCCCAGGTGCTTCTCGATCTCCCGGTGCATGTGGGCAGCCGACCGACCAACGAACCGCTCGACGATGTCAGATTCAGTGAGCGGCCACCCCAGGCCCGACAAGATCTCCGCTTCCGTCCGGACGGCGAGGCGCTCGCTGTCCACGAGGACTCCGTCGCAATCGAAGATCACCAGGTCGAAGCGACTCATGGTGACGAGCCTACGGAGTCCGACGTCGCGACCCTGACACAGACCCTGCTCCGGAGGAGGGTGTCGCTTCTGCACCGGAACACTCCGCACCAGAGACACTCCGCACCGAAGACACCCGGGGACATCGGTGGACGCCCTGGTGAGCGGCACGAGCGTCCCGGGCCGGCCCTCCGAGGTGATGCACTACCCTGACGCTGTGTCAGATGTCGCACCGGATGTCACCGATCCCCGTGGGGACCTCCAGTGGGGAACCATCCCCGGCCTGGTGGAGGACGCCGCCGCCCGCTTCGGCGAATGCGAGGCCCTGGTGGACATCCACGGTCCCGCCGGGTCGACGACCAGGCTCACCTTCGACCAGCTGGCCGACGAGGTGGCCGCCGCCACCCGCGCCGTGGTGGCCAACGGGATCGAGCGGGGGGACCGGGTGGCCATCTGGGCCCCCAACTGCGCCGAGTGGATCATCGCCGGCCTCGGCGCGGTGGCCGCCGGGGCGCTGCTGGTGCCGCTCAACACCCGGTTCAAGGGGGCCGAGGCGGCGTACGTCCTTGGCGAGTCGGGGGCGAGGATGCTCTTCACCGTCGAGGGGTTCTTGAGTACCGACTACCCCAAGATGCTGGAAGAGGCGGTCGCCTCCGGCGAAAAGCTCCCCGAGCTCGACCGGGTGGTGGTCCTGCGCACCGGCGACAACCCGTCGAGGGGGCAGTCGGCGAAGGGCGACCCGGTCGTCGACTGGGACGTGTTCCTCCAGGAGGGTTCCTCGGTCTCCGCCGACGTGGCCGCCGGCCGGACCGCCTCGATCACGGCCGGGGACCTCTCCGACCTGGTGTTCACCTCGGGGACCACCGGCCATCCCAAGGGGGCGATGACCACCCATGGACAGACCCTCCGCACCTTTGCCACCTGGTCCGAGGTGGTCGGTCTCCGGCGGGGCGACCGCTACCTGATCCTCAATCCCTTCTTCCACACCTTCGGTTACAAGGCCGGCATCCTGGCGTGCCTCATGTCAGGCGCCACCATCGTCCCCGAGCCGGTGTTCGACGTGGAGCAGGTGCTGCGGCGGATCGAGGACGAGCACATCTCGGTGCTGCCCGGGCCTCCGACCATCTTCCGGTCCATCCTCGACCACCCGGACCGCAAGGACTTCGACCTCCGCTCCCTGCGCCTGGTGGTCACCGGGGCGGCGGCTGTCCCGGTCGAGCTGGTCAGGGAGCTTTGGTCCGATCTGGGCGTCGAGACGGTCCTCACCGCCTACGGCCTGACCGAGGCCACGGGAACGGTCACCATGTGCCGCCGGGGCGACTCCGCCGAGGTCATCTCGGGAACCTCCGGACGTGCCATCCCTGACGTCGACGTCCGCATCGTCAGCCCCGACGGCGCCGAGTTGCCGAGAGGCGGGACGGGGGAGATCGTCGTCCGGGGCTACAACGTCATGCGGGGCTACTTCAACGATGCCGAGGCCACGGACGAGGCCGTCGACAGCGGCGGCTGGCTGCACACCGGGGACGTCGGGGTCATGGACGGCGCCGGCAACGTCACCATCACCGACAGGCTGAAGGACATGTACGTGAGCGGCGGGTTCAACGTGTACCCGGCCGAGGCCGAGGCTGTGCTCCGTCTCCATCCCGGGGTGGACCAGGTGGCGGTCATCGGAGTCCCCGACCGGCGCATGGGTGAGGTCGGGCTGGCCCTGGTGGTGCCCGCAGCAGGCAGTGAGCCCGACGAGATCGAGGCGGTTCTCCTCGGCTGGGCCAGGGGCCGCCTGGCCGGGTACAAGCTCCCGCGCCGGGTCCAGGTGGTCGACTCGCTCCCCCTCAACGCCAGCGGCAAGGTCCTCAAGCGCGAGCTCCGGGAGAGGTACTCGTCCCCGGGATGACCGCGGGGAGGGTCCCGCCCGCGGGCGGAACCGCCCACCGCGGCCACGACACCACGGGACCGGCTCAATCGACACAGGAAAGGAAGGTGCCATGCGAGGCATCGTGTACACAGGTGACGACGCCGAGGTCACCGATCAGTTGAGCATCGGCGACCCCGGTCCGGGCGAGGTCCGGGTGGCCATCGGGGCGGCCGGCGTGTGCCACAGCGACCTGTCGGTGCTCAACGGCACCATCCCGTGGAAAGCGCCGTCGGTGCTGGGCCACGAGGGCGCGGGGGTGGTGGAAGCCGTGGGGTCCGAGGTCCGCTCGGTGAAGGTCGGCGACCACGTGGTGATCGCCACCCTGGCCAGCTGCGGTGTCTGCCGGGCCTGCAGCACCGGCCACCCCACCTGGTGCGTCAAGACGCTCGGAAACGTGTCCCAACCCTTCACCTACAAGGGAGAGCCGGCGTCCAACTTCGCCGGTACCTCGGTGTTCACCGAATCGACCATCATCAAGGAGGTCCAGGCGGTCAAGATCTCCAAGGACGTCCCCATGACCTCGGCCTGCCTCATCGGCTGCGGTGTCCTGACCGGCGTGGGCTCGGTGCTCAACCGGGCCGGCGTAGGCGCCGGCGAGACCTCGGCTGTCTTCGGTGTGGGAGGTGTCGGGCTCAATGTGATCCAGGGCCTGCGCATCGCCGGCGCCAGCCGGATCATCGCCGTCGACACGCTCACGTCCAAGGAGGGTCTGGCCCGCAAGTTCGGGGCCACACACTTCGTCGACGCCTCGTCCACCGACGCCGTGGAGGCCATCCGCGAGCTGGTCCCCCCTGGCCCCGACCGGGTGTCGGGGGCCCTCGGGTGGACCGGGGGGGTCAACTGGTCATTCGACTGCGTGGGCCACCCCGCCGTGCTCCGCAACGCTCTGGATGTCCTCGACTGGGGCGGCAACGCCCTCGCCATCGGGATCCCGCCGCAGGGGACGGAGGTCTCGGTGGACGTCAACGCCCTGGCCTACGTGGACCGTGGTCTGCTGGGTTGCCGCTACGGCTCCTCGCGGCCGCACCATGACATCCCCCTGATGGTGGAGCTGTACCTGTCCGGCGCCCTGCTGCTCGACGAGCTGGTCACCGAACAGCGACCCCTCGAGGGCTTCCGCGACATCGTCGAGGACATGGAGGCCGGCAAACTGGCCCGGGGTGTCCTCACCTTCTGAGGGCCCGACCGACTGGTGGGCGCGGCCGGAGACGGCAGAGGTGTCCCTGTTACAGTCGACGTCGATATGACGGCGCGTCAGATTCTGGGGGATTTCCGGACGGTGGTCGACGTGCTGCGGGCCGCGGCGCAGCACAAGGCCGACATCGAGGCCTGGGTCGAGCCCGAGAGCGCCGAATCGTCCCGCCGGCACCTGACCTTCGCCCAGTGGGACCGGGCCGCCGACGGCGTGGCCGGGCTCCTGGCCCGCCTGGGCGTGACCCGCGGTTCGGTGGTCTGCCTCCTGCTCCCTAGCTCCATCGACTACATGGTCTGCTACGCCGCCGCCTCCCGGCTCGGCGCGGTCACCTCCGGGATCAACCTCCGCCTCGGAGCGACCGAGGTCCGCTCGATACTGGAGCGGACGCTCCCCGCGGTCACGGTGGTGAGCGACGGGGCCGCCCCGCCCGAGGGACCCACCGGCATCCTGGTCGAGCGGTCGGCGTCGCGCGACGCCTGGGAGGGAACGGCCCCCTCCGGTCGGCCCGGCCTCACGCCGGGCGACCCGGTGGCCGTGGTGTGGACGAGCGGGACGACCGGTCTGCCCAAGGGCGCTGTCTTCGACCACGCCAGCCTGGCGGCGGTGGCAGCTGGCGACCACGTGCTCTCCCGGCCCGGCGACCGGCGGCTGTCTCCGCTTCCATTCGCCCACGTGGGGTCGATGACCCGTACCTGGGACGAGATCGCCAACGGTGTCACCACCGTGATCACCCCGACGCCGTGGCGGGCCGCCGACGCCATCCGGATCATGGAGGAGGAGCGGATCACCGTGGCCCAGGGGGTACCGACCCAGTGGGCCCTGGTCCTGGACCACCCCGATCTCGGGGGAGCCGACCTCTCGTCCCTGCGGGTCGCCGGCACCGGGGCCTCACGGGTGCCGGCCGAACTGGTGGCGGACATGCGCGCCCGGCTCGGGGTCCCCGTCGTCGTGCGCTACACGTCGACCGAGGCGTCCCTGGGGACCGGCACGGTGCCGGGTGATCCGGACGAGGTGGTGGCCACCACCGTCGGGCGGCCGGTCCACGGGGTGCAGTTGTCGGTGGTCGATGACCA
>Ga0307374_10006354_pt1 | contig 18626 bp, 15 predicted proteins | sample OX3MG_FD_202532 | JGI IMG/M metagenome (GOLD analysis project Ga0307374, IMG submission 202532) | Soil microbial communities from Risofladan, Vaasa, Finland - OX-3 | ecosystem: Environmental > Terrestrial > Soil > Coastal area > Acid sulfate soil | place: Finland: Risofladan, Vaasa | collected...
CAACCTCATCCGTTGGACCGCCATGCTGGGTGAGATCACCTCCGAGGAGCATCTCGTCGTGGCCCGCACGGTGCGCACTCGGTTCCTGTCCATCCCCGGCCGGCTCGTCTGCCCCGGTGGCAGACCGATACTGCGCGCTCCACTCGAATGGCCGTGGGCCAAAGCCTTCGAGCGGGCACTCGATCTCCTTCGGGCCCTTCCGCCGATCCCCGTGTAGTCAGTCCACCGCGGCCGGTGCACCGCAGACGATTGCAGGACGGCACTGACAACCGATGAGAATCACAAACTCTTGGTCTCGCACGCCCCGACGGCCGCTGAAGAAGTCAGCCCGACGCCAGTTGATCCTTCACGACGTCGATCACCCGATTCGGTGTCCTACCAGGTCGTCGGTCGGTGGATCCAGGCTAAACCTGGAAGCACCGACGAATAGTCGGATTCGGTAGCCGCGCATCCGCGGAAAGAGCCTCCCCAACTGGGAAAATGACGATGTCGAAGTCGTCGTATCTCTCAGCAAAAGGAGGCACTTTCTGTGACGTCAGTATCGCGCGGAATCGACCGCATCGAGGTGACCTTCGATGACCCGAATTTGGTGGCCAACGCGGGTCTGTTGCTGGTCGCCACCCTGGTGGTCCGGCTGCGTCTCGAAGCTCTGATCAACGACGTGGTCGACCTGTCTGGTCGTGTCGGTGGAGCACTTCCCGGGCGCAAGGTGTTAACCCTGATGCATGCCATGGTGGCGGGCGGCAGCCACATCGATCATGCCGACGTGCTGCGATCCGGTGCCACCCAGTCGGTGCTCCCACACCGGGTGATGGCACCCTCGACGTTGGGGACGTTCCTTCGAGCCTTCACGTTCGGCCACATCCGCCAACTGGACGCTGTCCTGGCCGAGACACTGCGCCGGGCGTGGTCGTTGGGAGCCGGTCCGGGCGACGATCGAATGGTCGTCGACCTCGACTCCACCATCTGTCCGGTGTGCGGCAAGACCAAGCACGGTGCCGGTTACGGCTACACGAAGAAGTTCGGCTACCACCCCCTCCTCGCTGTCCGGGCAGCCACCGGTGAGCTCCTCCATGTCCGAATGCGCAAAGGATCGGCCAACACCCAGCGGGGAACCAAGCGGTTCGTCGAAGAGCTGGTGGCCCGGCTCCGTCGAGCGGGAGCCACCGGCCAGCTGATCATGCGGTTCGACTCCGGCTTCTGGTCGAACGCCACCATCGCCACCCTCGGTCGGTTGGACGTCGGCTACACCATGGGGGTCCGGATGGTGAAGTCCGTGGTCACCGCAGTGTCGACCATCGACGAGGAGTCATGGACGCCCATCGACTACACCCCCGACGGCATGGCCGAGGTGGCCGATTGTGTCTACAAGGGACGCCGCCTCATCGTGCGTCGCACCCGGCTGGTCGGTCGCCAGGCAACGTTGTGGCCCGAGTGGCGTCATTTCGCCTTCCTCACCGACCTGGAAGGCGACCCAGTTGACGTCGATGCATTCCACCGGGCCCACGCCACCGTCGAGCTGGCCATCAAGGACCTGAAGGAGGGTGCGGGCATGGAACACGTTCCTTCAGGGAACTTCAACGCCAACGCAGCCTGGCTGGTGTGTGCAGCCCTCACCCACAACCTCATCCGTTGGACCGCCATGCTGGGTGAGATCACCTCCGAGGAGCATCTCGTCGTGGCCCGCACGGTGCGCACTCGGTTCCTGTCCATCCCCGGCCGGCTCGTCTGCCCCGGTGGCAGACCACTACTCCGCGCTCCACTCGAGTGGCCGTGGGCCAAAGCCTTCGAGCGGGCACTCGATCTCCTTCGGGCCCTTCCGCCGATCCCCGTGTAGTCAGTCCACCGCGGCCGGTGCACCGCAGACGATCGCAGGACGGCACTGACAACCGATGAGAATCACAAACTCTTGGTCTCGCACGCCCCGATGGCCGCTGAAGAAGTCAGCCCGACGCCAGTTGATCCTTCACGACATCGATCACCCGATTCGGTGTCCTACCAGGTCGTAGGTCGGTGGATCCAGGCTTAGCCGGCCGAACCAAGGACGGGAGTGTTCCCCGACAGATCCAGCCGGCGGATGTAGAGGTCACGGCTGTGGGGATACCCCACAGCCCCTGGTACCCAGGCATGGAATGCCATCCAGAATGACCCCGACGTGTCCGTGAACACCGATTCCCCACCAGGGCCGGCCACGCTCGGACCGCTGGCCAGCAGCGGTTGTGATGTCGGATTGCCGCACGGACCGAGGGGGCCGCTGCAGTCCGCCACCCCGACGGCGTAGTTGGCACTGTTCCAGTTGTTGCCCGAGTAGAAGAGGAAGTACCGCCCGCCGGTCGTGACGAGGTCGGGTGCCTCGACCACCCCGGCCTCCCAGCGTTGCGTGGGGACGAGCAGCTGGGACGGTCCGCTTCCGGCGAACCCGGTGCCGGCCGGGTTGAGCTGCTCGGACCAGATGGTGGCCGCCCCGGCCGCGCCGGATCGCCACACCAGGTAGGGCGTGCCGTTGACGTCGAAGAAGAGAGACGGGTCGATGGAGCCACTGAGTGACGGCTGGCACTCGAGCGGTGCGGACGACGTGTCGGTGAATGGTCCTTGGGGCTGCGAGGCACTGGCCGCCGAGATGCACTCCTCGCCGCCCCCTGGACCGGCCACCACCGCGGCGTAATAGAGGACAAAGGACCCCCCGATCTGTGCCACGGCGGGTGCCCACGTGGCATCCGGAGCGGCCCAGGAGGGGAGGCTCGGCAAGGCGTTTCCCACTGCACTCCAGTGGGTCAAATCCGTCGACTCGATGATCTGGATGTTGCCCGCCACGGAATTGGTGGCATAGGCGAAATAGGTGCTTCCGACGAGGATGACGTCGGGATCGGGGAAGTCGAACGGGTACACGAGGCCCGCGCTGGTGCCGCCCGCCACCGTCTTGCACGCCGCGGACACCGCGGAGATGTCCTGGGCCGCCTGACCGTTGTTGTGCCCGGCGATCTGTTGATACGAGCTCCGGACTCCCCCGAGACAGGTCTGGAGCGTCCCGATGTCGACTCCCTGGAAGAACGCATTCGTATCGACCCCCAACAGGACCTGCTGTGTGGTCGCCACTTGACTCAAGGTGGATGCGACGGTCGCCTGGAGGTCGTCGCGGTGGTGGGTGGCGACGGCCTTGACGAACGTAGCGACGGCCAGGCTGGATCGCGACTTCGAAAGCTTCTTGTGCGCCACAATCAGGTCGGAGTGCTCGTGGCGATCCCGGGCATGGGCCTGGAGATCGGTGGCCACCGCGGCGACCATCGTGCCGAGGGCGACGAGGATCACCGCACCACCGAACACTCGTCTCCAGCGGGGATCAGCCACCGGAAGCCACCACACTGGCACAGCTCGTGGTCACCGAGTTCAACGCGCTGATGGCCTGGTTCTGATCGGCCACGGCCAATGCGTTCAGCGCCTGTTCGACACCACCGAGGCACGTCTGCAGGTTGCCGATGGTCACCGTCTGGTGCGACACATTGGCCTGGGCGTTGACGAGGGCGGTCTGCACCGCCTTGAGCTCGGAGGTGTCTTGGGCCAACGCCGCCGATCCCACGGTGATCTGCCCGTCGATGATCCTGAGGCCGTGACGGACGACGGCGAGGTCGGCCAAGACGATGGCGATGTGGTGCCGGGTCGTATCCAATGAGTGATGGGTCTGGTCGAATTGGGTATTGGCCTGGACCTCGTTTCCGGTCACATAGCCCAGTCCGGCCGCGAACACGGCGAAGACCGCCAGACCCACGAACCACCTGAAACGGCGCGTCGGCCCAACCTCATCGGTGTCGGGGAGACCCGGGTCACGCTCATCCGCCAGTAGGTCTAGGGCCAACCTTGTCCCGCCTTGTTCATCCAGCTCCCGCGAGCACGGTCACGATCAGGACCGCAGTGGCCCGTCGAACGCCGGCGGCGAACTCATCGAACCACTATGCCAGCTCGACTGAACATGTTTGCTTCACCCCGTGCACTGACAGGCTTGAACCTCGACCGGCTTGCCGCGACCACAGAACGTCTTGGATGGCCAGGGTCGGACCTGCACATGTTCGACGCCTGACGCGTCCTTCAGAGGGCCGCATTGCCCTGGCACCCCCGTCGATGGGAACCCTCCCCGACAACCACTCCACACTCGGGACAGACCGATCCGGACCAACACGCCGGATCACCGCCGTCGTCGAGTGGACTCGGTATCGAATCGTGGCCGGTCTCTGGCACTCCTCGGTCCCGCGTGTGGCTGACGCGGTCTTGTCCATCGACAGCGAGGAAGTCGATGGAGAATCGAACCTGTCCGAGCGGCTTCACGTGATGGGGGACGCCGGGGGGTATCGCTTGGACGGATTGGGGGCCGAGCCGCATGTCGAGCACAGGATTGCTCTGCATCACGAATTGCAATGTGCCTCGGCGAACTCGGATCAACCCCCAGGTACCCTCCCCGAGGCGGTGCGTGTGCAGGAGGCCGGCCGGAACCGTTCGGTTTTCCCATTGCGGGCTCGTTCTGACCAGGTGGAGACCACCGGGCAGCTCAGCCCGTTCGCAGAGCAGGCAGTCCAGCGGAGCACCGATTCGTTGGGAGCGACCCTCGCTGTCGAGCACCCAGGGTCGGAGTTGGAACGGCGGCTGATGACGAACGTGCTGGCGGTGACCACACGAGAGCTCGGCGACCCAATCGCCCTCCTCGTCAGCGTGGAATCCTGCAATCGCTCGATCCACGAACCCACTGTAGGGCCAGGGTTGGGTCGCAACTCCGAGCGACAGTGGCGGTGCACTGTCGATCAACCGGTGCCGGCGCGTCGTTCTGCCGCATCAACGGTCTGGCTCAGGAGCATGGCGATGGTCATCGGCCCCACACCACCGGGCACCGGGGCAATGAGCCCCACCGTGGCCAGCGCCTCCTCGGTGTTCACATCACCGACGCCGCCCGGGTAGTAGCCGGCGTCGATCACTACGGAAGCGGGCTTGAGCCAGCTTCCCGCCACCAGATTGGGATGACCCACCGCCGCCACCACGATGTCCGCGTTGCGGACGATTGACGGCAGGTCGCGGGTGTGCGAATGGCAGTAGGTGACCGTGGCGTCACGGGCCAGCAGCAGCATCCCCACCGGCTTCCCGAGGATCGGGCTCCGCCCGATCACGACGGCGTGCATCCCCTCCGGCTGGACGCCGTACTCATCCAGGAGCCGCATGATGCCGGCGGGTGTGCACGGGGAGAAACCCGGAAGGCCCAGAGCCATCGCGGCAAACGATCGGGCCGTCACTCCGTCGACGTCCTTCGCCGGAGCGATCGCCTCGAAGGCCTCACGTTCGTCGACGTGCCGCGGGACCGGATGCTGGAGGAGGATCCCATCGACGTTCGGGTCCTCCGACAGCGCCCTCACGATCCGCACGACCTCCGCCGTGGTGGAGGTGGCCTGCAGCTGGACGAGCCTCGAATCGAGACCGGCGTCGCGGCAGCGGGCCCGCTTCATCCGGACGTAGGTCATCGACGCCGGATCTTCCCCGACCAGAATCGCAGTCAGGCAGGGGGGTCGCCCGACCCGAGCCTCGAACCGGAGCGCGCGCGCGGCTGTCTCCTCGAGGAGCCTACGGGCCAACGCCGCTCCGTCCATGATCGTGGGGTTGGTTCCGTGGGGCATGACCGATCCTCGCGTTGATGGAATCGCCCAGGCGCACGGCAAGAACCGCTGGTTCCACTGCCGGGCCGCTCCCCGGTGGTCCTCCACCTCAGCGCCAGTCACGACCCACGGCCAGGATATTCCCGTAGAAGAGGACCGGTGCGTGGCCGACGGTAATTCCTCGTCGAGTTGATCGATGGGCCGTGGTGACCCTTCATCGGCGCCAGGGCCGGGTGTGGGTCTTCACTGTGGTGTCGGATTCCCGCCAGCTCGGGTCGGCGATGGGGCGTACTCTGCCCCTGTGCACGAGGACTTCGACCGCTGCTACCGGGCTGTGCAGTCCAAGGACGCCCGCTTCGACGGCTGGTTCGTCATCGCCGTGCTGACCACGAAGATCTACTGTCGGCCCAGCTGTCCGGCCCGGCCGCCTTACGCCAGAAACATGCGATTCCTCCCGACGGCAGCTGCCGCCCAACAGGCCGGGTTCCGGGCCTGCAAACGCTGTCGACCCGACGCATCGCCGGGTTCACCCGAGTGGAACATGCGCCGCGACGTCGTGGCCAGAGCGATGCGGCTCATCGCCGACGGGACAGTCGACCGCGAGGGCGTCACCGGGTTGGCGAGCCGCCTCGGCTACAGCACTCGACAGTTGGAGCGCCAACTCGTTGCCGAGGTCGGTACCGGCCCGTTGGCGATCGCTCGCGCTCAGCGGGCCCAGACCGCCCGGTTGCTCATCGAGACCACCGGGTTGGCATTCGCAGCCATTGCCTTTGCTTCTGGATTCTCGAGCGTGCGGCAGTTCAACGACACGGTCCGGCTGGTCTTCGATGCCACCCCGACCTCCCTCCGCGCTCGCGCCAAACGCAGTGCCACACCGGCCACACCGGGAGCGCTCACCTTCCGGTTGCCGTTCCGCACGCCGTTCTCCCCCGAGAGCCTGTTCGGACATCTGATGGCCACCGCCGTTCCGGGCTGCGAGGAGTTCCGGAACGGCGCCTATCGCCGAACGCTGCGCCTCCCGGCCGGCAGTAGCACCGTGGCTCTGACTCCGACACCCGATTATGTGTCCTGTCAGCTGGTGCTGGACGACATCCGCGACCTCCCCACCGCCATCGCCCGTTGCCGCCGACTGCTGGACCTCGACGCCGATCCGGAGGCGGTCGTCGCGGCCTTCGACGCCGATACCGCGCTCGGGCCGCTGGTGGGCAAGAGCGCGGGTCGCCGGATACCCGGTGCCGTCGACGAGATCGAGCTGGCCGTGCGGATCGTGCTGGGACAGCAGGTGTCGACTGCGGCAGCTCGCACCCATGCCGGGCGCCTGGTGGCACGATGTGGCGTCCCCATCACCGACCCCGGCGGCGGGCTCACCCATCTCTTTCCCTCCCTCGACGACCTGGCGGTGATCGACCCCGCCACTCTCGGTCTCCCCAAGGCCCGACAGCGCTGCTTCGCCGAACTGGTCACCGCGCTGGCCTCCGGCACGGTCAACATCGGGGTCGGTGCCGACTGGGAGCTCGCTCGTGGTCAGTTGGCAACGATCCCCGGCATCGGCGAGTGGAGTATCGAAATGATCGCCATGCGGGCCCTCGGCGACCCCGACGCCTTTCCGGCGACCGACATGGGCGTCCGGAAGGGCGCCGCCTCGCTCGGACTACCCGAATCGCCGGCCGGACTCGTCGATCACGCGCAGCGCTGGCGACCATGGCGGGCCTATGCCACGCAGTACCTGTGGGGGGCGCTCGACCACCCGATCAACCAATGGCCACCGAAAGGACCATCATGACCATCACCGTGTGCCGCACCATCGACAGCCCCGTCGGCGCTTTGACCGTGGCCGGCGACGGCGAGACCGTCACCAACGTCCGGATGACCGACCAGACCTACCCGCCACCGGATCAACAGAGCTGGCATCACGACCCGGCGGCGTTCGCCGATGTCACCGACCAGCTCGGGTCCTACTTCGATGGTGAACTCACCGAGTTCACCGTCCCGGTCAGGCTCGAGGGGACCGTCTTCCAACGGGAGGTGTGGAACGCACTCCTCGAGATTCCCTACGGCGAGACCCGGTCGTACGGCGAGATCGCCGACGCCGTCGGGCGACCAGGAGCGGCTCGTGCGGTCGGGCTGGCCAACGGGCACAACCCGGTGGGCATCATCGTTCCCTGCCATCGGGTGATCGGCGCCAACGGTTCCCTCGTCGGTTACGGGGGCGGGCTCGATCGCAAACAGGCCTTGCTCCAGCTCGAGAGGGAATACCACACACCGCGTCTCGCCCTGCACACGTGAGCGACATCGGCGTTCCCCCGAACCTGGCGCTTGACGATGATGCTCGGGGGGAGCTCCAGCTGCCATCCGCTTGGGGCGCTCAGGAGGGCCAACACTGACGAATCCTTGACGCCCAGCTTGATCGCCAGCGGGGTTCCGGAATAGCCCGACACGGGATTTGAGCTCTTCACCCTCGGGACCTCGACGCGGTCGTTGGTCTCGCCAGGTTCGGTAGACGACACGATGATCGGTCGTTCAGCTGGGCCCTCTCGAGATCCCCAGGGGTGCCACAGGGGTAGCGACGTCGCCCGATTGACCGGAACTGGTCTCCGGCACCGTCAGGGGAGATCGTGAATTGCCGTCGTCAAATGACCTTCCGATCTCTGGTGGCAGCACCTGAGGTTGTGAGACCTGAGGCGTGTCGAAACTATCGCTGAACTCCTCGAGGCTGCGTTGCGCGGGTTCAGGCAGGATGGAGGTCAGGGCGAATCCGGCGATGGCTGCCGCGCCGGCAATGACCAACATCCCTCGCAGGCCGTAGTGCTTCTGGAGCTGTGGTACCAGAAACACCCCGACGAAGGCTCCGAGCTTTCCTACCCCGGCAGCGATCCCGTGACCGGTGGTCCGCATGCTGACCGGAAAGACCTCGGATGGAAGGACAAAGGTCGTCATGTTCGGACCGAACTCGACGAAGAAGTAGCTGAGTCCGAAGATGGCCAGGAAGGGGACCACCATTGTCGTCAGATGTTCGAATCCGGCCAGCGTCAGGAACGCGGCCGCCATCACGCCGAACCCGAGGAATTGGAGTCGACGGTGCCCGATACGGTCCATTGTCAGCACTGCCACCACATAGCCGGGCACGGCGAACACGACGAACATCCCAAGGGTCCACACCAACTTGGTCTCGAGGGACGCCGAGGCATCGACCTGCTTCAGGATGGCGGGCAACGACAGCGTATTGCCGTAGTAGGCGTAGTCGAAGAGGAACCACGATCCGGCGGTGCCAACGAGGAGCATCAGCATCCGACGATTCCTGAGGAACTGACCGAGCCGCATCTGCTGCGTTCTCGGTACGGAATGGGCGGCTGTCTCAATCACCCCATCCGAATAGGTGGCGATGTCGGCGTTCGCCTGACGCGAGTCTCCCTGGACCTGGGTCTTGAACCGAGGGGATTCGGGCATCTTGGACCGCAAGTAGATGACGCCCGCAGCAGGGATCGCTCCCAAGGCGAGCATGATCCGCCAGGTCAGGCTGTGGCTCATGCCGGAGGAGAGCAACAACAGTCCTACCAAGGGTCCGACGATCAGACCGAGCGCCTGCATCGAGAAGACCATACCCACCATGCGACCGCGGTCCTTCCGATTCGAGTACTCGCTCATCAGGACAGCCGAAACCGGATAGTCGCCACCGATTCCCAAGCCGAGCACGAAGCGGGCGATGATCAGTGTGATCAGACCGGGTGCAACTGCTGAAGCCAACGCTCCCACGATCATGATGCCGGCTACAAGGGTGTACACCCTCTTCCGGCCGAGCATGTCGGCGATCCGGCCAAAGATGAGCGCCCCGAAGAATGCACCCAAGATGGCCGAGCCGATCACCCAACTGGTCTCCACTGTGGTGAGGTGCCACTGGGCGGCGACGATGGTGGCGACCGTGCTGATGACGAACAGGTCGTAGGCGTCGGTGAAGAAGCCGACCCCGGACACGACCACCGTGCGTCGATGGAATTTGCTTCGTGGTGCCTCATCCAGCAGTTCCGCCACGGAAGGTGAACTACCTGGAAGCACTGCCTCACCGGTTGCCGTCCAGCTCGAAGTCATCGATCATCACTCTGATGGGAGGACATGGACGGCAGGTAATCCCAAAGTGAACGTAGAGTGAACAGATGCGTAACATTGGGTGTGCTGGGGTGTTTCCCCACGTCGTGGGTAACCGTCACGTGACATGAGCCCGTTCGCAGCCGGTACAGACGTCATCGATCACAAGGTGATCCAGCTCTTCGCACTGGTCTCCGAGGCGTTGTCGCGTGCAACCCATGCCCTGCTCGGCGGGGAGGCGCTCCTGGGTCAGGAGGTCATCGATGGCGATCAAGAGGTCGATGCCCTGACGGCTGAAGTGGAGCTACTCATCTGGGACGAGCTACAGGTGCGCCCGGTCCAAGGAGACGAGCTTCGCTATCTGGTCGGTCTTCTCCTCATCATCCCGGAGCTCGAGAGGAGTGCCGACCTGGCCGAACATATCGCCCAGCGCGCTGTAGACCACCTGGGGACGGCGATGAGCGCTCGCAGTCGCGGCATCGTGCAGTTGATGACCGAGGTTGCCAATGAGATGTGGCAAGAAGCTGCAGATGCATTCGGTCAGCGGGACCGCATCGGCGGGCGTCTGGCCAAGGCGGACGAGGAGATGGACATCCTTCACGAGAGTTTGACCCGCGAGGTCGCTGCGGAAGAAATGCCGGTCACCGTGGCGGCTCAGGTGACCCTCCTGGCTCGGTTCTACGAACGCCTCGGTGACCACGCGGTGAACCTTGCTCGTCGGATCGAGCTGTTGGCCGACACCCGGCACGGATAGGTACCCTCGGCCGACGCGCCTTTCTGGATAGGCGCTGTCCATTTTGAACGTCCTAGGCTGGCGGCATGGCTGGACCGGCCCGTCGAAGATGGTTCAGGTGGACCGGCGAGATCGCCAACTGGGCGGAGCGGCGCGCCGAACGTTCGGTCGGGAGCCCGGAGGAAGGGTTGACGCTGGCCGAGAATCGTCTCGCCAAGAGTCTCAGTGCTGAGGGCCCTGACGCATGGAGAACCATCAACGCCATGGAGTCGGTGGCCAGGTTCAGAGAACGTCTGGGTCGGTACTCAGACGCGCTGCCACTGAGGAGACAGGTGGTGGACGCTCGGCGTAGCCAGCTGGGGACGGAGGATCGGTTGACGCTCGCTGCCGAGGCGCGGCTGGCGATCACCCTCATCGAACTCCGCGAACCATCGGAGGCCAAGCCGCTCCTTGCCCACGTTCTCGGGGTGATGACCGAGGCCCAGGGCTCGGAGGATGTGACGGTTCTGACGGTCATGGAACGGTTGGCCGATGCTGAGATCGCCTTGGGCGAATCCGAACCTGCTCGCCGGTTGCTCGAGGAGGCCATGACTGGCCATCGGGAACGCGGCGACGAGGTGCAGGCCTCGGGTATTGCGACAAAGCTCGCGAAGTCGTTCATCGATGGCGGCCACTACTCGGCTGCGACCGTTCTCATGCGTTGGGTGGTCGAAGTTCGAAGCCGTGTGCTGGGCGCCAACGACCCGGCGACGCTGGCCTCGCTGAGGAACTTGGTATCGGCGCTGGTCTTCATGGGGGAGTTCGCGGAAGCCAGCATCGTGGCGAGGAGCCTGCAGTCCTCCACGCTTCGGGCCTTGGGCGCCGGGCATCGCGACACCGTGGCGGCCCAGCGTCTGGTTCGAGACATCGACGAGCGCCTCGACGCCGACTGAGGCTCGACTTCGTCGAGACCTACGCAGAGCGCGGGCGATTGGGAGTTGCTGTCTTGTCGCAATTTCGAGCGTTGGCCAGGTACACGACCAGCTCAGTCAACAATCAGTCGACATCCGATGACGGTGCGAACACCATTGGGCAACCAACTTCGTGTTACGGGTCCCTCAAGGCCAAAGGGGCAGCCTCCATCCCGCTCGCCGGTGTGGCAGTACCACTGTCGTGACACTTGGCTCCACCATTGTCCGGCGCATTGACGCGCATCACGATGGGGACAGTGGTGTTGGATCGGCCACATCCAAGTTCAAGGAGCATCATGGGATTTCTTTGCAAATCGATCGTCGTCACCATGGTTGTCGTCGGCGTGCTCGGCGGATTGCTGGTCGTCACCGCGGCCGGCGCGGCCACCACGACAGGTGCCACGGTGATCTCGATGACGAACAGCCCGTTCGGCAAGATCCTCGTCGTCGGCTCTGGGAAGTACCAGGGCTACACCGCGTACTTGCTCACCTCGGACAACCCACCTTCGTTCGGATGCACAACCACCGTCCAACAGCTCCCACCCGGGCCCATCGCCTGCACCGGGCCGGAAGGTGGTCAGTCCGAGTGGCCGGCCGTCACGACGACTGGGTCACCGGTCGCGGCCAATGGAGTCAGGCAGAACCTGCTCGGGATGGTGTTCCGAAGCGACCTCGGGACCAATCAGGTGACCTATGCGGGACACCCGCTGTACCTCTTCGACATGGGTGCGGGACAGATCACCGGCGAGGCTTGGGATGAGCCGGGACTGCCGCCTTGGCACGGGCTGTGGTACGTGGTATCCCCGAATGGAACGCCGGCGCCCTGGGCCGGGACGCTCACCACCAGCACCATTGGAGGGAAGACCGTCGTGGCCGCGCCGATGGAAACGCTGGTGGGTTGGGTCTCCTTCCCCGTCTACACCTACACCAAGAGTCAGTGCAACGGCGCCTGTGCCCGGGCATGGCCGCCGCTCCTCACCGCTGGGACGCCGGGAACGACAGGGTCGATCAAAGCCAGCGGGGTCGGCACCCGGAAGATCGCCGGTGGTCTGAGCCAAGTCACCTACAACGGACAGGCCCTGTACCTCTATGGAAATGAGACGCCGAACGTCAGCGTCGGCGGCGGGATCGTGCCCACCGGAAACGGCAACGGCCAGAAAGCAGCCGGCGGCTCGTTCCACCTCATGACTCCCTGATCCGGCGTTCCCTTATGGGCTGGCCGCCGGAGCAAATTGGAGCTGAGGGTCCGATCCGGGGACACCTGTGGATAAGGCCGGCTCCTCGTTCCAGAGGCAAAAGAGGCGACCGAGCAGCACAGCAGCCGACCAGTCCTCGATCACCGTGTCGAAATAGTGCCGGCACCCGGGGTGTGGAGGGGCTGACCGCCTTTGCTGGCCGTTCGAAGTCGGTCAGACTGCCAACACTGGTCCAGCAATGATCGCACTGGGAGGGAACGTTGCCGTGAGCCGACAGGCTTTGCGGGTCGCTTGGTACCGCTTCACCGCCACCTTCAGCCACAGGTGGGGCGGCTACCTGTCAATAGTGCTGTTGATCGGGTTGAGCGGCGGGATCGCGATGGGTTCGATCGCCGCGGCGCGGCGAACCCAGGGGTCGTTCGCCGTGTTCCTCTCGAGCACCAAGCCCTCTGACATGAGCCTCACCGTGTTCGCACCGAATTTGACCAGGGACCTAGAGCGCTTACCCGGGGTTCAGCGAGTCGAGGTCGCATCGCTCAGCGGCACTGCCTTCCCACTGGGGCGAAACGGAGCCCCCAGCATCGGTCCGGCCTACTCGTCGGGAGAGGTCATTCCGGTTGGCAGCATCGACGGCGAGTACTTCGATCAGGACCGGGCCGCGGTGACGGCAGGTCGGATGGCCGACCCGAACAGCGCTGACGAGTTCGTCGCCACTGCCGAGTCAGAACGTCTGCTGGGCTGGCACGTCGGCGAGGTCATCCCGATGGGTTTCTACACCAACGCGCAGTCGAACGAACCTGCCTTTGGAACGCCGAAGGTGAAGCCGCTCGTCCGTCACGACATGAAGCTCGTCGGGACCGTTGTGCCCAATAACGAGGTCGTTCTCGACGAGGTCGATCGCTATCCGACGTTCGCGTTCTTCACCCCAGCGACTACGCGCCCCTTCGACTCCGGTCAGTACTACGGGCAGTACGGCCTCAAGCTCCGCGACGGCACCAAGGGGGTCGCTGCTGTGGAGCGGGAGATCGTCGGAATTCTACCGCCCGGCACCACGTACGATTTCCACGTCACCTCCGTCGTCGAGGGACAGGTGGATCGCACCGTAAAACCCGAAGCCATCGCCCTGGCGGTATTCGGAACGATCGCCTTCATGGCGGCGTTGTTGATCGCGATGCAAGTGATCGCACGACAGCTCCGCGCCGCGGAGCAGGACAATGACGTGCTCCGCGCTCTCGGCGCTGGCCCAGCGGTTGTCATGGGCGATGCCTTCTTGGGCATGCTGGGCGCCGTCCTTCTCGGGTCGCTGCTCGCCGTCCTCGCGGCGATCGGGCTCTCACCCCTCTCACCCATCGGTCCGGTAGGCCCGGTGTATCCCTCACCTGGGATCGCCATTGATTTCGCGGTGCTCGGTCTCGGCGTTCTCGTGCTTGTGGTCGTCCTCGGAGCCGGCGCCGCCATGCTCGCCTATCGGTGGGCACCGAGTCACCTTCATCCCAAAGAATCGGCGAGAACCGAGCGAAGTTCGAACCTGGCCCGACTTGCTGCGGACTCTGGCGCACCGATATCGGCCGTTGCCGGCCTCCGCTTTGCACTCGATCCGGGTCGTGGCCGCACCGCGGTGCCCGTTCGTTCCGCGCTATTCGGCACAACCATCGCGGTGGTGGTCGTGGTTGCGACACTGACGTTTGGGAGCAGTCTCACTACTTTGGTTTCCCATCCGGCCCTCTATGGCTGGAACTGGAGCTACGCGCTTTCTTCGAACTCGGATGTGCCTCCTCAAGCCGAATCCCTTCTTGCCCACGATCGCGACGTTGCGGCATGGTCAGATGTGAATTTCGCCAACGCCCAGATCGACGGTCAAACCGTGCCGATCCTCCTGGCCGATGACCATGCTCGAGTCGGCCCTCCGATCCTGTCCGGACACCCGCTCGACGCGAACAATGAGATCGTCCTGGGCGCTTCGACGCTTGCTCAGTTGCACAAGCGGGTCGGCGATACCGTCGTCGCCAGCTATGGATCACCGAAAGATGCACCCGTGTACGTTCCGCCGACGCGTCTGAAGATCGTCGGGACGTCGACGTTGCCCGCGGTTGGAAACGCCCAAACGCTCCACACGTCCATGGGCACTGGAGCGATCATTCCGATTGGCATCGAGCCCCCGGCGTTTCGACAATTCCAAAGCGGCCCGTATCGCGCTTTCACTGGGCCCTCGATGGTCTTCGTGCAATTGCAGGCCGGCGTGACCCCCGCTGCGGGCCTGGCGTCCCTCAGACGAGTGGCGAATGCGGGAAACGAGGCGTTCGCCTCCCTCCCGAGCGACGCGAACGCCGGGGGGTACAGCGTCCAGGTATTTCCTGTCCAGTATCCGGCGGAGATCGAGAACTACCGCTCTATCGGCGCCACGCCCGACCTCCTCGCCGCCGGACTCGCAGTTGGCGCCATCGTCGCACTCGGCCTCACGCTGACTGCCTCGGTTCGTCGTCGTCGGCGCGATCTCGCACTGCTGAAGACACTCGGCTTCACTCGGCGCCAAATCACCGCCTGCGTGGCATGGCAGTCGACGGTAACAGTCGTGATCGGCGTCATCGCTGGGATTCCGCTCGGCATCGCGCTCGGGCGATGGCTCTGGATACTCTTTACCCGCCAGATCTACGCCGTCCCGAGCGCCACGGTCCCGACGCTGGCACTCGCCCTCGTCGGGCTCGGCGCGCTGGTGCTCGCCAGCGTGGTGGCCACCGTCCCCGGGAGATATGCAGCTCGCACGCCCACGGCTCTCCTACTCCGAGCTGAGTAATCAAGTTCCCCAAAAACTCTGTAACGGGCGCGCCGTGGTCGATGAGGGTCGAACGCGACCGCCTGTCATGCCCACGCAGGATGAATGAACAGCTCCGTAACGGGCTCTTCGGATTTCAGCGGGGTGTAGTCGCCGAAGTGTCCGCACGGCTCCTGTCGATGGAGCAACCACCCGACATCACATGTGGCGGAGCACCACCCAAGAGAACGGCTGGATCGTGCCGAAAGGAGTCGTGTGCTCCTCGCGCTCCGCGTGTTCGAGGGCAAACGCCGGACCGAATATTCGGACAAGTTCGTCGGTGTCATAGCGACGCGTCGGCAGGCCGGAGCACGCCGTCGGCCCGTCGGCAGCAAAGGTTGCGAGCACCATCACGCCGCCAGGTCTGATCGCCTGGGTGGCCAGCGCCACGTAGCGGTCACGATCTGCCTGCTCGACGAGGAAGTGGAACACCGCTCGATCGTGCCAAGCGTCGTAGATGTTGTTGGGCACCCATGAGCGAATGTCAGCGCTAATGAACGTCGTCGCTTCTGCCCTCTCGCCGAGTCGGTGGCGCACGTTCTTCAGGGCCTCTTCGGATATGTCGAGAACGGTCACGTCGAGCCATCCGACATCAAGAAGAACGTCGGCCAGCGTCGAAGCACCTGCTCCGATGTCAATCACTGAACGGGCTGGAGACGCCCAGCGCTCCAACAAGCGCAGGGATATCGAGGGCTCAGCCTGGAACCAACTCACTCCATTGCCGACCTTGGTCTCGTACACACTGTCCCAGTGTCCGGCCGCGTCGTCCATAGTTCTACGGTAACGCTCACTCAGGAATTGCTCGGCCGACTGCGTCATCGGGCCCGCCGCTCCCGACGTTCACGCCCCGCAACGTGAAGGACGGGCGACTCTGCCGAGAGGAGTGCCGTCCGCCTTTCGACGACGTCTCCAACGTGTCCGGGTTCGAATACGGAACAGAGAGCGGGCGACGGGAATCGAACCCGCGTTCCGAGCTTGGGAAGCTCGTGTTCTGCCTCTGAACTACGCCCGCGAACGGGGCCACACTACCGCTCGCGATCCGGACGAAAGGCGGGGATCTTCGGCACTGCCGTGAGTACGGGTCGGTGAGACCGGAGCCACCCGGTCCCCCCGCCCGATACTCCTTGAAATCCGCCGCCCGTTGCAGGTCAGTATCATGAACCGATCGGCGAATTGCAACTAGTAGTTGCACTTGGCCTTGGGGGGCGCAACTAGTGTTGGCTGCAACAGGAGTGGCGGAGGCGGGCCGAATCCCTCCCGACTACTCCTAGGGGACTGGCTAAGGGAGTAAGCGGTCTCCGGTGTGGGAGCCGCCGGGCCGCCGGCACTGGCTTCCACCAGAACTACGCCTGGTCACGCCGTCCCCACTATCGTCTGTCCGGCATGGTTCTCTCCGATCACTCCATCCGTGAGGCGCTTGCCGCCGGCCACATCAAGATCGACCCGTTCGACGACAGCTGTGTCCAGCCGTCGTCGGTAGATCTCCACGTCGACCAGTACTTCCGGCTCTTCCGAAACCACTCCAGTCGGGTGATCGACGTACGTGAGAACCAAGAGGAGCTGACCGAGCTGGTCGACACCGGCGAGGACCCGCTGATCCTCCACCCCGGAGAATTCGTACTGGGATCCACCAAGGAGAAGGTCACCCTCCCGGCCGACTTGGTGGCCAGGCTCGAGGGCAAGTCCTCACTCGGTCGACTGGGTCTTCTCATCCACTCGACCGCCGGCTTCGTGGACGCGGGATGGGATGGTCACCTCACCCTCGAGCTCTCCAACGTCGCCAATCTCCCGATCACCGTCTATCCGGGCATGAAGATCGGCCAGATCAGTTTCCTGCAGATGACCACGCCGGCCGACCACCCGTACGGCTCCGATGGCCTCAAGTCGAAGTACCAGGGCCAGTGGGGCCCGACCCCCAGTCGGTACGCCGACAACTTCCGCCCGTGACCAGCGGTTTGTCTGCGCACAGGGCTACCGCCCACCTTTGTTACTCTCTGGTAACCGACTAGGAGGATCGCAGTGCCCCTCAGACTCGCCGTAGGGCTCGGTATCACCGTGGTGATGGTCGCCATCGCCGGCCGCCGATTCTTCTGGCTCTTCAGGTTGATCGCCGCCGGCCAGCCTGCCGTCCCCAATCGCATGAAGGATCTGCCCAAGCGGATCAAAGCCGAGCTGGTCGAGGTGGGCGGTCAGAAGAAGCTCTTGCAGTGGACGGTCCCCGGCATGGCCCACGCCTTCACCTTCTGGGGCTTCACCATCCTCTTCCTCACCATCATCGAGGCGTACGGCTGTCTGTTCGATCGGGACTTCCACATCCCTCTGATCGGCCAGACGGCGTTCATCGGAGTCCTCGAAGACTTCTTCACCGTGGCGGTACTTGTCTCGCTCCTGGTGTTCGTCGCCATCAGGGTCAAGCACTCACCGGCCCGTGAGAACCGACGCTCACGCTTCTTCGGCTCCCACACCGGCGCAGCGTGGCTGGTACTGGCGATGATCTCCGGCGTCATGATCTCACTCGTCTTCTACCGCGCCGCCCAGGTCAACACCGGCAACTTCCCCTACGGGTGGTGGGCGTTCGCCTCCCATGGCCTGGCCAGAGCCCTCGCTCCGCTCGGCACCGGGGTGAACAGTGTCATCGAGACCGTGGCCCTTCTGGCCAACATTGCCATCATCACCGGCTTCCTGGTCTTCGTCTCGTACTCCAAGCACCTCCACATCTTCATGGCCCCGATCAACGTGGCCACGTCCCGCCGGCCCCGGGCGCTCGGAGCCCTCGCCTCCACCCCCGACATGTCGATGGAGGACGTGGGCGAGGACGATGAGGTGGTGTTCGGGGCGGGCCGCATCGAGGACTTCTCGTGGAAGCAGCTGCTGGACATGGCCACCTGCACCGAGTGTGGGCGGTGCCAGTCCCAGTGCCCGGCGTGGAACACCGGCAAGCCGCTCTCCCCCAAGTTGTTGATCATGGACCTGCGTGACAACCTCTTCGCCTCGGCCGACCGGGTGATGGCGAAGAACCGCGCCGCTGGCACCGAGGTGGAGACCCTGGTCCCCTCGGTCATCGACCCCGACGTGCTGTGGTCCTGCACGACCTGCGGTGCCTGCGTCGAAGAGTGTCCGGTGGACATCGAGCACATCGACACCATCATCGACATGCGCCGGTACGAGGTGCTGATGGAATCGAGGTTCCCGACCGAGGCCGGTCTCATGCTCCGGAACATC
>Ga0307374_10006355_pt1 | contig 18625 bp, 13 predicted proteins | sample OX3MG_FD_202532 | JGI IMG/M metagenome (GOLD analysis project Ga0307374, IMG submission 202532) | Soil microbial communities from Risofladan, Vaasa, Finland - OX-3 | ecosystem: Environmental > Terrestrial > Soil > Coastal area > Acid sulfate soil | place: Finland: Risofladan, Vaasa | collected...
GCTGCGCCTTCCTGCCACTGGGCCAGCCAGCCAGGCATCCGCCCGATCGCGAAGAGCACCGGGAACATGCTGACCGGGAAGCCCATCGCCTGGTAGATGATGCCGGAGTAGAAGTCGACGTTCGGGTACAGCCTGTGCTCGATGAAGTACTGGTCGGCGAGCGCGATCCGCTCCAGCTCGAGGGCGATGTCAAGGAGCGGGTTACGCCCGGTGACCTGGAACACGTCGTCGGCGACTGTCTTGATGATCGTGGCGCGGGGGTCGAAGTTCTTGTACACGCGGTGGCCGAAGCCCATCAGCCGCAGTTCGCCTCGCTTCACCCGCTCGATGTAGGCGGGGATGTTGTCCGTGGACCCGATCTGTCGCAGCATGCGCAGTACTTGCTCGTTGGCGCCGCCGTGCAGCGGGCCGTACAGCGCAGCGGTGGCCGCCGCGGCCGCCGAGTAGGGGTCGACCTGGGAGCTGCCGACGAGCCGCATCGCACTGGTAGAGCAGTTCTGCTCGTGATCGGCGTGCAGCGTGAACAGCACGTCCAGGGCGTGCTCGAGCACCGGGTCGGGACGGTACCGGGGCTCGGTCATCTTCCGCATCATGGACAGGAAGTTGCCCGGATAGGACAGGTCGTCGTCAGGATAGGCGTACGGCAGGCCCATCGCGTGCCGGTAGGCGAACGCTGCCAGCGTCGGCATCTTGGCGATCAGCCGGACGACCTGCTCATCCTGGCGCGTCTCATCGGAGATGGCCTTTGCTTCCGGGTAGAAGGTGGACAGCGCGGCGACCGTGCTCACCAGGATGCCCATGGGGTGGGCGTCGTGGTGGAAGCCGTCGATGAACTTCTTGACGTTCTCGTGCACGAAGGTGTGGTTGGTGATCTCCTGCGTCCAGGCGGCTGATTCTTCCTTGCCGGGCAGTTCGCCGCGCAGCAGCAGGTACGCCACATCCAGGAAGGACGTGTGGGTGGCGAGTTCCTCGATCGGGTAGCCGCGGTAGCGGAGGATTCCCTCATCGCCGTCGATGAAGGTGATCGCACTGCGGCAGTTCGCGGTGTTGAGGAACGCCGGATCGTACGACATCAGCCCGAAGTCGCTCTCGGACACCTTGATCTGGCGCAGGTCGATCGCACGGATGGCGCCATCGGTTATCGGGATCTCGTAGCTGCGGCCGCTCCGTGAATCGGTGACATGCAGGGCTCCGCTGGTGCCCATAACTGCACCCTCCTCAGCGCACACAGGCGTCGGGCAGCAGTCGCGTCCGCCTGCAAGGCTTCCATGCCTGCACCCTAAGCCGCGCGGGCCGGAGCGAGGGCGGCCCGAACGGCCTGTACTGGCGGGACTTCGGTCACTGGGCAGCATGATCCGCGGCTCGCGAGCGACCGCGGCCTAAGCGTGAGGGTCGTGACAGTCTGGGTCGCTGGGGCGGGTGGACACGCATGCCCGGGACTTCCGCTGACGTCTGTGTGCTGTCGTCCTACGGGCATGATCGGTTCCCTACCCTGCGAACCTGTGCCCGTACCGCTTCAAGATTGTCGCGAGGGATCTGACCTTGGGGTTCACCGGGATCAGCTACACGATCCCAGAAGATGGACGCCGCCGGGGTGCTCCCTGAGTTCGCCGGCATCGCGGTGCATGACGCGTGGGCGCCATACGACACCTACCAGGACCTAGCCGGGCATGCTCTATGCAACGCCCGTGCGCTTGAGCGCGGACCTGAACCAGAAGGAGGACACCACAATGACCGATCACAGGACCGGAACCCGTGAGGAGTGGCTTGCCGCCCGGCTGGAGCTGCTGGAGGCCGAGAAGGAGCTGACGCGGCGCGGCGACGAGCTGGCGCGGTGGCGGCAGGAGCTGCCGTGGGTCCGCGTCGGAAAACCTTACCGGTTCGACACCGACGAGGGCACGGCGTCGCTGGCCGATCTGTTCGCGGGGCGTTCGCAGCTGCTCGTCTACCACTTCATGTTCGGGCCCGACTACAGCGCGGGGTGCCCGTCCTGCTCGTCGATCGCCGACGGCTTCGACGGCTTCGTCGTCCACCTCGCCAACCACGACGTCACGATGTGTGCGGTGACGCGGGCTCCACTGGAGAAAATACAGGCGTACCAGCAGCGGATGGGCTGGAGCTTCCCCTGGGCGTCATCGTCCGGCAGCGACTTCAACTACGACTTCCAGGCGGCGTTCACCCCGGAGCAGCAGCAGTCGGGAACCGGCGAGTACAACTTCCGCCCGAGGGACATGCGGTCGTCGCTGGAGGCCGGCAAGGAGGGGCCGCTTGCCGGGTGGGCGGCCAACTGCGGCACGGACTGGCCGACGTACGCGCGGGAGGCTCCCGGTATAAGCACGTTCGCGCTCGAGGACGGCGTCGTCTACCACACCTACTCGGCCTACGCGCGCGGCTTGGACGGCCTGTGGGGCATGTACCAGTGGCTGGACCGGGCACCACGAGGACGAAACGAGACACGTACCCCCGGCGCCCCCCTCAACTGGTACCGCCGGCACGACGAGTACGACAGCCAGTGACGGGAGACCACGGACACGCAAAGGAACAGGACGATCATGAAGGATGAGCCAAGAATGCGGAGTGGCTGGTATCCGGCGCCACCGGCACGCCGGGGATGCCCGTGCTGGCCGGCTTCCAGGCCGAACTGGACGCCCTGCGCCTTCGGGAGAATGCGCCCACTCGCGAAGGGGATGCGATCGCAGCGGCCCGCCGGCGGCTGCCGATGGTGGAGGTGGACTCCGCTACCCCGCTACCCCGCTACCCCGCTACCCCGCTGACCGGCGAGCACGGGCCGGGCAGCCTGCTGGAGACCTTCGAGGGCCGCCGGCAGGGGCCGGGCCGGGTCGCAGGCTTCTTGGGCTGGGATACTGGCGCCGCTGCGCCACCGGCTGGCCGGCCGGGTACCCGGCGGGCGCCGGGCCAGTTTCCCGCTCCGCTGCGATGATGTGCGCCAGTACGGCTAAGACGGCGACTGCGCTGACCGCGACGCTGGGGCTGGCCGCCGCATCCTGGGTGGCCGCGGTCTGGCTGATGGGCGGGATGGACATGGGGCCTGCGACCCGGCCCGGCTCGTTCGCGTTCTTTATCGCCGTGTGGGTGGTGATGATGGCGGCGATGATGCTGCCGGGCGCGGCCCCGGCCGTGGTCAGGCGCGCCCAGGCCGGCGGTGTGCGCGCCCGCCTGATGCCGCATCCGGCCGCCGCGAGAGAACACAGCCATCTTGGCGGAGGCGTTCCGCGCCCACCCGGCACAGCGTCATGAAGACGCGAGAACCTCGTCGAGGGCCTGGAGGAGGAGGTCGGCGTGTTCGTGCCGGAATACCAGGGGCGGCCGGATCTTGAGCACGTTTCCAGCCGGGCCGGTTGCGCTGAGCAGTATCCCCCGCTCGCGCATCGCCTCGGTCACTTTGCGGGCGTTCCCAGCCGCTGGTCCGCGCGCCTCATCGACCAGTTCGACGCCGAGCAGGAGGCCCTCGCCCCGGACGTCCCCGATCAGGGGGTGGCGTTCCGCGAGTGTCAGCAGGCCCTGCCGGAGGTAGGAGCCGACTTTCGCGGCGTTGGCCACCAGGCCCTCATCCTCGATGACGGCCAGGACCGCGAGCGCGGCCGCGCAGGCTACCGGGTTGCCGCCGAAGGTGCTGAACAGCTCGACCTCCTCGGGAACGGCCTCGAGCAGCTGGGACCTGACCACCAGCGCGGCGACCGGGAAGCCGTTGCCCATCGGCTTGCCCATCACGACCATGTCAGGCGCGATCCCTGAGGCCTGGAAGCTCCACAGGTGCGTCCCGGACCGGCCGTGACCGGCTTGCACTTCGTCGGCCACCACGAGCCCTCCCAGGGTCAGCGCCCGCCGGGCTGCTTCCTGCAGGTAGGTGGGAGGGGGCGACAGGATGCCGTCGGCGGTGAAGGCCGGATCCAGGTATATGGCGGCGAAGCCGCGGTCGCCGAGCGCTCGGGCGGCGTCATCGATGTGAGCGGCGTACCGCTGCACCCACCCGTCCTCTCCCCGCCGGTACGGGCCGCGGTACCCGTCAGGCGCGGGGATCGTGGCGATGTGGGCGGGCTGCTCCCCCTTGGCCCACTCCTCGGGGGACAGGGCGTGGGTGGCCTCGGTCAGCCCGTGGTAGGCGCAGGCGGTCACGACCGCGCCGGCGCGCCCGGTGGCCGCGCGGGCGATCCGCCAGGCGAGGTCGTTGGCCTCGCTGCCGGAGTTCACGACCATGACGGCGTCCAGCTCCGGCGGCAGGGTGGCTTGGAGCCGTTCGGCGAGCTCGACGATCGCCTCGTGCAGGTAGCGGCTGTGGGTCGCGAGCAGCCGCTGCTGCTGCGTGACCGCCTGCACGACCCGTCGGTGGCTGTGCCCGACCACGGGCACGTTGTTGTAGCAGTCGAGGTACCGCCGGTCGTCGGGGTCGAACAGCCAGACACCCTCGCCGCGGACGAGGTGCACCGGGCGGGAGTAGAACAGCGGCGATCGGGGCAGCGCCCGCCGGCGGCGCTCCAGCAGGCTACTGGTGGCAGACCTTTGGTAGGGGAGCTGACGGCAGGCCTCGCGGAAACGCCGCGCGACAGCGTCTATCCCCATCGCCTCGATGGCATCGAGGAAGGCGCGGGCCCCCGGCTCGCCGCTCGCGGCGTACGCGGCGTTGTCCGGGTAGAGCCCGCGCCGCCAGGCGGTGACCGTGACCTCAGCGGCAAGCCTGGCCGCCACCAGATCTGCGAGCAGCCCGGCCTCCTCGTCTTCGAGCGGCGTCACCGAGACGTAGCCGCCGATTATCGCGTCGGCCGCCTCGATGGCATCGTCACGGCCGTGGAGCACATCGGCGACGGCGACGGCGAGATCGCAGGCCAGCGGCGCATGGGTCATGTCCCCGAAGTCCACGATCCCGCTGACCCGAAAGTCGTCGCCGAACAGCACGTTGTCCGGGCTCATGTCGCCGTGGATCACCTGTGCGCGCAGCCCGGGCAGCGCCGGCGCGACCCGGGCCTCGAACCGGTCCAGAACCCGCTCCACCTGTGCCCGGCGCTGGCTGTCGGAGACATGGGTGAGCAGCGGGCGGAGCTTGGGCAAGCGGGTGATATCCCACAAGATCTCGTAGTCGGCCGCGGGGTGGAAGAAGCCACGCAGCGCCTGCCCCAGACGGGCCGTGATCTGCCCATGGGACCAGATCGCCTCGGTGGTGAGCGCTGTGTTCGCGGTCACGTGCCCGGGCAGGAAGGTGAAAAGCCGGGCAGGGTAGGTTCGGCTGTCGGGCCCCGGCACCTCGACCCAGGATTCCCCCGCCGCGGTCGGCAGGGCACGCATCACCGGCAGGTCCGGATCCACTCGCTCGATATGGCGGAGAGCGGCGGCCTGCATCGCCAGGATGGGCCGGTCATCCGCCGGATTAGAGATCTTGAACAAGAAGCGCTGGCCGCCAGCCGTGTCCACCCGGAAGTTCTGGTCCCGTTCGCCCGCGAGGGGCTTGAGGGACGACGATTCCACGCCGAAGCCTTCCCGCAGGATCTGGCTGGCTGCCTCCTCGCCGAAGGCAGGCGGCGTGCTCTTCAAGGGGTCAGGGCGCCTCACCATAGGCCCGAAGGCTATCCCTTGCTGCCCACCGGCCGGCCACCGCCTTCTCGCGGGCCGGGGATCTGGCAGCCCTACTAGGATCGGACAATGCCCATCCCAGCGGCGTTTGACCTGTCCGGCCGGGTCGCGGTGGTCACCGGGGCGGGCGGTCCCGGCGGCATCGGTTTCGCCGCCGCCAGGCTGCTCGCCGAACTCGGTGCGGCCGTGATGATCAGCGCCACCACGGCCCGGATCCAGGACAGGGTCAGCGAACTGCGCAGCGCTGGTTTCGACGCGGCGGGGATCGCCGGCGATCTCACCGAGGCCGGCCCGGCGTCCGGGCTTGTATCGGCTGCGCTGGAGCAATGGGGAAGGCTGGACATCGTCGTCAACAACGCTGGCATGATCTCCGCCGCTGACCCCGTGTTCGAGTCCGGCACCGTGGAATCCATGGACCTGGCGACCTGGCAGGCTGCGCTCGCCCGCAACCTGACCACGGCCTTCCTGGTCACCAAGGCGGCGCTGCCGGCCATGACCAGTCGCGGCTGGGGGCGGATCATCATGGTGGCCAGCGTGACCGGCCCGGTGATGGCGATCCGCGCGGACGTCGGTTACGCCACCGCCAAGGCGGGCATGGTTGGCCTCACCCGCGCGGCCGCCGTCGACACCGCAGGGCACGGAATCACCGTCAACGCCGTCGCCCCGGGCTGGATAGCGACCGGCTCCCAGACCCCGGAAGAGCGCGGCCAAGGGCAGGCCACCCCGGCCGGCCGGAGCGGCTCACCCGACGAGGTCGCCGCCGCCATTGCCTGGCTGGCCAGCCCCGGCGCGTCCTACATCACCGGGCAATACCTGGTCGTGGACGGCGGTAACTCGATCGCCGAGCAGCGCGCCACACAAGCGTGATCGGTTCGCGGCCGCCTGGCGCGCGTGGACCGGCACTTGCCATCTGCCCAGTCAGCGGCGAAGCGACCGGAGGGATCTGCAAGCCGTCTGACCTGCGCAAGCGGCGCTGGCTGGTCATTTACGCCGCGTGTTACACTGACTACGCATGACGGAAGCGGGCCGAACGGCCAGCGCGGCTAGCACCTCGGCAGTCGATAGGGCGTAAGTCCCAAATTGCAGCGAATGCGCGCCCGCCCGCTCCGTTGTGCACAGACCTTGCCCCCGGATCACGGGGGCCTTTGCGTGTCGGCCCTCATTCGGCCCAGGAAGTGGGCAGTTACCGCCCGATGCGGTCTGCAAGCGAGCCTGGTCATGCAGTGATGCCTTCAACAGAGGATCCAGCCGCCGACCTCGTCGAAGCTGGCGTCGCGGTATTCCGGATCGAGGCGCGGGTGGTGCCCGGGTCGACCCGCAGTGGTGGCGCTTGTATCTGGTCGTGCTGGTGGATGGCACACCGGCCGGGATGCAGGATCTGATCGGGGATAGCCGGGCTTACGCATGGTTACCAGCCGCGGCTGCTCGTGCTCGCCGCAGGTGCGGCGCCGCTCTCGCGGCCTCTGCATCAGCAGACCTGGCAGTCCTTCGGCCGGAGTTCGTCAGCTCGGTGCAAGCCTGCAAGACCTCGAGTGGACGATCAACGCCTACAGCCTGGTCTTTGGCTGCCTGATGCTGACTGGCCCAGAGCGCCGGGCTGCTGATCGCCGCACGGGTGGTGCAGGGCGCTGGCGGCGCCGTGCTGGTGCCGCCGACGCTGACGCTGACGCTGACCTGCGACGCATTCCCGGTGGACAAGCGCGGGACCGCGATCGGGATCTGTCAGCGGCCTCGGGGTGGCGGTCGGCCCGGTGGTCGGCGGCGCGATCGTGCAGACGTGGGCGTAGCGGCCGGCACGAACAACGCGCTGAACGCGCTGGGCGGCGTATTCGGCGTCGCTGTGATGGCTGCGGTCTTCGCAGCGCACGGCAGCTATGCCTGCTCGGCGTCGTTCATCGCGGGCTTCCGGCCTGCCGAGTGGGCGGCCGCGGCCGTGGCGGGCGCCGGAGTGATCGCAGCAGTGCTCGCGCCGTCCAGGCGGCAGCTGGCGCTGTCCCTGGCGCCAGCGACCGCGGAGCCCGCAATCCTGCAGCGGCGCGTGCCCGTCGGCTGTCCTGGCGCCGCGCAGCGTCTTGCCGTCCACCGTGAGCACCGCCGGTGCCTGCGGGAGCTGGCTGGCCGCCAGGCTGGCCGCGACCTGCGAGCCGATGACCTGGTCCAGAGCCAGTATGTCCACGGCGGTCAGAACCCGCCAGATCGTAGCCGCAGCTCCGACGGGGCATCGCTGGCCCACCCCGCGATCGCTGTACAGGAGCGGGTGCCGGCCATGGTCGCGTACACCGCCACCGCCGGGACCGAGACGAAGCGGTAGCGCACCCACCCCCGCGCAGGTCACGGGGATGGTGGCCGGCAACCCGGACAGTGGGCGACGATGACCCGGCAAGCTCTGGTACCGTCACGATCCCGGCGTGTCGTACTTATCCAGGACTGATCGCACGCGATCGCACGACTGCGCAAAGGCCGTGGGATCCGGGCCATGAGAAAGGAAGGCAGGTATGAGGCAGAACGTAAGCGAGCTCGTGGGCGCACCTGAGAAGACGGCATTGCTCATAGTCGACATGCAGAATGACTTCGTCATTCCCGGCGCACCGGTGGCCGCGCCAGGAGCGCTGGAGATCATGCCGTTGATCGCTGAACTGGCGACAAGGTCACGGGCGAAGGGGCTTCCGGTCGTCTTCACCCAGGAAATGCATCGCGCTGACGGGTCGGACTTCGGGATAGAGCTCGAATTCGAGCCCCCGCACTGCCTGGAGGGGACTCCTGGCCTGGACATCGTCGACGACCTGACGCCAGAACCCGGAGACCGCCTGATCCGGAACAAGCGCCGTTATGACGCGTTTCTCGGCACGGATCTCGATTTTGTCCTGCGCCTGGCCGGGGCGGAGAACCTCATCGTCACCGGAGTCTGCACGGATGTCTGCGTGATCTCGACCGTCCAGCATGCCCGCAATCTCGACTACCGGTGCTTCGTCGTGGCCGACGCGGTCGCCGGGACGTCCCCGGAGCGGCATGAGGCAGCGCTGATGTGCATGGAACACGTCTTCGCCAACGTGGGCACGAGCCGCCAGATCACGGGCTTGTTCAAGCTTTAGGCGTGCTGACGCGCAGATCTTGATGACAGTAATCGCGCTGTCCAGCGAGGCCGCGGCTGACTCATGTCGCCGCGCCGCGCTCGTGCAGGTGGCCGAGGATGAGCCTGCCGGCGTTGCGGACGTGCTCGGTCATCGACGTGCGCGCGGTCTCTGCGTCGTTCTGCTCAAGTGCATGGAGGATCCGGCGATGCTCGATCACGTTGATCGCCTCGATCTGGTCCGCTGACCCGGTCGCCTTCCAGACGTAGTCCTTGGGGAAGCGCCGCTGCAGGTCGGCGACGAGCCGATCCAGAAGCCGGTTTCCGGCCAGGTCCCGGATGACACCGTGGAATTCCTCGTTGAAGCGGGTGAGCTGGGCATTGATGAAGCTGTCGGCGGGGCGCTTGCCTACGGACAGTCTCGCCGAAGCGACGACCGCCTCCAGTTGCAACTGAATTGTTTCGAGCGCGGCGACCTGATCCCCGGTGAAGGTGGCCGCAGCGAGCGATGCCGCGTACCCTTCGAGCTCGGCGCGCACCGCGTACACCTCGCCCAGCTCAGACAGGGTGATGACCCGGATTCGGGCGCCCTTGTTGGGGATGAGATCGACCAGGTTCTGCGCCTGGAGCTTCCGCAAAGCCTCTCGCACTGGGGTCCTGCTCACCCCGAACCGGGCGCAGATCTCCTCTTGCATGAGATGCGAGCCGGGCTCATAGACCCCGTCGAGGATCTCCGCTTCCAGCCGGAACGCGATCTCATCCGCGTAGCTGGTCAGTGCGATCGGCTCGTTCAGGCTCATGCGGGCTCCGTTTCATGCTGGCCATCGGGCGACTGGCACCCTATCCGGCCCGGCGTCCCCCGCGCCGTCAGGTGCCTGGGCGGCCGGACCCACAGCGGGCTCATGATACTGCCGGTCCCGCCAGGCCCCGGTTCTGGCAGGTCGCGCTGGTCGGAGGCGGCACCGGAACTGCAGCATCAAGCTCTTGACATTTTGGATCCATGGATACGAAGATTCAACCGTTGCAGCACAAGATCAACTGATGCAGCCTTTGCCCAGAGAGGGGCGGAATGTCGGCCAGCGCCACCCATGGAGCCGCGCCCACCGGCAGTCACCGCTCCTGCCTGGGCTGGGAGCAGGAGGGGGCACTCCGCTGCCTGCTCAATAACCTTGACCCAGCCGTGGCCGAGGACCCGGACGCGCTGATCGTCTACGGGGGCCACGGCAAGGCCGCCCGTGACCCGGTCTCCCTGCAGGCCACCATCGACGCACTGCGTCGGCTGAAGGCAGACGAGACGCTCATCGTCCAGTCCGGGAAGCCGGTAGCGGTACTCCCCAGCCACCCCGACGCACCCCGGGTACTGATCTCGACCGCCATGATCGTCCCCGCCTGGTCGACCCATGAGAACTTCTGGGCCTACGAAGCGGCCGGGCTGACCATGTATGGGCAGATGACCGCCGCAGGCTGGTTCTACATCGGGACGCAGGGGATCCTCGGCTTCAGCTACGAGACATTCGCGGCAATCGGGAGGCAGCATTTTGGCGGGCGGCTGGACGGGTGCCGGGTACTTACCGCGGGCCTGGGCGGCATGGGCGGAGCCCAGGGGCGCGGGATCGCCTACAACGGCGCCAGCGCGCTCATCGTGGAGGTCGACGATCGCCGGGCCAAGCGCCGCGCGGACTCCGGGTGGGTTGATCATCTCACCGACGACTACGCCGAGGCGCTGCGGCTTCTCGACCGGGCTGCCGGGCCGGTTTCCGTCGGGTTGGTGGGCAACATCGCCGAGGTCGCCCCCCGGCTGGTCGCGGACCGCGTCCATTTCGATGTCGCGACCGACCAGACGGCCGCACACGACCTGCTCCACGGCTACGTTCCGGTCGGGTACACGCCGGACGATGCCGCGGCGGCGGTCCCCGGTGATCGAGTACACGAGGAGGCAGTCCGCCAGTCCCTGACCTCCCATGTGGGTGCCTTGCTGGCACTTCGCGAGCGCGGCACCGTGGTCTTCGAGTACGGCAATAACCTCCGCGCCCAGGCCGCGGAGGCTGGGGTGCAGGGAGCGCTTGACATTCCCGGCTTCGTCGCCGCTTACGTTCGCCCGATCTTTTCCCGCGGCGTCGGGCCATACCGGTGGATCTGTCTCAGCGGGAACCCGGAGGACCTGCGCCGCACCGAGGAGGCCGTGCTGGGGGCGGCTGGCACTCCCGGGATGGCCCGCTGGTTCGAACGCGCCCGGGCCGACCTGCCTGCCCAAGGCCTGCCCGCCCGGATCTGCTGGCTCGGTCTGGGGGAACGGCACGAGGCGGGGCTCGCCATCAACAAACTCGTCCGGGAGGGCGTCATCGGCCCGGTCGCACTGGGCCGGGACCACATGGACCCGGCATCGGTGGCGTCGCCGTCACGAGAGACCGAGGGGATGCTCGACGGCAGCGACGCGATCGCGGACTGGCCAGTGCTGTCGGCCATGCTCAACGCGGCCCAGGGAGCAAGCTGGGTGGCTATCGGCAACGGCGGCGGCGTAGGCGTCGGCCGCAGCATCCATTCAGGAATGGTCGTGATCGCCGACGGATCGGACCTGGCCGAGCGGAAGATCCGGCGCGTGTTCTGGGCCGACCCCGCGCTAGGCCTCGCCCGCTATGCCGACGCCGGGTACCCTGACGCGCTTGAGAAGTCTCATCAGATGGGTCTGGACCTGCCCAGCTGCCCGCGGGCAGCGGGCACCTCACGGAGGGAGGCCCGGTGACAGCGACATCCGCGCAGGCCCCCAGCTACCAGCTCAGCATCGACACCGGTGGCACGTTCACCGACGGGTTCGTCACCAGCGGGGACCGTTCGGCCCAGGTGAAGGTGGACACCACGCCGGACGACCCGACCGAGGGCTTCGCCGCCTGCGTGGCCGCGGCCGCCGAGGCGATGGGCGAAACTGTACCCGCGTTCCTCGCCCGGGCCAGGCTCGTGCACTTCAGCTCCACGATTGCTACGAACATCGTGGTGCAGCGCACTGGCGCCCAGGTAGGCCTCCTGGTCACCGCAGGCTGCGAGCACGCCCTCTACGGGAGCCCGCAGGAGGCCAGCAGCCTGGCCGGCTTCGTCCACGCGGGCGCCGTGCGCGGTGTGGACGAGGCCACCGGCCTGGACGGCACCGTGAAGCGACCGGTCGACCCTGCAAGCCTGGAGGCCGCCGTCAGGGAACTGCTTGAGTACGGCGTGCACATCTTGGTCATCAGCTTCGCCGGGGCGCACCTGAACCCGGCAAATGAGCTCGCGGCCAAGGCCCTCATCGAGGCCTCCTACCCCCGGCATTACCTGGGGGCAATCCAGATCGTGCTGTCCTCCCAGCTGTCGCTGCACCCCGGCGATCACGCCCGAACCGCCCTGGCCGTGGCGAACGCCTACCTTCACCCCGCCCTCGCCCGCAGCCTGTACAAGGCCGAGGATCGGCTGCGGGCCCAGAAGTTCCAGCGCCCCCTTCTCGTGATCACCACCGACGGGTCGAGCACGCGGGTCGCCAAGACCCGGGCGATCGATACCTACAACTCCGGGCCCAGCTCGGGCGTACTCGGCGCAGCGATCGTCGCACGCGCTCTGGGGGCCGAGCACGTGGTGACCTTCGATGTCGGCGGCACCACTACCGACGTGGCCTGCATCAGCACGGCCACCCCGCCGCGCTCCGCCAGCACCGAGTTCGGCGGCCTCACCCTGTCTCACCCGGCCGTGGCCCTGCGGTCCTTCGGGCTGGGCGGCGGCTCGATCATCGCGGCTGGGCCCGGAGGCGCACCGACGGTCGGCCCGCGCAGCGCGGGCGCGGTGCCCGGTCCGGCCTGCTTCGGTCTCGGTGGCAGCGAGCCCACGCCAACGGACGTCTGGCTCGAGCTTGGCTACCTAGAGCCCGGCGAGTTCCTCTCCGGACGGCGCCAGCTCGACCCTGAGAGTGCGCGGGCCGCCATCGCCGCGCTGGGCGCAGAACTTGGCACCAGCGCGGATGCGGCCGCGCTCGCTGCCCTTGACGCGGTCCATGCCACGCTGGCGGAGCACCTGCAGGCGTGGTCGGCGGGCGAGCCGGGGCTGACCGGCTCGGACCCGGCCGGAAGGTCGCTGTTCTCCTACGGCGGTGGCGGGGGGCTGCTCGCGGTGCCCGCGGCAGCGGCGCTCGGGATCGGCGAGGTGGTGGTGTTCCCGCAGAGCTCAGTGTTCTCCGCGTTCGGCGGCAGTCTCCTGCCGATCGCGCACGCCTACCACGCCGCCGTGCCCGACGTCTGCGACTCCGAGGTGGTCAGCCAGGTGCTCGCTGAGATGCTCGATCGGGCGGCACGGGACATGCGAGCAGAGGCGGTGCCTGCCGAGGTCGGCCTGGCCGCCGAGGTGATCCTCAGCGATTTCGCCGGACAGCAGGCCAGCTCCGCCGGGTCCTTCCCGGAGCTGCGCCGCGATCCCGCGAGCGCGGGCGTAGCACTGCCCGGGCCGGGCGGCCGCGGGCGGCTGAGCTTGCGTATCACCGCGGTGAGCGAGGTGCCGCTGCGCCCGGCGGGACCGCGTCCCGATGCCGCGGCCACCCGGGCGCGGAAGGTCCGTTTCGCCGATGGGATGCGGGACCTGGTGGTGTCGGGCGGGCTCGGCTGCCCGGACGCGACCCCTGTGACCGGGCCGGCGTTCCTGGCCGCGCCCGATACCACGGTGTTCGTCCCGGCCGGCTGGACCGCAGAATTCGGCGCCCTCGGATACGGGATCGTGCGGAGGCAGGGCAATGACAGCTGAGTACCGCGTGACTGAGTACCTCGTCATCGACCTTGACAGCGAGCGATGGAAGTGCCAGCGATGCGGCGCCGACCTCGGGTCGTCACGCGCCAACTACAAGGAGGGCTGCCTGGTCGCCGAGCGCGACCCCACCGAGGTGCACCCGCCGCGGGTCGTCGGGCACTACACCTTCGCCCCGGATCCGCAGTGGTGCCGGCTCATCGAGTTCTACTGCCCGGGCTGCCTGACCCTGGTCGAAACGGAGTACCTGCCGCCCGGGCATCCGATCACCCATGACATCGAGATCGACATCGACTCTCTCAAGGCGTCGGTGACTGCGCACGGCGAGGAAGGACCGGCGTGAGCGGATCCATTGACATCGACATCGGCGGCACGTTTACCGACTGCTACGCCCAGCTCGGCAGCGAGATCGCCTGGTGCAAGACCCGCACCACCGGCTACGACCTCAGCCGGGGCATGGTCCAGGCGATCGAGGACGCCGCGAGCAGGCTCGGCGTCACCACCACCGAGCTGCTTGGCCGCGCCGACATCATCAGGTACTCGACCACACTGGCGCTCAACAGCCTTCTCGAGGCGAAGGGACCCCGGCTCGGCTATGTCACCACCGAGGGCTTCGAGGACAACCTGCTCATCGGCCGGGGCAGCCAGTGGTCGGACGGGCTGAGCATCAAGCAGCAGCGCAACGTCGCGCGCGCGCGCAAGCCCGCGCCGCTCATCGGCCGCGAACTCATGGTCGGCGTCAAGGCGCGGATGGACCACCGCGGGCACGAGGTCCGCCCCCTCGATGAGGAGGACTTCCTGCGCAAGCTCGACTACCTCGTGGACCAGGGCGTCCGCGGCTTCGTGGTCTGCCTGCTGTGGTCGTACGTCAACCCCGCCCACGAGCTGCGCATCCGCGAGCTCATCGAGCTGGAGTACGGAGAAAGCTACCTGGGCCACACGCCGGTGTTCCTGTCGAGCGAGAACTCCCCGCGCCGGCTGGAATACACCCGGGCGACCACCACCTTGCTCAACGCCTACCTCCACGCCTCGATGTACAGCGAGCTGTCCGGGATCGGGCAGCGGCTGCGGGCGGGAGGCTACCGTGCCCCCCTGATCATGGTGCACAACACCGGCGGCATGGCGTCGGTGCTGCGGTCCAGCGCCATCCAGACCTTCTCTGGAGGGCCAGTGGCCGGGCTGATGGGCAGCGCCCACCTGGGCCGCGCCTACGGGTTCGAGAATGTGGTCGTCACTGACATGGGTGGCACCAGTTTCGACATCGGCCTCATCGTCTCCGGCAGCACCCGGTTCTACCAGCTCGCTCCGACGGTCGACCGCTGGCTTATCGACGCGACGATGCTCGACACCCACTCCATCGGGGCGGGGGGCGGGTCGATCGCCCGCATCAACACCGATGTAGGCGGCCGTCTTGAGGTGGGCCCGGAGAGCGCCGGGTCCATGCCCGGACCGGCCTGCTACGGCCAGGGCGGCCGGGAGCCCACGGTGACCGATGCGGATCTGGTCCTAGGCTACGTTAACCCGGCCCGCTTCAACGGAGGCCAGCTGGCGATCAGCCCCGCGCGCGCCGAGCGCGCGCTGCGGGACCGTATCGCCGAGCCGCTCGGCGTGTCGGCGACCGACGCCGCGCTGCTCGTCAAGCGGATCGTGGACGCGCACATGGGCGCGGTCATCCACAAGGAGACCGTGCTCAAGGGCTACGACCCCCGTGACTTCGTCATCTTCGCCGCAGGCGGGGCCGGGCCGCTGCACGCTTGCGGGTACGCGGAGGCCGCCGGGATGACCCGGGTCGTGATCTTCCCGTTCGCGCCCGTGTTCTGCGCGTATGGATCTTCCACCATGGACGTCCTGCATGTGTACGAGAGGTCGGCTCACTTCACCCTGTTCGACGGCAACACCAAAGAGTGGCTCGCGGAGATGAGCGGGTTCAACGCGGTCGTGGACGCACTGGCCGCGCAGGCCGCACGGGACTTTGCGGGCGAGGGGTTCGACGTCAGCGCCGTGGAGTACTCGCTGGAGCTGGACATGAAGTTCGGCGGGCAGCTCAACGTCAAGCGCGTGGCCGCGCCGTCAATCCGCCTCGCCGACGTTACGGACGTCCGCCGGCTGTACCAGGCGTTCGAGGTCGAGTACTCGGAGGCGTACAGCCCGCTGGGCCTGAACCCCGACGCTGGAGTCGAGATCGACGCGCTGGTACTCAAGGCGCGGCTGCGCCAGCCCCAGCGCCCGCCGCCCATGCCGGAGCGGCCCGCAGGTGGCGCTGCGTCGCTGGGCACCCGTCCCGCGGTGTGGGAGCTCGGCACGGGGCCGGTGGATACGCCGGTTTTCGAGGCCGCGGTGCTGGCGCCGGGCACAGTTGTCACCGGCCCGGCCCTGGTGGAAGCCGAGACGACGACCACGGCCGTGGCACCCGGCTGGTCCCTCGTGGTGGACGAGCGATCCGCCTTCATCCTCACCTACGAGCAGGGGCAGTGACGATGAGCGTTCTCGGCAACCTGTTGGCAACCGGCATGAAGCCGGAGTCCCCGTCCGACGAAGAGCTGGAGGCGATGCAGTCGCTGCGGCTGGGCGACTACGAGATCCTCTCCGAGAAGCTCGTCCTCATCGCCCAGGAGGGCAAGGAGGTCATGACCCGAATGGGCATCTCCTCCATGCTGCACTCCGGGGACACGCTCGTCGCCGTTTACACCGCGGCCGGGGATCTAGTCGCGCCTGTCTGCGGCACCTACCTGCACTCGGTCACGGGCCAGATCCCGATCAAGTTCATTCTCGCCGAGTACGCCGGCGACCCGTCGGTCGGCGTGCGCGAAGGTGACATCTTCTACTGCAATGAGGCCCTGTACGGCGGGATCCACAATCCGGACCAGTTCGCCCTCATGCCGGTGTTCAACGAAGGCGAGCTAGTGGCGTGGGCAGTGTGCGGGGCGCATCAGAGCGAGACCGGCGGAGCCGAGCCGGGCGGGGAGATCACCCAGGCACGGACCCGGCACGACGAGGGAATGAAGTTGTCGCCGATGAAGATCGGCGAGAATTACCTGCTCCGGGAAGACTTGCTGCGGATGATGGAGAACTTCATCTCCCGGGCTCCGCGGATGCAGGTGACCGACGTGAAGGCGCGGGTTGCCGCGTGCGACCGGGTCCGCATCCGAGTACAAGAACTGGCCAGAAAGCATGGCAACACGGTCCTGCGCGGGCTGTTCCGCCGGATGATCCAGCAGACCTCGGCGGGCGTGCGCCGCAGAATCGCGAGCTGGCCGGACGGGACTTACCGGCACGTCGTGTTCATGGACACCACTGGGCACGATGCGTACCTGCTTCGCGCCGTGGTGGCGGTCACCGTGGCCGGCGACCGGCTGATCATCGATTTCGAGGGCACCTCGCCCGAGCACGAAGGGTCCTACAACGCCTTCGCCCACATCATCGCGGCCCACTGTGCGGTGAACCTTTACCAGTTCCCGTTCCACGACTTCCCCATTTCCTCGGGGATGCTGGAGCACATCGACATCCGCGTGCCCAAGGGCTCGTTCTTCGATGCCGACAGCGAGGCGGCGGTGAGCTGCTCACCGCTGGTAGGCGCACTGGTGTTCCCCCTGCTCGGGGTGGCCCTTTCGAAGATTATGTACTCAACCCCGCAGCGGGATCTCGTGTGCGGCTTCTGCACCTCCAGCGCCTCGGCGGTGATGGTGAGCGGGGTGAACCAGCACGGCTACCGGGTGACCGACTTCATGGGCTACCCGCTTAACGCCTACGGCCTGGCCGCGCGGCACGACATGGACGGCGTGGACGTGTTTGGCTTCCCGCACGGTCCGTGGGGCAAGGCGCCGGATGTTGAGGACATCGAGCAGGAGTTCCCGGTGCTGCACTTGTACGAGCATCAGCTCAGGGACACGTGCGGCTTCGGCCGGTACCGGGGCGGGTGCGGCGCCGCAGTCTGCTACATGGTGTACGGCAGCCGCTACCTCGCGTTCACATCCAGCCAGAAGGAATCAAAATTCCCGTCGGCAAACGGCCTCTTCGGAGGGTATGCCGCCACCACGCTCCCCGGCATCCGGGTTATGGGCTCGGACATTCTCGAGCGGATGCGGGCGGGCGACGCTGACATCCCCACCGATGACTATGGCCTCGCCGCCGCGGACCCGGGTCCCGGCGAGCTGATACTGGAGCATCAGACCCGGGGCGTCAGCATCCTGCATGAGGGCGACATCCTGGCCGCGAGTACCAACGGCGGCGGCGGCTACGGCGACGTGCTGGAACGGGAACCTGACGAGGTGCTGTCGGATGTGGCTCGCTCGATCATCTCGGCGTCGGTGGCGCGCGACGTGTACTGCGTCGTCTTCGATCCGGAGACGATGCTCCTCGACGTCGGGGGCACCACGAAGGCACGAGAAGCCGCACGGCAGGACCGGGCCCGCCGGGGACGCCCGTACGTCGAGTTCGCCGCCGAGTGGAGCACTCGCCGCCCGCCCGAAGAGATCCTCACCTACTACGGAGCGTGGCCGTCGGCGGCCCGTAATCGCGAGGTGGTACGGATTTGAACAGGCGGGCCCGGACCCGGGCGGTGCTCGCTGGCGGCAAGGACGTCGTGTTCGCCCCCCTCGCCTGGTCCCGGCTGCCGGAATTCGTCCGCACGCCGGCGCCCGGCGAGTTCTGGCTGGACACTGCCGTCACCCAGCGGATGCTGGGTGACGCCGGTGATGTCTGCGCCGCAGACGCCCTCGCCGTGCCGCTGGTGCCCTGCCTCCGTTCGCATGGGGGAGCTGCCCCCATCGGCCATCCGGACGAAATCGCTGGGCTCCCCGACGTCCTGGCCGCCATCAGGCTGATCGGGCGGCTCGCCGCAGTGGGGGCAGTCGGGCAGATCGCCGAGCTGCCCACCCTCGGTGAGCTGGCCGCGCTGCTACCGGAGGCAGTCACCGAGGACACCGAGGATGCGCTGAGCGATTTGGTGCGGGCCGGCCTGGAGGCAGGCGGCGACGCCGTAGCCGTGCGCGGCACTGACCACGCTGACGTCCGCAGGACCGTCGACGTGGTCGCCCCCCTGGCCGGCTTCTACGGGGCCCCCGTGCTCGGGCTGGACGGTGCGCGGGGCTGGGTCGCCGACAACGGCTTTCCGGTGGGGATGCTCGGCCCTGCGGGCGACTGGCCACGGCTGGCCCGCGGCCTGATCCTCACCAGAGGTGACATCACCGGATGGTGGACCCCGAGCCAGGTGCG
>Ga0307374_10006356_pt1 | contig 18623 bp, 23 predicted proteins | sample OX3MG_FD_202532 | JGI IMG/M metagenome (GOLD analysis project Ga0307374, IMG submission 202532) | Soil microbial communities from Risofladan, Vaasa, Finland - OX-3 | ecosystem: Environmental > Terrestrial > Soil > Coastal area > Acid sulfate soil | place: Finland: Risofladan, Vaasa | collected...
GGATGCCGCATCTCCGAGGCGCTGGCCCTGAACCGCTCCGAGATACCGCGCCAGGGAAACCGCGTCATCGTCACCGGCAAGGGCGACAAGCAGCGCGCGGTCTACCTGACCGCCTCGGCCAAGGCGGCGCTGGACGACTACCTGGAGGCGCGTGAGGACACCTCTTTAGCCCTGTTCATCAACTATGACCGGGCCGCCCCCGCGGTCTCCCAGCGCCGCCTCACCTCGGGCGGCGCGCGCCACGTGGTGAATCGGGTCCGGCTGCGGCTGGGGGCCTGGTCCTTCCGCTCCCCCCACGTGGCGCGCCACACGGCCGCCACCAACCTGCTCGAGGTGACCGGAGGTGACGTGCGCCTGGTGCAGGAGGTCTTGGGCCACGCCAACCTCAACACTCTGGCCGGATACACCAAGATCGTGGACCAGCGCAAGCAGGACGCCTACCGTCTCTACCAGGACTTTCTCACCCGGCAACAAGAGGGGGTAGAGATTTGATCTCGCAGCGTCCCCGCGACCTCGAGCCGATCGGACAGGATTGAGCTCTCCGCCCCGACCCCCCTCCGCCTGGGCCTCGATCCGAAGCAGCGCGGCCCGCCTCCTGGGCTGGTGGTCGCCCGTCATCTTGAGCAACCGAGCCCCGGTCGAGCCCCTGGCCTCGGGCGGGGTCAGGCGCGGCTCCGGCGGACTCGTCACCGCCCTGGTCACGGTGGCCGAGGCGACCGGGGCGGACTGGGTGGCGGCGGCGCGCAATCCCAGCGAGCGCAAGCTCAGCGCTCGCGCCAAGCCCCTCGAGATCGAGCGCGAGGGAGCGCAGCAGATGCGCATCCACTTCGTCGACTCGGGGCGGACGGCCTACGACCAGCACTACTCGGTGATCTGCAATCCGCTGCTCTGGTTCCTGCAGCACTACCTGTGGAATCTCCCCTACGAGCCCGTGATCGACCGCCGCACCCATCGCGCCTGGACCGAGGGCTACTCGCGGGTCAACGCCGACCTGGCCGACGAGGTGGTGAGGATTGCGCGCTCGAGCGCACGGCGCCCGCTGATCCTGGTCCAGGATTACCAGCTCTACCTGGCTCCGAGGCGGATTCGCCAGGGTCTGCGCGAGGCGGTGATGCAGCAGTTCATCCACATCCCCTGGCCCGAGCCCCACTACTGGCGCGTGCTCCCGGCCGAATTTCGCAACGCCATCATCGACGGCATCGTGGCCAACGACATCATCGGGTTCCAGACCGCGCACGACGTCTCCAATTTCCTGGCCACCTGCGAGGAGGTGCGGGGCCTGCGGGTCGACCACCGCGATCGGGTGGTGCTGCATCAGGGCGGCCTGGCCTGGGCTCGGGCCTATCCGATCTCGGTCGACGTCGACGGCCTGGAGCGCGCGGCGCGGGGGGCGGAGGTGCGCCAGATCGAGGCCGACATCGCGTCCTGGCGTCCGCCTCAACTCATCGTGCGGGTCGATCGCGCGGATCCGGCCAAGAACATCATCCGCGGATTCCTGGCCTACGAGCGGATGCTTCAAGACCACCCGGAGCTGCGTCGGCAGGTCAGCTTCTTCGCCTTCCTGCAGCCCTCGCGCCAGGACGTCGCCGCCTACCGTGACTACGCCCGCGCGGTTCAGGCGATAGTGAAGCGGATCAACCGTGACCAGGGCGAGCCGGGCTGGGATCCGATCCGCCTCGAGATGGGCGAGAACCAGCGTCGCGCCCTGGCTGCATTCCGCAGCTACGACGTGCTCTTAGTCAACTCCATCCTGGACGGCATGAACCTGGTGGCCAAGGAGGGGGCGATCGTCAACCAGCGGGACGGGGTCGTGGTTCTGTCCGAGAGCACCGGCGCCCACCACGAACTGGGTCACGCCGCGATCAGCATCAACCCCTTCGACCTCGAGCACACCGCCGCCGCCCTGCACCGGGCGTTGACCATGGCGCCCGGGGAACGCGCACGGCGGGCGCGTGAGATGCGGCAGGTGGTGGCAGAGTCGGACATCGCGCGCTGGGTCAGCCTGCAGCTCCAGGACCTGCACGATCTGATCGGTCCAAGCGTTCCCCCAGGCGCCTGAACGCGGCGACCACCTGGAGGGGGCCGGGGAGCACGACCTGGCAGTGATCGAACAGGCCCGGTGCAGCCTCGTTCGAATTAACCCCCAGGCGAAGACTGGGCATCAGGCCTGAGGCGAGCATGGCGAAGACAAGACGATCGCCCTCATCGTCGCCGGCGTAGATAACGGCATCGGGGCGGGTGCGCCTGATGACCTCGGCCACCGCAGCCGACTTGTCCGCGCGGGAGGGGCGGATCTCGACCACGGCGCGTCCCGGACTGGCGACGAGCCCGCGGGCGAGGGCCAGGGGCGCGGTCCGGGCCAGGAGCTCAACGCCGAGCTCGGGCCGCTCGCGATGATGCAGGCTCAGGGCTCCGGGCTTGACTTCGAGCCGGACCCCCGGCACGGCGCCGAATTCTGCGCGCAGGTCCCGGGCGCAGTCCTGGAGGGCGGAGCGCTCCCGGGGTAGGGTGCCGAGGAGCCCGAAGTCGCCCCGGAGCTCCACCCCGGCGGCGGGGAGGAGCCGCTCGAGGTCGCCCTGGGCGCGGCCGCTGATGACGAGAACTCCAGCGCAGAGCGGGACCAGCCGCTCCAAGCACGCGACCGCCCCGTCCACCGGCCGGGCTCGACCAGGATTCCGGACGATGTTGGACAGGGTGCCGTCGAAGTCGGAGGCAAGGAGCACCCGTGGCCTGGGCTCGGCCAAGAGACGGTCGAGTTCCAGCTCCAGATCGCCGGAGCCTTGTCCCTGGATCGTCACCTGCCCTGCCTCACGAGCCCTCTGCCACCGGGTATGATTCTGCCTCGTGCCCGGCTCGGGCCGCCGCCGCCACCGCTCTGGGATTTGGAGTTTCAATGAGTCAGCAGGCCGCGTATCGCCCCGGTTCGGTCCTGGCCGATAGCTGGGCCGGCTCCCGGCTCGGCGATCTTGCCCTGGTCGGCCTCTACGCCGTCTTCATCGGAATTACTGCCCAGGTGTCCATCCCCCTTCCCTTCACCCCGGTCCCGATCACGGGTCAGACCTTCGGCGTGCTGGCCGGAGCCCTGGCTCTGGGCTCCCGGCGCAGCCTGGCCGGCGTCCTGCTCTACCTCGCTCTGGGCCTCATCGGCCTGCCCTGGTTCGCTCAGGGCCAGGGTGGACTCGGCGTCATCCACCTCCCGACCATTGGATACCTGATCGGCTTCATCCCTGCCGCGCTCATCGCCGGGCGCCTGGCCGAGGCGGGCTTTTATCGGACCCCGTGGGGAGCGTTTGGGGCCATGGTCTTGTGCTCGGCGGTGGTCTATGTGCTCGGTGTGGGTGGCCTGATGCTGACCCTTAAGATCCCGCTAATCCGGGCGGTCGAGCTCGGGGTACTGCCGTTTCTGTTCGGAGACGCGATCAAGGCGCTGCTGGCCGCGCTCGCGCTGCCCGGGGCCGACCGGCTTCATCGAGCCCGGGGCTGAGGACCGCCGGCCCTTAAGCCTCGCTCGGAGCCGGGGTGAGGCAGTGTTCGACCGCCTGACGCAGGTTCTGGATCGAGAACGGCTTGTGAATGATGAGGGTGGGATCCACGCTCCGGATCACCTCCAGGTCTTCCCGCCGCAGGGCACCGGTCATGAAAATCACCCGCGGTACTGGACGCCCCCGGGCAACCTGACGCAGGCGCTCGACCAGCTCCGCCCCCGTGCCGGATTCGTCCAGCTGCTGGTCGGTGACCAGAAGGTCGGGCCAGTCGAGCTCGGCCGCCGCCAGGGCTTCCTCGGCGCCGGCGGTGATGGCGAGCTCGTGCCCCCTGCCTCGCATCACGGCGGCCAGCAGGTTACGGATGGTCGCCTCGTCCTCACAGAACAGAATCCTCGCCACGCTGGCACAAATAATGAGGGCTAACCACTCCCGGGTGACCCCGTGAGGACAAAGCCCAGAACACGCCTCGATTAGCGTTTCCGGTTGGGAACCTGGCGTCCGGTCAGATCGGGATCGCCGTCGCGGCGAAACTCGTTGTACTCGGCATCGGTGTTGACTCGCCAGGGGTCGCGGTCGGAGACGCCGGCGATGCGCCGGGCGACGATGAGCGCGGTCATCATCGAGTGATCCTGGTTGTTGTACTTGTGCATGCCGTTGCGGCCGCACAGGTGCAGGTTCGGGATGTTCTGTTCGAGCCATGCCCGAATCAGTGCCACCCTGGCCAAATAACCATCGTCGTAGACCGGATAGGCCTTGGCCTGGCGGACCACGGTGCCGTCGATCACGTCCTGGGTGGGAGCCAGTCCGAGCTCTTGGAGTTCGCGAGCGCCCAGCTCCAAGAGCTCGGCGTCGCTCGCCGTCCAGAGTCCATCCCCCTCAAAGCAGAAGTACTCGAGCCCCAAGGCGGTGGTCTCGTCGTCGGCCGCCATGCTTGGCGACCAGTTGCGAAAGTTCTGCAGGCGCCCCACCTTGACTCCGGGGTCATGAACGTAGATCCAGTGGTCGGGAAAGATGCGGTCCCCGCGCACGATCAGCGCTACGGTCAGAAAATCGCGGTAGCCGAGGTGCTCGGCCGCCTCCAGGATCGCGGCCGGGGGCGCCGGACGCAGCATCTGGATCAGATCGCGCAGGGCCACGGTGGAGACGGCGTGGGTGGCCGCATGGCGGTGGGTACGGCCCTCGGCGTCGCGACTCAAGACCTCGATCGGCGCCCCCGGGGCGTGACGGACCTCGATCACACGGCGGTCCAGCTGGACCTCGTGGCCCGCACCGCGCACGCGTGCGGTCACCTCGTCCCAGAGCTGGCCCGGACCCAGCCGGGGATATCGGAAGTGGTCGATCAGGGTCTTGGGGAGCTCGCCCCGCAGGCCCCGCAAGCGCCGGGGCAGGATGGCGTTGCGGACCACCTCCCCCATGCTCAGGCCCTTGATCCGCTGCGCCGCCCAGTCAGCCGAGAGCTCACTCGTGGGAATGCCCCAGACCTTTTCGGTATAGGTCTTGAAGAAGATCTCAAAGAGCCGGCGCCCGAACTTGTTGGAGACCCACTGCTCCAGGTTCTGGGGCTGGGGCACCGGGTGCAGCCGGGAGCCGAGGTAACTCCAAAGACAGCGCGCGGTCTCGATCGGACCCAGCCCGACGAAGGCGTCCATGGCGCGCAGGGGATAGGCGAAATAGCGCCGGCGGTAATAGATGCGCGAGAGCCGGGGCCGGACCAGCATCTCGTCCCCCAGCAGCTCGGTCCAAAGGGCCTCGATCTCCTCGTTCTTGGAGAAGAAGCGGTGGCCTCCGATGTCGAAGCGATGGCCGTGATATTCGACCGTGCGCGCGATCCCTCCCACCAGTTCGGGATCGGCCTCGAGCACGGTCACTGGGCGCCCCAGCCGGCTCAGCTCGTAGGCGGCGGTGAGCCCGGCCGGGCCCGCTCCCAGGACCAGGGTGGAGTCGTGTGCGGTGGCTATGATCCCGGCTCGAGGGGACGGGCGGCCGGCTCGGCAGGGTCTGCGAACAGGGCACCGAGGACCTGCTCGGCAGCGACGTCGGCTCCCTCGCGACCCGCCCTCACCTCCAGGTGGGCCCTACGGTAGAGGGGTAGACGCAAGCTCAAAAGCTCGCCGATCTGTTCCAGATCCGCGCCCTGGATCAGGGGCCGACCGGGGGCCTGGGCCTGGATCCACTCGCGCAGCTCCTCCCAGGGCACGTGCAGGTAGACCAGAATCGACTCGTCGAGCAGCCGGGTCAGGGTCTCGGGCCGGAGCAGCGCGCCCCCGCCCAGGGCCAGGACCGACGGCGGTCCCTGGAGCGCACGGGCCACGATCTCGCCCTCCAGATCGCGGAAGCGCTGCTGCTGCCCGGCTCTGAAGCACTCCTGGATCGAACACCCCAACTCGACCTCGGCCTCGGCGTCGACGTCGAGCGCCAGCCGTTGCAGGCGGGGGGCGAGTATCTGAGCCAGGGTCGATTTGCCCACGCCCATGAAGCCGCACAGCGCGAGGTGGCGGCGCACCTCCCCGCTCCCCGCCGCCAGCGGCGGAGGGCTCAGCTGCAGCCGCTTCCGCCAGATCACCCCCGCATCCCCCGCGACGTTCACCTGGCCAGCCGCAGCGCCGCCTCCAGGGCCAGCTCGTAGCCGATGAAGCCGGCCCCGGTGATCACGGCAACCGCCGCCGGGGCCACCACCGACCGCTGCCGGAACTCCTCGCGGGCAAAGATGTTGCTGAGATGAACCTCAAACACGGGCAGCGCGGTCGATCGGATGGCGTCGGCGATGGCGTAGCTGTAGTGGGCCAGGGCGCCCGGATTCAAAATCACGGCCAGCACCCGCTCGCGCGCCGCCTGAATCAGATCGATGATCTCTGACTCCGAGTTGCTCTGGGCGAATTCGATCTCGCAACCCAGCTCAGCGGCGCGACGGCGAAGGTCGGACTCGAGGTCGGCCAGGGAGCGAGTCCCGTAGACCTCCGGCTCGCGCGTCCCGAGCAGGTTCAAATTCGGACCGTTGACGACCAATATCCGCGCCGGCGCCTGGCTCATGCCCAGCGATCCTAACCCGAGCCGGGGGGCGCGAGGGGGGGGTGATGTCAAATCAGGGGCCGCCCGCAGCCGCCCGGTTGGAGTGCGGTGCTATGTTCGGCCCCGATGTCGAGCACCTTCAGCCGTGCGCTGCAGCGCCTGGCGGGCCGCCCCGAGCACGAACTTGATGCCCCCTGGGGCTGGCCCGGGCACGGGGGCTCAATGCTCACCGTACGCGACGCCTACTACCAGGCCCTGGAGCGTGAGCTGGCCGCGGGGGCGCGGGCGGGCTCGCCGCCGACCGTCGCCGGTCGGGCTCTGCTCGCGGGCGATGGCGCCCTGGGGGATCTCTTCGGCCTTCTGCTCCAGGCCGATGACGCGGACCTATGGAAGCGGCCGGAGCCGGGGTCGTCGGCCCTGGGTCAGATCCTGGGCCACGTGCTGGCGGTTGAGGAGCGATATCGCCGCCACATCGAATACGCTCGGGACCGATCCGAGGACGCTCCGGTCCGATTTGATCCCCCAACCGGCGTGGCGGCCGATCCAAATCAGGGGCCGGACCGGATTCTGGATTGGATCGACCTGATCCAGGACGAGCGCCGGCTGGCCTGGGAATTGGCCAGGATTCCCGATTCCGCCCTCCGCCGCCCGAGCGTCTGGATGGGGCACGGCGTCGACATTCAATTCCGCCTCCACCGATCCACCGCCCACATCGCCGAGCACGCGGTCGAGGTGGAAAAGGTCCTGGTCGAGCTGGGACGGCGGGCGAGCGAGCCGGAACGAATCGTCCGTCTCGTCTTCGCCGCCCGAGGCGCCCATGCGGCGCTGAGCGCCCCCGAGGAGCTGCAGCGGCTTGACGCCGAGCTGCCGGTCGACTAGGTTTCCGCCCGAGCCGCGTCGGTGCCGGGCGGTCCGGCTGGCTGGGGCCGCAGGAGAAGCCCGAGGCCGGCGAGCAGGGTCAGCAGCGCGGTCGCCAGAAGGACCAGGAAGGCGGCGTGGATCCCAGCTCCCAGGGCAGCGGTTGGATCGTGGGAGCCCGCTCTGAACACGTAGCCCTGGACCAGGACCCCAAGGATCGAGACCCCGACCGCGCCGCCTATGGTTCGCGCCAGCTGGTTCAGCGCCGTGGCCGAGCCGCGCCGGCTCCAGCTCACGCTGGCCTGGATGACGATGATGATGGGGGCGCTGAACATTCCGAGCCCAATCCCCACCACGGCTGAGGCGAGCGCCACCCAGGTGACTCCAAGGCGCGCGGAGCTGAAGGTTGCCATCAGCGTTCCAACCACCAGAAAGACCCCACCCAGACCGACCAGGCGCTGGTAACCGACGCGGACCAGGTTCCATCCGGCCAGGGCGGAGGCGCTGGACCAGCCGATCGACATCGGGGTCACCGACCAGCCGGCGGCAAACGGGGTGCCCCCCAGGACCTGCTGCACATAGAGGGGCGCGTAGGCGGTGATGCCGAACTGAACCATGCCGGAGAGGGCGACGACGAGCACGGCGGGACCGATCACCGGATGTCGGAGGAGATCCAGGGGCACGGTTGCGTTGCTGCTTTTGAGCTCGATCCAGACGAACGCGCCCAGGATCAGGGCAGAGGCTGCGACCAGGGGCCAGATCGGCGAGGCGGTGGCGCTGCCGGTGCCCAGGCCGATCAGGAGCCCGGCCACACCGGCGGTCAAGAGGAGGGCGCCCCGGGGATCGAGCCGGCCCCGGGCGCCCCGCTCGGGAGCGCGCTCGCGAAAGCCGAACAGGAGGGCGACGGCGACGATGCCGACGGGCAGATTCAAGTCGAAGATCCAGCGCCACCCGATGGTGGAGACGATGGTCGCGCCCAGAGCCGGCCCGCTGATCGCCGCCAGCGCCCACATGGAGCTGAAGAGCCCCTGCATGCGCGCCCGCTGCCCGGGCGGCAGGACATCGCCGACCAGGGTGAAGACGAGGGGCTGGACGCATCCTGCACCCACTCCCTGCAGGGCCCGAAAGGCGATCAGCGCGGGCATGTTGGGGCTCAGCCCGCAGAGCACGGAGGCGAGTACGAACACCGCCAGGCCGGCCATCAAAACCGGCTTGCGCCCGACCAGGTCGGCCGCCCGTCCCCAGAGCGGGACCGTGGTGGTGCTGGTCAGCAGATATCCGCTGAAGACCCAGGGATAGAGCTGGAAGCCGCCCAGCTGGCGAGCGATGGTGGGCAGCGCCGTGCTCACGATGGTGCTGTCCATGGCGGCGATGAAGAGCGAGATCATGAGCCCGGCCAGGATCCGGATCATCTGCGGGGTGAACTCGACGCGCCCCGGCGCAGGTGAGACCGGGGGGTCTCCGGCGGAGTCGGGGACTTTGGACATCGGCCCCCTAGGGTACTGATCGCCAGCGCCGATGGGCGCCGGGCCAAAGGCCGGTCCAAGGCACCCCTAAGGAACCCTCAACCGCTCTCCAATGCCGCGGCCATAGCTTCGACCCATGGCAATGAAGCTTCGTACATCGCGAGCCGTGAACCTTCAGTCGTCACCATCGCCCGAGCCTGCGCCCGGGTTCGAACCCGGCGCCGAGCGCAACCCGGGGCGGATCCAACGCGCCGCCGATGCCGCCTGGCGAGCGGTCCAGCAGCAGAGCTGGGAGCGATCAAACCGGGAACGGCTGCGTGGCCTCATCGCGCGCGGCGACCATCTATTGTCAGAGCTTGAAGACCAGATCGAGGCCGACCGTCCGAGCTGCCCGGCCGGGCTCCTGGGCCAGATCCGGTCCTGGGCCCGCGCCTCTCAGCTGGGACCGGGCGACCAGGCTCGCGATGGGTGGGCGGCGGAGACGCCAACCGAGCTCTTGGACCGGCTTTTCGAGATCCAGGGCGAGCTGCTCCAGCGCCGCGCCGGGTCGGCCGACCCGGCCATGGTGGCCTTTGACCAGCAGGTGGACCGCCGCTGGCGCGCACCCGCGCGTGTGCGCACCTCGATCGGTCTGGGCCGGCTCGCCGCCGCCGGTGGGCTGCGCGCGGCTCTGGGATGATCCCCCTCAGCCGAGTCGCGGTGGAACCCAAGATCCGCGATTCCCACCCTCGGGCCACGACGTCCCGGGGATGGCTCAGGCCGCGGTGAGCAACCAGCGAGCCTATGGCCCCCGCGGCCTGGGGCGCAGGGTAGCGGTGGAGCGGCTCTGGCCCCAGGGGCTCAGCCGCGAGCGCACGGGGCTCGATCTCTGGCTCCCCGAGCTTGCGCCTTCGGCCGAGCTCAGGCGGTGGTATGGGCAGCGTCCCGAACGCTGGGAGGAGTTCGCCCGGCGCTACCGCGGCGAACTCGGGCGCGCGCCCCGAGCCCAACTGGTCGGGGAGTTGCTCGCGCTCGGCTCGCGGGGCGCGATCGGCCTCCTCGATGGCGCCGGCGAGGGTGAGCACAGCGAGGCGGCGGTGCTGAGCCAGCTCCTGCGCGACCGGTTGGATGAGCCGAGGAGTTCGGTGGCGAGCTGAGATTCGGCCGAGCGAGCGGGCGAGATACATTAACCAGCATGAATCAGACCGCCTCCCACCCCCTCCGGTTTGGACTCAAGCTCGCCGGCCAGGACACCACGATCGAGGCCCTGCGCGGCGTCTGGCGGGTCGCGGATGAGGCGGGATTTGACCACGTCTGGGACTTTGACCACCTGGCCTCGATCGGGGCTCCCGGACCCGACCGCCCGGTCTTCGAAGGTTGGGCCCTGCAGGCGGCGATGGCGGAGGCGACGAGCCGGGTTCGCATCGGCTGCAACGTTGCAGGCAACGCCTACCGCCACCCCGGTCAGCTGGCCAAGCTGGCGGTGACGGTCGACCACCTCTCGGGTGGGCGGCTCGAGTTCGGAGTCGGCGCAGGATGGGCGGAGATCGAATTCAAGATGCTGGGCATGAGCGGACTCGACCACCGTGTGGGGCGGCTCGAGGAGTCACTTCAGATCATGAAGTCACTCTTCACCCAGGAGCGGACTGACTTCGATGGGCGCTACTACCAACTGAAGGACGCCATCGCCAATCCCAAGCCCCTCCAGCGCCCCCATCCGCCGATCTGGATCGGCGCCGGTGGAGATCTGATGCTGGGGGTGGTGGCGCGGCACGCCGACGCGTGGAACCCGACCGGGGCCGCCCGCGGAGACGGATACGCCCAGGCCTGCGAGCGGCTCGCCCAGGCCTGTGAGGCCATCGACCGGGATCCCTCGCAGATCCGCCGCTGCAGCCTTCTGCGCTGGGACGGCGGTGCCCATCAGAGCCTGATCGACGCCGCCGGGCGTGATCTTGAGCTCGGCTTCACCGAGCAGATCATCTATGTCGAGGGTCCCCGCGCACATGAGACGGCGGCCCGCGCGGCCGAGGCGCTGGGAGACCTGCGTCGCCTCGGCGCCGGCCGCTGACAAGACATGGCCACAGTCGAACTGACCTGGCCCGATCCTGAGCGCATCGCGCTCCTGACCCTGAACCGGCCCCGCTACCTGAACGCGCTCGACACCGAGATGACGCTCTCACTGGAGAACCATCTGCTGGAGCTCGACGCCGCCAGGCGACTGCGTTGCGTGATCGTCACCGGGGCGGGCGAGAGGGCATTCTGCAGCGGAGCCGATCTCAAGGAGAGGGGCACGCTCAGCACCGATGAGTGGATGGCCCAGCACCACCTGATCGAGCGCATGCTGCTGGCCCTGCGCCGGCTGCGCGTGCCCATATTCAGCGCCGTCAACGGCCTGGCCCTGGGCGGGGGCTGCGAGATCGCGATGCAGACCGACTTCATCATCGCGTCTGAGGCTGCGCGGTTCGGCCAGCCCGAGGTCACCCGCGGCATCATCCCCGGCGCCGGTGGGACCCAAAACCTGCCGCGACGCCTTCCGCGCGGGACCGCGCTCCGCATGCTCTTCAGCGGGGAGACCATCGACGCCGCTCGGGCCCTCGACCTGGGACTGGTGAGCGAGGTCGTCGCCCCCGAGCAGCTGATGCCCTGCGCACTCGCACTGGGCCAGAGGATCGCGGCCAATTCCGCCTTCGCGGTCCGCCAGGCCAAGCGCGCCACGCGCCTGGGCCTGGATCTGACGGCGGAGCTCGCCTACGAGGTCGAACTCGAGGCCTACCGGCGCACGGTCGGGCATCCAGACCAGATCGAGGGTGTGCGCGCGTTCAACGAAGGGCGGGAGCCGGTCTTTACAGACCCCAGCTAGCTCTGGGGTGGACCTTAAGCCCCCGGTGCCGCCGCCGGGCCGGATCCAGATCGGTTGGACTGGATATTGAGGAGATGAGGATGGAGCACAGGTTTGTCGGTCGTTCGGGGCTCAAGGTCTCCGAGATCGGTCTGGGTACGAACAACTTCGGGGGCCGGCTCGACGAGGCCGGCTCCAGGCTCGTGCTGGAGCGGGCGCTGGAGGGAGGAATCACCCTGATCGATACCGCCGACTGCTACAACCGGGGGGAGTCGGAGAGGATCATCGGGCGCTTTTTGGGTCCCCGTCGGAGCGAGGTGGTGCTGGCGACGAAGTTCGGGGTGGCGATGTCCGATTCGCCGCTCGAGCGGGGCGCCTCCAGGCGCTGGCTCACGCGCGCAGCAGAGGACAGCCTGCGCCGCCTCAACACCGACTACATCGACCTGCTCCAGGTTCACTTCCCCGATCCGGCGACGCCGATCGAGGAGACGCTCTCCGCACTGGACGACCTCGTCTCCGCGGGCAAGGTGCGGTACGTCGGGCACAGCAACTTCGCCGCCTGGCAGATCGCCGACGCGCAGTGGACGGCGCAGACCCGACTGCTCGCCCGCCCGATCTCGGCCCAGCACCGGCTCAACCTGCTCGAGCGTGAGATTGAAACCGAGGTGCTGCCGGCGATTCGCCACTATGGACTCGGTTTGATCCCCTACTTTCCTTTGGCCTCAGGATTCCTGACCGGAAAATACCGCCCCGGCGTCATCCCCGAGGGGACCCGGCTGGCCGGTAACGCGCAGATGGCGAACCGCACCCTGACGCCGGCCAACTTCCAGCGCCTCGAAGCGCTCGAGCGCTTCGCCGGCGAGCGCGGCCACGCGCTGCTCGAGCTCGCCCTGGGCTGGCTCCTATCCCAGAGCGAGGTGTCGAGCGTGATCGCCGGAGCCAGCACCCCCGATCAGCTCGACCAGAACCTCAATGCCGCCGGCTGGCGCTTGAGCCCGCAGGAGATGGAGGAGGTGGGCAGCATTTGATCGGACGCCATGCACCGGGGCGCAAGGCACCCGATCCTGGTTTGGGGTTAGCCTTGGCGGCGATGTCGAGCCAAGAGCCGCGTACCGGGTCGCGCCGCAGCCCGGCGGCCGATGGCAGGGGTCTCAGCTGATGGCTCCGCCGGCTCGACCTGCGCCCGTCCGACCCTCCCGCCGCCCACCCGTGACCCGCTCCTGGTGGCGGGGTCCGGGCCCGATCGTGATCGCCGTGGTCGGTGTCCTGGCCATCGTGTCCGGACTCCTCTTCATCTCCCAGCACCAGACCCCACCCCCCTCCGGCGGCAACACCCAGGCGGCCCAAATCGCGGCTCAGGTTCAGGATGTGCCGGCGTCGGTGTCGGCCCAGATTGGCGCCGGTGGTGTCGCCAGGCCCCTGGACCCGACCGGCTCCGCCACCCTGCTCAAAGATTCAGCTGGACTCCCGATGGTGATCTACATCGGAGCCGACTACTGTCCCTTTTGCGCTGCTGAGCGCTGGAGCCTGGTCCTGGCCATGTCCCGATTCGGCCAGCTTTCCAATCTCTCCCTGGGCACCTCCTCCTCGACCGATTCCTACCCCAACACCGCCACCTTCAGCTTCACCGGCGCCAAGTTCCAGAGCTCCTACGTGGATTTCAGCTTCGTTGAGACGACCAGCCGGAGCGGGCAGACGATCGCCTCCCCGACCGCGATCCAGCAATCGCAATTCAATCAGTACGACTCCGGCGGGTCCATCCCCTTCATCGACGTCGGGTCGCGGTTTGTCCAGGTCGGGAGCGGGTACGCGCCCGACGTCCTGCAGGGCATGAATTGGACTCAGATCGTGACCGCCCTGGGGTCTCCCGGCTCCGCCGTCGCGAACGACGTCGTGGGCAACGCCAACTGGATCACCGCCGCCATATGCGTCGCGACCGCCAACCAACCGGCCAGCGCCTGCTCGCCGCGGGAGATCGTGGCCCTGGAAAAGCAGTTTGGAGGATGAGCCTTAGACCCCTGCCCGTCCTCCTCCTGGCGCTCTCCCTGCTCGGACTCGGCATCTCCCTCTACCTCACCTATGCCCACTACCAGAACACCACCCTGGCCTGCGCCCGGACGGCCCTGATCGACTGCCAGGCGGTCACGCACAGCGGCTATTCGCTGGTTCCGGGAACCCAGATTCCGATCACCATCCCGGGCGTGATCTGGTTCGGGCTCAGCGGCCTTCTCGCCGCCCTCGGGCTGCGACCGCGCGACCTGCGCTGGATCTCGCCCTTGCACCTAATCTGGACCGTGCTCGGCATGGTCGCGGTGATCTACCTGGTGCGAGCCGAACTGGTGGTCATTCATCGCATTTGCGAGTGGTGCACAGCCGTGCACCTGATCATTTTTTTAAGCTTCCTGCTGGCCCTGGCCCAACTCCAGCGGATACCCCAGCGCGACACCTCGGATGCCGCGCCAGCCTAGATCCTCGTCGCCTAAAACTCCAGCAGGGTGCGCGCGCCGGGACACCCGGACTCCGGCGCAGCGGCCACCGCACTATGATTTCTACTCCTGTCATGGGCCCGTGGCGCAGTTGGGAGCGCGTCTGAATGGCATTCAGAAGGTCAGGGGTTCGAATCCCCTCGGGTCCACCAATGTCCTGTCTCGGGCTTGGCTTCAGCCGGTCGATGCAACGGCCGAGGGGCTGGTATATGCGGTCGGGGCGAGAACAGGAACCGCTCGATGTTGTCCGTCGTGACGACGATGACCGAGCGCTGGACAGGTTGAAGCACGGCCCTGTGGCCGGGATGAAGCCAGTCACAATCGGCAACGACTTCCGCCGTGTCACGGCGGCCAGATCGTGCTGCGGCAACCGCGGATGCGCACCCGCGTTCTGGCTCGCCGGCCATCGTGCGACGCTGCCGGAACCTGCCCCTTGCGCGTTGCATCTCTTCGGAAGTCGGATCTCGAATCGACTCCCCTCTCGACTGGCGCGGCACCCTGCCTAAAGATCTATAGCTTAGACATACTGGGCGCAAGCGTCTAAACTAAAGCTCATGAGCCGCCCTCACCGAGTTCTGTCACCAAGCCTCGCGAGACGGGCTGAGGCGCTAGGCAAGCGAATTCGTGCGGCACGACGTCGCCGAGGGATGACGGAGGCGGAGATGGCCGCGCGAGCCCTGGTCGCCAGGATGACCATTCGCCGGCTGGAGGCAGGTGACCTGAGCGTTAGCCTCGCCGTCCTGGCTCAGGTTCTGGAGATACTCGGTCTGGACGGCGATCTCGATCGCGTTGCAGCCGTTGACGACCTGGGGCAGCGGCTCGCTGATGCACGCCTTCCACGCCCACGTCGCAGTCCCGAGCGGAATCTTGCCGATGCCCTCTAAGGTCAAAGCCGAGGATCTCATCGTCGTCCTCGATGCTCCCGAACTCGGGCCGGCGAGACCGGCAGGGGTTCTTTCCTTTTGGCCCGACTCGCGAGCGGTGGCATTCGTATACGCAAGATCGTGGCTCAAGAGCTCCGAGGGATTCGATCTAGAGCCACGGCTTCCCCGAGTTGAGGGGCACCAATACTTCGGTGAGTCCGCGCCACCGCCAATCCTGGGCGATACCTCGCCCGACTCATGGGGCATCCGCCTTATGGAGCGTCGAGCTGGGCGAGGCCTCAATCCCTGGTTGCTGCTCACTGGGGTTGATGACCAGACCCGAATGGGTGCGCTCCGCCTTCGGCGCGGGGTCAACGGAGGCTTTGTTGATGACAGCGAGCCGGCGATACCGCCGCTTGCCAAGCTCAGGGACCTCGAGGCTGCGGCCATGGCGTTCGAGATGAATCCCGAGGCTTCAATTGACGATCCCAATCTCGAGCTGCTGCTGGCACCGGGAAGTTCACTCGGCGGCGCCCGGCCCAAGGCCAACTTCCGGGACCCGGATGGAAGCCTTTGGATCGCAAAGTTCCCGTCTCGTACCGATCGCGCCGACATCGCCGCGTGGGAGTACGTCTACGCCGAATTGGCCCGGGAGGCCGGCATCGAAGTCGCCGAAACGCGACTGCTGAGTTTGGGCGAGGGAGGCCGAACCTTCGCCACGCGGCGCTTCGATCGAGAGGGCAAGTCGCGGCGTCTGTATGCCTCGGCAATGACGCTGGCGCAGCGCGGCGACAGAGAGGAGGCCAGCTATCTGGACATCGCACAGGCGATCAGGCGGTTTGGCGCTGCGGCCAGTGTCCGCGACGACCTAGAGCAGCTATTTCGGCGAGTGGCCTTCAATATCCTGGCCGGAAATCGCGACGCCCACCTGCGCAATCACGCGTTCCTCCGTACCCCGGCGGGCTGGCGGCTGTCGCCAGCGTTTGATATGAACCCAGGTCGGGCCGAGCGGCAACACTCAATCTCGATTGACGGAAAGACCACAGCTCCCGATCTTGGCGCTGCCCTGGCCACACGCCAGGTATACGGGCTATCTGAGGCTCGGGCGAGGGCCATCATTCTGGAGGTGGGGACCGCACTCCAACACTGGCCCGAGGTGGCTACCCGTAATGGAATCCCGAAGTCGGAGCAGCGAGTAATTGCCGGCGCTCTGTCCGCCCTTCCGAGCGGGCTTGCGCTGGCTGCTGCGGAATAGACCGATCCAGCTCGATCTGGATCATGCCCAGCCACCCCGGTTCCGGCGACGACCCTCAACTGTCTCGGCAGATGCTGGCCAGCGCCGCAGGTGAGTTGAAAGGCGCATTCCGGGTTAGTGCCCAAAGCTGATCTCCGCGCCTGCTTCTCGCCGAATGCCTCGCAGGACGCTGTTTGCGTCGACATGCGACCAGCCGAGGGCGGCTCAAGTGGAGGTACTGCTGCCTGCACCGGATGGAGGAGTTGGGCGCCTCCGAGGTCCCATGGTCGGCGCGGACGCAGCGTTCGGGGCCAAATGTAGAGCACTCCACACCCAATAGCGTGTCAAACGGGGGCAGGACGTCGGCGTCGACGTGCCTGCGCCTCTGAATTCTCTCCGGCACTGACCGGATCCCGCAAGCGGATCCACTTGATATGGCCCCGCTTTCGGCCTCATGAGATCTCCCAATGGAGCGTGACCAGACGCCTGCGCCCCAGCCCCGGGTCCGGCCCCGTCGGAAGACTCTCGAGCGCCTCCTCGACCTCGGCGTCCCGATCGGGAGTGAGACAGAGGCGCCGCCGGGTCCACGCGACCGTCTGCGGACGATCGAGAGCGACCCGGGCATCGTCCGATACCCAGTCAACCCTGGAGACCTTAAGGCCTGCCTCACGGATGACCAGCTCGGCTTGATCGGCCAGCGGGTGCTCGGGCCTATTGAGACCGTGGAAGCGAAGCCAGAGCGGGTTCAGCTCGCTCATCGGGTGCCGGGCCGTGAGCTCGAGGACTACGCGGCGGCGTGCGTGACGCGTGAGAGCCAGGACGAAGGAGGCGAGATCGGTCACGTTATAGGCGACGTGGTTACAGACGGCGACGTCGGCCTGTGGCACCCCGCTTTCGACCTCCGGCCAGGCGCCTTCGATCGCGATCACCTCGGCCCCGGTCCGCTCGGCGCGACGCCGGAATTCGGCGAGCAATCTTGGCGAGGAATCCACCCCGACCAGTCGCCCCGCCCGGGGCGCGAGGGGTAGCGAGGCCGCGCCCGCTCCGCATCCGACGTCGAGGACCGACCCGCCCTCGGGGAGGGCGGCGTCGGCCACCTGGTTGGATGCCGTCCACTGATCTTGGGAGGAATCGGCTCGCTTCTCGAAGAGGCCGACCGGGAACTCAAAGGGAGATTCGGGCGCGGCATCAAGAATTGCATCCGGTATGCGCCAATCAGCGAGCGCTCGACCCCAGCGCTCGTTGGCGTCGCTCAAGGCCGGCCCTGCCGAGCGGCGTCGGAACGCAAGGCCTCGACCAGTTGCTCGACCGATGGGGCCGGCGAGGCGGTACCGCCCAAGAAGTAGACACGGCAGCACATGCCGATCGGACCGGGCTGATCCGGAAAGAGGTCGCGGCCCTCGGCAAGAATCGAAGGCGAGCCGCGGAAGCCGATCCGTTGGGCATCCTCATCGCCCTCGACCCGCCGGAGCGAGAGCGCCAGCTCGACTTCTATGGCAGAAGCCGCCTCGATGACCCGCTCGCGCGCAAGTTCCCATCCCGGGCAGCCGTCGAAATACTGGATCACGACCTCCATTGGTTCAGACAGCGTAGCCGCCAGAGCCGTGGCGCAAAGGCAGGGGCTGAGGCCACCGCGCAGAGCAGGATTGGCCACTCCCGCATGAACCGCAGCACGTTCGCTCACAGCCGGTCACGCTCTCCGACAAGACGCATCTGGATCTCCCAGGACCCTGACTCCCCCACCCGGTCGAGATAGGCTCGGACATAGTCGTCCAGCTCGGCCCGCCGGTCACCCACCATGGTCGCGCGGGACCAGTGGTCCCTTCTGTGTTTGGACGCGCGCGAGCGCTATGTCGCGACCGGGAAGCCCTTGGCGCTCCAGTCGGTGATGCCGCCGTCCATTGAACTCACGGCCGTGAACCCGAGGCGCTGCAGAGCCTGCGCAGCCAGGAGAGAGCGCCCGCCCAGGGCACACTGAACCACGATCTTCTTGTCTTGGGCGTGGATCAACTCGGGGATGTGATTTGAGTAATCGGGATCGACCAGCCACTCGATCAATCCTCGAGGGGCGCTGATGGAGCCCGGGATGTGCCCGGCTTCCCATTCGTGCCGATCCCGGACATCGACGATCAGGACCTCGCCCCGGTCGAACTGTTCCTTGGCCTGTTCGGCCGAGACTTCGGGTACGGTCTTGCGGGCTTCGCTCAGTAGATCGGCGCGCCTTTCAGCCATGACTTTTGAATGCTAACGCCACCTGGTCCGGCGCCCACGAACCTCTCCACTCACAGCGCGCCTCGCGTCAGCCGGGCCGCTTGCGATGAGGTGGGGCGGGGTCGCTCGGGGTCCAATTCGTTACCGCGAATGTTCATGGGCAGGAGTGAGATCGAGCTTGTCCTGCTGCGGG
>Ga0307374_10006357_pt1 | contig 18621 bp, 16 predicted proteins | sample OX3MG_FD_202532 | JGI IMG/M metagenome (GOLD analysis project Ga0307374, IMG submission 202532) | Soil microbial communities from Risofladan, Vaasa, Finland - OX-3 | ecosystem: Environmental > Terrestrial > Soil > Coastal area > Acid sulfate soil | place: Finland: Risofladan, Vaasa | collected...
AGCACCGACAGCTGCCCGACGAGGTGGTCGAGTCGACCCGACGAGCTCCCGATCACGAGGATCCGGTCGGGCTCGAAAACGAGTGCGGCTTCGAGCGCCAGTTCGAAATCCGTCTTGTCCTTGTCGGGAGCGTGGCGCTCGAACGGCACGCCGGCGCTCTCGAGCGCCTGAACCACCTCGGGAGGCAGCGAGTCGAGATCGCCCACCACGAGGTCGATGCGCAGGCCGAGCATCCGCGCGCGAATCGCTCCACCGTCGGCCGCAACCACGGCGACATGCGGCGGCAGCTCGGGCGCCTCCGGCGAGTCCGAGCCGCCGGCGACGACGATGACGAACCGGCTCATCGCCTACGCCCGGGTCTGACGAAGACGTCCAAGGACGCGCGTGCGCAGCGGCGGCTCGAGGAGCTGTGCGGCGACGAGCGCGCCCGAGCCGCCGCCGAGGCCGGGGCCGGGATGGGTCGAGGCGCCCACGTGCCACACGTTGGAGACCGGCGTCCTGTGCTCCGCGCGCCACAGGAAGTTCTGGTCGAGCGCGAGCGAGCCGCCGTACGGGTCGCCGTGGTGCAGGTTCACGTTCGCAGCCTGCAGATCGGCCGGCGACAGGCACGTGCGGGCGAGAATCGACGATTCGAAGTTCGGGATGTGTGCGGCGATCCGCGCCTGGATGCGGTCCGCGTAGCGCTCGCGCAGCTCGTCCGTCCACGTACCGCCGCCGACGTCGAGCTCGCCTGCCGCGTCGCCCTTCACCTGCCACGGCAGCTCTTGCAGCTGGATCCAGAGCAGGCCCTTGCCGTCGGGCGCGCGCGCCGCGTCGATCGTGAGCGGCTGGCCGACGACGACGGTCGCCTCCGCCGGCAGCAGGCCGCGCTCGGCCTCGTTGACCGCGCGCGAGACGCCATCGAGGCCGGGCGTCAGGTGCACGATCGCCGTCTGTCCGAGCCGCTCGTCGCCCGGCCACTGCGGCGGTTCCGAAAGCGCGTAGTGAATCTGCATCTCCGAGCGGCCGTAGCGGAAGCGCTCTGCCTTGTGCCCGAGGCCGTCGAGCAGCTCGCCGTAGAGCTGTGTGGGCGTGACGTTGCAGACCACCGCCCGCTCCGCCGTGAGCTTCCTGCCGTCGGCGGTGCGCACGCCGCCCGACGACACGCGCTCGACGTGCACGCCGGTCTCGCAGGTTCCGCCCTGTGCGCGGATGTAGGCGACGAGCGCGTCGGCGAGCTTCGCGCCGCCGCCGCGCGGAATCGGCATGCCGCCCTCCTGCACCGCGACTGCGATCACCTGCGCCATGTACCCGGAGCCGGCGGCGTCGGGGCCGAGGCCCGTGTGCAGCACCCACGGGGCAAGCACGCCGTGCGTCCTCGGCGAGGCGAACGTCTGCTCGAGCCAGTCGCGTGCCGAGACGAGCAGCCGCCCCGCAAAGTCGCGCGTGCCGTCTCGCCCGAACCGCCGCACCGCTTTCAGCGCGAGCCCGGCGCCGTGCCGCGACCACAGCTCGGTGCCGAGGATACCGAAGGCGATGTCCGCGTTCGGGAGGAACGAGCCGAGCATCCCGTGCCATTCCTCGCCGAGCTCGGCCGCGTTGCCGTCGGCGGTTCGGAGGAGAAACGCGCTCTCGCCGTCCGGGTAGAGCGTCGCGGTCGGAAAATCGGTGTTCAGGTACTCGAGGCCGTGCTGCGCGAGGTCGTCGCCCAACTGAGCGTGCGCAGGGCCGCCGACCCACAGCGGATGCCAAGCGCTGAAGACATCGTGGTGGAAACCAGGCGTGGTGATCTCGGCCGTCTTGATCGCCCCGCCGAACCAGTCGTTGCGCTCGAGCACGCACACGTTCCACCCCGCCTTTGCGAGGAGCGCGGCGCAGGCGAGCCCGTTGACGCCACTCCCAACGACGACAACATCATGGTCAGCCAACGATCGCCCTGAACTCCTCGTCGGTGACGAGGCGGTGCTCCGCCATGCCGAGCTTCTTGACCGCGGCCAGCACCTCGGCGCGCCGCTCCTCGGGAAGGCCGAGACCGAGCTCGTCGGCCTTGATGCGGATCGAGTCGAGCCCGCTCTTCTTGCCGAGCACGATCGAGCGCTCGGTCGCGACGAGCTCCGACGAGTACGGCTCGATCGCCTGCGGGTCGTGGAACTGCGACGCGACGGCGCCGCTCTCGCGCCGGTAGAGCGTTTCGCCGGTCAGCGGCTTCCACGGTTCGAGCTCATACCCCGAGAGCTCGCGCACCCGCGCCGAGACCTCACGGACACGGTCGAGCCGCAGATTCGACTCGACCCCGTAGAGCGCACGCAGCGTGAGTGCGACCTCACCCAGGTTCGCGTTGCCGGCACGCTCGCCCATGCCGTTGATCGTGCCGTGCACGTACGACGCGCCCGCACGCACCGCGGCGACGGCGCTCGCCGTAGCGACGCCGAAATCGTTGTGACCGTGGAAGTGCACCGGCACGTCGACGAGCTCGACCGTGTGGCCGACGAGCTCCGCGACGGCCTCGGGCGAGGCGATGCCGAGCGTGTCGACGACCACCACCTCTTTCGCCCCAGCCTCGACGGCTGAGCTGTAGACCGTGTCGTAGAAATCGCGCTCGGCGCGCGAGGAGTCGACACCGAAGAACGCGGCGTAGATACCGTTGCCGGCGGCGAATCGCATCGCGCTCGTGATGCGCTCGAGCATCTTCTCGCGGGACACCCCGATCGCTTCGAGCTTCAGATCGGAGATCGGCGACTCGATCACCGAGTACGAGACGCCGAGTTCGACGAGCGCCTCCAGATCGGCGGGCACCGCCCGCGAAAAGCCCCAGATCTCGGCGCGCAGCCCTGCGGCGGCGATCCGCTCGACCGCCTGCCAGTCGTCGTCGGAGACGCGCGGGAAGCCCGCCTCGATCCGGTCGACGCCGAGATCGTCGAGCAGGCGCGCGATCTCGAGCTTCTGGGCCGGGTCGAGCACGACGCCGACCGTCTGCTCGCCGTCCCGCAGAGTGGTGTCGTAGAGACCGACGTGGCCGCCGATCGCATAGTCGTCATTCAACGAACCGGTCCAGATCAAGTCGGACATTGCACCACCCCATCGGGAAAGGACGAGAGCTTCTCGGCGCCGCTTGCCGTGATCAGGAAATTGTCTTCGACACGCAGGCCGCCGCCGCCGTCCCAGTAGCAGCCCGGCTCGATCGCGAGCACCATGCCCTCCGCAATCTCGCCGCCGCCGGCCTGGTGCGCGTACGGCGGCTCGTGGGCGCGCGCGCCGATGCCGTGGCAGATCGGATGTGTCGGCTGCCCGGCGTAGCCGATCGCTGCAATCCCGTCGCGCACTCGCCTGTCGAGCTCGGCGAAGCCTGCCCCGGGCTTACAGTGGTCGATCGCGCGGCCGTAGACCTCCAACAGCCCCGCCTCGAGCTCGCGGTAGTCGGCGCGCAGCTCACCGATGCAGAGCAGCTTCGTATGGTCGGCCCAGTAGCCGTCCGCGCAGACCCAGATCTCGAACAGGGTCGGCTCGCCTTCGACGACCGGCAGGTCGCCCGTCGCCGTGAACGTCTTGATGCCGCGGCCGGCCCAGATCAGCGAGAACCCGAAGGCCAGCTCGACCTTCCCTTCCCACCCGGTGCCCTGCCCGTGGACGAAGCCCTGCCAGAGCGCGGCCACCTCGCTCTCCTTCATCCCCGGGTGCAGCGATCCGCGCACGTGCTCCATCGCTGCAGCGCAGATCTCGTTCGCCAGCCGCATACGCTCGATCTCCTGCGGCGTCTTGAGCGCGCGCGCGGCGTTCAGCAACGGCATCGCGTCCTGTGCGGAAGGCCACGCGTCGAACCAGCTCTTCGTGAACGTGGTCGGCTCACCGACCATCCGGTCGGTCGCCTGCGTGCCCATCGACAGCTCGAGACCGACGTTTTCGTAGTCCCTCGTCGCTGCGAGTGCGGCGTCGAGCGTGCGCGCCGGCACCGGTCTTGGATCGTCGGGCGCGTAGCCCTGCACGAGCCGTACGTCGCTCGTCCACGACATCCGGTCGGCGTCGTCCTCGGACGCTTCGAGGCAGATCAGCACCGGCTCGCCCTCGCGCGGGAATACGCAGGCGTCGTAGCCCTTCATGCCCCAGAAGTTCGTCAGGTAGAGGACGTTGTCCGGCGTGCGCACGACGAGCGCGTCGAGCTCGTGCTCCGCCATCAGCGTGCGGACACGGCCGAGCTTCGCGTCGTCGCGCAACCAGCTCATCAGATTCCCGCTCCGGCGCCGGCGAAGCCGGCACCTCGCTCCTGGGAAACTCCTGCGAGCCTACGTCTCATCGCCCCAGGGACGAATCCGCGGGGGCGCGGGCTCGCCGTGACCCTCCTGCCACGAGCTGACGGGGTTGCGCAGCACGCCGATCTTCTCGATCTCGGCCTCGATCACGTCGCCGGGCTTGAGATAGAGCAGCGCGCGCTCCTCGGGCGACTTGAAGCCCGCGACGCCGGAGACCGTTCCCGTCGAGAGCACGTCGCCCGCCGAATAGCCGAGTGCCGAGAAGTTGGAGAGGATCTGCGGGATCGTCACGCTCATGCGCCCCGAGTGCGACTCCTGCCGCTTCTCGCCGTTCACGCGCAGCTCCATCGCCAGGTCGTGCGGGTCGGGGATCTCGTCGGGCGTGACGATCCACGGCCCGAGCGGACAGAACGTGTCGATCGCCTTGCAGAAGCTGAAGACGCCCGACTTCATCTCGCCGCGCTGGATGTCGCGCGCCGTGATGTCGTTGAAGATCACATAGCCGCCGATGTAGTCGGTCGCCTCCTCGGGCGAGAACCACTTGCCCGCCTTCTTCAGCACGATCGCCAGCTCGAGCTCGTAGTCGAGCTCGTCGGTCAGGTGCTCGGGATAGACGATCGGCTCGTCGGGCCCGATGATCGCGTCGACGTTCTGGAAGAAATTGATCCACGGCGCGATCGCATGCGCCCAGTTGACGTTCTTCGACTCTTCCTCGTGCTCGCGAAAGTTTCCGGCGGTGTGGAAGAACTTCTTCGGGACGATCGGCGCGCGCAAACGAACTCCGGTGAGAGCTGCGCGCTCGGCGGTGTCAGCCGCGCCGCCGCGTTCGAAGTACTCGCGCATCGTGGGCACGTCGAGGCGCACGACCTCATCGCCCTCGATCCGGCCGACCTTGCCGTCGTCATAGGTGACGAGCTTCACGCGCAGATCCCCGTCATGAGCTTGTTCATGAGCAAATTTGCCTTGCGACGAGCGCGTAGGTCTCGGCCGTCTTGACGAGGCCGTCGATATCGAGGTTCTCGCCGAGCTCCACGTCCATCAGCCCGGTCGAGGTGCCGTAGTTGAGCGTGGGGATGCCGTAGCGCGTGAGTGCCGATGCGTCGCTGAACCACCGGGTCACGTCGCGCTCGGGCACCTCCCCGAAGACCTCCGCGTGGGCGGCGTCGACGGCCTGCACGAGCTCGTGGCCCTCCTCGATCTCGGCACCCGGCGCGGTGACATAGACCTCACCCTCGATCCCGTAGTCGGGGAACCGGTCTGCGAGCGAGCGCACGAAGTCGAGCACCTCGCGCCGCGCAACGCCCATCGGCTTCGTCGGCGGGACGCGAACGTCCAGGTGGAGGTCGGTGTGATGAGGCGTTCGCGAAACACGCCAGCCGAACCCGCCGCGCACGGCCCCCACGTTGACGATCGCAGGAGCTCCACGATAGGAGTTGGACGGATCCTGTTCCCAGGTCGGGATCCAATCGAGCACGGCGCTCGTCACCTCGTGCATGCGCAAGATCGAGTTCTGGTCGCGCTTGCCCTCGCTGAATGCCGTGTGGATGAAGTTGCCGTGGGCGCGGATGCGCAGCCAGAGCGCACCGAAGTGCCCCAGCACGACCTTGCCCTCCGTGGGCTCGCCGAGCAGGCACATATCGGCGACCCCGCCGTGGGTGACGAGATACCGCGAGCCGGCGGCATAGCCGCGATATTGCGCACCCTGCGCCTCGGCGTACTGCGTCTTCTCGATCTCGCCGCAGACGGCCGCAATCAACACGTCACCGCGCAGCTTCACACCCGCGTCCTGCAGCGCGCGCACGGCCTCGACGTAACAGGCGAGCGCGCCCTTCATGTTCGAGATGCCGAGACCGTAGAGGCGACCACTCTTGACGAATGCCTGCGGCTGGAAGCCGGGAACATCCTTCAGCCACGGCTCGCGGCCGGAGTAGGACGTATCCATGTGCCCGTTGAACATCAGGCTCTTGCCGCTGCCGCTTCCAACCAATGTGCCGAGCGCGTTTGCACGCCCGTCCTCGACCTGCTGCCACTGCACCTGCAGGCCCAGCTCTTCGTAGAGCGAGACCATCAGCTCCGCCATCCGCTGCTCGTCGCCCGTGAAGCTCGCGACGTCGATCATGGCGCTCGCGTTCTCGACGAGGCGCGACTTGTCGATCCTCAACGCCGTCCTCCGCAACCTCGGACGCGCCCCGAGGGGCCATGGCCGGTGTCAGACACCGATACGAGACTGTCACGATTCGCCCACGGACGCAGGGCCAAGCGCAGCCTCTCGCCGGTGTCAGACACCGCAAGCAAACCGCCACGATTCGTCCACAGCCGCATCGCCCGGTCAGTCCCGAACGTGAGGGAGAACGCGCTCGCCGAACAGGCGGATCTGCTCGTGGCGGTTCTCGCCCCACAGTTCGAGCATCACGTGCGTGCAGCCCGCGTCCTTGTACTCCTCGATCGCCGCGATGCAGTCGGCCGGCGTGCCCGCGATCGGCTTGCACTTGTCGAGGATCGCGTCGGTCACCAGCTCCTTGGCGGCAAGCCTGCCGCCGCGCTCCATCGCCTCGGCGACCGGCCTGATCTCGTCCTGCTCGAGACCTGCGAGGTCGAGCAGCGTATCCGCGCTGCCCTGGATGTTCTGCACCTTGTTGGCGAGGTACATGCCGGCGATCTCGCGCGCACCGTCGCGGCCCTTGTCGCGATCGGATTCGTGGATCGACGCGACGACGGTGCAGCCGATGTCGATGTCGGCGTTCACGTTGCCCCGGGTATAGCGCACGAAGGCGGGCGTCGTGATCGACGGGGTCAGACAGCCGTCGGCGATCTCACCGGCGAGCGCCTGCATCTTCGGCGCCGTCGCGGCGACGTATACCGGGGGCACGTCGCGAGGCGAGTGTGCCTCGGCCTGGAGCGCAGGGATGTCGGCGCTCCACGTGTCGCCGTCGTATTCGAAACGCTGACCGCCCAGTACGCCGCGCACGATCTCGACGGCGTCGCGCATCGGGCCCAGCGTCTTCTTGGTCTGCATCTTCGTGTTGTTGAGGAAGATTTTCGACGTTCCGAACCCGACGATGAAACGGCCCGGACCGGCAGCTTCCTGCACGACGCGCGCGTCCATCGCAACCTGCACCGGATGCCGCGTCGAGGCGGCGATGATCCCCCAGCCGATCGTCAGGTTCGTCGTCTCGCGCGCCATCAGCGCGGAGACGACCGTCGAGGAGCGGGCCTCCATGCCGTGCTTGCGCCACCACGGGTACGCCTCGGCGAGCCAGATCGTGTCCATCCCTGCCGCGTCCATCGCGCGCGCCGACGCGAGCATCTCGTCGAGCGGCTCCATGGTGAGCTGCATGACGCCGATGCGAAACGGAACCGCCATCAAGCAGCTCCGCCCGCGACCGCGGCCTGCACCTCGCGGTCGAGCGCGGAAAGCACGTGCTGCACCTGCTGGTTCACGATCGGCTGCAGCACGCGCTGGCCCATCGAGCCGACCGGGCCGGCGAGCTTCACGTCGGCCGCCCACTTCATCAAGGTGCCGCCGTCGACATCTCCGAGCTCGAACGACGTGATCATCGACAACATTGCGCCGACACCCTGGCCCTTGATGTTGAGTTGCGCGTATTCCGGCGCGCGCTCCTCGGTCTTCGCCATGTCGATCTTCATCTTCAGACCGCCGAGACCGAGCGGGATCTTCACGTTGGCTGTCCAGCGGAGCTCGTCGTGGATGTCGAAGCTCTCGACCCCCGGCATCGTCTTGGCCATCGAGGCCGGATCGTTCAACACACCCCACACAGCCGACCGGGGAGCTGCGAACGTGCGCTCGCCCGAGACGTTCACGCGTCCACCACCGTGACGCGCCCGCCCGCCTCGACCGGATGCTGGAGCATCTCCCACACCCGGTGGTACGGGTTGCTGCTGTCCCAGACGATCGCGTCGCCATGGCCGCGCAGGGCGTCCTGCACCGCCGCGCAGACAGCGTGGATGCCGGCGCCGCCACCTTCGCCCATGCCCTTCGTCCCGAGCGGGGTGAACGGCGACGGGCTCTCGAGGCTGCCGGTTTGCAGAGGCGGCATGTCGAGCGCGTGGGGCACGTGGTAGTCGTAGAAGTTTGGCGTCAGCAGATTGCCGTCTTCGTCGTAGACGAAGCTCTCGTGGGTTGCGGCGCCCAGCGCCTGCGCGGTCGCGCCCATCACCTGGCCCTCGACGATCTGTGGGTTGATCCGCTTGCCGCAGTCGTCGACGGCGGCGTAGTCGACGATGTCGTAGTAGCCCGTCTCCGGGTCGATCTCGATCACGGCGACGTGGATCTGCGTCGCGTAGGTCAGCGTCAGGTTGCCGAACTTCTTCTCGATGTCGGGCAGCTCGAACGGCGGCCGGTAGACGTAGCGGCAGTTGAGCGTGACGCCGAGGTCCTCCGGCAAACCCGCGTTGTTCGCGTTGATGATCGCGCCACACGCCATGAACGGCAGGAACGCGTCCGGGCTCTCCTTGATGCGCACGCCGCCGTCGGCCAGCTCAAGCGCCTCTTCGGGCACACCGCCGAAGACGGCGCCGGCGAGCTTCTTGATCTCGACGGCGAGCATCTCGGTGGCGCCCTTCACCGCTGAGAGACCGGTGACCGCGAACTGCGAGGCGTACGTGCCGGAGAAGCCGGCGTGCGAGTTCCAGTAGGAGTCGTGCCCCGCCCGCACGTGCACGTCGTCGACCGAGCACTTGAGGATGTCGGCCACGACCTGCGCCGCCGTCGTCTCGTGGCCCTGGCCCTGTGGCGTCGTGCCGAGCGTGACGACGATCTCGCCGAAGATGTCGAGCTTCACGGTCGCGACCTCGTTGTTGCCCGAGAACTGGAGCTCAGGATTGATCATCCGCGACTGGGCGAAGTTGTTCGTGCCCGAGTCGAGCGTCGAGCCGATGCCGAAGCCGAGGAGCTTGCCCCGGGCCTGCGCCTCCGAACGCCGCTGCGCGACGTTCGGATAGTCGACCAGGCCGAGCGCGATGTCGAGCATCTGCGAGTAGTCGCCCGAGTCGTAGACGCAGCCGTTCGGCGTCTCGTAGGGCATGTCCTCGACCTTGATGTAGTTGCGCTTGCGCACCTCGACCGGATCGAGATCGAGCTCGTGGGCGACGATGTCGATCACGCGCTCCGTGAACCAGAGCTGCTGCATGCGCGAGTAGCCTCGGTTCGGCGACACGGGCGCCTTGTTCGTCGCGACCTGCGTGAAGTCGACGCGAATGTTGCGCCACTTGTACATCCCCGGTGCAACCTGCGCCCAGATGACACCTCCGAGCGGCTCGTAGCGCAGCCACGCACCCGCATCGTCGAGCGCCTTCGTGCGGAACCCGAGCAGCGTGCCGTCGCTGCGAACGGCCACTTCGGTCTCGTGGAACCAGCGCTCGTTGCCGTGCGACATCGACATGTGGAAGTCGGTGCGCCACTCCGTCCACTGGACGGGCCGGCGAAGCTTCCGCGCGAGCAGGCAGCAGGCGACGAGCTGAGGATGCGACGTGATCTTGTTGCCGAAGCCGCCACCGATGTCTTGCGTGACGAAGCGGAGCTTGTCGAGCCCCGTCCGCATCGCCGGGCCCATCATGATCGCTGCGAAGCCAGGGAACTGATTGTTGGTGTGGATCGTCCACTGTGCGGTGCCGCGGTTGTACTCGACGAGGGCTCCGTCGCACTCGAGCGGGGTCGAGTTGAAGCGGTGGAAGTGGAGCTCGTCGATCTTGACGATCTTGTCGGCCTCGGCGAACGCGGCGTCGAGGTCACCCCACTCGTAGGTGCCGTGCCACATCAGATTGCCGCCGGCGTCTTCGTGGATCGTCGGTGAACCCTTGTCCCGTGCGTGGCGCGCGTCGGTGACGGCCGCAAGCGGCTCATACTCGATCTCGACCAGCTCGGATGCATCACGCGCGAGCTCGCGGGTCTCGGCGACGACGGCGACGACGGCCTCGCCGACGTAGCGCACCTTGCCGACCGCGAGCGCGTAGTCCTTGATGTTCCCGCCCGGCACCGACGAGATCTGGAAGAACGGATCGGTGAGCGCGGCCACCTCCTCGCCGGTGAGCGTCCCGTAGACGCCCGGGAGCTCTTCGGCCTTCGAGACGTCGAGCGACGAGATGTGCGCGTGCGCGTACGGCGAGCGCACGAAGTGGATGAAGCCCATCCCGTGGCGCTTGATGTCGTCGACGAAGACGCCCTGGCCCTGGACGAGGCGGCGATCCTCCTTGCGCGGGACGCTCTGGCCCGACCAGGTCTTCTCGGGTGCTTCGGTCTCAGCCGGCGCGACCGTCGTCGTCGTCGTCATTCCGACGCCGCCTTCACTGCCGCGAAGATATTCCAGTAGCCCGTGCAGCGGCAGATGTTGCCCTGGATCGCCTTCTTGATCTCGTGCTCGGACGGATGCGGATTCTCGCGCAGCAGCGCGGTCGCGCTCATCAGCATGCCGGGCGTGCAGTAGCCGCACTGGAGGGCATGGTGGTCTTTGAACGCCTGTTGCAGCTTCGAGAGCTCCTCGCCGTCGGCGAGCCCCTCGACCGTCTCGATCGTCGCCCCGTCGGCCTGGACGGCAAGCATCATGCAGCTCTTCACGAGCGAACCGTCCACGATCACCGAGCACGCGCCACAGTTGCCCGTGTCGCAGCCGATGTGGCTGCCCGTCTGGTCGAGGTCGTCGCGGATGAAGTGGATGAGCAGTTTCCGCGCCTCGACCTCGCGCTCGTACGTCGTGCCGTTGATCGTGACCGAGATCGACCGTGAGTTCGTGACCGTGCTCACCGCGTTCAGCTCCTGGCTTGGTTGACAGCTCGGACTGCGAGCACCTCGGCGAGGTGTGTGCGGTACTCGCTCGAGGCGTGCACGTCGGACGGCGGATCGAGATTCGCCTCGCGCACAGCCTCACGGACGGCGTCGTCGTCGGTCGACGCAGGCTGCAAGACGACCGGGATTGCGTCGACGCAGCCGAGCGCGATCGTGACGCCGCCGTCTACCGACGCGGCGGCGCTGGCGATGCAGGTGCCCTCGACGCCCAGCGTGACTGCGGCGAAGCCGTCGCCGCGCCCGGCGGGCACCGTGATCTTGGTCAGCAGCTCACCCGGAGCGACAGCCGTCATGTAGACGCCGAGGAAGAACTCGGAGGCGGGAACCGTGCGCTCGCCGCCCGCGCCCTGAATCGTCATCCGCGCGCCGAGCGCGGCCATCAGCGGCGGCAGGTGGTTCGTCGGGTCGCTCGTGCAGAGGTTGCCACCGATCGTGCCGCGGTTTCGCACCTGCACGTCGGCGATCTGGGCGCAAACTTCACCGATGATCGGCCGCGCGCGCGCCTCGCCCGATGCGACGAGCTCTGTGTAGGTCGTCATCGCGCCGATCTCGAGCGTGCCGTCGGCGCCCAGCTCGATCCCTCTCAGCTCTTCGATCCCGGCGAGGTCGACCAGGGCGTCGGGCGAGCCGGCCCGCGCCTTCATCACGTTGATCAGCGTCTGGCCGCCGGCCAGGGCGCGGGCGCCGTCGTCGGCCGCGAGCAACTCGATCGCCTCTCCCAGCGATCCCGGCCGCGCATATCCGACCTCACGGAGAAGCATCTCAAGGTGTTTTATAAAATGTCAGGCGCGCCAATGCAAGCGACACCCGGCGAAACGGCTAGGCGAGAAGCTCCCGCCGCCGGGCCAAAGCAGCGAGCACCGCGTCGATGTCGTCCTCGGTGTTGTAGGCGTGCGCGGAGACTCTCAGGTTGCCGTCTCGCTCCGAGGTGACGATGCCGTCCGCCCCAAGCGCGGCAACGAGCCCGGGCGCATCGGTCGAGCGGATACAGACGAGCGCACCCCGCTTGGCCGGGTCGCGCGGCGTCACCACGGTGCCCCCGAGCTCGTCGACACCGCCGATCAGGCGCTCGTTCAGCGCCGTCACGTGGGCCCGCGTCTCGGCGACGCCGATCTCCTCCATCAGCTCCAGGCCGGCGATCCCCGCGTAGATCGCCGGGACCGGCGGCGTCCCGGACTGGAAGCGGCGGGCCGTCGGTGATGGCGAATAGTCGCTGTTGTCCATCTCGAAGATGTTCTGGTCGGCGAACCATCCCGTCTGGGTCGGCACGAGGCGCTCCGAGAGCCCAGGCCGCATCCACATGAAGCCGAGCCCGGCCGAGCCGAGCAGATACTTGAGCACCCCGGCCGCAAGCACGTCGACACCGAGCTCGCGCACGTCAAGCGGGTACGTGCCGATCGCCTGGTAGGCGTCGAGCACAACGAGCGCGCCGCGCTCGCGGGCGATCTTGGCAATCTCCTCGATCTCGAGGCGCGAGCCGTTCCGGTAGCAGACGGCTGCAATCGAGACGACCGCGGTCTGCTCGTCGATCGCCGCGTCGAAGCGCTCGACCGGGATCTCGGCGCCGTCGGCGTGCACGTGCACGACCTCGGCGCCGCGCAGCTCCTGTGCGTGCCAGATCTGGCCGATCGTCGGAAACTCGAAGTCGCTGATCACGACCTTCGGGCGTGCGGTGAAGTCGATCGCGCTCGCGAGTGGGCTCACGCCGGCCGACAGCGACGTCGTCACCGCGACGTCGTCGGGCTCGCCGCCCACGAAGCGCGCGAAGGTCGCGCGCGCGGTCTCCGTGCGCTCGACCCAGTACTCCCACGGCGCACCGCGCTCGTCCCAACCGGTCAGATAGTCGTCGTAGGCTGCACGGACCGAATCGGAGAGCGCACCCTGCGAGCAGGAGTTGATGTAGGTGAGCCGCTCGAAGATCGGAAAGCGCGAGCGACATCCGTCGACGGAGAGACCGGCGACACTCGTCATCTCAGGCCGATCCGCTCGAACGGGCGCGTCCAACCGCGGGCGGAGCCGGGCTTCGCCCGGCGGGAGCCCAGGCGCGCTCCGCGACGACACGGCAAGAAGAAGGGGGCTCGTGGGGGAAACCTGGTTTCCCCCACGTTTCAGCGGCCAAGGTATGCCTTCCTGAGGTCGTCGTTCTCGCGCAGCTCGGCGGCCTCGCCCTCGAGCACGAGTCGCCCGGTCGAGAGCACGTAGCCGCGGTCGGCGATCGAGAGCGAGACGTTCGCGTTCTGCTCCACCACGAGGATCGCGACGCCCGACTCGTGCACCTGCTTGATGATCTCGAAGTTGCGTTCGACGAGAATCGGCGCGAGCCCCATCGACGGCTCGTCCATCAGGAGGAGCTTCGGGCGCGACATCAACGCGCGGCCCATCGCGACCATCTGCTGCTCGCCGCCCGACAGCGTGCCCGCCAGTTGGGTACGCCGGTCGTGCAGGAGCGGGAAGAGCTCGTACACGCGATCGAAGTCCTCCTGAGCGCCGCCGCCCCGCAGGTACGCGCCCATCTCGAGGTTCTCGAGCACCGTCATCGGCGCGAAGAGACGGCGGTTCTCCGGCACGATCGCGAGGCCCTTCCCGATCCGGTAGCTCGTCGGCCGCTTCGTGACGTCCTCGCCCTCGATCCAAACGGTTCCGTTCCGCGGCTGGACGATCCCGAGAATCGTCTTCAACGTGGTCGACTTGCCCGACGCGTTCCCACCGAGGAGGCAGACCAGCTCGCCCGCCGCGATCCTGATCGAAAGCCCCTGCAGGATGTGGATCTGTCCGTAGTACGTGTTGACCGCGTTGAGTTCGAGCAACGGAGGGGCATCGTTCGCACTCACTTCGTTTCAGCCGTCCCGAGTCCGAGATACGCCTCGATCACTCCCTGATTCGTCGCGACCTCGACGAACGTCCCTTCCGCGATCTTCGTGCCATGGTCGAGCGCGATGACCCGGTCCGAGATCCCCTCAACCACGTGCATGTCGTGCTCGATCACGAGGATCGTGTAGCCGCCCTCGGTGCGGAGCTTGCCGATCAGCTCCGTGATCTCATGGGTCTCGACCGGGTTCATCCCGGCCGCAGGCTCGTCGAGCAGCAGGAGCCTCGGGTTGGTCGCCGTCGCGCGTGCGATCTCCAATCGTCGCCGGTTCGCATAGGAGAGCGAGTATGCGGGCTGGTTCCAGCGGTAACCCATCAACCGCTCCCCGAAGAACGCGAGCTTCTGGTTGGCGAGCTCGCTGATCTCACGCTCCTCGCGACGCATCCCGGGCGTTCGGAGCATCGACCGGAAGATTCCCGCCTTCGTGTGGCCGTAGGCCGCCGTCATCACGTTTTCCTTGACGGTCAGGTTCAGAAACAGGCGCAACGTCTGAAAGGTGCGCGCGATGCCGCGCCGCGTGATCTGGTGTGGCTGCAGGCCGACGATGCTCTCTCCGGCGAGGCGGATGTCCCCTTCATCGGGTTCGTAGATGCCGGTGATGAGATTGAAGAGTGTTGTCTTACCTGCGCCGTTTGGCCCGATCACGCTGACGATCTCACCCTCGTCGACGTGCAAGTCAAGGTCCGAGACGCACCTGAGACCACCGAACGCGAGCGAGACGCCGTCGAGCTCGAGGAGCCGCTCGGCCATCAGTTGATCTCCACCCGTCGCTCGCCGAGCAGGCCGTTGGGGCGCACGATCATCAGGACGATCAGCAGGAGCCCGAGGACGATGTACCGCGCCGGGCCAGGGTTCGGGATCATCTCGTTCTCCCAGACGAAAGCAGCGAGATAGAGCGTAGGCGGCAATGCAACAAGGCGCAGCCGGCCTCGGAGCTGTGTCGCGCACAACATCCCGACCAACAAGAACAAGTACGCCACCTGGCCGACCCACGGCGTGAGCTGCTCCGGAACGACGACCCAGTTCGCGAGCACCCCGGCGAGGCCGCCGTGGGCGCCGTCCACCCACGAATGATGGAACGACGCGGCGATCGCGTGGGCGGCGATTCCGAAGACGGCCGTCGAGGCCGCTACGATCGCGAGCCGGACCGAGACGCGGTACGCGGCGATCACACCGAAAGCGATGACGAGGTAGAAGAGCACACGTGCCTGGCCCGGATCCTGCAGGACCTGCAGCAGGACGCTGACGAGGAAGGCACCGATGACGACGCCGGGCTGGCTGCCCGAGCCGCCGAGAATCACCATCGCATAGATGGTGATCAGCACCACCGGCGAGAAGTTGAGCGGATAGACGCTGGCGTTGAGCGCGGTCGAGATCGTGCCGGCGAGCGCCGCGACCCCCGCACCGGTGGCGAAGCTCATCAGCTTCAGCCAGTTCACCGGCATTCCCATCACCTCTGCCGCCAGTGGATCCTCGCGCAGCGAGCGCCACGCACGTCCGGTGCGCGAGTTGTTCACGAAGAACAGAGCGACGTAGACGATCAAGAACATCACGATCGCGAGGTAGTAGTAGGAGACCGCGAAAATTCCGTTGTGCTGAACCGCAAGGGTGTGCCCGGCGAAGCTCAGCGGGAAGACGGTGGATATTCCGAACGAGCCTCCGGTGATGTCGTGACCGAAGATCTGGTTGCCGTTGGTCGCGACCGTCTCGAACAATTCGAGGAAGAACAGCGTCACGATCGCCAGGTAATCGCCCGAAAGACGTCGTGACGGAAGGCCGACCAGCAGCCCGACGAGCGCACCCACGATCGTCGCGGCCGGGATGATCAAGATCGACGGAACGTGGTAGCCGAACTTCGCCGAATCGAATATCGCGTAGACGTAAGAGCCGACTCCGAAGAACGCGAGGTAGCCGAGATCGAGCAGGCCGCCCCAGCCGACCACGAGGTTCAACCCGAGGGCGAGCATCATGTAGATGACCGTGTTGAAGCCGACGAGGCGCACGTACCCGCTGGACTCGAACAACGGCATCAGCGACCCGGCGGCCACGAACAGCGTCAGCCAAGCCCACCACGGCACCCGGCGGAGGCGCTCCTCGACGGTGCCGGCCCAGCCGGCACGCGACACCCGGCGCTCGCCCTCGCGCGCGACCCATTCGTCCCGCCCGACGGCGGGACCGGTGGTCGGCACGGCCTCCTCGGGAGACTCTGTCTCAGGGGGCAGCCACTCGCTCATCTCACACCTTCCGGATGTCCACTCGTCCGAAGAGCCCCTGCGGGCGGAAGATCATAAAGGCGATCAGGATCGAGAACACGACCAGGTCGGACCAAGCGGTCGTCCAGTAGCCGGCGGTGTACGACTCGGCGCAACCGAGCAGGATCCCACCGACCATGGCGCCCGGGATCGAGCCGATGCCGCCGATCACGGCAGCCGTGAAGCCCTTCAGCCCCGTGGTGAAGCCGACGGCAGCAAACGTCGGGACCCGGAGCGCGAACATCACGCCCGCCGCTCCCGCCAGAGCGGAGCCGAGGATGAACGTGAACACGATCACGCGATCGATGTCGATGCCCAACATCGCGGCCGCCTCGCGGTCGAACGACGTCGCGCGCATCGCCTTGCCCGTGCGTGTCCGGTTGACGAGGAACCAAAGGACGACCATCAACGCGAAAGCGGAGCCGATGGTGATGATCCGCAGCAGCGGAATGTGCACGTGGTCGAGGTCGAAGCCGTGGAAGTAGAGCGCGCCGCCACTCAAGTTGTAGGACGCATAGTTGAACTGCTGCGCCCCGAACTCGAGCTGCATCGAGTTCGAGAGGAAGAACGACACACCGAGCGCGCTGATCAGCGGTGCGATGCGAGGAGCATTGCGCAGCGGACGGTAGGCGAAGCGCTCGATCACGACGCCCAGGACCGCGCATCCGGCCATCGCGGCGAGCGTGACCAGCACGAGCAGAAGCCACACGGGAACCACCGGGTTGGACGCACCCCCGAGCGCTTGGAGCACTCCGTACCCGATGAACGAGCCGACCATGAAGACATCGCCGTGAGCGAAGTTCAGGAGCTTCAGGACGCCGTAGATCAGCGTGTAGCCGAGAGCGACGAGCGCGTAGACGCTGCCGATCGTCAGGCCGTCGAGAGAGAGTTGGATGAAGAATTGCAAGGACTCGCCAGGGTAATGCTTCGAAAGAGACGGGGTGGGCCGGTCAGACACCGGGCCACCCCGTCTTGTCCCAAAGGTCTAGTTGACGAGCTTGTACGAGCCGTTCGACTGAATCTTGAAGATGTAGAAGTGGCCGTTCAGCGGATCATTGGTCTTCGTCGACCACTTGAACGTCCCGCCGAGGATCCAGTTCTTGATCGTCACCTTCTTGACGTTGTGGAAGACATCGGCGCGCGACTTGAGCGTGCCCTTGCCCTGGGCACACGCGATCTTGATCGCGTTCAGCATGATCTGCACCGCCCCGTAGGTCGGCGGGCCGAAGGAGCCCAGCGTCATGGTGGGATTGGCCTTCTTCCAGCCGGCGACGATTCCCGCGTCGGACGGGATACCGCTGATGTCCGGGGCGAAGTTCGCCACGTAGCCGCCCGGATACTTGAACTGCGCGGGTGCGTCCGCACCGTCACCGCCGAACACGACAGCCGACTTGCCCTGCTCCACGAGCTGCTCGGCGAACGTCTGTGCCGCCGGCGGCTGTTGCGTCGGGAAGACGACGACGTTGGTGTTGCCGGGGACCTTCGTCACGTAGGACGAATAGTCGGTCGTGGTGTTCGGCGCCGAGAGCCTGGTCACGTTGACGCCGTGGCTCGTCAGGTACGAGCTGATCGAGGCAGCGAGGCCCTGCGAGTACGGCTCCTGGAAGTCGAACACGACGACGTTCTTCGCCTTGAGCGTGTTGGCGATGTAGGCGGCGATCGTCGGGCCCTCGACATTGTTCGCCGGAACGTCCCGGAAGAACGCCGGGGTACCGAGCCTCTTCCCGTTGACCGTGTAGGTCAGCGGCGTGTCTGTCGCCGACGGCGAGATCTGCGCGATGCCGGCGTGGAAATACGTTTGCGCCGACGCCTCGGCGTCACCCGATGTGGACGGGCCGATGATGCCGACGAGCTTCGGATCGGCCGCGTACTTCTGCGCGAGGGTCAGGGCCGGTGCCGCGCCCTGCTCGACCGGGGTGTCGCCCTGAAGCAGTTGGATCTTCAAACCCATCTGCGGAGCGAGCGTCGACACGGCGTACTTCGCCCAGCTGAGCTGCTCCGTCCCGAGGAATCCGGCCGCGCCGGTAATCGGGGTCACCATCGCGATCTGCAGCGTGCTGCTGCAGCTGACGCTCTGTGACGCCACGGCCACTTTCGGTCCACCGTGCGCAGCCGTGGCGACGATGCTCGCCGCAATGACCGCGAAGGCAACAACAACCGCCTTCTTCATTTGTTTTTCCTCCTTGCCGAGGGGCGTAACTCTGGGGGGTTCGGTGAATGACGAGTCTGCTCGGTGACTCTCTGTGTGTCAATGATCAAATCTCGAGCGCGCCCACCCACCCTGCTGTATCGAGAAACTGGCGGAACCGGATTGCCTTGCCGTCGAGCAGCATCCAGACGTGCACGAACGGCACGTCGAGCCGCTTTCCGGTCTGCTTCGCGACCGCACGGTAGCGGCCGATGACGACGACCTGGTCTCCCGCCGCGATGAACTCGTCGGGCGCCGCGCTGAACTCGTCCCACCACTCTGCA
>Ga0307374_10006358_pt1 | contig 18615 bp, 21 predicted proteins | sample OX3MG_FD_202532 | JGI IMG/M metagenome (GOLD analysis project Ga0307374, IMG submission 202532) | Soil microbial communities from Risofladan, Vaasa, Finland - OX-3 | ecosystem: Environmental > Terrestrial > Soil > Coastal area > Acid sulfate soil | place: Finland: Risofladan, Vaasa | collected...
ATGACCGCCGTGGGTGCCGGGCACCCGGTAGGTGAAGCGAAGGATGACGGTGGAGAGGACGATGAGTGCCAATAGCCCGGCCACGACGAAGGTCAACGCCCGGTTGCCCTCTTCCATCAACGTGGCGGCTCGGCGGCCCAGGCGGCGGGAGAGGGCGACCGTGCGCCGCGGCGAGCGCCGCGTGCGTTTGGGATCGATGCCCCCGAGCCTGAGCTCATCTTCGGTGCCCAATACGGCGACCCGGTCCCCGGCCACGACCCGGTGGTCCCGGCCCGGGCATTGAGCCATGCCCCCACCGTCAGCGGGCATGATGGCGACGGGGGCCAGGTTCCCGAAATGCCCGCGGAACGTCGGATGGGCCATGTCGTCGGACTCGGTCACCTCCACTTGCACCACCGCGAAATGCACGCCGCCCAACTCGATATCGTGCGACGGGCGGCGGAGGCATGCCTCCACGAACGACGGGCCGGCCAGCGTGGCCACATCGAGCACGCTCCCCCGGCCCGAGACGCGCTCGAGGGCCCGCCCGACGGAAGGGTTCGCCATTTGGGTCACGATGCGGACATCGGGTCGGATCTCACGGATCCGCAGTGCCGTTTCGAGCGCGTGTATCTCCTTCACCTCGGCGCATATCACCGCGGCCGCGTGCGCCAAACCGGCATCGACGAGCGCATCGCCGAGGTACGCACTGCGCTGAAGGTGGGGGACGCCCCAATCCTCCAAGATGCGCGCGAAACGTATGTCAGCTTCAGCATCGATGACGATGACCGGTGCGCCGCTCAGATGAAGCTGCTCGACAATGCGGAAACCGACGCCCTGGAGGCCACACACGATCACGTGATCGCGCAAGTCGTGTTCCATATGCGATGCCAATTCAGCTCGTCTTCAGCTCGTCGCCCAGGTACGTGTCATCTCGGGTTGCCCTTCGGCTAAGTGGTGTGATCTCCACATTGGTCCGCGCCAGGGGCGCCCGCCCGGGTCGTTCCGACCTAGAGGATGAACAGCATCTCCTGGTAGGTCGGGAGTGGCCACAGGTCGTCGGCCACCAGGCCCTCGAGGGCGTCGGCGGCGGCTCGTAGTGCCACCATGGCCGGGAGGAGGCTCTTCTGGGCGTGCTCCGCACGCTTCTCTTCGGTGTCCGCCTCCTCCTGGGCCAGTTCGGATCGCAACGTGGCGATGCCGGCCCGCAACGCCTTGAGAGAGGCCGAAACCTCGTCGAGGGTGGTGGTGTCCGCATCTTGCCCGATCGCCGTCAGGCTCGACACGTTGAGGGCCAACTCGGTCTGGTAGCGCACTGCCGCGGGCGCAATGATGGTCGTCGCCATCTCGAGCGTCAGGGCAGCCTCCACGTGGATGGAGAGGATGTACTGCTCCAGGGCGATCTCGTAGCGACTGTGCATTTCCCGGTGGTTGAAGACGCCATAGCGGCTGAAGAGCTCCATGGAGTCCTCGGTGATCAATTCGGGGAGGGCGTCGAGCGTGGTCTTGAGATTCGGGAGGCCTCGCTCGGCGGCTTCGGTCTGCCATTCGTCGGCATAGCCGTCGTCGTTGAAGACGACGGCGCCATGGTCGTTGATGATCTTCTCCAAGACGGTCTGCACGGCGGCGTTGAACTCGACACCGTCCGCCACGTTCGTCTCGAGTTCGGTGGCGATGAAATCGAGCGCTTCGGCCAGGATCGTGTTGATGGTCGTCATGGGCCCGGCAATCGATTGCAACGAACCCGGGGCCCGAAATTCGAAGCGGTTGCCGGTGAAGGCAAAGGGGCTGGTCCTGTTGCGATCCCCCGGATCGGTGGGGAGCACGGGGAGCGTGTCCACCCCGATCTCGAGGGAGCCCTTGGTCTTGGACGTCGTGGCGCCCCCCTTGGAGATCTGTTCGAAGACGTCGGCGAGTTGATCGCCCAGGAAGATCGAGATGATGGCCGGTGGCGCCTCGTTGGCTCCGAGCCGGTGATCGTTGGTGGCCGAGGCCACCGAGGCCCGCAACAGGCTGCCGTACTTGTGCACGGAGCGGATGACGGCGGCACAGAAGACCAGGAATTGGGCATTCTCGTGGGGCGTGTCCCCGGGCAGGAGGAGGTTGCCCTGGGTGGAGTTACCCAACGAGAAATTGACGTGCTTGCCCGACCCGTTGATGCCGGCGAACGGCTTCTCGTGGAAGAGGCACTCCATCCCGTGCTTCTGCGCGACGCGCTTGAGGGTCGTCATCAGGAGCTGCTGATGATCTGCCGCGACGTTGGAGCGCTCGAACATGGGCGCCAGCTCGAATTGGCCCGGGGCCACCTCGTTGTGGCGGGTCTTGGCCGGGATACCGAGCTTGAACAGGTCGCGCTCACAATCCATCATGAACGCCAGGACCCGCTCGGGGATCGCCCCGAAGTAGTGGTCGTCGAACTCTTGGCCCTTGGGCGGCTTGGCGCCGAACAGCGTGCGCCCCGAATTGAGGAGGTCGGGCCGGCTCAGGAAAAAGCTCCGGTCGATGAGGAAGTACTCCTGCTCCGCTCCCGCGAACGAGACCACCGCATCGGGATGCTCGTGGCCGAAGAGATGCAGGACGCGCGCCGCCTGTTTGGCCATCGCCTGCTGGGACCGGAGGAGCGGGGTCTTGTTGTCGAGCGCCTCGCCGGTCATCGACACGAAGACGGTCGGTATGCACAAGGTGTTGCCGTTGGGGTTCTCGAGGATGTAGGCGGGACTGGTGACGTCCCAGCCCGTATAGCCGCGCGCCTCGAACGTGGCCCGCAGGCCACCGTTGGGGAAGCTCGACGCGTCGGGCTCCCCCTGGGTCAGGGTCTTGCCGGCGAACTCGGCGATGGCGTTCCCGTCACTCCCCGGCTCGAAGAAGCTGTCGTGCTTTTCCGCCGTCAGATGGGTGAGCGGGTAGAACACGTGGGCGTAGTGGGTGGCGCCCTTCTCCATCGCCCAGTCCTTCATCACCACGGCCACGACGTCGGCCACCGTGGGGTCGAGCGGCTCGGAGTGCTCGATGGTCGCCATCACCGACTTGAACACCGGCTTGGGCAGACGCTTTTGCATGACGGCCTTGGTGAAGACGTTCTCTCCGAATATCTCACCGGGAGCTTCCGTACTGGTAAATACCGCCGCCGGAGCCTCGTAATGCCGTACGGCCTCGATCGCATCCTGGCGTGCCTTGTTCCCACTCATAAAACGCTCCTCCATGGATCGCCGGCATCTCCGTGGCGCACGGGCCCATTCGGCTTCGTCCACCTCTTGCGCACGAAGATAGGGAGGAGAGATCACGACCTCATTTCTGCAATGTGAATATCTCGTTCGGGAACGACCAGGCGCCCGACTCCGCCCGGCCGGCCGTTCGGCCAACCCGGCGTGAGAGGTTGGAAGAGTGATCACGCCTTCTGATACCGGGGCCCAAGCCCGGGCCCAGTCAGGTCCCCACTCGGGGTCCAAGTCGGGGTCCAAGTCCAGGTCCAACCGGTTGCCTACACTGTCAAAGGGGTAGATAACGCACAATGACGTCAGACACCGAAAACCTGGAACGCGAGATGAAGTTCGCGGTGGACGTCGGCTTTGAGTTGCCCAACCTGTCCAAGGTGGCCGGTTCCACCCTCCGGTTGCCACAGCAGTCGCTGAACACGGCCTATTTCGATACCCCTGACCTGCGGCTCTGGCAAAGGGGGATCACGCTGCGGCATCGAGAGGGCGAGGAGCGTCACACCGGCCAGTGGACGATGAAGCTGCCGGAGGAAGGCACTGACGACTCGCTCGATCGCCTGGAACTGTCGTGGGCTGGGATGCGGGAAGAGGTGCCGGCGGAGGCAACCAGGATTCTCCAAGGTGCCGTCCGACGCTCGATGTTGGGCCGCATCGTCGTCCTCGAGTCCCTCCGGCGCCGCGTGGTGCTGCGAGATGGCAACGGGACCGAATTGGGGGAGATCGACGATGACCTGGTCACGGTCGCCCACGGGACGGAAAGAGGGCGGAGTTTCCGTCAGATCGAGTTCGAATTCGGAAACGACCTCTCCCCGGCGGATCATGACGATCTGGTCGATGCACTCCTCAAGAAACTTCGCAAGGCCGGTGCGCGCCCGGAAACTGAACAGAAATTTGAAAAAGCGCTCGGGCCAGGCGCTCCGTGCGCAAGAGGCGGGAAGGGTGGAATCGGTCGTCGGGCCTCCCTGCAGGATGTCGTGCAAGCGAGCATCGCCGACGGCCTGGACCGCGTTCTGGACTACGACTACCGCCTGCGACTCGACCCCACAGATCCACCGGTGCGGGCCGTGCACCAAGCCAGGGTGGCGTGTCGACGGCTGCGCTCGGACCTCAAGACCTATGGCCCGCTCCTCGATCCGGTGTGGCTGGATCACACGACGACTGAACTCAAGTGGATCGGGGGCCGGCTGGGTCAGGTGCGTGACGCCGACGTCCTGACCGATCGCCTCGGCTTGCGAGAGGTGGACGCTGATTCTGTAGCTGACGGCAACCCACACCTGCGGGCGAGGCTGTTCGGACAACGGCGTGACTTCTGCGTCGAACTGGCGGAGGACATGAAGAGCGAGCGCTATCTCGAACTGCTCGACCACCTCCATGCGGCTGCCCTTGCGCCCCCCTTGTCCCGGGGCAAGGGTCGCCGGCCGGGTCTGGGTCGCCGGTTGCGAGCTCGCCATCCGGCCCGGGAGGCCCTGCCCGCCCTGGTCCGCAGGCCGTGGAAGGAGCTGCAACGGCGGGTCCGGCGGGCGGGACCGCACCCCACCGACCGGCAACTCCACCGCATACGGATTGCTTCCAAGCAACTTCGCTATGCATCGGAAGCGGCGGCCCCTGTCATGGGTGGCGTGGCGTTGCGCACGGCGGGATGGGCCGAAGCGCTCCAGACGGTCCTAGGGGAGCACCACGACGCAGTGGCCGCGGAGGAGTGGTTGCGCCTGGCCGCACTGGACGGCAACGGGATGACGGGCTTCGCCGCCGGGCTGCGGGTGGCCCATGAACGGCGCCTGCAGCGCGAACTGCGTCACGAGTGGAGAGGTGTGTGGTCCTCGCTCTCCTCCAAGAAGGCGACGCGGTGGCTGAGAGCCGGGTGAGAGCTGGGTGAGAGCGGGGAATCCTGACGGACCGATGGGTTCGCGCTCCCCGATCCGTCAGAGGAGTGATGCCCAACGTCCTTCTCGAGGCCGGCTCTGTAGAGTGTGAAGGCGTGTCCGTTCGCGAGTCCACACTGGTCCAATCTGAGCTCGAGCCCTTTCGTCGGGAGCTGACGAGATACTGCTACCGGATGCTCGGCTCGGGGTTCGAGGCCGAGGATGCGGTCCAGGAGACGATGCTGCGGGCCTGGCGCAACGCCGACAGATTCGAGGGGCGCTCGAGCGTGCGCTCGTGGCTGTACCGGATCGCCACCAACGTCTGCATCGACATGCAGCGGAACGTCCAAAGGCGGGCCCGGCCGATGGAGATGGGCCCGTCGTCGCCCCCTGTCGAGTCACACCTCGGACCGACGTTGCCCGAAGCCACCTGGATCACCCCCATTTCCGACGCCAGCGTGGCGCCCGAGGGGGCGGACCCGGCCGAAGTCGCCCTGTACCGGGAGTCGATCCGGCTGGCGTTCGTCACGGCGCTCCAGCATCTCCCGGCCCGGCAGCGCGCTGCCCTGATCCTCTGCGAGGTGCTGCGCTGGCAGGCGACGGAAGCGGCTGAGCTCCTCGATACGAGCGTGCCCGCCATCAACAGCGCCTTGCAACGGGCCCGGGCCACGCTCAGCACAGTGACGTCCGAGGCCCAACCGGAGTCCCTCGACGGCGCGGAGAGCGAGCTGCTGGCTCGGTATGTCGATGCCTTCGAGCGCTACGACATCGAGCGGTTGGTCACCCTGCTCCGTGAGGATGCCGTGCAGTCGATGCCCCCATTTGCCATGTGGATCCGGGGGGCGGCCAACATCGGGCGCTGGATGGTGCAGCCCGGCCCGAGCGAGTGCCGCGGCTCGCGCCTCATCGCCACCACCGCCAACGGCTGTCCCGCCTTCGGCCAGTACCGCCGCGATCCCCGCGGCGGGTATGCGCCGTGGGCCCTGCAGGTCCTCGAGATCTCAGGCGGGAAGATCACGGAAATGTCCTTCTTCCTGGACCTGTTGGACCCCGGGCGGCTGTTCCCGTCGTTCGGGCTACCCCTCCATCTCGACGCCTAGGTCCGCCAGTTCGAGGAGGGCCCGAAGATCGGCCGAGACCTCCGTGAGGAGGATGCTCCCCCCGAGGCGCTTGGCCATCAGCGCCAGGCGAGCGACGTCGTCGACGACGCTCATGTCGGGGGCGACAGGGCCCTCGAGCAGGCCAGAGGCCAACGCGACACCGTCAGGACCAACCATCGTCACTCGGCACCACGTCACCATCATCTGGAGGACGGCGGGCAACGCCCGATCTCATCGGTCGGCTGGACATGTCCATCGGTCGAATGAGCGATGATTTCCCTTGATCGGTCCCGTCGAGATAGGTAGGGATAGAAACGATCAAAGGAGAAGTGCCATGACCACACGTGACAGTGCCCCGCTTGGATCACCCTGCTGGGCCGATCTTTGGACCTCCGACGTCGAAGGAAGCAGGCGCTTCTACGGCGACCTCTTCGGTTGGGAAGCGCAAGAGCCCAGCCCCGAGTTCGGCGGCTATTTCATGTTCACCCGCGACGGCGTCCCCGTGGCGGGGGGCATGGGCGACATGGGGGACGTGCCCGCCGACAACACGTGGAAGATCTATCTGAACACCGACGACATCGACCGGACGGTCAAGGCGGCGGAGGCGGCGTCCGCCCAGGTCATCGTCCCGGCCATGCCCGTGGCCGACCTGGGCACGCAGGCCGTGCTGACAGACCCCACCGGTGCCGTGGTCGGGGTGTGGCAGCCCGGAACCTTTCCAGGCTTCACCGTGCTCGACGTCCAGGGGGCGCCGAGCTGGTTTGAGCTGTTCACGCGTGATTTCTCAACTGCCGTCGACTTCTACACCTCAGTGTTCCTCTGGGACGCGAAGATCGAAGGCGACACCGACGAGTTCCGCTATGCGACCATGCGCAATCCCGAGGGCGAAGGAGAGTTGGCTGGGGTGATGGACGCCAGTGCGTTCCTCCCCGAGGGTCAACCGGCGCACTGGTCGATCTATTGGCACACCGACGACACCGACGCGACGATTGGCATCCTCAAGGGACTCGGAGGCTCGGTCATCGCGGAGGCCCAGGACACCCCCTACGGCCGGTTGGCCACGGTGGCCGACCCGGCGGGAGCCGTATTCAAGCTGCGGACTCCTCCGGCATAGGCGGTCGAGCCATTCGGTCGGCGCCCATTGGGCTAGCTCCCCGGCTTCGGCTGTCCCTAGCCCCGCGTGGGAGCCGGCCCCGGCTGCAACGCCCCGTCGCGATCGATGCGCCGGGTGGCCAAGCGGCTGCTGACCACGACGAGGAGCGGCCACATGGCCTCGGCCAGCGCGGCGCAGCGCTCCGCCAACCCGCGGTGCGAACCATTGACCTCGAGGACGAACCACAGCAGGAGCGCGAACATGGCGGCGGTGGCAGCTACCGAGGCCCGGCGTGTCAGCAGAGGTATGCCGGTGCGACGCCTGGCGGCGAAGACAGGCCAGGCACCGAGGGTGGTGAACGCCAAGGTGGCCGCGACCGTGTGGGACACGGCGTTCCCGTGGGCGGGCTGCGGGAACGCTGCCACCAACATCGTGGCCAGTCCCCCGCCGACGAGCAGCGTCCGGCCAACGGGGCCCGCCGGCCGTAATCCGAACCCGGTCGTGGCATAACACGCCCCCAGCCCGGCCAGCGCGGTGGTCATGATCCAGCGGTCGCTCGCCCCTAACGCGGCGAGCGAGCTGATGGTGTCACGAATGGAGTCGAAGCCCGACGGCTGGCGAGCGGCCGCGATCGTAAAGCCACCGACCAGCAGCACCGGAGCGGTGCCCGCGGACGCGAGCGCCCACCATGGGACCTCGGGTGGGGGCCGGTGCTCGCTGATCACGCCACACACTCTCCCCCATCCCGGGTTCCCCCTCGAACCGTGTGACGGTGGGGCGTGTTCAACCCGCCGGGGTGGCGTGCTCGGTGACCGGGGTGGACGGGACCGAAGGTGTGCCGGTGGCGTCACGGTGGGTCACGTCGGTGGCGACGTCAGCGGCCGAGGACTGCTTCCCGGCCTCGAGGCCCTTCTCGAACTCGTTCTTGGCCGAACCCAGGTTGCGGGCCAGCTTCGGGATGGCCGCTCCCCCGAAGAGGAGCACGACGACAACGATGAGAACGATGATTCCATCGACTCCGAACACTTCTGCCAGCATCTGACTCTCCTTTGCCTGGTCCACGTGGAGGTGGGCTGCCTCTGTATTCGGTGCGCACGACCCTCCGGATGTGGGCCGGTCGCGAAAAGGGCCCATCCGTCCCCGGATCCGGAACGAATACAGGGTGTCATGAGTGTGCATTGATCGAAGATGCTCAACCTGGACCCGTCAAAGCTCCTCATCATCGCCGTGGTGGCCATCATTCTCCTGGGGCCCGACCGGCTCCCGGCCTTCGCCCGCCAGGTGGGAGGAGCCTGGCGCTCGTTCATCGCCTATCGGCATCGCCTGGAGGCCGAGATCCGCAACTCGATGCCCGATCTCCCGAGCACGGCGGAGATCGCCCGCCTGGCTCGTTCGCCGCACGCACTGCTCGATCACCTTTCAACCATGTCGTCCGACACGGACGGGACGAAGGCGACCGCCGGGGCAACACGGCGCGAAACCCAGGGCGAAGACACCGCTGAGACCATGGTGGTGGATGTCACGGCCCGTGACATGGTGTCCGGACTCCCGGCACCAGTCCGGGTGCCTCGCGCCGCCCCCACCTCGGCGGTCGATCCCGGGCTCAACTGAGACCAGGCATCATCCCTCCACGCTTCTGGCTTCGAATCAGAGATGTGAACATCGACATCTTGCGCCGTACGCCGGGACCGCTGACCAAACCCATCGGGGCGGGGGGCACGACCGCCTTCATCGCCGGAGGGCTGCTGGTGATGTGGCTGAGTTACATCCACTTCCATCTCTGGCAGAGCCTCGGCTACCGCCGCATCCCGACCATAGGCCCGTTGTTCCTCATCCAATCCGTCTCCGGGTTGCTCCTCGGGCTCACCACCGTCACAGTGCGCCGGGTGTGGACGGCGCTTCTCGGTGCAGGCTTCGTCGTGGCGACTCTCCTCGGGTTCATCTTTTCCGTTGAGGTGGGACTCTTCGGCTTCACTGATTCTTGGTCCGCGCCCGAGGCGCACCTGGCCTTCGGACTCGAACTGGTGTCTCTTGGTGTGTTCGCCCTCGCTGGTGCGCTGTGCGTCGTGGGAGGATCGAGCAAGAAGGCAGTGCCTGCTCTTTCCCCGCGGCGTGCCGAAAGGACTCGTGGAGCCGGCCTATCTCAGTCCGGCACGCCGTAGGCCAGCATCGGTCCACTCGGTCGGCGCGCGCCACCGGCGGACTCGACCGTCACTCCGAAGGCGTGCGGACGCAGCGACCCGGCGGCGCTGAACACCGCCAGGTGTGGAGTGCGCCCGAGCAGTCCGAGGGAGATCGTCTTGCCGTCAATGATTCCCCAGAGCTGGTAGGTCTCCCTCGGGGAGAGCGCGGGCAGGCTGGATGTCACCAGGTATCCCTGCCCGTTGGGTAGGACGACGAACTGCATCACGTCGCGCTCGTGCGCATCGGTGAGCGTGACCGTCTTGTGACCGGCGGTCTCCAGCGCGGCCACGACTTCGGTGCGGGCACTCTCGCTTATGGCTCCCTGGAGGTGCGCGACCTGATTGTCAACATTGGCCAGGCGAATCCCGACCACTGTGGCCACCGCGGCGGACCCGATGGCGACACAAGCCGCAGCAGCCGTACGGCCCCGCGACACGTGCATCCAACCGGCCCGCACGCCGCCGCGGCCGGTGCGCACCGCCGGCGACAAGGACGGAGCAAGCCTGTCCCCGCCGTTGTCACGAGTGGTGAGACGACTCGAGATGGTCTGCCAGAGGGACCCCGGCAGGGGATCGACGCAGGTACCCAAAGCAGCCGCCACTTGACGGTGCGCGTGGACGTCGGCCCGACAGCGGGGACAGATGGCGAGGTGGCTCTCGATCAGTCCGTACTCGTGGTCGTCGACGGCATTAAGGGCGAACGCAGCCAGCAGGTCGCTGGCCTCTTCGTGCGTCATCATGCGTTGACACTGTCAATCCCGGCTTCGACCAGGGCCTGGCGCATGCGGCGCATGCCGCTGCGGATGCGGCTCTTTACCGTCCCTTCGGGTTGCTGAAGGAGTTGCGCCACTTCCACATAGGAGTGCCCGTCGAAGAAGGCGAGTTCGATTGCTCTGCGTTCTTCGGGGTGGAGCTCTTCGAGTGCCCGCGCGACGTAGTCGTCGCGGTTCAGTTCCCAGTACTCGTGTAAGAGGTCGTACTCGGCGTTCGCACCGGTGCAGGCGTCTCCCGCTTCCCGGACGCGGCGGGCGTTGAGGGTCCGGATGGCATCCACGGCACGGGCATGAGCCTGCACGAGAAGGAAGGAGCGCAAAGTGCCCCGGGCGGGATCAAACCGATCGGGTTGTCGCCACAAGCGCAGGAACACCTCCTGGGTGACGTCCTCGGCCTCGGAAGCGCTCTTGAGCACGCGCCACGCCAGTCCGTACACCGCGGCGGCATGCCGGCGATAGAGCTCGTCCAACCCGATGTTCCCGCCCGCGGTGATGAGTTGGGCATCGCTCACGTCTTCGCGCTGCTGCATCGGGTGTGTATTCGTATGCAGCACGACGTTGAGATGTCGGGCGAATGTGAATGCCGCATTCTTCCCGCCCGCACAACGACTTGCGGTGTCGTGAGACGCAGAGTCGCAACATTTCTCACATCCTCACGTGGGCCGACTCCGAATAGCTTGTGAACCCATCCACAAGGAGTTGACTATGACCGCAGACCCGAGAGCACTCGCCGAGTTGCTCGAAGAGTCCCAGGATCTTCACGCAGACGCGATGCGGCCCACACACGAAACGCTCGACGAGTTGGTCGAACGGAGTCATTCGTCACGGGACGACGACCTCAGGTCCAATCTCGATTTCCATGAGGATCACGCACGTGGGCTGCGCCAAACCTTTGGCGGCGCGACCCTGCTCGGTGCGGCGGGAGGCGCCGCCCTGGTCGGTGTCCTTGCTTCGGCGGCCAGTGCATCCAGTTCCAAGGACGCGCAGGTCCTCCAAACTGCCGCATCGATCGAGAACCTGGCGGTCGCCACCTACAAAACTGCCTTGACGCTCCCCTACATCGGGGGGGCCACGGCAAACGGCGTCGTCACCAAGTTCGCACAGGTAACCATGGGACAGCACGCCCAACATGCCGATGCCTTCAACTCGGCCATCGCGTCCCTCGGTGGTAAGCCGCAGCACAAGCCCGACCCTGCATTCGTCCCGGTGGTCAACAAGGCCGTCAAGAGCCTGAGTGGTGCGACCGCAGCACAGGGGGCCTTGGGTGTCGTAGGTCTCGCCCTGGAACTGGAGAATATCGCGGCCGAGACCTATGTGAAGGACACAACCTTGGTCAGATCGATCTCCAACAAGGCGCTCTTCGCCAGCATCATGGGCATCGAGGCACAGCACGTGGCCGTGCTCCTCGCCGTCCAGGCTCTGTTGAAGGCCGATGCGCCGCAGCTGATCTCCCTGAGCGAGCCAGCCACGCTCGAGGCACTCCCGGCCTCTGCCGGCAATGTCGGATTTCCCAATGCGTTCTACCAGACCAGTAATGCCGCCCCCGCCAAACAAGGAGCTGTCAAGTGAGCAAGCGTACGAAGAACGTCGATGTCGCCGGCAGTGAGACGGAACTCACTGCGATGACCAGGGACCTCGACGACCTCCATCACGACGTTGCCGTACCGTCCATGTGGGCCGGTGTGTCCAACATGATCGATGGCATGCGGGGCGCGACAGCTCGGCCAACCAGTCGCCGGGTCTTTCTCATGGGAACGGGTGCGGCAGTGGCGTCCGGCGCGGCGCTGCTCGCGGTCGGGTCGACGCCGGGCCTGGCTGCGGCCGCCACACGGGTCGAGTCGCACCTTCATCTGGCCGACGCAGCGTTTCCCCCGGCAGGGCTCGAGGGGGACCTGGCTGTGGCCGCAGTGGCTGCCAGCCTCGAGAACCTGGCCGTCTTTGCCTACCAGTCCGGCCTCGCCGCTGCGACGGCCGGCAAGCTCGGCACCGTGCCGCCGGCCATCGGGACATTCGCCACCACCGCGCTCAGTCACCACACCCAGCACGCGGCGGCGTGGAACGCCGTCTTGAAGTCGAGGGGCAAGGCCAAGGTGACCGTGACCAATCCCACGCTGACTCCGACGATTCAAGCCAACTTCGCCAAGGTCACCGACATCACGGGTCTGGCCCAACTGGCCCTCTCCCTCGAGAATGCCGCTGCGGCGACGTACCAGGCCGAGACTTCAAAGCTCAAGAGCACGGCCGCCATCGGTCTCTCCGCCTCCATCGAGCCGGTCGAGATGCAGCACATCGCAATCCTGTACTACGTCATGGGCATGTACCCGGGATCGCAGACCACGGCTGGTACGCCGATCGCCTTCAGCTCGACCAGCGCGGCGGCGTAGGAAGATGCGTTCGCGGCTGAGAGTCGGAGCGGGCGTGCTGGTCCTCGCAGGCGCCCTGCTCCTGGCCGCGTGTGGCGGCGGATCGGGCGCCACGAACGGAGCGCCGTCCACCTCGGGATCCTCGAGTGGCGGGACATCGATAACCATCTCCAACTTCATGTACCAACCGATGTCGCTCACCGTCGCGCCCGGCGGCACCGTGCGTGTCACCAACAAGGATTCGGCCACGCACACCTTGACCGCAACGGGCGGTCAATTCAACACCGGTGACATCGGCCAGAACCAGACGAAGACGTTCAGGGCACCGATGAAGCCGGGGACCTACCACTACATCTGCAACATCCACCAGTACATGATGGGATCACTCATCGTGCAGTAACGGTGGGGATCGGTCCTTCGGATGTTCATGCCAGGGTCGAGCAGCGCGATGACGGGCGTGCCGGACCTCGCGGTGACGTAGGCCCGGTCGGTTGGTCGCTTGACCATTGATCGATAGCCGGCCAAGAATCGGGTCCATGTCCAGTGTGGAAATAGACGACTACCTCGCAGGTCTGGAAGAACCAAAACGCTCCACCCTCCAGCACTTGCGCCAGACGATCCTTGACGTGGTCCCCGATGCCGAGGAAGGGATCTCCTATCGACTTCCCGCCTTCAGGTTGGGAGGGACGGTCATCGCCGGATTCGCCGCGTTCAAGAACCATTTGAGCTACCTGCCCCACAGTGGATCCGTGTTCCCCGAGTTGCAGGCCGAGGTGTCCCACTACAAGACGTCGAGCGGGGCGCTTCAGTTCCCCATCGACTCACCGCTGCCGAAGCCCCTCGTCGAGCGCCTCATCAGTGTCCGCATCGCTCAAGCCTTTCCCGAACAAGAAGACCGACCAACTGCCCGAGGCGGTCGATAGGCACACCGACTCGATTTCGTGGAAAGCCCTGCAGGCGACGTGGCGGGTGTGGCTGTCCTCAACGGTGGCCCCCTGGACGGGCGGGAGCACCCGATCGAGGAGGACACCGACGAATTGTGCGTCGTCATGACGGACGGCCAGCAGCACCGCTACGTGCGCACCCTCGAGCGCCAAGCTCTCCGTGGCCGGTCGGCGCTGGTCTTTGCATGGGCTGGCCGCTACTACGGCCCGACGTAGACCGTTGACTTGGCAGCGACGCCGTCCCTGCGCCTCAGCTGCCGTAAGGCCGGGTGAGTACCTCCATGTTGTGGCCGGAGGGGTCCTCGAAGTAGAACCCGCGTCCGTGGTCGTTGATGCGGTTCTCTTGTAGGTGGCCGGGGTCGGCCCAGTAGGTGAGGCCGCGTTCTGTCACTCGGGCGAAGATGGCGTCAAAGTCCTCCTCTGAGACGAGGAAGGCGTAGTGGTGATGAGCCGGCCCGGAACGGTCGTCGTAGTCGAGGCTGACCCCATTGGCGGTCTCGACGCACACGAACGGCCCGAAGGCTTTCGGGGGTTCGACACCGAGGATCTCGGCCAGAAAGACGGCTGACGCCTGCTTGTCTCGCACCGGAACAATGGTGTGGTTGAGCTGGACTCCCATGGCGGCTCCCTCCTACGCGTGACGGACCCCTCCTACCGCTGTGGCGGATCTGGTCGAGGCAAACTGGGTGAAGGCCGCTCAGTGGAGACGTCCATTGTTCTGTGTCCCTGGCGGCCGTGTCGCTCGTGACAAGTCGATGGGGCGCAAGATCACGTGGCCAAGGTCGCCACCTCGGCGCGGTTGAGTGCGTTCATCGGTGACCCGAGTGGCTGTGAGGTGGTCCCAGGGCGCCGTGCGGGGATGATCGAACAGGTCATCGGGTGGCGAGGCCCCGAACACAAAGCAGATACCGATCACACAACAGATGGCGACTGTCGGGAACACCAAGAGAAGGCAGATGCCGCAGCGGGCCAGCGATCTGGCGAGACGAACCGGCCGCTCATCCGACGCCCGGACCACGCGCAGCCCGAGGAGGCGATAGCTCGGCGTTCTGCCGCCGCGCCATTCGAGGACGGACCAGACCAGCCAGCCGACTCCCAGCGTCACGACGAAAAGGAGCGGGGCGAGGGCGAGGGCCTCTACGCGCTTGCCCAAGCTCGCCGCAGGCTCACGTCCAGCCATTGAGGTCATGCTAACGCTCTTCGTGCCGCAGACGATCCGATCGGCCTCGCCACGTCCTGGGCCCTCCTTCACGATCCGGGGTGGGGGCTCAACGGCGAGCGGTCGCCGACGAGCCAAAGGTGCCCGAATGGATCGATGCACCCACCTTGCCGGTCCGCATGCCCCACGGCACCTCGTGGTCGCGAATCTGGTCGAGGGTGCCGTCCGCTCCGTTGTCACAGCAGAAATGGGTCTCACCTCCTTCGGTCGGTCACGGACAGGGCCGAACATGCCAGGGTTGGGTCCGGATCTACTTCTCCACGCAAAAACAGAAAGGGTGTCCCGACGGATCAGCGTGGACCTGGAAGAACGAGTTCTCTTCTTCGACTGGATCGGCAAGGATGCGGGCACCGAGCTCGACCGCACGCGCTGAGGCCCACGGCAAATCGGTCACGGTGAGATCGAGGTGGATTTGTTGTGGCTGCCCGTCCGGCCACTCGGGGGGCACGAACTCAGGGACACGTTGAAAAGCCAGCTTCAAGGGCAGTCCGTCAAGGTGAACTTCGCACCACGAAGGGTCGGTCAAGTCGACAACTCCACCGAGCAGGTCACCGTAGAAGGCGGCGAGTCTGGAAGGATCTGGACAATCAAGGACAATCGACCGGAGCCGGATCGATTGCACAGTGTGCGCCGTCATGCTTTGGAATATATCGGTCGACAGGCAAGAGGAGCTCCATGGCCTTGGCGAGTGGTCACGTGTCGACAGAGATCGAAGTGCTGCCCGCTTGTCGCACGTCCGCAACCCTACGCGGTACGGCTAACCCATGAATGCTCCGCGGGCAACGCTCCGGTTCGTCTCCTGCTACGGGAGTCTCTCAGGCGTTGCCCTTCACATCGATCTGAGGATGTCAGGTGGTCGTGGTCTCAGTGCCGCACAACGACGTGAAGTAGTTCGCCAGGGTCAGGCTGTCCGCCCTGACCCCCGTGTCCTGGCCGAGGGTGCTCATTGACGACGCAAGCTGCGCCGGCGTTGTCGCATTCGAGATGTCCGTTTTGAGAGTGGACGCGAAGGTGAAGAGACCCTTCATGGCAGCCTGCACGTTGGCCGGGGCCGAATGCAATGCGTTTTCCGCCGGCCCTTCCTCTTTGAGGGAATTGTTGATGGCCGTGATCATCTCTTGTTTGGCGGTAGCGAAGTTGGACAATCCGCCGTCTGTGATCACCTTTCCCAGCGCCGCGCCGAGGTTGCCCGAACTGGACTGCGCCGAGGCGATATCGGTACAGATGGAGCTGGTGGGATTGGAACCACCCTTCGAGACGGTCTTCGCCTTGTGGTGCTTGGCCTTGTGGTGCTTGGCCTTGTGGTTACTGGCAGACGCCGCCGCCATGGGTGCGCACGCGAGCGCGGCGCCCAAAACCGCAACGGTCGTGCATTGCAAGAATCGTCGTTGTCCCACGTTTCGATCTCCCGGGTCGTGAACTGCCGATCCGAAAGAATACCGGTGTCGGTCGTGCCAGAAGGGTTTATCTCAGCGTTGGCAACCGAACTCCAACCAACTCGCCACCGCAGTTCGGGATGGCGAGGGTGGTTCCGTCGCATCCCTGTGACGCTCGCGTCAGGCGTTACCAGCCGGTCGCTGCGATGATCGAGCCATTGAGGGGTTGCCCAGCCATGCTGCCGTCATTTTCCGCGTCACCGTAGGTGTAGACAGCTCCATTGGCTGTGGCGACCCAATACCCTCCACCATCCGATGTGGTGAAGATGGCCGTGGCTGGGTCGGCACCACCGACCGCCCCGAAGGGGCCACCGAGTGCCGCTGCGTCGCCATAGGCGTCGACGGTCCCGTTGGAGAGGAGAATCCAATAGCCCCCTCCGTCCTTCGTGCGTACCGCCGCCGTGACGGGAGCACTCCCTGGACCGGGCGCACCATAACTGATGGCATCCCCAAACGCGTACACTCGGCCGGTCGCGGTGACGAGCCAGTACCCGTTGCCGCTGGCGTCAGGCATGACGGCGACTGCTGCGCCGGAACAGCCCCCGATGCCGGGGCACGAGCCTTCGAACGCGGCATCCCCGAAGGCGAACACGCCTCCATCGGAAGCCACCATGAAGTACCCACCTCCGTCGGCGGAAGGGACCATGCCGACGATCGGTGCATTCAATCTCTTCGGGGTCGACGACCCCGCGGGACCGAGCCCGATCCCGGGGATTGATCCGTAAAAGCCCGCATCACCGAACGAGAAGATCCCGCCGTCGGACGCCACGAGCCAGTAGCCACCGTCATCGGCAGTCGGCGTTATCCCGACGACCGGACGTTGAAGCTTCATTGCTCCAGTCGAGCCATGGAACTGCGCCGAACCGAACGAGAAGATCCCGCCGTCGGAACCAACCAACCAGTACCCGTGTTGACTGGTTGGCGTTGGGGTTGGCGTTGGGGTCGGGGTCGGGGTCGGGGTCGGAGTGGTGTTTCCCGGCGTCACGCTGCAACACATCCCGCCGCTCGTCGGCTCTTGAGCTACCAGCTGCGTCGTGCCATTGCTGTACGCCCATCCTCCGTCGACGGTCATCGACGTCGGATTACTGATGCAACTGGCCGGGAAACTGATTCCGTACATGTTGGCGCTCGTGCTGAACGACACCGCACCAAGACACGTAGGAACGTTCGCATCGAGGTAAGGGAAGACGGCACCGGTGAACGTTGGTGGACCGGACAGGTTGTCAACGTCGACATCGATCGCCTGCCAGCTTGGAGTGGTGCTGCCATCGACGAATATGTTCCACACGACACCGGTTGCGCCGTTGGGGACTTGGGCCGGGTCCCAGTTGGGATCGGTCGTCGGGTCAGTCGCCTTGCCTACCGTTATCCCAAGCGTGATGGTGGAAGACGTGTAGTCGGTACTGATCGCCGCAACGCAGACTCCATTGTCGATAGTGGCCGAACATGGATCTGGGGATGTGAAGCTCGCCGAGGTTGCTCCGGCTGGAGTGGCGACCAGGAGTGATCCTGATGCCACGACGAACGAAGCGAGCGAAATCCACATGGGGCTAGGTCGCTTCGACTTCGATCTCTTCACTCGCCCCTGCCCTTCTCTGGCGGAATGCCGCGCAGTATCCAACGATTCCCGTTCGTTGGGTGTCCCCCAGTTTCCATATGAAGTGGAATGTAAGACTGCACTTTGGACCATGGCTCGGATGTCGCAATAGAGGCTTAATGCCCAACCTGGGAATCGCCGCAACCATCGCTCGTGCGAGAGCGAGAGGCAGCGTGGGCAATCTCACGTCAGAATGCGATGCCATGGCCAAGCTGAGCGCAGGACTACTTCCCTACCGGGTCGCCGACGATGGTTCGCTCACTGTGTTGCTCGTGCATCCCGGCGGTCCCTTCTGGAGGAACAAGGAAGAGCACGCGTGGTCGATCCCCAAGGGTGAGTATCCAGCCGAGGAAGACCCCAGAGAAGCAGCGGCACGTGAGTTCACCGAGGAACTCGGTTTCCCCGTGCCGGAAGGTCCGTGGATCGACCTGGGGACGATTCGCCAATCGGGAGGGAAGCACGTCCGGGCGTGGGCGGTGCAGGCGGACGACCTCACCCTCGAGGGAGTGGTCAGCAATCGGTTCGAGATGGAGTGGCCGCCAAAGTCGGGAACGATGAAGGACTTCCCTGAGGTCGACCGCGCCCAGTGGATGACGATCCCAGAAGCCACCACCCGGCTGGTGGCAAGCCAGGTCGAGTTTCTGGCCCGACTCTCCGCATCCTTGGAGGCGCGCTCCGATTGATCGCGGGACAGAGGTGTTTCTGGTCGTTTAGAGCGTGCCGTTCCGCAGGAGAGCGGTGTAGGCGATCCAACCGGCTGGGATCGGTAACCAGAACGTGGCGATACGGAAGATGAGCACGGCGGGAATGGCCTCGTGGGCCGGGATTCCCAGCGCCGTAAGCCCCGCCGT
>Ga0307374_10006360_pt1 | contig 18612 bp, 19 predicted proteins | sample OX3MG_FD_202532 | JGI IMG/M metagenome (GOLD analysis project Ga0307374, IMG submission 202532) | Soil microbial communities from Risofladan, Vaasa, Finland - OX-3 | ecosystem: Environmental > Terrestrial > Soil > Coastal area > Acid sulfate soil | place: Finland: Risofladan, Vaasa | collected...
TGATGCTGGTCCTGATCGAACGGAGTGTTGTCGTCGAACTCATCCGGCGTGGTGTGGATCTTCACCTCGATGCCCAGCGAACGCAGGGACGCCATGTAATCGCCATAGAAATCCGCCACCGAGCGCGGGAACAAACCCAGGCTGCGCTCGTCCCAATTGCTTGAGCGAATGAAAAGCTTGTGCGCGATAAAGTCAAACTCAACCTCGAAGGTCTCGTCTCCAAACGGAATGGGCGAGGTGCTCAGGCCGCGCGTCGTAACGTAGAGGGGAACATTCCACCAATGGTTCTCCACCGGGGTCAGGGCCAGACGCGTTTTGCCCACGATCTGCGTCCACATGTGGAGCGTGTCGCAGGTGCTCTCCCAGTCCGGGAACGGTAGCGGCGGCCATTCAGTTGAATTCAAGCTCCACCTCGTCGACGAAGCACCAGCCCCAGTCCTCCCCGGGCTCAATCGATTTCATGATGGGGTGCCGGGTGGAGTGGAAGTGCCGGGTCGCGTGTTTGTTTTTTGACGAGTCACAGCAGCCGACATGGCCACAAGTCATGCACAGCCGCAGATGAACCCAGGCGTCACCCATCTTCAGGCATTCTTCACATCCGTTCGTGTGCGGAGTCACGTCGCGAATCTGGTCCGTGTGGGTGCATTCCTGCATCGCCTTATCCTCTTCGCCTACTCTACCAGATGGTCGGACTCGCCGTTGCAGAATTGGGTAGCAAGCGGTCAATTTTTACCGGCCGCTCGCGCTCTACTTCACCCTGCCCATGGCGTACTTGATCCCATTCAGCAGCAGTTCCTGGTACCACTTGCTGTTCCAGACGGCGTCTTCGTGGCCCAGTGCGGTGTAGAAAACCCGGCCTTTGCCGTCGCGGCGGGTCCAGGCAAGCGGCCAGCCGTAGAAGCGCCGGTGCACGCCGCGCTTGTGCTGGTCCACGGAGTTGGGATCGAGCCGCAGCAGCACGTGCGAGGTCCTGTACTGGAAATCGGCGATCTGGTAAATCTCATCGTTCACCTGGAACGATTTGCGCAGGAAGCCGACGATGGGGCTTGACGGGTCCACCACATCCACCGTCACCTGCTGGTGCCAGGGATGATCGTTAAAATAGCCGCCGATCAGTTCCAGGTAATCCTGCCACTCGTAAAAAGTGTCCGTGGCGCTGTGGACGCCCACAAATCCGTGGCCGGAGCGGACAAAGTTCATGAAAGCGCTTTTCTCCGCGTCGGTCATGGGAAGTTCGCCCGTGGTGTAAAACATCACCACGTCATATTTCTTCAGGTTTTCCGGCGTAAAAGCTCCCACATCCTGCGTGACCGTTGTGTCAAAAAGTCCGGAACGTTCGCCGATCTCTTTGACGACGCTCTCCGAGGGAAGCACGCTTGCGTGCTTGAACCCGGCGGAAAGGGTCATGTACAGCAAGTGGCCTTTGCGCGGTTTGGCCAGAGCCTGCTGGCTCGGCCCGAAAAATCCAACACCACCCACGACGGTCAAACAAAAAAATAGGATAACAGTTCTGCGCATCTCAACTCCTCCTTGCGAAATGGACTCCAAATTCGGACCAGATTTTTCAGCTCGCAACAATTTCCCGAACAGCCAGGCCTCACGCCTTGCCCGCATGTTTCGCCGCCGCCTGGCCGCTGAGAGCCCTGGCAATCTGCCGGCAAAAGGCTGGAAGGTCGGCGGGCTTCCGAGACGTGATCAGGTTGCCGTCAACGGCCACTTCCTCATCCACGTACTGCGCGCCCGCGTGAATCATGTCATCCTTGATGGCCGTGAAGCAAGTGGCTTTTCGCCCGAGGCCTTTTCGTCGAATCCCCGCTGAAAGGCCGCAGGGTCAGAAGCGGACCCTGCGCTACAAAGTCCATAAGGTGACATTCATCGAGAGATGACCGCCGCAAAGAAGCCATCCATGCCGTCGAGGTCAGGCCGCGTGTGGAAGTAACCACGCGAATCGATCAACGGAGCAATTCTCGGCAGGCTTTCTGCAAGCTCCGCGCGGGTAAGCAGCCGGCAGCCTGCGGCCGCGGGCAAAACACTTTCCACAACCTTTTCGTTCTCCTCGGGTTCAAGCGAACACGTCGCGTAAACCAGCCGGCCTCCCGGCGCCAGCAGCGAGAGCGCGTTTGCCAGGATTCCGGCCTGAATCACCGGCAGCCGATCCAAGTCCTCCAAGCTAAGCCGCCACTTGATTTCCGGATTGCGCCCCAATGTTCCCGTTCCCGAGCAGGGAGCGTCCACCAGAATCCGGTCGAACACCCGGCGGAACGGAAGCTCCTGCGTTGCGTCCAGCCGCACAATCCGAACCGCCGCGGCGTTGGCGGTCAACCGTGGCAGAAGTTCCCGCAGCGTTCGCAACCGCCGGGCGCTCGCGTCACACGCCACCAGCAAGCCATCTCCCACAGCATCCGCCAGCAGACTGGTCTTCATGCCGGGCGCGGCGCAGAGATCAAGGGCGCAATCTCCCGGACAAACGCCAACGAGTTCTGCAACCAACTGCGAGGCCTCATCCTGAATGGCCAGACCCGTTTCCTCGGCAAGCCGTGAAACGGCTCCTTCGCCCGCCTCGGCAACCCATGCCCGCAAAGCGTAACGTCCCCGGCGGACCCCGCTTCCCTTCTCTTCCAACCGCTTGACGGCACCGTCCGGTTCCGGCGTGCAGGAGCAGATCCGCAGGGTCAACGAGGGAACCTGAGTGCCGGCCCAGGCCAGCCGGTTGGCCGCTTCGATGCCAAAGTTTGCTTCCCACCGGCTCAGCAGCCAGGAAGGAACCGACCGCCGCACGCTCGCCAATAATTCCGGCTCGTGCAGGGGAACCGCGCCCGGTTCCTGCCGGAACCCGCCCGGCTCGCACTTGCGCAGCACCGCATTCACCATTCCGGCCGCGGAGCGCTTGCGCGCCAGCTTGGTGAGTTCGACGGATTCATTGACCGCAGCGGATTTCGGGATTTTTTCAAGGAAGGCAATCTGGTAAATACCCATGCGCAAAGCCGTGGCCACTTCGCGGTCAAACGACTCCGGACTTTTGGCGGATAGCTGCTGCAGGCGATGATCGATTTCGCCTCGCCACCTGAGAACTCCCATCACGATTTCCGTGGCAAGGCCTCGGTCGCGCTCGCTGAGTTCCGAAACCTGCCGGCCCTGAAGAAGGTCGGAGGCAAAGGCGCGTCCGGCATCAACCTGAAGCAGGATTTCAAAAGCGATTTTCCGGGCGGGCGAGACGTGCGCCAAAGCTGCTGACCTCAGGAACCGAGAGTTTCGCCGGACTCGACGCGGGCGCCGTTCACAAAATCCCGGGCGGACAGGCGCTTGCGGCCTTCGAGCTGAACTTCATGGAGAACCAGCAGCGTCCCTTCACCGCAGGCCACGGCCAGCCGCCCGCCCTCGGTTGTGACCGTGCCGGGAGCGAGGCCGGAACCGCCCGCCGCCGGGACGGCTTCCGCCCGCCATATGTGCAGATGCTTCCCCCGATAGGATGTATAAGCGCCCGGCCACGGAATAAACCCGCGAACGCGCCGGGCGAGTTCCTCCGCCGGAAGCGCCCAGTCCACCCGGCCGTCTTCTTTCTTGAGCCTGGGGGCAAGCGTCGCAAGGTCCGGATTCTGGCGGCGCGGCGCAATTTCTCCGCGTTCAAGTTGGCGCAGCGTTTCGATCATCAGGTCCGCTCCGATCAGGCTCAGGCGCTCGCCGAGCGTTTCCGTCGTGTCATCGTCGCGGATCGGCTCGCGCCGTTCCAGCAGCATGTCGCCGGTGTCCATCCCCGCGTCAATCTTCATGGTGGTCACGCCGGTCTCTTTTTCTCCGCGGACCAGCGCCCAGGCAATGGGAGCGGCGCCACGATACTTGGGCAGGACGGAAGCGTGCAGATTGATGCAGCCCTGCGACGGAAGGTCGATCATCCATTGCGGGACGATGTGGCCGTAAGCCACAATAACGATCGCGTCGGGATGATATTGGGAGATAAAATTCCGCGTTTCATCGGTCTTCAGTTTGGCAGGCTGATAGACGGCGAGGCCGTGCCTCAGTGCCGTTTCTTTGACCGGCGAGGGTTGCACCTTGTGGCCGCGGCCACGCGGCTCGTCTGGATTGGTGATGACCAACTGAATGGGAAACTTTTCTGCAACCAGCTTTTCAAGAGTGGGAACAGCGAATTGAGGAGTGCCGCAAAAAATCAGGTTCATCCATTAAGTCCGATCGAAGCAGCCCTTCGCAGGCCTGGGGTATTCCATCCAAAACCACTCTACCACTCTCCCGCTTTGGCCAGCTTCCGGACTTTGCGCTTGATGGACTCGCGCTTGAGCCGCGTCAAGTGGTGAATAAAGAGCTTGCCGTTCAGGTGGTCGGTTTCGTGGCAAAAGGCGCGGGCCAGCAGGCCTTCGCCCGCCATCGTGAATTCCTCGCCCTTCACGTTCTGCGCGCGGACCGTGGCTCGCAGGGGCCGCGGGGTTTTCGCGCGGAAGTCCGGAAGACTCAGACAGCCTTCGTCCTCCGCCTGCTTCCCTTCGACCGATATAATCTCCGGATTGGCCAGCACCAGCTTGGCCTCCGGGTCCTGGCCGGAGGTGATGTCAATCACGCAAAGCCTCTTCGCAAGCCCGATCTGGGGAGCGGCTAGCCCCACGCCGTTGGCGGCGTACATGGTTTCAAACATGTCGGCAACCAGCTTCTCCAGTTCGGCATTGAACTCGTTCACCGGCTCCGCGCCGTCTTCCAATACTTTCTGTCCATACTTCACGATGGGATAAATCATTTTTGTCGTTTGTTACCGATGGATTTTGAAATCTCGGCGCCGTCAAGTTCTTTGAACCGCGACTTCCCCCAAACCCGGCTCCGCCGGAAGGCCTTGATCTGCCCGTTCAAAATCGCACACTTACGGCGCCAGCACAAGCAGCGTAAAACTGTTCGGAACGATCGGCGGGCGGCGAGGCCGGCCCTGCCCGGCGGCTCCAGCCGGACGGGGCCCGAACCGGGCGGTCACCAGAAACACCCGATGAGTTTTCGGGTCCACTTCCATGGTGCGCGCACCGCGCTCCGTAGCGACATTTTGGACGACTTTAAATTCCGTCGGCGTCTCTTCCCTGACCACCGTCAGCGTCCCTGTTCCATTCGAGCTGAAAGCGAGCCCTGTCCCCGGATCAAAGCGGTTGGCATCCACGCCACCGCCGATCGGAACGGTGGCAATCACCTTGCCCGTCCCGGCGTTGATCATGGTCATGATTTCATTGTGGCACCCGGCAAACAGAACATTGTGTTCCACATCTATCGCCAAACCCGAGGGAGAATCGCACGGCGACATCGGCCAGCGCGACTTGATCTGGAGCGTGTGCGAATCAATCGCCAGCTCCACGCTTTTGTCTTCCAGGTTGTTGTAAATCATCCCGCGGCCGTCCGGCACGGCGAATTCCGGCTTCCCGCCCAAGCTGATCGTACCCACCACTTTCAGGGTCTTCGCATCGATGGCGGTGGCATTGTCACTGCGGCCGTTGAACGTAAACACCCGCTGCGAGGAAGGATCGTACGTGATGCCGTCGGGGTTATGGCCGGTTACTTTGACGGTCCCGATCGTCTTGAGCGTTTTCAAATTGAAGACGGCCACCTGATCGCTTCTCCCGTCGCTGGTAAATCCGCGGTTAAGTTCCGGGGCGACGGCAATGCCGTGGACGCCCAGGGTGTTCGGGATGTTTCCGACCACGCGGACCGTATCGGGATCGATCACCAGCACCTGCGTCCCGTGCGAAACGAAGAGGTGGCGGTTCTGCGCATCAAAACCCAGATAGTCCCAGCCCCCTTCACCGCCCAGCACAACTTTTTTGACGATGTGATAGTGCGCCGTGGCAGAGTCCTGTGGCGGCCGGGCGGCGCCCGCAACCGCCGGAATCGTGATTGCAATCGCCAGAAGCAACCCAAGAGCGGAGCAACTTTGAATCACCGACTTCATAAGTCCTCCTATGATGATGCGATCAAACACCTGGCTGGTTATAAGGTCCCCCAGAATCCGCAACCCGCTTGGCAAGTTCATTTTCCCGCCGGCCTAATACCGGCGCACCTGGTCCTGATAGGCATCAAAATTCCGCCGCGTTTCCTGAAGCGAATCGCCTCCGAATTTTTCGAGAAAAGACCGTGCCAGCACCAGTGCCACCATCGCTTCACCCACAACTCCCGCAGCCGGAACCACGCAGACGTCCGACCGCTCATAGGCCGCTTTCACGGGCTGGCGAGTTGCAAAATCAACCGACTCGAGCGGCCGGCGCAAAGTGGAGATCGGCTTCAGATATCCCCGCACGCTGATAGGCTCGCCGTTGGACATCCCGCCTTCCAAGCCGCCGGCTCGATTGGATTTCCGGGTAAACCGCTTATCCTGCCGGTCGTAGCCAATCTCGTCGTGGACGCCGGAACCAGGCGTGGCGGCGTTTCCGATGCCGGTCCCAATCTCAACCGCCTTCACCGCCTGAATCGACATGACGGCGTGGGCCAGTTGCCCGTCCAGCTTTTCGTCCCACTGCGCGCAGGAGCCGAGCCCAGCCGGAACGCCCACGGCCATCACCTCAAAGGTGCCACCCACCGTATCGCGTTCCTCGGTGGCCTTATCCACCTCGGCTTTCATACGCGCCTCAACCTCTTGATCCACACAGCTCAGCAGGATTTCCTGAACGTCACGAAGGGCCAGAATGCGATCGAAGGGAACGTCGTCATCCGGCAGAACAACGCTGCCCAGCGCCACCGTGTGGCTGGCAACCTCGATGCCGAACTGCTTCAGGAACAGCTTGGCCAGCGCTCCAACGGCAACGCGGGCGGCCGTCTCACGCGCGCTGGCGCGTTCCAGCACGTAGCGCGCGTCGGGGAAATCGTACTTCAGGCAGCCGGCCAGGTCCGCGTGGCCCGGCCGCGGCGACATCACCGCTTTATGCTTTTCGCGGGTCTCCGGCAGGTCTTCCACGGACATCGATTCCTGCCAGTTTTTCCAGTCGCGATTCTCAATCAGGATGGCAATCGGCGAACCAATCGTCTCACCGTGGCGCACTCCGGAAAGAAACTGCGCGGTGTCGGATTCGATCTTCATCCGCCCGCCGCGCCCGTACCCGCCCATGCGCCGCTTCAGTTCGCGGTTCACATAAACAAAATCCACCGGCACGTGCGCCGGCAATCCCATCAGGGTCGCCACCAGCGCCTGTCCGTGCGACTCACCCGCCGTGTGAAATCGAAGCATAATATTGTTAGAGGACTTTCCCTACCGAAATCAGAGAGTAGCAATTTTACCCGAAGCTTGCAAAGGGGTCAAAGATAACAGGTTACTAAAAACTATTTCGGGACCGTGTCATTCCGAGCATGGCGAAGAATCTCGCGCTGAAGTCAGTGTGCGTCAAGGGGTGTTTGCCGGCTCAGCACTCACGATCCCGTGCTGCTGTAATTCTCCACGCCGCGGTTCCAGACAAAAAGCGCCAGCATAAAGAATGAAGCCGCCACCACCGGAACCAGATAAAAGTATGTATTGAACGTCGTGCGCCCCAGAAAGTGCGTTGTGGGGTAAAAAGAGGCAAACCCAAAAGGAATGACCCAGCTCAGCATGAATTGGATAAACACGTTATAGATGGTCAGCGGGTAGCGGCCGAAAGTCAGCATGTTAAAAACCGGCGGCACGATACCGACGCGGTCCTCAAACCAGAACGACACGGCCGTGAGGATCAGGAACACCGCCAGATAGATCAGCGCGCCCGAGGCCACCATCAGGATGAACCAGAAGTAGTTGCCCAGCGGCCAGGGAACGTGCAGATGTTTGACCGCAATGGCCACGACAACCACGCCCGTGATGACTTCCTGCAATGATTCCAGCCGGAATTTTTCAAACAACACCTGGAAAAGCGTATCCACCGGCCGCAGCATGATCCGGTCAAATTTTCCCTGGATGATGTAGATGTCTCCAAACTGGTAGAGGTTCCAGCTCACCACGTTGAAGAAACCCAGGGGGATCAGCGAAAAACCGTAAAGAAAAAGGATCTCGTAGAATGACCAGCCCTGCAGCTTGGGGATTTTGGTGAACAGCACCAGCACGAACCCGAAGCCCAGCACCGTCGCGGCCATCGAGGAAAAGAAGGCGATAAAGAAGTCCGCTTTGTACTCAAGCCGGACCTTGGCGTATTGGGCGAAGTAGCGTGCGAAAAGACGGAGATGACGCTTCATGAGAAATTATGAGTTATGGGTTCTGGGTTCTGGGTTATGAAAGGCGGCACCCTGTAGTCTGGAGGCAGCAATAGCAGCCACTTCACTCATAACTCATCATTCAGAACTCAGAACTGTTCTTTGCTTTAGCCTCCCTGAATTGTGATCTCCCTGCTTGACCACGTCCAGAGCGCGTGGCCGATGGCAATCATGGCCGCAACCCAGAAAATCTGGATGCCGAGCGCTTTCAGGATTCCCACGCCGCTGATCTTGCCCAGATACAACAGCACCGGAATATAGCTGATGTATTGGAAGGGCATGAACGCAAAAATCTGCTGGAAAATGTGCGGAAAAAAGGAAATGGGGATCAGCAGCCCGGAAAACAGTTCCAGCAGAAAATACTTGGCCCGCAGCAAGCCCAGGATGGATTTCAAACGAACAGCAAACGTTCCCACGGCAAAGTTGATGCCTGCCACCAGGAAGAAACTCAAAAACACGCTGAACAGAAACGCGGCAAAGTTCCCGATGCCCGCCGGTTTTCGCACCGGGAAAACAAGTAGCAGAACGACGGCGGTGGGCACGGTCAGCATGGTCAGGCGGAAAGCCGACTCGCCCAGCGCCTGGGCAATGTACATCCATTGGATATTGACCGGCTTGATCAGGTCCATCGCCAGCTTGCCTTCGAGCACCTGCGTGGCCAGTTCCTGATCGATGTTGTTGTAATAGAAAGAGCGGATGATCCAGCCGATGGCGACGTAAGTCAGCAACTGGCTGAAGTCAAAACCTTCAATGCTGGCGCTGTGGGCGTAAATCGCTTTCCAGATAAAGTAGTAAACGGAGACGTAAAGGAAATAGGTAACGATGCCGGTGTAATAGCGCAGGCGGTAGGCCATGGTATTGACAAAGCCTACGCGGAGGAATCCGCCGTAGATGCGCGCCAGCGCCGCCAGCGAGATTTCGCTTTGGGGCCGGACGGGAATGGCAAGATCGGTGGTCGCCATTATCCCACCTCGCCCTTCAGGTAGATGCGCTTCACGATGTTTTCGATCGGCTCTTCCTCAACCAGAATGTCACTCACTTCCAGCGTGTTGACGATGTTGCGGATGATCTCCGCGTTCGAATAGCGCTCGCGGTCAAAACGCATCAGGTAGGTGAGCTCATCGACGCGGTCACAACTGATTCCGTCCGTCGCAATCCGGGCCACGCCCGCCACCTGCGAGCGGTCTTTCAGGAAAAACTTCACCTGGTTGTATTTCGCGAGGCGCCCCTTCATATCCCGCAACGCGCCGTCAAAAAGGATCTTCCCTTTATCAATCACGATAATGCGGCTGCAGAGTTCCTCAATGTCCGAAAGGTCGTGGGTGGTCAGCAGCACGGTAGTCTGTTCCATGCGGTTGACTTCCTTCAGAAACTGGCGGATGCGGTCCTTGGCCACCACGTCGAGCCCGATGGTCGGCTCGTCCAGAAAAAGCACCGGAGGATTGTGCAGCAGTGAAGCGGCCAGGTCGCACCGCATCCGCTGCCCCAGGCTCAGTTTGCGCACCGGCGTGTTGAGATAGTCTTTGAGGTTGAGGATTTCATCAAAGACGCCCAGCCGCTGGCGATAGTCGGTGTCAGAGACCTCGTAAATTTCCTTCAGCAGCTTGAACGATTCAACCACCGCGATGTCCCACCACAGTTGGGTTCGCTGGCCGAACACCACGCCGATGTGCTTGGTGTAGCGGCGGCGGTCGCGATAGGGCACGTAACCGTTGGCCACAAGGCTGCCGCGGGTGGGAACCAGGATGCCGGTCAGCATTTTGACCGTGGTCGATTTGCCCGCCCCGTTGGCGCCGATATAACCCACTACCTCGCCCGGATTGATGGAGAAACTCACGCGGTCCACGGCGGAGACGGTGATCCGGTCACGCACAAAAAGGTTCTGCACGGCTCCCCACACGCCTTCACGCCGGCGAAAGGAAAGGAACTCCTTGGTCAGGTCCTGCACTTCAATAATGGGTTTCATAGGAAAACAAAAAACTCGCGGGGCAGCAACTCCTCAGTAGAACAAAGATATAATTCTAACAACCGCGTCGGTCCTGAACAAGTACGCCGGAAACGCGGGTTGGCAATGCACCGGGTTGACGATGGAGCCGCAAACATTCTGTGCCATACCATTAGACGAGTAAGAATCCATAACGATTCATGAGGAGTTCGCCATGGTGAGAAAAGACATCCTGGTCGGCGTTGATATCGGTGGAACCAAGACAGCCGTCGTCCTCTCAATCGAGCCGCCCTCAGTTCTGGAGCGAATCGAATTCCCGACAAAACAGGCCAAGGGTCCGGAGCCTGCGGTTCGCCTGATCAAAGAAGGAATCCACAACCTGCTCACAAAACACAAGCTGAAACCCGCGGCCATTGGCGTGAGCTGCGGCGGCCCGCTCGATCATCTTGCCGGCGTCATTCAAGCCCCGCCGAACCTCTCAACCTGGGTGGACGTACCCATCAAAGCGATTCTTGAAGAGGAATTCGGCATCCCCTGCCGGCTGGAAAACGATGCCAACGCGGGCGCCGTGGCGGAGCACCGCTTTGGAGCCGGGCAAGGCTGCCGGAACATGGTTTTCCTGACTATGGGAACGGGATTGGGCGCTGGAATCATCGCCGACGGCCACCTCTATCACGGCACGAACGACTTCGCGGGCGAGATCGGCCACGTTCGGCTGACGCGTTCCGGCCCCGTCGGGTATCACAAGGCAGGTTCCGTCGAAGGATGGGCCAGCGGCGGCGGTATGGCCCAGGTTGCGCTGAAAGCGGTTGAAGCCGCCCGCAGGAGAAAAGAGCCGACCCTCCTTGCGGAAATCTTGCAGCGGGGCAAAACCTTGACCGCCCGCGAGGTCGCCCTGGCCGCGGGCAAAGGGGACGCCACAGCGATCCGCATCCTTCGCTCAACGGGCAAACGGCTGGGCGCCGTGCTGGCAATTCTGGTGGACATCCTGAATCCCGAAAGAATCGTAATTGGCGGGCTTGCCATGCGCCTGGGAGATACGCTGCTCGGCCGCGCCCGCGAGGTGATGCAACGCGAGGCGCTCCCGTACTCGTCCGCCGTCTGCCAGGTTGTGCCGGCGGCTCTCGACGAGCGGATCGGTGATGTTGCCGCGCTCTGCGTCGCCATGGGCTTTTGATCGGCTGTTTTCGCATACGGCAGCCCACGCTATTCCCCCAGGACCTTGATCACCACGCGTTTTCGGCGCTGGCCGTCGAACTCCGCGTAATAGACCTGCTGCCAGGGACCGAGGTCGAGCCGGCCCTTGGTGACGGGCACCAGCACCTGGTGCCCTACCAGCAGGTTTTTCAGGTGAGCGTCGCCGTTCGTTTCACCCGTCTGATGGTGGCGATAGTCGGCACGGAACGGCGCAAGTTGTTCAAGCCACTCGTCGATATCGGCGATCAAGCCATCTTCCGCGTCATTGATATAGACTCCGGCGGTGATGTGCATGGCGGAAGCCAGCACCAGCCCTTCCTGGATCTGCGCGGCCGCGAGCGCCTTTTTGAGTTCCGCGGTCATATTGATGAATTCGCGCTTCTTCTTTGTGTTGAACCACAGGTATTGTGTGAAGGCCTTCATATCCTGTTATACCTCCGATAAGATGTTTTTATACCGCAGGCAGAAGGTGTCCATCGACGCACCCTGCCCAAAAACCTAAGTTTATTGTAGAATATTGAGTTGTCCTAATAGCCGTTTGCCTGACGGGCTGTGAGAGATTACACTAACGAATCTCGCCTATCTTTGGGGAGAACAGGAAAATAGCAGGAGGCTTGATATGAAATCCGGCAATTCCAGCCGAGGCGCTGTGCATGTTCCAGAGGCCAATGGGGCTGAAGCCCAACTGGTCGAACAACAGGAACGCGCGCGCCAGAAAGACCCGCAACTGTTGAAGGATATCCTCGAAAAGATGTTGCTGGTCCGGCGCTTCGAAGAGAAGTCTGCCGAGATGTACACGCTGGGAAAGATTGGCGGTTTTTGCCATCTTTACATCGGCCAGGAAGCCGTGGCGGTTGGAGCCATCTCCGCGCTGGAACCTCAGGACGCAGTTCTCTGCTCCTACCGTGAACACGGCCATGCGCTGGCCCGCGGAATGGATCCCGGCCCCATCATGGCCGAGCTTTTCGGCAAACGGACGGGCTGTTCAAAGGGCAAGGGCGGCTCCATGCACATCTTTGACCCGCGGGTGGGCTTCCTGGGCGGGCACGGCATCGTGGGCGGACAGATTCCTCTGGCCGCGGGCGTGGCCTTTGCCGCCAAGTACCTGAACCAGTCGCGCGTGACCTTGTGCTTTTTCGGCGAGGCTGCGGTGAATATCGGTTCGTTCCATGAAGCGCTGAATCTGGCCCAGTTGTGGAAGCTGCCGGTGGTCTTCATTTGCGAGAACAATGAGTTCGGCATGGGAACGCCGATTCTCAAGACTTCCGCCATCAAAGACCTTTCAGAAAAGGCCGGATCGTATGACATGGCCCGGGCTGTCGTGGATGGCATGGATGTGCTCTCGGTGTACGACGGACTTTCCGAGGCCATTGAGCGGGCCCGCAAGGAAGACATGCCCACGCTGATTGAGGCTCGGACCTACCGCTTTATGGGCCATTCGATGTCCGACCCGGCCCACGGCGCCTACCGTACCCGGGAAGAACTGGCCGAGCACCGGCTCCGCGACCCTATCAAACGCCTCAGTTCCACCCTGGAATCTCTTGGCATCGTCAATCAGGAATACATCGACGATCTCGATCACAAGATTCGTGAAATCGTCGATCAGGCCGTGACGTTTGCGGATGAAAGCCCTGATCCGGAGCCCGAAGACCTGACCGCAGACGTCTATCTTCCATAAGGCGGACTGAGCGGGGATTTTCCAGCGTTATTAAACTGCGGCGATCAAGGCTCTGGCGGCCACCAGCTACTTGCCGGGCCGGCCATCTGCCGCCACAAAGAAAGAGTGAGGAACACCCATGGCAGTCATAGCTTTCCGGGAAGCGCTGAATCAGGCGATGCGCGAAGAAATGCAGCGGGACGAAACCGTCTTCCTGATGGGCGAAGAAGTCGGCGCTTACAACGGCGCTTATAAAGTAACCAAAGGATTGCTCGCCGAATTTGGTCCCAAGCGCGTTCTCGACACCCCCATCACCGAGCTCGGCTTTACGGGCCTCGGCGTGGGCGCGGCCATGACCGGCTTGCGGCCCATCGTGGAGGTGATGACTTTCAACTTTTCGCTGCTGGCGCTCGACCAGATCGTGAACAGCGCCGCCAAAATGCTCTACATGTCAGGAGGGCAGGTGGGCGTGCCGATGGTGGTTCGAGGGCCGGGTGGCGCGGGCCATCAGCTGGGCGCGCAACACTCGCAGGCGCTGGAGGCGTGGTTCTGCCACGTTCCGGGCCTCAAGGTCGTCACCCCTTCCACGCCCGCAGACGCCAAGGGCCTGCTCAAGTCCTCCATTCGAGACAACAACCCGGTCATCTTCATCGAATCCGAAGTCCTCTACGGCCTGAAAGGTGAAGTTCCTGAGGGCGAGTATACGATTCCGCTGGGCGTTGCGGAAATCAAACGTCCCGGAAACGACGTGACCCTGATCGCGCACGCCAAGATGGTTCACGTGGCGCTTGAGGCGGCCGCGGAACTTGAACAGGAAGGGATCGACGCCGAAATCATCGACCCTCGAACGCTTCGCCCGCTCGATACCGAAACCATCATCCAGTCGGTCCGGAAGACCAACCGGGCCGTCGTGGTGGAAGAAGGCTGGCCCTACTGCGGTGTGGGATCCCAGATTGTTGACACCATTCAGCACCAGGCTTTCGATTATCTCGACGCTCCCATCCTGCGCGTGACGGGTGTTGATGTTCCCATGCCCTATTCCAAGCCGCTGGAACATCTCTGCGCGCCGGACAAGACCCGCGTCATTGACGCCGTGCACCGGGTGACGTACAAGAGTTAACCGGGGCAATTTCCCTCCAGGAAGTGAGGTTAGTTATGGCATCTCGAGTTCTCATGCCCAAAGGCAGCGACACCATGACCGAGGGCAAGGTCCTGAAATGGCTGAAGAACGAAGGCGAGCAGGTTGCCAACGGCGACGCTCTGGTTGAAATTGAGACTGACAAGGTCGATATGGAAGTCGAGTCGATGGCTTCCGGCGTCCTGCGCAAGGTTCTGGTCCCGGCGGGAGAAACCGTCCCGGTCGGCCAGATGCTGGCCATTATCGGCAAGGCCGACGAGGATATTTCTTCACTGGTCTCCGCGAACGGCGGAGCAGCCGCAGCAAAAGCTCCTGCCGCTCCCAAAGAAGCTCCGGCGGCTCCTCCTCATGCAGCGCCTCAGCCTGCAGCGGCAGCCCCGGCGCCGCAGCCTGCAGCGGCCGCGCCCGTTGCAGCGGGAGGACGCATCCTCGCTTCGCCTCTGGCGCGCCGTATTGCGCGAGAGACCGGAATTGACCTCGCCGCCCTTCAGGGCTCCGGCCCCGGCGGTCGCATTATCCGCCGCGATGTGGAATCGGCGACGGCTGCGGGCGCACCGTTACGCGCTCCGGGCCCGCAACTGGTTTCGCAAGGCCCCGAATTCCGCGATGAACCGCTCAGCCAGATGCGCAAGACGATCGCGCAGCGGCTGGCGCAGAGTCTCGGCCCGGTTCCCCACTTCTATCTGACCATCGAAGTGGATATGAAAAAGGCGAAGGAGTTGCGCGAGTCGGCAAACAAGATGAATCCCGACTTAAAACTGACCTATAACGACATCATCGTGAAGGCCTGCGCGGTCGGACTGACCCAGCATCCGGATGTCAACGCCAGTTTCACCGGCAACGCCATTCGCTACTACAACCGCATCCACCTCGGCATCGCGGTGGCTATCGAAGGCGGCGGCCTGATCACCCCGGTGGTGCGGGATTGCAACCACAAAACTTTGCAGGAAATATCCGCCGAGTCCAAGGACCTGATTGCCCGGGCCCGCACCCGGAAACTGAAGCCTGAGGAATATACGGGCGGAACCTTCAGCGTTTCCAACCTGGGCATGATGGGCATCGTGGAGTTCTCAGCCATCATCAATCCACCCGAGGGCGCCATCCTGGCCATCGGCGCTGTCGTGGAAAAACCGGTGGTGGAAAACGGCCAGATCACCGTCGGCTACCGCTGCCGGATGACCCTCTCCTGCGATCATCGCGTGGTGGACGGCGCCATCGGCGCAAGATTTCTGCAATCCCTTCAGCAGATTATCGAGAACCCCATTCTTCTGGCGCTCTGATTGCCCCAGCGCAGCGGCGGGCCTATGCAGTTTCGGGTCTCGCCTCCGCGGCGAGAGGTTTAGGTGTCTGCCGCGTCTCCAGCGGAAATCCCATTTCTTTCCAGCCTGCCAGGCCGCCGGCCAGCGGCCGCACGCGCGTGATGCCGCGACGTTTGAGCATCAGCGCCACACGGGCGCTGGTCGCCTCGTTTGGTCAAGTGCAGTAGAGAATCAGCTCGCGGTCGGGCGGAATCTCCTGGTACCGCTGCTCCAGTTCTTCCGAGGGAAGGTAAAACGCGCCAGGAATGGTGTTGGGGTCGGCTTCAAAATCCATCGAGTGCCTCAGGTCCACCACCGAGAACTCCTCACCCGCGTCGATTTTCCGTTTCAACTCTTCGGCTGTGATGCGGTTCACTCGCAGCGTGCGAAGGAACCGCTGCCGCTGAACATACTTCCATGCAACGTAAAAAACCAGGCTCGCAAGCAGCAGCACCAAAAGCCCCACGCCAAGGCCGAGAGCAATCTGCGCCATGGCTTCAAGCTGCTCGCTGAAAACATATCCGAGAGCCACAAACGAGCCGACGTAGGCAATCGCCCCCAAACCGTCAAACAGCAGGAAGCGCGATATCCGCATTCCGAGCATCCCGGAGAGGGGCGGCGCGGCCACGCTCAGTCCGGGTACGAATTTTGCAACCACCAGCGCTTTGGCGCCCCGGCGGGCAAAGAGATTCTCCGTGTTTCTCACGCAGGAGTCCGGTTCCAGTGAAATCCGGCACAGCAAATTCAGCACCCGCGATCCCTTGAATCTTCCAATCTCAAACCAGAGGGTGTCCGCCAGCAGAGACCCTGCCACAGGGAAAATAACAACCCAGGCCAGATTCAGGTTGCCCGATCCGGCCAGCGCTCCACCGGCCAGCAGCAAGGGGATGGAAGAAATAGGAAAGCCGAACTGCTCGACGAAAACCCAGACAGCCAGCACCGTGTAGCCGTGGCGCAGAATGAAGCGGAGCGTCTCATCCATCATCTGGGAAAATCCCCCTGCCCTTGCCGAAAAGGAGTAAGTCCATTCTCACCCAGTTTCCGCAGGAAGAATAGCTTGTTTCACACAAAGGCAACGAAACCTGGGATACCTGCTCTTTGGATGTTTCGAAACTGCCCCTGGGTTCACCTTTGTTCTGCCCCAGGAGAATCTTGGAGGAAATTCGAGACTCATGTATTCTGTTGAACGATGCCGAAAGAGACGAAGAAACGGTTCAAGGTGGGTCTGGTCCAGATGGCGTGCGGCCCCGATCCGCGCCTGAACTTGCGGAGCGCCATCCAGGGCGTTCACGAAGCGGCACGCAAAGGTGCGGCGATCGTCTGCCTCCCCGAGCTTTTCGCCTCCACCTATTTTTGCCAGCGTGAGGATGCGCGCGTCTTTGATTTGGCCGAACCCATTCCCGGCCCCATCACCCGAGCCCTCAGCCCGGTGGCCAAAAAAGCCCGCGTGGTGGTGATCGCGCCCGTCTTCGAACGTCGCGCGGCGGGCGTTTACCACAACAGCGCCGCCGTCATCGACCGCGACGGCAAGCTCGCGGGACTCTATCGCAAGATGCACATTCCCGATGATCCGGGCTATTACGAGAAGTATTATTTCACCCCCGGCGACCTGGGATTCCACGCCATCAACACGCGCGTGGGCCCGGTAGCGCCGCTCATCTGCTGGGACCAGTGGTATCCGGAGGCGGCGCGCCTGGTGGCGCTGGAGGGAGCGAACATCATCTTCTATCCCACCGCCATCGGCTGGCATCCTCGGGAGAAAAAGGCCCACGGCGCGGCGCAGCGTGACGCCTGGAGGACCGTCCAGCGCGGCCACGCCATCGCCAACGGCGTCTATGTGGCCGTGGCCAATCGAGTGGGCCATGAAAAAGTTGCGGGCGGCGCCGGCATCGAGTTCTGGGGTTCATCGTTTATCGCCGATCCGCAAGGCGTGGTGATTGCGGAAGCATCGGTCGATCGCGAGGAAGTCCTGATCGCCGAAGTCGATCTCGCGCATCTTGAGGACATCCGCCGCAACTGGCCCTTCCTTCGCGACCGCCGCATTGATGCCTACCAGGGGCTTGACCGCCGCTTTCTTGGGGCGCCTGCAGGGAGCGAAAAAGCGTAGTGGCCAGCACACCCGAAGCTCTCGGATATCATCTTCCCGCAGAGTGGGAACCGCACGAAGCCACCTGGCTCGGCTGGCCGCACAATCTGACCGATTGGCCGGGCCGCTTTGCTTGCATTCCCTGGGTTTACAGCGAAATCGTCCGCAAACTCACGCCCGGCGAAATCGTCCGCATCCTGGTCAATTCAAAATCCCACGAAGCGCGAGCCCGGCGAGTCCTGGCGCGCGCGGGGATCGATCCCGCCCGCGTCGAATTCTTCCGCTTCCCCACCGACCGAGGATGGACCCGCGATTTTGGCCCCATTTTTTTGAAACGCCCGGCGGCATCACGAAAAATTGCCATCGTTCGCTTCCGCTTCAACGCCTGGGCCAAGTATCCCGAATGGCACAAGGATGACGCCGTTCCGGAACGCGCGGCGCGCGCGCTCAAGCTTCCGATGCTTCCGGCCAGAGCCGGAAATCGCGACTTTGTGCTCGAAGGCGGCAGCATCGATGTGAACGGCCAGGGAACGCTTTTGACCACGGAAGAGTGCCTGCTCGATCCCAAAATCCAGGTGCGGAACCCGGGCCTCGGCAGGGAAAACATCGAAGCAGCCTTGCGTGAAAATCTTGGCGTGCGAAACATTCTGTGGCTCGGGCGCGGCATTGCGGGCGACGATACGCACGGCCACGTGGACGACCTGTGCCGCTTCGTCAACCAGAATACCGTGGTCCTGTGCAGTGAGCACAACCCCTCCGACCCTAATTACCAGCTGCTCGCGGAAAATCGCGAACGGCTTGAGGGAATGAGACTTGAAGATGGCTCACGCATCGAGGTCGTTCCGCTGCCGATGCCGGCTCCGGTTTACTTCGAAGGCCAGCGTCTTCCGGCAAGCTATGCCAACTTTTATATGGCCAACGCGGCGGTGCTGGTCCCCACCTTTAACGATCCCAACGACCGCATCGCGCTCGGCACACTGGCGGAATTGTTTACCGACCGTCCGGTGATTGGCATTCATGCCGTCGATCTGGTCTGGGGACTCGGAACCCTCCATTGCCTGACCCAGCAGCAGCCCCCGCTTGCGTAAGGTTTGGTAGCCA
>Ga0307374_10006361_pt1 | contig 18609 bp, 12 predicted proteins | sample OX3MG_FD_202532 | JGI IMG/M metagenome (GOLD analysis project Ga0307374, IMG submission 202532) | Soil microbial communities from Risofladan, Vaasa, Finland - OX-3 | ecosystem: Environmental > Terrestrial > Soil > Coastal area > Acid sulfate soil | place: Finland: Risofladan, Vaasa | collected...
AAAATTCGAGCGTGCGCAGAAAAAGCTTGGTGCGCAATTCCCATCGCACGACGCTGTTCCATTGATTGATCAGCACGGGCAAATCGCGATACGACTGGATCCATTTCGCGTAGGCGTGGCCGATGATGGTCTCCGAAGTGGGCCGTATGACAAGCGGTTCTTCCAATTCCTCGCCGCCGCCAATGGTCACCACGGCAAGTTCAGGAGAGAATCCGGCGACGTGATGTTTTTCCTTGTCGATGAAACTGCGCGGAATCAGCAGCGGAAACGCCGCGTTCAAGTGGCCCGTGGCTTTGAAGCGCCGGTCGAGTTGGTACGTAATGTTTTCCCACAGCGCCCAACCGTACGGGCGCACGATCATGCAACCGCGCACGGGCGCGTAATCGGCCATTTCCGCGCGCAGCACAACCTGGTTGTACCACTCGGAGAAATCTTCGGAGCGTGTTGGCAGTTTCCGGTCGGCCATTGCTTCCCTGCTGCTCCTTATTATTATTTATATCGCCGTACAATTGTCGCGCGTACTGTGCAAAAATGACTCGCGGTAAAGCTCCTGAGCGTATCGGACGCGTTCTGCGTTGTCAACGGATGCTGATTCGCCGCGTTAGCATGATTTTCTTCCGCGGCGTTATTACGCCCTGTGCGACAACATCCAAACTGTATGAACTTTGGCGGCATTTCATGACAAGAATCGGCGCCGTCATGAATCCCTATTGCCCCAGTGCGGCCCGACCATAGTCGGGCCCTACAAGAACAAGAAAAGGCCGCGGAATGTCGAACACTCAAGTTGCGAGCATCACGCACCTAATCAGCTGGATTGCATTGATGGCAATTACCGCCTCGGTTTCATCCGCGCGCCAGCAACCGCAAGATTCAACGGCAGCGCCGTTATTTGCGGCTCCCATCAGATTTGTGCCGGTTTCCCGCTTGCCGCCGCCATTGATTGCATTTTCGGGCACAGTCACAACACCGCTCCCGTTGAACCAGGCGCATGACGGTGAATCCGGGCGGCATTACGTTCGCCCCTCTTTCCACAAGCGCCTACACCATTATTTTTTGCACACGTACAGTCCCGTAAAATTGACGGAGCTCGCATTTGGCTCCGCCATCAGCCAGATGGACAACGTGCCGCCGGAATGGCGTCAGGGATGGGGCGCGTACGGAAAACGGTTCGCGTCAGACCTGGGCAGCACTTCGGGCAGCGGCCTCACGGAGTTTGCGCTCGCCGAGACGCTTCGTGTGGACACGATATATTACCCGTGCAAGTGCAAGGGAATTTGGCCGCGCGTGGGGCACGCGCTCAAATCCACGATCACCGCGCACGCCAGTGAGGACGGCCACGTGGTCTTTTCGGTTCCGGGCGTCGTTGCGCCGTATGGAGGGGCGTTTTCAGACTTACTGTGGTATCCGTCACGCTACGGCCCTAAAGACGCCTTTCGCACGGGGAACTACGACTTACTGGATCACTTCGGGGAAAACATCGCTCTCGAATTTCTCTCACCGCTACTGCGCAAGGTTCATCTTCATTAAGCGCCCGGCGCTATTTCCCGGCGATTTGGTCTGCAAAGTCCGCAGCAATCGGAACGCGGAAGCGCTCGTGCTGATAGGCTTTGATCATGCAGACAATCCAGAGAATCAAGCTCAGAAGTCTGATGATTCCCAGGATGACCGACCAAAATCCAAACACGGACCATGAACCTCCGAAAAAGCCTCCGCCGATAAAAGCCATAACCAGAATGATGCTGATGATATGCAGAGCGCCGAAGGTCACCAGAGACTGCGCCGCGTGGAAGCGCACGAACGGGCGCTTATCAATCAGCAGGAAAATCAGCCCGGTGAGCCAGCCGAGGACGTAACAAAGCAGCCCGGCGACATTCTCTGAAAGTCCGGTTTCGGTTGGTGACATAGGAACTCCTCCTGGCGCTGCCGTCGGCGCCACGGATTGCGGTGCGCCACAATTCGGGCAGAACGCCGCCTGCGATGCGACCTCTGTCCCGCACTTCGAGCAATGTGGCATGTTTATCTCGCTCCCAACAAGCAATTTCCGGAAGGCTATCAGACGCGCCGAGCCCCAGCAAGATAAATTGGAATGCGCTGCGCGATTGGGTAGAATCGCCCGCGCCGAACGCGAAATTCACCTGTTGGCATTTTGTTTATCAGGAGAGCGCCGCCTGTCCGCCGATCTTACAGCCGAAGCACGGCCCACGCGAAGAATTCTGGGGCTGGAATGGCCGCGCGAAATGACGTCCGCCGAACGCAACTCCCTGGCTGCGGGAGGCCTAGGGTGGATGCTCGACTCTTTCGACGTGATGCTCTATTCGATGGTCCTCGCGTATTTGATGAAGGACCTCGGCATCAGCAAGGCCACGGGTGGCCTGCTTGGCTCGCTCACACTGCTCGCTTCCGCGTTTGGCGGCGTGCTCTTCGGTTTTATCGCGGACCGCATCGGCCGCGCGCGTTCGCTTTCGACCTCCATCCTTATCTATTCCGCCGCCACCGCTGCATGCGGCTTTTCGCAGACCGTCGTCGAGCTTGCTATCTTTCGCATCATCCTCGGCCTGGGCATGGGCGGCGAATGGACCGCGGGCGCGGCTCTGGTCGCGGAAACATGGCCCGCCGAGCATCGGGGCAAAGCGCTCGGCATGATGCAATCCACCTGGGCGATTGGTGAAATGCTTGCAGCGGGCGTCGCCGGGGCGATTCTTCCGCGTTTTGGCTGGCGGGGAGTATTTTTCGTCGGAGTGCTCCCGGCGCTGTTTGCGTTTTGGATTCAGCGGCGCGTCCCCGAGCCGGAAATTTGGCGGAACCGCGAAAAAATTGCGGGCCGCGCGCCCAGCGTTCCCCTGTGCGTGCTGTGGCGCAAGGACCTTCGCTGGAACGGTTTCATCGCCACGACGATGAATACTTTCGGGATGTTCGGCTACTGGGGGCTGTTCTTCTGGATTCCCGCGTACCTATCGCTGCCTGTTTCGCAAGGCGGCCGCGGGCTAAATATCGCGAAGACCACTGCGTGGCTGCTGTTGATGGGCGTTGGAAAATGGTTCGGCTATGCTCTCTTTGGGTTTGCCGCGGATGGCTTCGGGCGGCGTCGCACGTACTTCGCTTATTTGTTTATCGCGGCGATTCTCGCGCCAGTTTACGGATTCGTGCATGGCACGCTTTGGCTTCTGGTTCTGGGACCGTTCGTTGGATTTTTCGGCATCGGATTTTTTTCCGGCTTCGGCGCCATTGCGTCCGAGATCTTCCCCACCGAGATTCGCGCCACGGCCATGGGGCTTACCTACAATATCGGCCGCGGCATCTCCGCCATCGCGCCGGTCGCCGTCGGCGCGCTGGCCGTTCATTTCGGCCTGGGGCACTCGTTCTTCATTCTTGGATTGGCCTTCTTCGTCGCCGCATTGCTGACGCTGGCACTGCCAGAAACCAAGGGCAAACAGCTCGACTGATTCGCTACCGTTCGATTTCGATGCCGTCGAGAGTGGTTTTCGCATTCGGGGTGTGGCGCGCTTTCTTGGAAACAGCGTTAGCGGACTCTTCCAAGAGATCCGCGAGCAGCAAGCGGAGATTTCCGGAGTTCGTGGAATAGGTGATGGCGGTTTCGAGGTCGAGGGTCCCGGCGCGGACGAGCCTCTCGAGTTCTCCATCGAAAGTCTGCATTCCCTCCGTCTCGCCATCGCGCATCGCGTCAATCAGCGTCTTCCCTTCGCTCTCGCCGCGCTCCACATACTCGCGCGTGCGCATGGTCGACTTCAATATCTCGATAACGGCTACGCGCCCTTCGCCATCGCGTCGCGGTGCCAGGCGTTGAGAAACAACATAGCGGAAGGTTTTCGAGAAACGCGCGCGGATCACGTGCTGGTCGCCCAACGGAAAAACGCCGACGATGCGCTCGATCGTCTTGGACGCATCGACCGTGTGCAGAGTGGAAAGAACCAAGTGCCCCGTTTCGGCGGCTTCGAGAGCAATTTCGATCGTCTCGCGGTCACGCATTTCGCCCACTAGAATCATTTTCGGCGCCTGGCGCAGCGCAGCGCGCAGAGCGAGCGCAAAAGATGGCGTATCGCTATGCAGTTCCCTCTGATGGACGGTCGCCTTCTTGTGCGAGTGCAGAAATTCGATCGGATCTTCGATTGTCAGGATGTGAATCGCTTGTTGCTCATTGACCTCGTCCAGAATCGCCGCCAGCGTGGAAGACTTGCCGGAACCCGTCGGACCCGTCACCAGCACGATCCCATTCCGCAGCTTCGTGAGGTCGTGAAGTTGCGGCGGGAGATGCAGGTCCTCGAAAGTCGGCACCGTGCTGGGAATCACGCGCATCACAATGGCGCAACTGCCGCGCTGGGTGAAAATGTTGACGCGGAAACGCGAAAGTTTCGGCAGGCTGTACGAAATGTCGCAGGAACCTTGCTCGCGCAATTTCTCGACGGCTTGCTTGTTGCCGCCAATCAAGTCCGCGGCAATGCGCGCCGTATCTTCAGCGCTCAAAATATCCACCGTAGGAATCTTGACGGCAATCAACTGGCCGTTGGCTTCCACTTGCGGTAATCGCCCCGGAGAAAAAATCAGATCGCTGGCGCGCCGCGACGTGCGCAGCATTGCGGAGATGATGCTCGGCGTCGCCATCGGCGCCGAGGAAGAAGCCGCGGGTAGTGGTGCCACGGGCGGAGCTCCGGGCAGTAAAGTGTCGTTTGACATTCGCGGTATCGTGGAATCTGCAGTGCGCCGAGGAATCCGGGGGACGCCTGTGGGATATTCCGCCTGCAAGTGTAATACGCGAGGGCGCGCGAGCGATGGAATCCTATCCTCGTCGTCGCCTATGAATTACCGCGTCCATCGCCTACTCGTAACGCAGGGCCACCATGGGATCCACGCGCGCGGCGCGCCAGGCGGGCACCCAGCATGCAATCGCCGACACGGCAAGCAGCAACACGATGACGCCGAAATACGTGAGCGGGTCGAGCGGCGAAATGCCAAATAGCAGCGTGGCGATAGCTTGGCTTGCGGCAAACGCCGCGCCCAAACCGATCACCACGCCAAGCCCGGTGAGCGTCATTCCCTGCCGAATCACCAAGGCAAGAATGTTGCTCCGTGACGCACCAAGCGCCGCTCGTATCCCAATCTCATGCGTGCGCTCCGTGACGCTGCCGGATAGCACGCCGTAAATGCCGACTGCGGCGAGCGCGAGCGCCAGGATTCCGAACGCCTCGAACAAGATCAAAGTGAAGCGGCGCTCGGCCCCCGTCGCGGCCACAAGCGTGTTCATGGTCGCGATGCGAACAATGGGCTGGTTTTTGTCGACGGACCAGATTGCCTGTTTTATCTCCGAAGTGAGCGCCGCGCGTCGCCGCGTGCACGAATCACCAGCGACATCGCCTGGTCCGCGTACCATGATTGTTCGGGCGTGATGTACACCGCATCCGGGTCACTCACGGCAAGGGATTCCTGCCTTACGTCGCCCGCGACCCCGACAATCGTGTACCACGGCCAGTTGGGAAAGCCGCCGACGTGCATCCGCTGACCAAGCGGACTTTCATTGCCGAAGTTTTTTTTCGCCAGCGATTCACTGATGACCACGACGTGCGGCGCGCCGGCCACGTCTCCCTTTTCGAGAAATCGGCCACGCCGTAGCGGGATGCGCATCGTTTCGAAATATCCAGGCGTCACAACGTAGCGAAATACGCCTTTGCCGCCGTTCAGCGGCGCCCCTTTGTCTTTCTCGAATTGCGCCCCGTAGAGGCCCAACAGAGGATCATCGGCCAAAGGCAACAGGCTGGTGAAGGCTGCCGAATCCACGCCGGGAACGTGGCGTACTTCTTCGAGCGCCTGAGAAAAGAATCGGTGCGTGTTGTTCTGGTCATCGAACTTGTGACCGGAAGTTTGAACTTGCATCGAAAGAACGCCGGAAGCTTCGAAACCTGGATTGACCGCGAACAGACGCGAGAGGCTGCGCAAGAGCAACCCCGCGCTCGCGAGCAGGACAAGGGCAAGCGCCACTTCGGCGACGACGAGCACCCGGCGCGTCAACTGGTGCGCCGCTGCGCTCTGTCGTACTCCTTCCTTCAGCCCGGCATTCAGGTCGCTGCGGGAGGAGTGAATTGCCGGAATCAGCCCCACAAGCAAACCGATCAGCGTGGTAACGCCGAGCGCGAACAGGAATGCGTTCCGGTCGAGGCCGATCGCGCCGAGCCGCGGCAGGTCCGGCGGACTGAGCGCGACAAGCGCTTGCACGGCAGATTGAGCCACGAGCAATCCAAGAGCGCCACCAATCAGGGCGAGTAGTAAACTTTCCGTGAGCAGTTGCTGAATCAGCCGCGAACGTCCTGCCCCCAGCGCTGCGCGCATCGCGAATTCGCCGCGCCGCAGCGCGCCGCGAGCCAGCAACAAATTCGTCACGTTTACGCACGCAATTAAAAGAACAAGCATCACGGCGCCAAGAACGGCGAGCAGCGCGGGCTTGACGCCGCGTGTGACGTCTGCCTGCAGCGAGTCGACAACGAAGCCCAGGCGCAGCGAACCCCATCGCGGCCGCGGAAACTCTGGTACGGGCGTATGCGCGATCCTGTCGATGTCAGCCTTCGCTTGCGCAAAGCTCACGCCCGCTCGCAGCCGCGCGACCGTACTCAAGTGATTGCCCCACTCCGCCGTATTGGTGTCCGTAATATGCGAGGGGTCGTATTGCTCCGGCGACCAGATCTGCGCCGTTGAGGAGAGCACATTGTCGAAACCGCGCGGCATGACGCCAATCACCGTATAGTTGTCACCGTCGAGCGTGATCTGCCGGCCGACAATCGACCGATCGCTTCCGAACCGCCGTTGCCACAGGCCGTAGCTGAGAATCGCAACGTGCGGGCCGTGGTAAGCATCGTCCGAGGGTTGAAAATCCCGGCCCATCGCGGGCGCGACACCCAGCGCGCGAAAATATCCGTAACTCACATTCTGCCCATCGAGCCGCTCGGGCTCAGCCGCTCCGGTCATGGTCGGCTGCCAAGCCTCGAATATGGCCAACGCATCGAAGGAGCGGTTGCGCTCGAGAAGTTCGCGATAATTGTGGAAACTTATGCGCGAGCGCGCTCCCTGAAAGATGCCCCAGATCATCATGATTCGTTCTGGATGCGGATACGGCAGCGGCTCGAACAAAATGGGATTCACCGCGCTGAAGATTGCCGTGTTCGCGCCAATTCCCAGGGCCAACGTCAGCACGGCCACGGCAGTAAATCCGGCAGACTTGCGCAATGTGCGCGCGGCGTATCGCACGTCCTGAAATAAGGATTCCAGCCAGCGCCAGCCCCATTGATCGTGCGTCACTTCTCTCACCAGGCCAGCGTTGCCGAATTCCCGCTGCGCGGATTGCTGCGCGCGACTCGCGTCCTCGCCGCGCTCGATGCGCTCCTGCGCAGCCATTTTCAGATGTCCGTCGAGTTCCTCTTTCAGTTCTTCTCGCTTCCGCCGCCAAAAGAGACTCATGACCATTCCTCCGAACCAGCTAAAGCAAAAGCCACAGGCTGAAGCCTGTGCCACCGTGCAGGCGGGGTAAAACCCGCCTCTACGGTCTTGCCTCGTCAGATCTAGCTATTCATAACGCAGGGCCACCACGGGATCCACGCGCATCGCCCGCCGCGCCGGGATGTAGCAGGCAAGAAGCGCCACGGCGAGCAATACAATCGCCACTGCCACCAGCGTTACCGGGTCGCTCTTCCCCACTCCGTAGAGCAACTGCGAGAAGCTCGAGAGCAGCCGTATCAGAATCACTGCGACAACGGCACCAATCACCAGGCCGGCGAGGGCCAGCCGAAGGCCCTGCCCAATCACCAAGCGAAAAACGTCCCGCGGGTGCGCGCCAAGCGCCAAACGAATGCCCATTTCGTGAGTGCGCTGACCCACGGCGTAAGTGGTCACGCCATAAAGTCCGATGCCCGCGAGCACCAGAGCAAGCGCGGCAAACACTCCCAGCAGCATCGTGGCGAAACGTCGCGAAGCAAGTGACGCCTGAATGATCTCGTGCATGGTCTCGACGCCGGAAATCACCTCGTCCTTGCTGATGCCTGTGGTTGCGCTGCGAATCGAACCCATTAGGCCCAGCACGTCTCCCGAGGAACGAACGACGACCTGGGTGCCTGAAGGCATTAGCGCCAGCACCCTGTCGGGAAATTGCATCAGCGGAAAGTAAGCCTCCGCGCGGAGCGGATTTTTGTCGTCCGCGTCCAGTCCCCATTGCTTGACGTGGCCGACGACGCCGATAATTTCATAGGGATAGGCGTGCATCCGGTCTCCCTGGTAAATCACTTTTCCGACGGCGTCTCCGTTCGGGAAATATTTTCGCGCCAGCACCTCGTCCACCACCACAACGGATTTTGAGCGCTCGTCGTCGCTACTGGAGAAAAAGCGCCCCGCGAGCAAGGGGATGCGCATGGCTTTCAGGTAATCCGGGCCGACGTTGTAGTCGAGCATTCCATCCATTTCGTTGTCGCTGACCGGACGTGGTTGCCCCGCGATCCAGAAATCGGTGTCATCCTCTATGTACATCGGAAGCGCTCCCCAACTGAGGGACTCCGCTTCGACACCTGGAATCGCCGCAATGGTTGCGTCGAAATTGCGGTACGCCGCGCGAATCGCCTCAGCGGGGGCATGCATCGTCGACGGCGGCAGAGCGAGGTTGAAGGTGACCACGTGATCCGGGTTGAATCCTGGATCGACATTCCACAACCTGGTCAGGCTCCGGATCACGAGTCCGGCTCCCGTCAGCAGCACGAGCGCGAGCGCCATTTGAACCGTAACTAGCACAGCTTGCGTGCGGTGCCGTGACCCGATGGCTCCTCGGCCGCCTTCTTTCAGCGTTTCGTACGTGCTTCGCCGCGCTGTGCGGATCGCAGGAATCAGGCCAAAAAGAATTCCCGCGCACAGCGAGAGCAATGCGCTAAACCAAAGCACTCGTGCGTCGATTCCCACTTCACTTGCGCCCGGCAGAGTGGCAGGCAGTGCGGCCAGCGCGGCTTGCGTTCCCACACTGGCCAGCGCAAGTCCAAGCGCGCCACCCAGAGCCGCGAGCAACATGCTCTCGGTGAGCATCTGTCGAACCAGTCGCCCGGCGCTTGCGCCCAAAGCCGAGCGCACAGCGATCTCCCGGCTACGTCCCGTCCCGCGGGCAAGCAGCAGATTGGCTATGTTCACGCAGACAATCAGCAACACCAGTCCCACTGCGCCAAGCAAGAGCAACAGAAACGCACGAACATTGCCGACAAGCCTTTCCTTCAGCGGAGTCAGAGTGGCTCCGGTTCCCTTATCGGCGTCGGGATAGACTTTCGCAAGATAATTGGTTACCTGCTGCATATCCGCGCGCGCCTGGCCGATAGTGACACCCGGTTTCAGCCGCGCGATGCCATGAATACCCAGCCCCGCTGCGCGGACTTTGAGGGCGGGATTACCAAATTCGCCGAGCGGAGCGTAGATGTCGACGGAATGGAAATAGCGCATCGGCAAGTCAGATTGGCCGGGAAGCACAGCCACGATGGTGTAGCCCTTGCCGTCCAGCGTGATGCCTTTGCCGATCACATCGGACGCCGAGCCGAACTTCCTTCGCCACAGGTCCGTGCTGATTGCTACAACGTTCGACGCCCCGATTTCATCCTCAGCCGGCGTGAACCAGCGTCCGAGGACCGGCTTGATGCCCAGCATGGGGAAGAAGTCTGACGTGACTACGACGGCATCCAGCTCGTCCGCGGCGCCCATGCCCGTCAGCAAGTATCCGGTTGATCGCGAAACGGCGAAAAACGAAAACGAGTGATTTAACCTGTGCCAATCAAGGAAATTGAGATACGAAATCGAACCGTCGGGGAAACTCGGCTTGCTCGCATCCACGCTGACCAGACGATTCGGCTCGGGAAATGGCAACGGATTCAGCAACACACCATTTACAACCGAAAACAGCGCGGTATTTGCGCCGATACCGAGCGCGAGTGTCAGCATCGCAATTACCGTGAAGCCGGGGGAGTTGCGCAGCGTACGCGCGCCGTAGCGCAAATCTTGCAGGAGTTGTTCCAGCCAGCGCCAACCCCACTGATCGCGTGTCACTTCTCTGACTATGCCCGGATTGCCAAACTCGCGCCGCGCAGATTGCTCCGCGCGACTCGCGTCTTCGCCCCGCTCTTCGCGCTCGCGCGCAGCCATCCGCAAATGGCTCGCAATTTCCTCGCCGAGCTCTTCTTGCCGTCGTTTGCGCCAAAATCGAAGGTTCATACTTTTCCTCCGAGCCAGACAAATGCTCTCGTACAGGCTGCCTCTGCAAAATTCTTACTCATAACGCAGCGCCACCATGGGATCGACGCGCATCGCCCGCCGCGCCGGAACGTAGCAGGCGACCAGCGCAACCGTCGCGAGCACGATAGCCACGGCTGCAAACGTTACTGGATCCGTTGGAGAAACACCGTAAAGCAGGCTGGCCATCAAACGCGTCAAGCTGAATGCCGCCAGCAGGCCAATGCCGATGCCGAGAAATGTGAGCCGGGCGCCCTGCTTCAGAATCAGGCGCAACAGATCGCGCGGCTGTGCGCCCAGCGCCATGCGAATGCCGATTTCGTGCGTTTGCTGCGCGACGCTGTAGGCAAGCACTCCGTAAACACCGATGGCGGCGAGGAAAAGGGCGAGTCCCGCGAAAATGCCAAGCAGAACAGTGTTGAACTGCGGGCCCGCAACGGAAGAAGCGACCAGTTGAGTCATGGTCTTGATGTTCCCGACGGCAAGCTGAGGATCGAGCGAATGGACCTGCGCGACGATGGCGGAGGCGAGCGATGCGGGATCATTCGAGGTGCGCACGGCGATGTTCATGGCGTGCATGTCGGCAAAGGGATCTTGCTCGAGGAAACCGCCGTTGAGTTGCAAATAGGGGCGATACACCTGCGGCACCAGAGGATTATCCAGGCCTTGCTCTTTCACGTTGCCGACCACGCCGACGACCGTCTCCCACGGACCGTTCACGCCCCAGCGGACGCGTTTGCCGATGGGGTTTTGCCCCGTCCAGAACTTCTGCGCCGCGGAAAGATTGACAATGGCGACTTGCTGTGACTCGAAGTGGTCTTCCGGAGTAAACCACCGGCCTTGCAGAAGCGGAATGCCCATGGTTTGCAGATAGTTTCCCATGACCCACGTCTGGCAAATGGCCTGCGGCGTCGAGGTGCGGCCGTTCGCAGGCGCTTCAGGACTGATGGAGACCATTTCGTATCCGCGAAGAGGAAGATCATTCGACATGCCTGCACTTTGCACGCCGGGCAAATTCGAAACTTTGGCCAGGACCTGCTGATAGAAGTTCTCCACCTGCACCGCGTGGGAATAGACGGGCCGCGGAAGCGGAACGTTCACGGTGAGGACGTGGTCGGGGCGAAAGCCAGGGTTGGTCGCGAGCAATTTCGCGAAGCTGCGAATCAGCAGTCCCGACGCGACGAGCAAGACGAGAGCCAGTGCAAATTCCGCAGTGACGAATAGGCGCTGCAAGCGAAAACGCCGGCGGGAAGTTTTGGCAGCGCCGCCGCCCTCGCGCAAGGAACTCTGCACAGAAAATGATGAGATTTGAAAAGCAGGCGCAAGGCCAAACAGCAGGGCCGAGAAAATCGAAACGCCGACGGCAAAAGCAAGAACAGTCCGGCTCAGGGGAACTTGATGCGGCAGCAGGATACTCGGCGGAACAAGCTGAAGCATGAGATCGCGGACCCAAGAAGCGAGAAGAAGTCCGAGCGCACCGCCGGCGAGAGACAGCACGAGGCTCTCGGTGAGAAATTGGCGCAACAGGCGGAGACGCGTGGCGCCGAGGGCGGTGCGAACAGCGATCTCTTCGTGACGCGACGCGGCGCGAGAGAGAAGCAAGGTGGCAATATTCGCGCAGGCGATGAGCAGCACGAAAGTTACGGCGCCCATCAGAACGAGCAGTAAAGGACGCACAGAGCCGACCATATCCTGCTGAAGCGGCGCGACGAGAACGCTTAGTTCTCCTTTGCGGGCGAAGTTGGCGATAGCGGCAGGGTAATTGTCGATGATGCGCTGCGCGAGCGAGCCGGCTTCCGCGCGGGCTTGCGGCAGAGTGACTCCGGGCTTAAGCCGCCCGATGACTCCATAAAAATATGAGCCGCCCCAGTCCTGGAATTCCGTCGGCGTGAATCCCATAGGCATCCAAAGTTCCGCGGGCTGGCCGTTTAACTCGGCCCCCGGCAGGGGAAACGCAAAATTGCGCGGCATAACGCCGATGACGGTGTACGGCTGGCGGTCAACGGCGATGGTCTGGCCGAGGATGTTGGACGCGCCGCCGAAGCGCCGCTGCCACAGCGAGTAGCTGAGGATCGCGAGCGCGTGGCCGGGAGCGTCTTCTTCTTGCGTAAATGCTCTGCCCAGCACCGGCTGCGCGCCAAGCACGGAGAAAAGAGATGCGGAAACGCGAGACGCAGTGACGCGCTCGGGTTCGCCGTGGCCGGAAATGTCTACGTGTTTATCCTGGTAAGCGGCAATGGCGCTGAAGGAGTTCTGCGCGCGAGCGAAGACAGAAAGGTCGGGCACGGAAAAATCCATCTTTGGATAGCCCATTTTCGGAATGCCTTCGTGAAGCACAACCAGCCCGGACGGGTCGTTGAATGGCAGCGGGTGCAAGAGAACGGCATTTACGATGCTGAAAATAGCCGTGTTGGCGCCGATGCCGAGCGCCAATGTGAGGATGGCGACAGCGGTGAAGCCAGGACTCTTGTGCAGCATCCGAAACGTGTAACGCAAATCCTGAATGAGAGTCTCCAGCCAGCGCCAGCCCCATTGGTCGCGCGTGACTTCTCGGATTAAGCCGGCATTTCCAATCTCGCGCCGCGCAGACTGCTCCGCCTGGCGCGGATCTTCGCCCCGCTCGGCGCGCTCCCGCGCAGCCATTTTCAGATGTCCGTCGAATTCCTCTTTCAGTTCTTCTCGCTTCCGCCGCCAGAAAAGACTCATGACCATTCCTCCGAACCAGCTAAAGCAAAAGCCACAGGCTGAAGCCTGTGCGTGCGGGGTAAAACCCGCCCCTACAGTCTTGACTCGTCAGATCTAGCTATTCATAGCGCAGCGCCACCATGGGGTCGACGCGCATCGCCCGCCGCGCGGGAATCCAACACGCCAGCAACACTACGACCAGCAGAACAACGACCACGGCGGCAAGGGTGAACGGATCGGTGGCGCTCACGCCGAATAGCATCGTAACCATCAGCCGAGTCAGGCCGAATGACGCCAACACTCCCACGCCGATTCCCGCCGCGGCCAGCTTCCCTCCCTGGCGGAGGACCATGTAGAGAATGTCCTGCGGGAGGGCGCCGAGGGCCAGGCGGATGCCGATTTCGTGCCTACGTTGACCCACTACATAGGAAACCACGCCGTAAATTCCAATGATGCCGAGCAGCAGAGCCATCAATGCAGCGATGCCCAGCATAATCAGTGCGAAAGAACTTTGTGCGAGCGATTTATCGTACACATTCTGCATGGTTCGAACGGAGGCCAACGGCAGGTTCGCGTTTACGGACCAAACGGCGCGCCGAACCTCGCTGAGAAAAGCTTCAGTGCCCGCGCGACTGCTGCGGACCGCAAAAGTAACCGTGCGTACGGCGTCAAGCGGCGCGTCAACCGGCTCAGGCCCATAGAGATTTTTTCCCAGGGAGGGCCAATAGACGATCTGGGGCGCCTTTTTATTAACACCATCCTCGGGGACATTCTGCATAACGCCGATTACCTCGCGCCACGGCTGTTCGGAAAACTCGCGGAAATGCTTACCGAGGGCGTTGGATGGAGAACCCCACATCTCTCGCGCCAGATTTTCTGAAAGCAATCCCACGGGACGGAGATTGTAAACGTCGCTCCATGTAAGTTCGCGACCGGCAATGATTCTCGTGCCCAGGGTATGAAAGAAATCAGGGGAGACATACTCGTAGAGATAGAGTGGAGGGACTGCATTGCCCGGGTAAGTTTTGCCCTCGACCACGATCTGGTCCCAGTTGGACTCGAATCCTTCCATCGGCATTTCGCTAGCGAAGCTAACAGAGGTCACTCCCGGAATGGTTCTGAGCTTATCGACAATGTCGTTTTGGATTCGAGTGACACCCTGCGGCTGCGGAACGAGTACAGCGGGAATAGAGATTCGCATAATCTGGAGATGCGCCGCGTCTGTGAATCCTGGATCGACCTTTCGCAGCTTTTGGAATGTGCGAATCATCAACCCGGCGCTTACGAGTAATACGAGAGCCATCGCCACCTGAACGACAACGAGGACATTGCTGGCACGATGGCGCTCGCGGCTCAGAGTCGATGTTCGGCCTCCGCTGCAAAGGCCCACTGAGATCCCTGGGCGCGCGTGCTTCAGGACCGCGATCGATCCGAACAAGAGAGCTGAGAAAAGCGAAAGAAGCAGGGTGAACTCGGTGGCGCGTGCCCCCAGCGAGATTTCGTCAAAGCGCGGGAGGTTTGCCGGACCTATCGCGAGCAGCAGGCGGAGGCCGGCGCCCGCGAGGACCAATCCAAGGGCTCCGCCCGTCAGGCCGAGAATCAGGCTTTCGAGCAGCAGTCCGCGAACGATGCGGCTTTTTGGAGCGCCGAGCACAGATCGGATGGCGAGCTCTTGCTGACGCGCCTCGACCTTCACCAGGAGGAGGTTCGCCACGTTCGCGCACGCGATCAGCATCACAATTCCGAGGGTCGCCATCACGACCCAGAGCGCGTTGGCGACGTTTCCAACCACTTCCTGTTTCAAGGGCCGAATGGCGGGAGTGATTCTCCATCTTTCATAAGCTAGTGGATTGGTTCCGGGGCCATTCGACCAGGAGCGCATCCAGATGGGAATCATTCGCGCGATGTCAGCATTCGCCTGCGCAATTGTTGCTCCGGGCCTAAGCCGGGCGATTCCGTTGTAACCGAAGCCGGCGAGGATCAGTTTGCCGCGATCGAAAGCGAACGGCAGGATTAAGTCGGGATTCGCATCGACGATTCGAAAATCTTTGGGCATAACGCCCACGATTTGGCGAGGGCGCGAATCGACGATGATGTCGCGGCCGATGACCTCTGAGTCTCCGCCGAAGTGCTGCTGCCAGTACCCGTAACTGAGCAAGACGGTTTCCGCACCGTTAGGAATTTGATCGGCCGCCGAAAGCCAACTCCCAAGCAGGGGCGGAACGCCGAGCGCTTGAAGCACACCGTCACTCACATGGACGGTGCGAATCTGTTCTGGATTCCCAAGACCCGTGATACTTGCTGTGCGGGTGGCCCACACGCCCAATGATTGGAATGTCCGGTTTTGCTCGGCATAAGTGAAGTACATGGAGGGAGAAAGAGGAAGGCCTTCGGAGAAACTCGCGAGCCCTGCCGCCCCGGGAGCGGTCTGATGGAGTGCTACCAGTTGCTGCGGATGCGGATACGGAAGCGGTGCAAGGAGGACAGAGTTGACGACCGAGAAAATGGCGGTGTTGGAGCCGATGCCGAGGGCCAATGTGAGCACCGCAACAGCAGTGAACCCGGGCGACTTGCGCAGCATGCGTAACGCATAACGCGAGTCCTGCAGAAGCGTTTCCAGCCAGCGCCAGCCCCATTGATCGTGCGTCACTTCTCGGATTAAGCCGGCATTACCAAACTCCCGCCGCGCTGATTGCTCCGCCTGGCGCGGATCTTCACCCCGATCTGCGCGCTCGCGCGCCGCCATACGCAAATGGCCCTCGATCTCTTCGCCGAGTTCTTCCTGCCTTGAGCGGCGCCAGAACGAAAACCTCATGCCTGGTTCTCTCTCGCCGGATTCAGAATGCCAGCAATGGCCTCGGAGAGCTGTTCCCACCGCGAACGTTCTGAGAGCAATTGCTTCTTCCCGGCCGCGGTCAGCCGGTAAACGCGCACGCGTTGCTTGTTCTCGGAAACTTTCCAGGCCGCGGCAATCCATTTCTGGCGTTCCAAGCGGTGCAACGCCGGATAAAGCGAGCCCGTATCCACCTGCAGCGCCTCGCCCGAGCGCGCGCGAATCGCCTGGGTGATTCCGTATCCGTGCTGCGAGCCCCATTGAAGCGTTTGCAAAATCAGCAGGTCCAGCGTCCCTTGCAACAACTCGATTCGATTCTGGTAGCGGCTTTTCATAGCTTCTCCCCAGGGAGTAGTATGCCCACATCCATGCATGTAGACGGTCTACGCCCACAAACGTGAGCAAGTTTCGTACCGACAGTTCCGCCACGCTAACTTTTTGGATCGATGGATTTTACGGATATACGGGAATCGAATGAGGCTATGACAGCCGTCCGTTCGCGGGACGCTGTGTCGCGGAATCGGACACCTTCCCGCGCGCGTTCGGCTTCGCAAACTTAAGCTTCATCGCGTAAACTGAACGCCGGTCGCGAATGCCTGCCTCGCTCAACGACGCTCTTCTGCGGATTCTCGCGTGCCCGCACGACCACACCGAACTCCGCGTTGAAAGTAAAGCCCTGGTCTGCAAACGCGGGCATCAGTTCCCTTTCGAAAATGGCATTCCGATTTTCGCGGAAAATCCCCGTCGCGAACCCATTCCTCTCAACATGGGCCCGTGTCCGCATCCCGACGACCGAGCGCGCGCTGCGGCGCGGGGCGAGCCAATCGATCCGTTCGTGAACGATTGGATCGTGAACACGAATGGGAATCTGTACTGGCGCGTCCGCGGCCGGCTTCCCCGCTGTCCAATTCCAGATTGGCCGTTCGACGCCGGCAAAGGCCGAGTCATGGTCGACATCGGTTGCAGTTGGGGACGCTGGAGCATCGCCGCGGCGCGCGCGGGCTTTGTCCCAGTTGGCACGGACGTGCACGTTGACGCGCTGGCCGCCGCTGCACGCGTTTCCCGACAACTTGGCGCCCGCGCGGATTTCATTTGCTGCGACGCCGAACATCTGCCATTTCAATCCGGCAGCGTCGATTTTGTTTTTTCCTATAGCGTGCTGCAGCATCTTGACAAATCGAAGGTGCGGAGAATTTTTCAGGAGATTTCGCGCATCTTGCAGCCGGGCGGAGTCTGTCTGATCCAGCTTCCCAACGCTTTCGGCCTGCTCAGCATCGCGCAACAACTCAGGCGCGGCTTTCGTGAAGCAAAATCAGGTACTTTTGAAATGCGCTACTGGACGCATGCAGAAATTCGCCATGCGTTGGAACAAGCCGGGTTTTCGCGGATCAAAATCTACGCGGACGGCTTTTTCTCTCAAAATCCGCAGCTTACCGATCTCGATCTTCTTTCGCCTGCAGGGAGATTGCTCGTTCGTACCTCTTCGGCGGGGCGCGGAGCCGCGAATGCTTTTCCGATTCTTACTCGCGTTGCCGACAGCCTCTGGATTGAAGCGCGGACTTCCCCATCCCACGGCTAATCAACCACGCACGGTTTCCCGACTTGATGACGGGATCTAGGATCCCTTCGGGTACCAATCGAGCAGGCGCACATCGATGCCCGTGCCTTCCAAATCCTTCTTGAACACGGTGATGTCCGATCCGCGATAGTGATACGGTATGGCGATTTTCGGATGGAATTCCTTCACAGCGTCGGCGGCCTCGTCCGGCGTCATCGTATACGGCAGATTCATGCACACAAACGCGACGTCGATATTCTTAAGCGCGCGCATTTCGGGAATACCTTCGGTATCGCCGGAAAAATAAAATCGTTTGCCGCCGTAGGTGAGCACGTAGCCATTCCCGCGCCCTTTCGGGTGATAGAGCTGTCCCGGCGCCGGACCGTGTTTGATGTTGTACATGGGAATCGCGTCGATGGTCCAGCCGTTCCAATTCTTGCTTTCTCCGTTGGAAATTGGACTTGCGGTCGTCACCGTGGCAACCACGGCGGGCGGCGCAAAAATTTGCGTCCCGGGTTTGCTGACGGCGGAAATCGAATTTGGATCCATGTGATCGCCGTGGATATCCGTAATCAGAATCAGATCGGCATGCGGCAAGCCGTCGAAATTCGCGGGCTTCGCGGGATCCAAATAAATGATTTTCCCACCCGCCTCAATCATCAAGCTAGCGTGATAAATAGGCGTGATCTTCACAGGCTCCGCGGCCGTCTCGAAGGTCTGGACGGGACGAGCAGTCTGCGCCTGCGCGCACATGCCAAGAACACCCCAAGTCGCTATAGAAATAATGCCGATAATCAGAATTCTAATCGTCATATTCGCCCCGCTTTTCCGAAACTGGCGCGATGCTAGCACGACAAGTCGTTGCGCCGCAATGCGCGCTCCTGCTGCATACTCAACGCGACGAATCATCTTGCAAACCAAAAGATCACATCCATCAGCACAATGATTCCCACCACAACCTCCAGCACGAACGAACGCACCTCGTTGAATTGCTGCACCATGAAATCGTAGAGCTCTCCTACTGCTCGAACCTTCTCTTCGACCAGATCGCGATACTCCGCCACTCCCATGCGGCTCGCCGCCATCCGGTAGACCCGCGCGTAGTAGACATCGCTCACGAATTTCAGCGCGTTGTCGATGCGCTCCGTCAGTTCCATCACATCCAGCCGGATCCGGTTCACTCGTTCCGCGTCGCGCGGCAAAGTCCACCGCGAAAACAGCACATTGCGCTTCCGTTCCAACACCGCATAAACATCCGAGAGCAGTTGGCTCATCAATCCATCGT